>Ga0310786_10010188_pt1 | contig 11842 bp, 6 predicted proteins | sample AusTroGonzalo_MG_FD_203881 | JGI IMG/M metagenome (GOLD analysis project Ga0310786, IMG submission 203881) | Bovine rumen microbial communities from tropical cattle in Woodstock, Queensland, Australia - Gonzalo_03 (v2) (version 2) | ecosystem: Host-associated > Mammals > Digestive system >... | reverse complement strand
GTCAAGTATGGCCATGTCCAGGAGATCTATTGCCGCTACGGTACGAATGTCGTTGCCGGTCAGCAGATAGCCCAGAGTGGTGCTTTCCTGCATTTCGAGGTTCGTGTGGACGGTCAGGCCATCAATCCTGAGGATTTTCTTTCAATGCTTTTCGGCAATGTTGCCCAGTTAGAGAGTATGGGCATCAAGGGTCATCCCCAACTTGTTTCCTTCAATGTTCCTGTTCATACCGACTATGACCAGGACCAGAGTGAGATTGTTGACCTAATGCTTCGTTGGTTCCCCACCTACCTGAATGATATGCGTCTTGGTGCCTATCAGCCTGCCGACCGTTTGGAGCAGTCGCTACGTAACATCTTTTCACAGGCTGCCGAGAAGAATTATTTCTTCGAGGAGATTCCCGCTGTCTCCAATCCCCTTGGCCTCAGTGCCAGAGGTGGCGCGTTGGCAGGGAAGGTTCAGAACCTTATCATCGGCGATTTTTTGAGCTATCTGGCCACCCGTCATAATGTCTATGTCTCGACGTGGGGTGATGCGCAAAAAAAAAAGTTTATGAGCAGTCCGCTGACAGCGGCCTTATAGACCCCCTTGCCACCCTTCAGATTGACGTGCAGAGCTTCGATGTCAACCGTCGTGCCTCTGTTTTCTTCAATAGCTCCGGCGATCGTTGTTGGACGAAAGGGTGGTTTAATGGCCGAGAGAAGGGAGAGCCAGCCATTGAGATTAGCCGTAAGCAGGCTATCGCCTTCATCAATGGTGATATCAAGCTTGACGACTGGCTCACCCGTCATTATCCCAAGCAGATGAATGCCTATCATAAGGCTATCGAGCAGACCCGCCAGCAGCTCTTGGGAGTTTAAATATTTCGAAGTTATGAGAAGAGTAATTTGCATATTTTGCATATTTGCGAGTACCCTGTCCTTTGGTCAGGGTGCTCCTCAGTGGTTTCTGGAGCGTATCGAGCCGTTAGGCGATGCTGTCAGCAATCTTGGTGACAGCCTTTGGACCACCTATTATGCTGATGAGGATGTAGAAGCCTCCTATGATGTACCTTTCGATTTCTTTGCCGTTCCCTGCCATCAGCTCACTGTCGAAGATGTCAGTCTCTCTGATGTCTTCGTCATTATGGGATATCTGAAGTTCAGTGATGAAGCCGATGGCAGCAACCTCCTTTTCCATGTCTTTGATGACAACGGACACCTGTTGTATCACAGAAGCCTTGGCCTTGGCGACCTCTACGGAAATATCGACAAGGGACGTCTGATATGTAACGACCATTACGACCGTTTCCGTGTCGCTATCACCCGTCAGGGAGGTCAATGGTTCGGTACCAGCTATACCAGTGAGCAGAGCAGGAAAGAGAAAAAGAAGAAAAGGCTTTTCGGCCTTTTGCCAAGTAAGCAATAACTAAAAGATACTATTATGCCTGATAATAAGAAAATACAGCAGCAGTTTACTGAGCTGGAGTATGTTTTCCAGAAGTACTTCAACGAGCATCTTGCTCCGGTCATCAGCCAGGAGCAGCGTCATCTTCGCGAGCAGCAAGAGGCCGAAACCCGTCAGCGTTTTGATGATGGCTGGGGCGGCTTTGTCGATGCTGCCAGTCCTTTCACCACCCATATGGTTCGCCGTCAGGCAGGCCCTTGGAACCAGAAGAATAGCGATGACCTCGTTAAGGTCATTGATCAGCGTCTTGGTAAGGATAAGGCCATCACCCATGATATAGGTATGATGGTCACCGCTTGGCGTAGCCTTGCCGTTGCTCACCTTGGAGAGGAAAAATACAAGGAACTCAGTAAGCAGTCACCCTCTGGTGATCTTGCCACTGATTTTGTCAACAACCGTTTCGAGGGTATGATGATGCAGCAGCTTGCCAAGTCCAAGATTCCCCATAGCGGTCTGGAGTATATGCTCCGCAAGGGCATTGGTGGCAGCTTGCTTGCCGGTCTTGCAGACACCAATATTGGACCTAAGTCTGACAGGGACAAAGACCTCGAAGAGCTTGCCTTACGCCTTTATAAGCCCAAGGCAGGCACCAAGGTTTCTGGTGCTTTACTGACAGCTATTCTTGATGGTGCAACCCTTGGCCCTGGTGGTATCAAGTCTTTTGCTGTCACTGTTGCTGGTGACACGGCTCTCCAGTGTCTCAACATAGAGGGAAAGACCTTTGACCAGACTGTTGGTGAAGCGATGTTTGATGATGAAGATGCTATCACAGCACAGCGTCAGAAAACGAAAAAGGTCAATCCCGCACATTCTGAGGTGGTGGATATGCTGAACCAGTCTTTTGCTAAGAAGATGAAAGTTCCCGAATACCATCCTGCCTATAGCCCTTCCCGTGTCAACCAGCTCTCTACGCAAGTCCGTGGAGCCACTGCCGACGGCTTACAGCATCTTTCGAATATCGAAAGCCTCTATAAGGAGTTTGCCTTGACCTATAAGAAAGGCGGTTCTTATCCTTCATGGATGGATGGCAAGTCCCAGGAAGAATGTATGCGTTTATCTTCCCAGTTCTTTGCCATTGCCACTGAGATGAAGTCTTCTGGCAAAAAGTCCATGAAGGTCAATGGTCAGATGATGACTTTCGAAGAGGTCTCTCAGCGAGGCTATGACTATGGCCGTGCCGCTGCCGCTAAGCAGCAGACCACCAATGCTGCCAAGAAAGCCGAAGTCGAGAAGCAGCATACTCCCCAGCAGTCTTTTGCTGCAGCTTCTGTTCAGCAACCCCAGCAACAGTCTCAGCAATATGCTGCCCAGCAACAGAAAGTTGTTGTGTCACAAGGCAATATGCAGCAGCAGAACACCCGACAGCAGCAGGCTACCGCTTCTGTCAATTCTTGGAGTGGTTTGATGAACCAGTTAGGATTAAGCGGTTTTGGCGATGTGGGTCATAATTTAGGCTATGTGTTAGCCATGCTTCCTGACATGCTGATAGGCATGTTCACTGGTAAGACCGAGAGGTTGAAGCTGAAGGATAATATGTTTCCTCTGGCAGCTATCTTTGCTGGCATGTTCGTCAAGAACCCCATTTTGAAGATGATGCTCATTGGCCTTGGAGGTGCCAACCTCCTGAACAAGGCCGGTCACGAAGCTATGGAGCGTGATGGTGTCATCCAGAAGCCAACCCGTTACCGTGAATATCCCAATGAGCTGTTGGATCCTCGTATCGAGAATCCTGCCATGAAAGGGTATTCACTGGTAGTCACTATCGACGGTGTTCCCAGCAGCATCACTATTGATGAGCGTACCGCCGATGCCTATTATAAGGGTAAGATACCTCTTAATACTTTGTGTAATGCCGTCTTACGCAAGTATGACGAGCAGTATGAGGCCTTTAATCAGAATTATGTCCAGCGTCTTGACGATGCTGAAGACCATACCCTTTCCAGAGGTATCAAATAGGAATTTTGAAACTATTTTCGCGAAATAGTATGTGTTAGTTAACCTAAGTTTTACTTCTAAAAGATTGTATTATGAGGAAGTTTAAGAAGTTTATCAAGTCAGCAGGGCTGGCATTAGCCATGCTCTTCGCTCCAGTGTCTCATGCCGACGCACGCTGTGCTCAGCTTATTCTGTGTGCAGGTAATACTGCTGCGCTTGCAACTATCTGTGCTAATGATTACTATGTACGGGTAAGATTGCAGACCCTGGACGGTTATACCGTTTTTGATGAGTTCATGTGGTATTAGGCCTCACTTTTAAAGGGAGGGAGGAGTTTTCTTCCTTCCCTTTTCCAGTTTTTTATTTTTTTTATCAGTTTAAAATTTCGAGTTTATGAAAGCCATTTTATCGGTTATCACATCCTTTTTTCTCTTTGCCGTCGTAGAGTTACAGGCTCAGGAGAAAGTTCTTATCAGTGTCGATTATCTTGCCAACTACAAGACCTCCCAAGGTGGTTTTGATAAGGTTGACGAGATGCGTCTTGACGCTGGTCGTACATCTTCTCATTTCTATAGTCTTTATGCTATGGAGAACCAGAAGGTCATTGACAGCCTGACAAAGGCTAATCGGTCAAAGGATATTCCCCAGGAGATTGAAGACCGTGGTACGGGTACTGCCCAGCGTTATCAGGTCTATAAGAACTATCCTGAAGGTTTTATCACTTATACCGATAATATTCTTAAAGAGTCCTATAGTGTTGTTACCCCAAAGGACGAAATAGTCTGGGAGTTGTCAGACAAAGATTCCCTTATCATGGGTTATAAATGTTATATGGCTACTGCCAGTTATTTAGGTAAGCAATGGATTGCGTGGTACACATCGACGATCACCATCCCTGATGGTCCTTGGAAGCTTTACGGCTTGCCTGGTCTGATTATATTCGCAGAAGACAGTTCGCATAGTTTTTCTTTTCGCTGTATAGGTGTTAGGAATGCTGCTGTTGCTGTTGTTGGCACTCCGGAAGGAAATTATAAAAGCTGTACTATGAAGCAGCTGAATAATATGTACCGTGCCAAGGTAGAGAACCCGATGCGGTTTATGCAACAGGCATTACCTGAAGGTCTTGCTGCCAAGATATTGGAGAATGAAGATGTCAAGCGTGTGTTCTCCCAGAAGAGAGTTGCTGTTTTGCTTGAAGAATAATTTTTATGCGACTTATTATTTTCTTTCTGTTGTTCTTGTTAGGCGTACAGCAAGGAAAGGCGCAACATATTTTCAAGGGTACGGTAGAGGATAAAAGTGCCGTACCCTTGCATGCCGTTACTGTTGCTGCCGTGGATTCTGTTGGTCGTATCTTACAATATACCATTACCGATGGTACTGGTCAATTTACTATATCTCTCGATATTGAGAGGTATGTTTATGTGTCCCATTTTGTTTTTTCTGCTATAGGCTATAGAACTGTCTCTTTGCCTCTGGACTCTTGCGATAGTGTCCTAAAGGTTGTGCTATGTGAGGATGCCTTTGTGCTTCCTGAGGTAGTAGTAAAAAGAGACAAGATTTCCTCCCGTGGAGATACCATATCGTATCATATGGATGCCTATCGTCGCCAGCACGATAATTCTGTTGCCGATGTGTTACGGAGGATGCCTGGTATAGAAGTCGATGACCAAGGAGAGATTTCTTTTGAAGGCAAGAAGATCACGAATTTCTATGTCGAGGACATGAGTATTGTCGGTGACCGCTATTCCATTATCACCGATAACCTCAGACCTGATAATATCTCCAAGGTAAAGGTTTATCGTCACCACCAACATGTCAAAGCCCTTAAAGGTGTTGTTGACAGTGATCATCCGGCTATCAATCTGACTTTGAAAGACGGATCCGTTGCCCGTCAGTGGCTTCTTGAAGCTGCTGCAGGACATTCTGTGAATGAGCCTGTCGGCGGTCTTGCTTCCAAACAGTTTGTCTTTGCCAAAGACCACCAGGCCATCAATATCCTTAAAGCAGAAAAATCACAGGAAAATATCACCAGGGAGATGATGGCGTATGGTGTGGATTTTCAGCCCGTGCAACCTCACAATATTGCGAGAGTTATTTCCAGTATGCCCGACATCAGTGAGAGATGGTATCAGGATCGTTTAGGTTTTTTGGCTACGACAAATATTTTACGGAAGTCAGGATTGGAAAGCAGTTGTCGTATCAATGCTTCCGTTTACAATAATATCACTACCTATTCCCAGCAGACCCATACCAGCTATTTTTTTGACAGCTCTCCGCTTGTTATTTCAGAGGATAACCATCGTCATACGCGCCATACTCAGGGCGACACTGAAATTTTTTATGAAAAAAATGCTGCTTCAGGCTATGCCCGTAATATGACCAAGATTTTTGCCGATATTTCCCATGACCGTGCACATACAGAAAGTGGCCCTGCTGTTTTTCAGCAGTCTGTTCGCCAGTCCCAGTATTATATCAAGAATATTACAAATATTGTGAATTTGTCCCGTTATGGCCGGTGGGGTTATAACGGTTCTTTTATTGCCGCTTCTGAACCCTCCCGTCTTTTGTTGACGGATGGGTCCCTTTCACGAACCACTATTGATGACCTGTCTATGTCTGCTGAATTATTTTCTATCAGACAGTGGTCCAATATTGATCTGTCCGTGAAAGGTTCCGTTGACTATCGCGGTTCTCTCTATACTGCCGTGGATTCTGTCGGCAATAAGAATACTGACGCTTATCGTGAGTTGAGAGCTGTTGTTACTGGAGGCTTACGTTACCATTCTGAGAAGACTACTATATCCTTCACTTTTCCTTTGTCTTTCGTCAATAGAGGAAGTGCAGCTTTTGATACGAAAGGCGACATTTCTGTTTCTCCTGTATTCTCATTGAAATACAAGGGAAGTTCCTTTTTTGATTTTTCTTTTGTTACCCGTTATACAAGTGTCCCTGCCGAGTACCGCCAGACGTGGCTTTTCCCTATATATACTTCCTATAGAAGCATGAATATAGGAAATGGTATGGCTAACACTCAGCGATCACTATCTTCCTCTGTGCTGTTACAGTATAGGAATATTCTTCGTGGGACATTTTCCCATCTGTCAGCCTCTTGGTTGAAAGAATGGGATGTTCCTCTTTACCTGCGAGAATATGACGACTTTGACATGATTCTCAGTACTGTTCAGCCGGAGCATGTTCATAAGTCATCCTTAGATGTCAGTGGCAGTCTTTCCCAACAGTTCAACTTTCTGGGTCTTTATTTGTCTGTCGGAGGTTCCTGGCAGAATAGTCAGGGCAGTACCATTGTTGAAAAAGACAAAATTTCATATAATAATAATCTTCTGAAGTTGAATGGTGAGCTTTCTATATCCCCTTGGCATTGGATTACTACGGAACATTCGGTGATTTTTTCTCACCAGAAGCTATGTTACCCCTCTTATTCAGGTTCTTTATTGTCCCCAAACCATGAAGCAGTGTCTTTATCGGCTCATCATAGTATCTACTTTTATTTCGGTTTTTGGACGTTAGGCTGTCATGTTTATAATTATAACACCTATAAGCCTTATGTTTCACGAGCATACTTTGTGAACGCATCGGTTGATTATAAAATCAAGCGTTGGAAATTCTCGCTATATGCTGATAATCTCTCAAATCAGACTATATATCATTATTTCACAAATAATGAGTATTCGGTAACAGAAAGTGTTACGATGTTAAGGCCAAGGCAGGTTGTTTTCAAGCTGGAAAAGACTTTGTAATTATTATGAGATATAAGAATTATATAATGTTTATTGAAAAGTAATATAGTAATATGGACACCCGAACGCAGAAGAACAAGTCTGTGTCCACCGATGAGTGGTACACTCCCAAGTGGATTATTGACCTTTTAGGTCCTTTCAACCTTGACCCGTGTTCCCCTGAGCACCGGCCTTTTGATACTGCTTCCGTCCATTGGACGAAGCAGCAAGACGGCCTGAAGATGCCTTGGGGAAAGCCAAAGGATGTTCGTGTCTGGCTTAATCCACCCTATAGCCGTCCTTTGGTTGAGCAGTTCATCAGGAAGATGGCCGACCATAATAACGGCATTGCCTTGTTGGTTAACAGGCAGGATAATGTCATGTGGCAGGAAGTCATTTTTCCTACTGCCGCTTCTATGATTTTTATGAGACACCGTGTGCAGTTCCTTACCCCTGACGGTCATGCTGGCAAACCCTTCTTTGGCAGCTGTCTTGTTGCGTGGGGTAAGGAAAATGATGCCGTCTTACGCCGTTGCGGTATCGAAGGAAAATATGTTGTCTTGAACGAGGTGTAGATGACGCATATAAATGTCGTGTTTACTCTTGAAAAAACCATTTTAAGACCTGTCATGTCGTAAAAAAGTTAATTCAAGAGTTTGAAACTCGCATATTCTTTCTTGTGTTATTTATTCATTTCCTTTGTCGGGAAAAGCAAGAGCAATAGAAAGAATATGGCATATAACAAGCGTCAAAAGTTACAGGACAATATCGAGGCAATCACCATTGCCTTCCAGTTAGAGCGTGAAAACCGTCGTGCCACCCCTGCCGAGCAGGAGGCCTTACGCAAGTATAGTGGCTTTGGTGGCCTGAAGTTTATTTTGAACCGTGAAGATAACCCCGATAGCTGGAAGGCTGCCGACCACCCTTATTATCCACTCGTCAAGACTCTTTTCAATACCATTCGGGCCAACAGCTCTTCCCAGCGCGAGTCTGAGGAGCTGATCAACAGTATCAAGAATAGCGTCAATACTGCTTTCTATACTCCCGATGCTGTTATTTCTGCCATTTCTTCGGCGCTCTATGAGCGTGGCCTTACCGTCAACAAGTTCCTTGACCCGTCATCAGGTAATGGCAAGTTCATTGATGCTTTCCGTACTGACTTCCAGACAATGGAAGCGTCAGCCTTTGAAAAGGATCTGCTGACTGGTAAGATACTGAAAGCTCTTCATCCCGATGATAATATTATTATAGACGGCTTTGAGACCATCCCTGCCGAAGCTCTTGGTAGTTATGACCTTGCTGCCAGCAATATTCCTTTTGGTGTTGTCAAGGTCTTTGACCCGACATTTGATGACAGCCAGGTCCGTCGTGCCGCTACTGGCACCCTTCATAACTATTTCTTCATGAAAGCCCTCGACAGTGTCCGTGAGGGAGGCTTTATTGCCTTTATCACTTCGCGCGGCTTTATGGACTCTCCATCCAATAATATTATCCGTGAGGAGCTGATGAAGGATGCCCGTCTTGTCGGTTCTTACCGTCTGCCTGATGGCATGTTCCGTGACGAAGCCGGTACCGAGGTAGGCAGTGACCTTGTCATTCTCCAGAAGTATTCCGGCTATGATATCACCCTGGATCCTTTCAGTCAGGCTTTTTGTGTTGTCGAGCCTGGTGACAAGCTCAGTAGTGGCGAAGACTATAGCGATATCAGTATGAATGCCCATTGGTGGCAGTCGATGGTGTTGGCAGATAGCGAGAGTATTGTCGCTACCCAGTGGAAGCGCGGTACCAACCCTTATGGCGAGCCAGCCATTATTTTCACCCATGAGGGCGGCATTGACGGTATTTCCCGTCAGCTGAAGGATTTTATTATCCGTGACCTTAGTCAGGAATATATAGATTATTATTATAGCCACGAGCCTGTTCAGGCTGTCGAGGTGCAGGAGCAGAAAGATGAGCAGCCCAAGGTTGCCCAGACTGTTTCTGGTCCCGTTCAGCTTGATCTCTTCTCTATGTGGGATGCCCTCGAAGAGGAGAAGATCAGCATGGAGCCACGTCCGTTCAATGGCGCTCTGCGTCCTAACTGGCATGACGGAAGTGTTGTCGTTGATAACGACCAGGTAGGCTTGCTATCACAGGTCCGTGTCAGTCCGACCTTTACGCCGATGGACTTGAATGCCCATCAGACAGCCCTTTTGAAGCAGTATGTCAAGGTTCGTGACAGCTATGATGAGCTGTACCGCACAGAGGCCGAGGAACAGCAAGAGCGTGCTGACCTTCGTGAGCAGCTGAATATCGACTATGACAATTTTTTTGTCAGGTACGGCTGCCTTAACGACCGTAAGAACCAGAAGGTCATCCTCTTCGATGTGTCGGGCCGTGATAGCCTCGCTTTAGAGTATAGCGATGGCACGAAGTTCGTCAAGGCCGACATCTTTGACCGTCCCGTTTCTTTCAGTGTTCGGGATGTTGACCATGTCGATAATGCCGTTGATGCTCTGTTCGCTTCTCTAAACAGGACAGGAACAGTTGATCTCAACTACATGTCAGGCATTAGTGACATCTCTGTTGATGATTTGAAGGAAGAGCTTCGCGACCGCATCTATTATAACCCCCTTGAAGGAGGTTATCAGGTTGCCGACAAGTTCCTTGCCGGTAATGTCGTTGAGAAGTACGACCGCCTTGCTGGCTGGAAGCCTGGCACCAAGGAGCAGATGACAGAGCTGCAGCGTTCCCTCGCTGCTTTGGAGAATGTCATTCCTACACCTATATCTTTTGAGGATCTTGACTTCAATTTCGGCGAGCGTTGGATGCCTACGGACTATTTCTCAGAGTTCGCCAGCAATTTCTTTGGTACCGACATCAAGATTGACTATGCTCCACAGCTTGACGAGTTTGTTGTTGACCCGCAGGAGCCAACATATGATAAGATAAAGATCACCAGTGAGTATGCCATTGTCACCGAGTCGGGCAAGACCATTGACGGTTTGGAACTGTTGCGTAACGCCCTTTACAATACCGTTCCCAATATCCAGCATGTGGTAGGCTATAAGCCCAATGGTGACCCCATCAATGGTCCTGACCATGAGAAGATGCAGCTTGCCGCCAGCAAGATTGATGATATCCGTGACCATTTTACACAGTGGATAGATGGTCATGATAAGGCTTGGAAGGATGGCCTTGCCGACCTGTATAACAAGAAATATAACTGCTTCGTTCGTGCGAAGTACGATGGCAGTCACCAGACCTTCCCAGGTCTCGATATCAAGTCGTTGAATGCCAAGAAGAATATCTCCAGCATCTATTCCTCACAGAAAGATGCTGTCTGGATGCTGTTACAGAATGGCGGTGGCATCTGTGACCATGAGGTAGGAACCGGCAAGACCCTTATCATGTGCATTGCAGCCCATGAGATGAAGCGCCTTGGCCTTGCCAACAAGCCAGTTATTATTGGCATGAAGGCCAATGTCAGCGAGATTGCTGCCACCTATCAGGCCGCTTATCCTGATGACCGTCTGCTGTATGCCACCCCCAAAGACTTCTCTGACCGTCAGACTTTCTTCAACCGCATGAAGAATAATGACTACGACTGTATCATTATGTCGCATGACCAGTTTGCCATGATTCCCCAGTCTTTGGATATTCAGCAGCAGGTCATGATGGAAGAGATCAGGGCCTTGGATGAAGCCCTGGAGGTTTACAGTCGTTCTCATAGCGTCAGCAGCCGTATGCTTTCCGGCTTGGAAAAGCGTAAGGAAAACCTCGTTATCGACCTTAAGAATTTAAACTGGCAGCTGGCCCGTCGTGCTGATGACGTGGTAGATTTCAAGACGATGGGTATAGACCATATCTTCGTCGATGAGAGCCAGGCTTTCAAGAATCTTGCTTTCACCACAAGAGATAGCCGTGTCGCTGGTCTTGGCGACCCCAAGGGCAGCCAGCGAGCCAGAAACCTGCAGTACGCTATCCGTACTATTCAGGAGCGTACCGGTCGTGACCTTGGAGCGACCTTCCTCAGTGGTACCACCATCAGCAACAGCCTTACCGAGCTGTATTTGCTGTTCAAGTATCTGCGTCCCGAGGCTCTGTCCCATCAGGACATCAACAGTTTTGATGCCTGGGCCGCTGTCTTTGCAAAGAAAAGCCGCGACTATGAGATTAATGTCGCCGGACAGATAGTTATGAAGGAGCGGTTCAGGAACTTCATCAAAGTCCCTGAGCTTGCCGCCTTCTATAATGAGATTACTGATTACAAGACCGCTGGTGATGTCGGTTTGGAGCGTCCTGCAATGAATGTGCAGTTGGTGAATATCCAGCCTACTGCCGACCATCAGGACTTTTCCCAGCGGTTGTTGGATTTTGCCAATTCCGGCAATGGGGAGTATATTTTCAGGGATGAGCTTTCCGATAGCGAACGTCAGGCCAAGATGCTTATTGTCACAGGTCTTGGAAAGAAATCCAGCCTCTCCCCAAAGCTGGTCAATCCCGAATATCATGAGGGTGATGATACCAAGATAGGTTATGCCGCTAAGAACATCAGCGACTACTATCATCGTTTTAATGAGCAGAAAGGCACCCAGTTTGTCTTCTGTGACCTTTCCACACCCAAGAAAGGCGAGTGGAACGCCTATCAGGAGTTGAAAGACCGTCTTGTCAACCAGTATGGCATCCCTGAAGGAGAGATCCAGTTTATCCAGGATGCTTCTACTGAGAAGAAACGTAAG
>Ga0310786_10010186_pt1 | contig 11844 bp, 28 predicted proteins | sample AusTroGonzalo_MG_FD_203881 | JGI IMG/M metagenome (GOLD analysis project Ga0310786, IMG submission 203881) | Bovine rumen microbial communities from tropical cattle in Woodstock, Queensland, Australia - Gonzalo_03 (v2) (version 2) | ecosystem: Host-associated > Mammals > Digestive system >... | reverse complement strand
AGAAGACTTATATAAAAATTATAAGGATGGTGCTATTATACAATATATACGGTATATGATTTACATAATATTGTATAATATTACATAATTTGGTGCGGGGGATTGGAATTTGCGTGCGCTCCCATGCTAGCACTGTGCTCATTTCCAAAATCGGAAAGACGAACCGAATTCTAAAATTTTCAAGTTACACAATAATAAGAAACGCAATAAGGCTAGGTCAGATTCCCCAACCTAGCCTAACCGCATCAGAAGAACAGGTCATCGAGAGCGCCAAACCAACCATCTTTAAACAGGTCAGGATACTTTTTCTTGGTATTGTCAAGCGTAACGCTAAACTTCGCCCACGCATCAAGCATCTTGACTAAATCCTCGGCCGTGCCAAGTTCAAGCTTGGTTTCGGGGTAATAGTCTGCCATATAATCAAAGAAGTGGTCTAACAAATCCTCGGTGTCGCGCAGTTGTGCCTGGTGTTTACGGTCAGCTTCGGCTTTCTCAGCTTCGCGCTTTGCATCGGCTAGCTTGCGGGCTTCGGCAGCCGCCTTTGCTTCTTTTTCTTTCTCCTTCTGGAGGTCAAGGGCATCATTAAGCCCTCTGGTGAATTCAGCAGCTATGTCGTCGGCACTGCGTCCAGCTTCAAGTTGCGCGAGGATAGATTCAGGTGTATACTCCATGTTTACATTTCTCCTTTCTTCTATATATATTATATCAAATTTTTTTTGAAAAAGCAAGTGGGGATGCGCTTTAAAAATGCTTCTACTTTTATTATAACATAAAATTTTTTAAAAGTCAAGTCGCGCACTTGCGTTTTAGATGTGGCAATTGCGCGACGATAAAATATGAGTGAAGCTACTCAGAGTCTTAAGAAAACAAACAAATTACTTGAAATCGCAAGCACAAGTTTTATAGCGGAATGGGCAAAAATCAGGTTTTTCGTAGGGGTGATGGCCGCATTTAAGGTGGATTATGGTGTTTTTATGCAAAATACGGGGCATTATGCTTGTTTTTCTCTCCTGGATGCGCGAAAATTTTGGTTTTTTTTAATATTATATCATATTTTTTTGTAAAAGTCAAGTAAAAGTGCGGAAATGTAATGAAATTTTGGCTTTTTTTTATATTATATCATAAAAAATGTTATTTGTCAAGTAAAAATTTCGCGAAAAAATATCTTTTTTTTATATTATAACATATTTTTTGTTATTTGTCAAGCGGACAGGGGTGGGCAAGGCCAGAATGCGGGGGTGGGGCGTTATGCATGAGGTACAGTGATGGGGGGTTGCTATGCAGGGGTAAGCCGGGGTTGGGCGTTATGGGCGTTATATCGGGAATCAGCTAGAACGAGCGCTATGAGGGGGTTATGGAGGGATTTTTTTGGGACGGGGCTCGCAGGCTAGATTTCGGCTCCGCACGTTCCTTAGCGGGCCGACGAGTTTCAGGATAGACCAAGAGGGTGACATAACATATATTATGTAAACTTAAAAACCGGGCGTTGGGGGTAAATCTAAATTCCGCCCGCGTCGTTAGAAAGCGGACGGACATTTTAGCATATCAAAATGAAAAAGTCAATATTTGTCCGGGCGCCTGTCGCAAAAATGCAACACCTAGTGACAGGCACAAAAAAACGCGCCCCGCTTGGGGGTGCGTTTTATTTTTTAGGGAGTGCCTACGATACGGAACGGAAAGTAGGGAATACCCATCGACCATTCGCCGTTAGCTTGCTTGACAATCTCCGCAAAAATCGCAGTTTCAATATCGCAATCGTCAATAGCGGTGTGCGCTTCGTCAAAGTCATTCTCTCCGCTGATGTAGCGATAGGCGACCTCGGCGTTCGTGCGATAATATTTGCTACCAATCCAGCCATTAGCTTTAGCGGTTTCGCGGTATTCGTCCGTGTTGAGCAGATGTTCACAAGCCAATCCCCACAGGTCAAAGACAGGGACAGAGGCGTCACGGAAAGTAAAATGCTTACGGTCAATTTTGCGCTTGTAGCCTTTGTACGGTTTGTCCATCGTATCGCAGACTTTGCGCTGAATGTTCAGCCATTCGTCAAAGTTAGCGGAATACATTTTAGAAATAAACAGTTCCGTAAATGCGATTGCGCGCTTGTAGTCAAAATAGGCATTGTACGCGCCCACGCTTTCAACCTTTTCCATATCAGCTTTCAAGGCTTCGGCAATCGTATTCCAAATAGCGGGAATGATTTTGCCTTCGCGCAGTTTTTCAAGGTACAAGGGGCGTTTCTCTTTGTAGTACGCCGTTTTGAAGATTGCGGGATTGAAGAAGATTTCCGTAACAACAAAGTTTTTGCGTTCGTAGATATTGCCGTTGCGGTCTACGATGTTCCATCCAATATCATAAATCAGCGGACGCGCGAGCGCAACCTTTTTGCGGAGTTTTTCTTCATACTCCGTCACGAACGGCAGAGTTGCGGTTTCACAATCAAGAATAAGAAAACGATTTTCGGTCAATGTTAAATGCTCCTTTGCTTTGTTGCTTTCCGCAACCGCGCTTTACTTGCGCGGTGCGGAGAGCGTTACGCGATACTGGACGCCATTGTAGCTGAAATTGAAAATACGCTCGGCGTTCTCAATGTTCAGCGCGGAAACGCCATCGGTGGACGCGATTGCGTCAGTTAGGACTTCCATAAGGGCGCGTTTCGCGTCATTCGGTTTGCGCGTGTTCTTGCGACCTTCGGCGCGTCTTGCTTTCTTCGCGCCCGCTTCAAGTTCGGGGGCGAGTTCAAACATTTTTGCGCCTTTGTCGATTTCGCGGTCAGCAATCACAATGTCGATTGCTTCTTGCATTGAAAAGTCATTCTTTTCAACCAGTTCGTCCACGCGCTCCCATTCTTTTTCGGTGAGATTGGGTTTCATCGTATCACTTCCTTATGAGAGATAGGCAAGGGGGAGTTTTGCGCTCCCCCTTGCGAGAGGGATTAGGCAAGGGTGAACAGAGCCTTACCCTTGACAACCTTGCGGTTGACCTTATCCTCGGCAATCAGCTTGCCAAGCAGAGAGGTCAGCTTCGGAGTGGACAGAGCGTCCAGTTCGTCAGCGGAGTGCATCACTTCCGTGACGGTCTTGCCCTCGTCCGAGAGGACAGACAGGACAATCTCCATCAGCGAAGCGTCAGCTTCGGAAACGGCTTTCGCCTTACGGTTGGCAGACTTCTTCTCGGTCTGCGCGAGCATCGAGTTCAGCTTGTCAAGCATCTCAACGGAGAGCTTGTCCGCGCAGTTGTCGATGACAAAGCGGAGGGTGGACGCGATAGTGACCTTGTTAGTGTTAGCCATAGTAGAATACTTCCTTTCATTTTTAATTTTTGTTGGCTATTAGGTGGGTTACGGACTGGCGTTGATTGCGTTCGGTGCGCGCCCCTTGCGCTCTCAACACCTTTATTATAGCAGATGGGGAAGCATTTGTCAAGCCTTTTTTTAACTTTTTTTCAAGTTTTTTTGCGCTTGGCGGTTGCCCTTTCCCTTACTGCTCCTTAAGTATATCATACTTTGAAGCGTTTGTCAAGCATTTTTTTTTGATTTTTTTTTCAAATCTTTTTGCTTGGCGGGGGAGGGGCGCTCCCTCATTGCTCCATAAGTATATCATAAACAAAGGCAGATTGATAGTGGTAAAATGCACAAAATACGGGAATTGTAGAAAGAATTATTTGTGCAAATTTCCTCTTGACAAAAAGGCGGGGGTGTGGTATAATGGAAATTTCGCCCCGTCTGCTCGCAGCCGGGGCGGCGAAAAACCACCCCATTTTCTTGCGGGGTGGTCTGTTCTCACTCTGCCTCTACATAGACGCTTGGATTGTCAAGCACAGCTTTCAAAGTGCTGATTACCTCGGTGAAGCTATCCTCCATAAAGTCATCGTCAAACATCATCGACAGGAAGCAACCGTCCAAGTCGCGCATCTTATCGCACAACTTAATCACAGTGTCGATAGCTTTGATTTCTTCGGTGGTGAGTTCAATCCTCGGTTTTACAACTATCATTTCTCATTTCTCCTTTCATCACTCAATGCCCAACAAGCGAGCATAGGTTTCAAGATTGCGCTTGTGGCTTTCGTAGCGCGAACGCGCTTTCTTCATTCCCTGCTCGGTCAGTTCAATGTCGTAACGCTTGAAAGTGACTTCAATGGAATAGGTGGGACGATTATCTTTGTATTCGTCTTTCAGTTTGTAGTAACCACCAAAGGTCTTTTTATCAAAACGATAAAACTGCGCGTAGTCTTTAAGGTATCCCTTTTCAACACATTCGGAATAAGAGATAAAAGGCAGTTTCGGAGTTACCACTTTTGTGACAGGGTATTCAGCAATGATATTGTAATCATTGAGTTCGGGATATTGAGAGTAAGACCAGTTGTAAAGATAGCGGGGGAGAGAGGTGTTTTTGATAATCATTTTTTATTTTTCCTTTCGTTTTTTGTTTTTTAGAGCAGTTCGCGCAACACCGCGAAGATTTCGCTCGGCTCGTAGGCATCAGCACCCCAACCCTCGCGGATTGCGTCATTATCATCGAACAGGACGCCCCCGCCAGTTGCCTGTGCCTTGTCCGTGCCGTAGGGAACGAACAGGAGAGCATCGAAGCACACGCTCGGCAAGTGAGCGCGAAGCCAATCATACTTTGCCTTCGCTACCGCGTGGTAATAGTCGCGGTTGTTATCTGCGCTACACCAAGAGATAATGCCGATGTAGTGACCGCGTTTGTGGAGCGCGTTGAGCAGTTTCGCGAGAGCGTTCATAGAGCAGAGGGGGCAAGCCTCGATGTAGGGCGTTGCATCGTGAGCGTTGAGGCGTTCAAGCCAATTTTTAACGCCATAGAGGTCAGCAATCGTGCCGTCCATATCAAACCAAATCTTCATTTTTAGTCCTCCTTGTTAGCAATATGCCGAGAAATAATGCCAATGAGATTGACAACAATTATGACTACAGAAGAAATAATAAGTGCAATTTTCATTTCGTGTATCTCCTTTCGTTTTGTGTCTTTATTATATCACAGAACAGGGCATTTGTCAATAGTTAATTTTGATAATCCAGTAGGCGATTGAAAAGTAGAGGATAAGTGCAAACCAAAACGCCATTTTTAATGCTCCTTATTCCGCGGGTCTTTTTCCTTGCCAAAGAAAAAGCCGTGAATTGCTAACCAAAGCGGAAAGCCATAGAAGCGAATGTACCAATAGCGGAAAGAGGCGTTTTGCCATGCCTTTTTGATTTTAGTAAAAACCTTTTTCATTTCTTATTCCTCTCCTTTCCAACACTTAAAGAACGCCTTTTCAAACGCCTTTGCGGTCTTGCGGTTTTGCGCGTCCGCGAGCCAGTTCATACCCCATTCCGTAGCCTTGCGTTCGTCCTCAAAATGCGTCATATAATACATTTGAAGTTCATATACCGAAAAGTTTTTCTTTTCGTTCTCTTGATACATTTTAGCAAGTGCCTTTACGCGGTCAAATCGCTTGGACAAGTGGGGGTAAGTTGCCCAATGCCCCATTTCGTGCAGGATAGTTAGCGTGATACCAGCAAATCCGCGAGTGTATTTCCAGTTGTCGTGAACAAAGCGATTAAACGCTTTTGTGCAGAGCAAGTCGTTTGCGATTGACGGATAGTTATACTGCATATCAATCTCAAAATCTTCATCTGCGTGAATACCGAAGCCAGCGTTTGCGCTGACCTTGTAATAGTGAATGTCGGGATTTTCGCAACGCTCACAAGCGGGAGCGATTTCCGCGATAAACGCCTTGCAGACTGCGTTCAGCTTGCGAATGTTAGCAGGGCGAGAAGTATAATCAAACATATCATTTCTTCCTTTCTCTCTTGGAGTGTCTTAATTATATCACATAGGGGATTGAATGTCAAGGGTTTCGTGAAAAATATTTTTTCGCAGGTGTTGCAAAAAAGTGCTTGACAAATTGCGCGGGGTGTAGTATAATAAAATTTCGTGCGCCCTGGGCAGGGCGGCCCGGGCCGAACATCCGTTCGAAAAAATTACCCCTGCGCGTAGCAGGGGTAGAAAGGGGAGGATTACTCCTCGATGATAAACTCGGAGAAGTCCACCCATGTGGGATAGAAGCATACGATGCGGATGATGGCATCTTCGTCCTGCTCGTCCCAATCCTCGGGGTCGAAAGTGCTTCCGCAACAGGCGCAGATGATTTTGTTGACTTTGAAATCCTTGCCCTCGGCGTCGGTGTATTCGCACTCGGCAATACCGCCAAAGTAGGTATCATTGTCCAAGTCGTAGAGTTTCACTTGCTGATAGAACATTTGTTTTACCTTCCTTTCTTTGATTGTGTTTTGATTATATCACATTCGTGCAAAAAAGTCAAGCATTTTTTCTTGCCTGTCAATTTCTTTTTCTACATTTTCTTTGCCAAAGTCTGCGCAAAGCTGATTGTAGAATACAAAATCGTGATAGCAGGGATTGACAGGCGTGTAGATAACGAACTTGCGCACTTGCTCGGACAGTGTAGCTTTATTCATCATCATTGCCCCCGAACATTTTGTCCCAACAATCGGGGCAAATACCACTGATAAGCATTTCGCGTTCATTCGCGGAGAGGTAGGGGAACGCGTCCTGCGCGTGCTTGCCGTTCTGCCAATCTCCATAGTCGAACGCATCGACGCAGATAAAGGCATCGGTCTTGCACATCGGGCAAGTGCATTTGATGATGATGGGGTTTGCGATTTTCGAGTTGTTCATTTTATTTCTCCCTTTCATTAGTATTTGTAGCTCCAAAAGCTATTGGCGTCTTCATCGACGAGGTCTTCGAGGTAAATGTCCTCGCCGTCAACGCTACAATGCGTTTGCGGAAATTCTAACACCAAGTCTTTGATAGCCTCTTTCACAGGGCGGAGCAGTTCAAAGAAGCGTTCGTTCTTCGTGCGTTCGCGCAGGTCAAGCAGGAGTTTAGCTGCGTCGATAATGTTGTTGAGTTGCGCGTCCGTCAAACTTTCCAGTTCTTTCATTGTCTGAAGACTATCCATTTCATTTCTTCCTTTCTTTGTTTCTATTGGAATTATATCATAGATTGATGTGTTTGTCAAGAGGTTCTTTCTTCCAGTTCGCTGTCTACTGCCCAATGAAAAAAGCTTTCCCATTGGTAGTTAGTATTGCATTTAATACAATACCCATAATGGGTTTCAACAACGCAATCCATAGAATACTGAACCCTAGGTTTTTTGTGTTTGTCTTTAATAACGATAGAACCGCATTTAGGGCAATAGTGAACATACATAATTTATATCTCCTTCTTTGTTTCTATTGGAATTATAGCACATACCCGCATAGAAAGCAATAGGCAGATTACACAAAAATTACTTGCGGTTTTGTGCAATCTGCCGAGGCGCCCGGGCATTAATCCTAGGCTTGCGCGAGAGCCTTTTGAATAGCGCTCTCTGTTTTACCAAAGGGGAAGCAAATCCATGGTTGGCCGTTCTCGTCTACTGTGACGTGGAATTCAATCAAGTCACCGATACCGATACCGGCCTCTGTTCGTAACTTAACAGGGATAACCACCCGGCCAGCTTGGTCTACGCGCCGAGCGTAGTCTGTTTTCACAATTTCCAAATTAAAAATCTCCTACCTAGGTGACGTTCGAAAATTCGACTGAAGCACGGAGGCTTCGGCCGGGGCGATTACCATTCACATGGCATCTTGCCGCAATAGGCGCGTAGTGGACAATCGTTACAATTATTTTGGAGTAAACAAAAATCAACTAACTGCACTAGCGCCCGCATTATTTCGATTGGCACAGGTGGTTTTCTCCTTTCTCATTTTCTATATATATTATATCATAAAAATTTTTATTTTTCAACCCGGGCGCGCAAACCGCAGACCCAAGGTGACCAGGGGTCTGCGGACCGCAGTTTAATCGCATTCGTTAACTTCTACGTCGTCCCAAACAGTATTTGCGACAGGGACGCGCATATCACCTTCAAAAAGACCTTCCGCAATTTCAAAGGCTTCGTCTTCGTTTTCTGCTTCGACAAGGTAGGAATAGTATTGAGTAAATCTCACGCGGTATTCCTTCATAGGGGTCTCCTTTCGTTTGGTCTTATTTGTCTTCTTCAACCGTTGCTCTATCGCAAATTCGTTTGAGATAATCAAACATATCAAAGAGGTCTTCATAGTTGAAGCCGTCCTCGCTCACATCAAAGATTTTTATATCTTGGTCTTCGTAGGCAAGCTGTTTGATAAGTTCTTTCGTGCGCTGGATGCTTTCCATATCAATGATAGAGAAAACAATCTTCGGTCTTTCGTAGATAATATTCATAGGGGTATCTTCCTTTCTTTTCTTTGTGTTATTATTATATCACGGATTGCTTGAAAAGTCAAGTGGTAAAATTGCTTCTCCATTGACAATGTGATAACCTTTTTCAAGCAATTCCATCACATCGGAGGGCAACAGGGGATCATAGAGTTTGCCGTTTTCATCCCTCCAAATGAACGCATATTCGTGATTTTTCCAAGCAGACCCCGCATCATCACATTCGACAAGAGGGTCGTCTCCGCAATCGACAAGAGCGCAAGTGCCGTTGCTTTTCCAATAGGGACATTCACTGTCCATAGAGGGGCAAAGGAATATTTTACTAAACTTCATAGGGGTATCTTCCTTTCACTTCATTGTGTGATTATTATATCACGGACTTGCGCTTTTGTCAAGTGGAAATTAAAAAATTTCTTTCCAATGATTTTTACGGATAATAGCGCGCATATTCTCGCGTCCAACAGGGTTCATAGTATGGAGGCGAATGGGAATATCGTCGATGCCGAATTCTTCCATCCACTCAAGGACAAAGATGTAGTCACCGCCCATATTTGCGTAGTCGCCCGCATCGTGGTCAAGGTCAAGCACTTCAATCTTGAACGCTTCATCGTTTGTCATAGCATAGGCTTGCTTGTAGTTGCGAATGAAATTGATTGCGTCAAGGGAGGTCTTTGCCCAATGATAGCCAGTGGGGGCGGGACGCAGGTCATCTACCCAAATTCTCATTTCAAAAACTTCCTTTCTTTAGTTGGCTTCTTTTTTGATATAGTCGAAAAGACCTTTAGCGAGGGCGTGAGATACTTTAGGAGAAATTTCCATAGAAACCACCGTTTCGCTGTCTTTTTTGATTTCAAGATGATGATGATAGTAGGCAGAATTTAACCAGTAATAGAGGTTTTGCATTTTCTCCAATGCGTATTTCGTCATTTCAAAAACTTCCTTTCTGTTTCTCTACTGGAATTATATCACATAGAAACGGATTTGTCAAGCACTTTTTTTTGGTTTACATAACTGCGGCCCGGGCCTAGGGCGGGGGTTACCCGCCACAGAAGACCCGCTGAGCGATAATCAAAATGTCAAATTGAAGACAAATCGCAAAGATAGACTTCGCAAGAAAACACATTTTATAAGAAAGTTCACTTTCTGGCGTAACGATTATTCCATGTGCGATAAGTCCAATGACAAATGATACAATGAAATACCAAGGCATTATGTTACCTCCTTTACGCGTGGTGGATTTTGCCATCCACCACATAGGTGACGCTCTCAAAACCGTCGTACTCGTTGACTTCCCAATCGGTAGCGTCGGAGGGGATTTCTACCACCCGAAGGCGAGAGAGGCCTTCCTGATACTCTCCATGCTTCTCGACGAATTCAACCAGCACAGGATGGTCGCGGTCAATCTCGTCGTACTTGCCACAGCCGAAGAACTCGCACAGTTCTTTGGGGATGTTGAAACCGCCGTAGCATTTGTTAAGAACCATCTTCATAAAATATCATCCTTTCGCTTTGTCAAATGTTTTTTCTCAATTCGCTAAAGTGAACTGACTCTACAGGGAAGATTTTGACCCACCGTCTGCAATCCCCCTGTCTGTCAATGGGGAACGGAAAGTGATGACGCTTTATCATAGTGTCAATTTCCTTTTCATCCGATGCGATTGCCCAAGTGTGGTCTGAAAAGAGCAAGTAGTAATTCATTTCAAATCTCCCTTTCATTTTTCTATGATTATTATATCACATTATTTTTGATTTGTCAAGTGTTTTATTTGGCTAGGTATATGATTATCAAGCCAATCGTGACCGCCACAAAGCAAGAATCTTTGACCTTATCCGATATGGGGCGCTTCATAGCAAAGGTGCGAATGATGCTTATGATGTTTGCCAGTAGGAACAAATTCTGTCCAAGCAAGTAATACTTGCCTATGACAACCTGCCCAAGCAAGCACAGGGCAATGGGAATGTAGAGGATGTTCTCCATGATTTTGTTTTTCATTATGTAATCTTCCTTTCTGTTGGTCTGCTAGTATTATAGCACAACTCGCATATAATGTCAAGACTTTTTTGCGGTCTATGACCGCCTTTTTTGCGCGCTCACGCAGCTGCCTTTGCGGACAGCCACGCGAGCATTTTCTTGCTCTCCCTATGCAGGCGGATTTTGAGCTGACCGCCGTTCTTCTCGCTCTCGCGCTCGGTATGCGCGAAGCTGAACACGAACTCGCGGAACTCGGCAAGGCTCATTTCGTAGACCGTGAAGTCCGCCGTGACATATGCGAAGGTATCACTATGCACACGGCTCTCATAGAGCGCCCAGATGCTCTCAAAGGTATCGCGTCCCTCGCAGAGCGAACCGCTCATCAGCGTAAAGGCGGAAGCCTTGACAGAGATGTGCTTGCCGTCCGCGTCCAAGTCCGAGCCTTTGTCATAAGCAAGGCTATCGTGCGCGGTGCGCTCGATGTGGTAGTGCTTGCAAACAGCCCATTCGCGGGCGATGCCTGCGTTCTGATGCGCGATGTATTCAGCGGAGTAAACTAACATTTTGAAATGCCCCTTTCGATTAGCTTTCTGTATACAGTATAGCAGATGCGTCCGGACTTGTCAAGGGGTAAATATGAACTTTTTGTTAACAAATTATGAACAAAATAGTTACCGCTAGGCCGGGTGTATCATTTGCATTTCGGGAACAGAGTGTTACAAATCGGTTACAAGAATTATGTAAACTTTTTTACTTTAACGCGTTAAAGCGCGAAACTCGGCCCGTGCGCATTGAATAATGGTCGCGCACGGGCCGAGCAAAAAGAGGGGCGCCCCCGCGTATGCAGGGACGCCGATGTAAACAGTGGGCGACAAGCGTCGCGCAGAAAGGTTAGAAGTAGCGGGGCGATGGCTTTATAGGGTTGCCATCGCCCCGTGAGAAAGGGGCTGGCTTATCCCTTGCGGGTGTAGTAGTCGGGGAACAGCTCGGCAAGGTCGATGATTTCCCCAGTGTCGAGGTTGTACTCGATAGCCTGATTGTAGACCATCTTCATAAACTGGTAGTCCCCACGCTCGCCGTTCGGGAACTCGATGTATTCGCGGGCGAACGCTCCGAGGTGGCGACGGGTCGTTGCGGAGTACAGACCGTAGACCTTGAGCCACGCGCCGTCTTTGGCGTTCTCAATGGCAGCCACGCAGGTGGTGTAGCTGAACAGGTAGATGTTGTGCGTGAACTCGTCGATTTCGACGTGAGCCTGTGCATAAGGCATAGCGGACAGTTTCTTGATAATCATTTAGGTGTTCCCCTTTCGTTTCTTTGTACCTGTATTATATCACAGGTTTAAGTGTTTGTCAATAGGTTTTTGAATTTTTTTACTTGAAAAATCCAAAGAAAAACAGGATAGCGATAACGCTAAAAACAAGGGCAGAGATAACAACCATAGCGCCGAGAATGTAGATAACAGCGAACATTTTATATTCCCCTTTCTTTATTGTATCTGTATTATATCACAGATTTGGTGATTTGTCAAGCACTTTTTTAGAAATCTGCTTTAATTCCGTAGTGCTTTAAGAAATCTATGATTTCTTCTTTGGTCATATTTCCGCCGC
>Ga0310786_10010183_pt1 | contig 11845 bp, 14 predicted proteins | sample AusTroGonzalo_MG_FD_203881 | JGI IMG/M metagenome (GOLD analysis project Ga0310786, IMG submission 203881) | Bovine rumen microbial communities from tropical cattle in Woodstock, Queensland, Australia - Gonzalo_03 (v2) (version 2) | ecosystem: Host-associated > Mammals > Digestive system >... | reverse complement strand
CACACGCGAAACTGTAAAGAATACCGAAAATGTTGGCAATGCTTTCAATGCGGATATAGGTTGCCGACGCGTCAAGAATGTCAGGTGAAGCCGCCATCAACTGCAGCAGCGGTCTTGCAAAAATGATGATAACCGTCGAAAGCACAGAGTAAATGCAAAGTGTTGTGAGCAGTCCCGTTTTCAGACGGTTTGTAAATTCTGCTTTGTCATTTGTAATCTTGCCGACAAAGAAGAACAGCGGTAGGATTATTGCCTCGTTGATAATCTCATAAAGCAGGTTCACCCAGGAAAGCTGACCTGCAATAGAAAACGCCCATTCGCCCGGCAACTGACCAAGGAAAAAGGTGCGGACGGTCACATAAACCGTCGGACATAGCCCCATCACAAGCAACGCAAAGAACAGTTTTAAGTTTATGTTTTTAATCGATTTGAGCATAGTAACTCCTCCGCCCATTATTCTATCATAACCGAGCTAATGATTCAAGAAAACTCATCCTATGGAGTACCTTACCGCAACAGATGTATGCAGAAGAAAGAAAAGCTCCTAAAAACGGACACTAAAAATTATCATAGATTAGGCATATATAGTCACGCTTTCCCGTAGTTGAAACGCAGTGTTTGCAAGGGTTTTAAAAACTGTTTTTGCGTTAGCAAGGGTAGGAGTCGGCTGTCGCTGTTTTTGGGGTTAAAAGCGTGACGGTAAAGGCTTTGACGAGCTATAGCGCAAAATGAAGCGAAATCCCGACAGCCTCCATTTCGTGGAGTACCGTACCCCACCAGATGTGGGCAGAAGAAAGAAAAGCCCTCTTTTGCGGGAGAATGAAAAAACGCATTTCTGATTTCCGTTTGAAACAGTATATTATCAGAACAAAAAACGATAATTAAAAATATTTCTCTTCCACCCGATTTCGACAAAATGTGATAGACTATATATTATACAATGATTGCGAAAGGAGGTTAAAGCATGGGATATAGAAAGCTACTCAAAGCAGTAGCAAAGGAAGAAAACACCACGCCCAAAGAGGTGGACAGAGAAATCCGTGCGGCTATCAAAGCGGCGGGACTTGATATGCATCCGGCTGCCTTTATCGCAATGTGCGCCGCAAAGGTTAAAAAAGACTATATATCGTAATATTTTATTATATATAGTCTATGAACTCCTATTGAAATTGCTATGATTATTTCGATAGGAGTGATTCTTTTGAATATGGCAGAAGCAACAAAGCAAAGAATTCTTGAGCTTTGTTATGAGAAAAATATAACCCCCTGCAAGCTTGCAACTCTTTCGGGAATTCCGTACACGACAGTTAAATCAATTATTTATAACCAAAGCAAGAATCCCGGCGTCGTAACGATTAAGAAAATCTGCGACGGACTTGAAATATCAATCGTTGATTTCTTTAATACCGACACCTTCCGCAATCTCGAACAGGAAATAGAATGATAAAACCGAACTCAGCCGAGTTCGGTTGTTTTTATGCCTGTTGTCCGATAATTTGGACCTTATTTTAGTTTCTGTTTACACGCGCGTATATTTATGATACATTGACCTTAGAAAGAGATATTGCAAACGGGGCAATACCCTTTCTCGCAACGGGAACCTGCAGCAACAACAGGAACCTGCACCGTTCCCGTTGCAATTACAAAATGGTCAGAGAATTAAACGGGAGCAATTATTGCTCCCTTTTTATTGACAAAATAGTTGAAATAATGTTTTATAGTATTTGACTTGTCAAAATTAAAATGGTAAAATACATACTACTGCTAGAATAAATAATATAATCTATTATATAAGAATTAATTTATTCTATCAAATTATTAACTAATAATACACCGAGTGAGGTATAAACTCATGTTAAAGACAATTGATTTGTTTGCAGGTGCAGGCGGATTGAGTTTGGGATTCCAACTGACAAATAAGTTTGAGCTGCTTGCTGCGGCAGAAATCAATAAAAATGCCAGGAAGACATATAAAAGAAATATTGCTAAAAACGAAAACTTTATATTTATAGATAATGTTATTGGATATGACTTTAAAGCTCTAAATGATAGGCTTGGAGGAATTGATGTTGTTATTGGAGGGCCTCCTTGCCAGGGCTTTTCAAATGCAAATAGACAAAAAAATCATCTAATTAGCATGAACAATTCGTTGGTAAAAGAGTATTTCCGAGCAATAAAAGAGATTCAACCAAAAGCATTTGTAATGGAAAATGTAAATATGCTTCGTTCGGAAACGCATCGATTTTATGAATCAAGAAAAGACAATAAACAAATAGAAGATCTTATACAAAACGGTGCGAAAATAAATTTTAGAAACGACTCCCTATACATAGCTAAAAATGAATTTGTTGGATTAAGACTAGAAGATATAGAAGCAGTCAACATTAATGAATATGCTTTACCAAAAAAACTAGATGACCGTATAAGAGTATTAGGAAAAAATCTGAACAACGAAAAACGCTTACCAAAATACTTGGAAAAGAATGCAAAAACTATTGCTACCGAAATAAACAGTTATACTGAAACTTGCAGTTGTAACGAGGATGAAACAAAACTTGACATAATAAGGCGCCTCAATAATATAAAGCACAATTTGGAAGACGATATTAAGATTTCTGCTGACGACATAAATTATATAGTATCGCTACAAAAAATGATTAAAACAATAAGCGAAATATTCGAAAACGAACTTATTGGTCAGTTTGAAGTAAGTGAAGACAACGTATTAGTTTTCAAGGTTAGATCATATCCTGTTATTGAATATGTTGATGCTATATTAGGAGACGAGTATGAACAGGACGGAGAAACGCTAAATGCTATGTGGTTTGGCGTCCCTCAGGAAAGAAGAAGATATATAGTAATAGGTGTTAAGAAATCTCTGTTAAAATCTACGATTAAACAAAACACTGACATAACATTACCAAAAGAGCCTAAGGTTATATCAAAAATAACAGTTAAGGATGCAATAGCGGACTTACAAAACTATGAGATTGGTTATGATTCAAATTACCCTCCGATACCATACAATAAGGGAGATATGCTATCACCTTATGCAAAAGCGATGCGTAAGGGCTGTAAAAGTGTAAGTAATCATATAGCTACAAAAACAACGGATGTTGCAATGGAACGCTTCAAAGCAATCAAACAAGGGGATAACTTTCACAGCTTAGATGAAAAACTAAAGGCGACATATTCAAAACCTGAACGGACACAGAATTCGATATATCTACGACTAGATCCTGATGAGCCCTCTGGTACCGTTGTAAATGTAAGAAAATCAATGTGGATTCATCCTTTCTTACATAGAGCTATTACGGTAAGAGAAGCAGCAAGACTTCAGTCGTTCCCGGATAGGTTTATATTTGAAGGAACAAAAGACTCCCAATATCAACAAGTTGGAAATGCTGTTCCTCCTTTACTTGCAAAAGGAATTGCAGAAAAAATAATTGAATATATTGAGTAATAATTATAATTCCGCATGATAACACACAGTATCTTGCGGAAATTTATTTTTTAAATACGATTAACTAAATGCAAAATAAAAATTATATTTGCGAAATATGTGATATATTTACAAAATATAGTTGACAAATGCGCTAGGTTTGTGCTATTGTATGTTTGAAATTGAAAATGGAGGAAAAGTATATGGCAAAAACAGAAGAAACCAAAAGAGAAAGATTTGTCCGTTTAGCCGAGGCAAGAACTAATAAAATCATTGATATGCTTCAATTATTAGGTAATTGTTCAAATTCGAGTACATACGATTATACGCAACAAGATGTTGATAAAATATTCTCGGCAATCGAATCTGAAGTGAGAGAAGCTAAAAAGAAATTCAATCGAGTTGAAAGTAAAAAGGGCTCCAGGTTTTCGTTAGATTAAGAGGAGGATGTATTATGGAGAGAATGACACCTATACCGCAAAACTATAAAAGGAATGTTGATTGGATAATTGGCGCATATAATGATGCTGGCATTGATTTTCCTAATGGGTTCCAAAAAGATGCAATTCAGAACGCGGTTGGCGCAAGAAAAGCTAACAAGTGGAGTGGTTGGTCTTGTGATATTTCATTAGTAAAGAATGAAAAAGGCACTTTTATTGTCGTTGAAGACTTTGGAACAGTAGGATTAACAGGTAAGAACACCCATGTTGATATAATAAATGATATGATGGCACGCGATGAAAAGCTTCCACCTAAAGAAAGGCTGTCGCGTTTTACATCTATGTTCAATTCTGGAGGAAACTCTACCGGCGGCGGATTGTATGGTGCAGGTAAAAGTGTTTATTCTGTAGCTTCTGAAACATATACATATTATTTTGACTCTTTAAGAGAAGATAAAAAATATGTGGCTAATGTTAATGCACAAGGGCAAGTGTGGCCTCTCGCTTATGAAGAGGATGAAGCAAAAAAATTCATTCTTGATAATACTGGTTTAACAGAGAAAAATACTTATGGCACAAGAATAATAATTGAAAGCCCAAAACAAGAATTAGTTGAATCAATAGAAAACGGCAAGATAATTGAGTACATTCAAGAGTCTTGGTGGTTAATTATAAAAAGACTATCTGGTGGCTCGAGCATTTCGGTTAATGGTGTGCCTGTTGTTGTTCCAGATGGTATTACAGATACAGAAAATAAATATGAATTAAAAAGTCCTGAATTATATCAGCCTCAATACAAAGTTAAACATTTCGGTTTCTATGTTTTTAAAGACGGAAATAACATCTGGAATGGTATATCATATTATCGTAAAGGTATGAAAATAGGTGAAATCGACATTAAAGATATTCCAGACAAATTAAGAGACAAATTCTGGGGATATATTGAAGTTGATGAGCCATGGGAAGAAGAACTTGCAGAAATTGAGGACAAAGTACATTTTGGAGTTAGTCGTTATAAAAAAATACGTCTTCCGTATCAACACTTAAAAAACTATACAAACACAAAAGTTCGGGATAATCTTGTGAATTGGGGATTTATTCGTGATAAAGAAAACGAAGACAAAAAGCTTAATGATGAGTTAAAACAAATAGCTGATGAGATACAGGATTTGTTTGATGAGCTGAAATTTGAAGATTTAGGAAAAGGCCCCAAAAGAGCAGACTTTGATGTGCGTTGGCAAGACATACTGTTTCCTATCGAAAATTCTGAACGTGTAACAACCGGAGATAATCTTTGCTACTCTGTTAGAGTAAAAAGTGCTTATGCAACCGACAAAAAGTTTGATTATAAAATGTATATTATTAACCATAACACCGGAGAAATAATAAAACATTTAGAAAACAAACGAATCACAGTAAGTGCTGGTCAGGTATATAAAGAGGATTATACATTAAATATCTCTGAAGATAATTCTGTGAAGTATGTAGAAAATAGAGTTGTTTTATCTATAAAGGTTGTTGGAAGCAACAACGAAAAACACAAACAGCTTTCATATTTCTATGATATTGATAGACCTGATAACTCGAGAGACATTGTTGATCTTTCTTTACATGAGTGTTCGTTTCCTATCCAGGGTAGCCGCAGAGTAAACTTTGACGAAGCCATTGAAAGAGTATCATACAGGATTGAAAATAAACGGAATCATGAGTTAAAATATCGACTAAACATTAGTGTTCATAACGGAACAGACGTTAATATCCCAAAAATAGTAGATGTTGCGTCATTTGATGGAAGTGTTAAACCTTACGAAGATGACATCACGCCGCTTATTGATAAAATTGTTTTTGACAAAAGCACTTACGAAAAGTATCTTTCTGAAGGAGTTTTGGAATTAAGAGCAAGATTAATAGCAGCAGAAAGCGACGAAGAATTTGAAAAAGGTGATAAAATTACCCAATACAAATATCAAATATTCCTCAACTGTGATGAAAAAAGCGGAAAGAAGGATGCTTTTGATATAAAAAGTATTGAGGATCCATCAAATCACAGGCGTTCATGGAATACTCCTGGAAACAACAGAACAATATATTTAAATGTTGCACATCCGGCTTACTTGAATGTTCAGGATTATCCTGAGGTCCAGCACGAGTATTTACGCGAGCAAATGTTGAAACAGTATGTTTTGCTTTATCTGAACGAAGGTAAATATGATATGTTCAGCGGTGGAAATGATAGTTTTGCAGATTTACCACCACAGGAGGCAGCAGAACAAGTTATTGAAAAAGTTGAATGGGTTTATGCTGAAAGTTTAAGTTGAGGTGAGCAAAGTGGGACATATTGTTTCTTTAGACAAAGAAGGTCGTTTAGTTTATGATGGATTATTATCTTCTCAAGAAAAAGCTTCTATTGATGACATATTAAATGCCCTCAGAGAAGAAATCCCTCAAATTGAAGACGAACTCCAGGAAGAGCATGGGCAAGGTGTATGGTATAAATATTATTTGGGTTTATTCTTAGGTACACTTTTAGATAAGTACAATATTACTATTGCCGAACAACGATCCTTTTGGGATGAGATAAAAACATTTGCAACTAAAGAAGAAAGAAAGCGAGATGAAGGTGTCAACTCAGTCCATAGAAGTTTCTACCAACAGTGTTATATTTTGTCGCAACAAGATCCGGAAGTAGTTGAGAAACTATCATGGAGACAATGGCAAGACATACTTGATAGAGTTTCAAACCGCGAAGATAAAAGAATCTTCGAGTGGATTCGCAATCAAGAAAAAATACGCGAAGATGATTGGAGAGAATTCGAAAAAGGACTTCATCTATTCCTCAAGAAAAAAGACACTTCAGTATTTACGGATGAAGAACTGTTCTCGATATATGATGCACTTTATCAAATGGCTGTTTATTGGAGAGTTGCTTTTTCCAAGTTTTCTAAGGACAATCCTAAAAGTGCAAAGATAAAAAGTAAAGGTAGGCGTTCAAAAAAGTATCAATCAGAGTGCTTAAGACTCAGAAAAGAACTGCGACATGAGTTAAATGAAGAAATCTTTGATGTTGCATTTGAGAGCGCAATGTTATAATAGGAGGTATTATATGGCATTAATTAGTAAAGCAAGTTTTGAGAAAATCACTAAAGAAAGAAATAATGTACATGAACCGGTAAAGGCAACCTTTACTACCTTTGTCGACGGTGACAAAAAGTATTTTCAAATTGACACATATGGTTCAGACTCAAGAAAAATGAAAGAAAAAATCAGCCAATCTATACAAGTTGATAAGGATATGGCATTAGAATTAATAAAAACTATATCAAAAGAATTTGATATTGAAGTGTTTTATAAGTTATGAGAGTTGATTTAGTAGCATACGAAAAAAAGGCGAATGAGCGTTGGGGTGCAACTGACGCCTACAAGGAATACAAAGAAAAAAGCGGCGGCAGGAGCGATGCCGAGAGCAAAGATATTCAGGATGGACTGATGAATATCTTCGCTGAGTTTGCAAAACTCGATTGCGAGCCTGCTGATGAATCTGCTCAGCAGTTGGTTGCAAAACTGCAGAGTTACATTACTGATAACTTCTATACCTGTACTGATGAAATCCTTGCCGGACTCGGCAAGATCTATGTTGCTGACAGTGAGTTCAAAAACAACATTGACGGTTATGCCGGCGAAGGCACGGCAGAGTTTGTTTCAAAGGCAATTGAAATCTATACAAAATAATATTTTTAATTACAGCCGATTCTTTGGAATCGGCTGTTTTTCTTCTGGACTTTTGGGATGAGGTGTGGTATTTGTTTGTGTTGCAAAGGAGTGATACGATGACTATGCTTGAAAACTTATACAACGGAAACATTAACCCGTGCGAACTGGAACGGCTGTCTGAACGCAAGGACTACAAAACCGCAACGGCGTGTGTAAGCGAAACCCAATGCGAACTTGAAAATACGCTCACGGAAATTCAGCAGAACCTATTCGAAAAATATATAAAAGAATGGGATATGATGTCGCTGATAGTTGAGGAAGAAATCTTCAGGGAAGGATTCGCTCTCGCAATGAGTATTAAAGAAGAGGTCACTGATATGAACGACGCACTAACAAGCAAAAACCTTGACGGAAATCCGTCAACGCTGACTATCCCCGAAGCGGCAGAACTGCTGCGCGTTTCTCCGAATCATCTGTACTACGTTATTGAAAAAGACAAATCGTTTCCCGTCCTGCAACTAGGCAGGAGAAAACTTATTCCCCGCGATGAACTAAAGGAATGGATAAAGAAAAACAGTTGCAGAGATTAAAAAAACAGAACGCGCGTTCTAAAAGCCTATTGACAAGTTATCGAACATATGTTAGAATATTGATACAAACTGAATACGGAAAATTGTGGCAGCAAGGTCTCATTACATAGCCCGTTATATTTGTAATGAATAGCATTTGCTCGCTTGATAATTCAAAAATCTTTCTGAGTTATTTTCCGAATGGCAATCGGGGTATTCCGATGCAGGCGATATGGTCTGAGCATTGATACACGACTTGACATTGCATAAATAACTGTTCCTGTACCAAGGGAATAGTCTGTGCAAAACCAGGTATGTGTTTCGGCGCTCGGATTATTTTATTGGAATAAAGCGAGTCGGTGGCGGGTGAGCTATAAACAGGAGGTGAGAATGGTGGATAAAAATTCTCATGCCAAAAAGCCAAAGCCGAGACCGAATTATTTTTCGTTGCCGAATGAGATTTTCCGTGACGGTTTGACGCCATATGAATTTGTTGTCTATGCTTTTCTTATCAGTGCAAGAGACCCGCGCAAAGACCTTAGTTACTGGTCCGTAACAAACATAGCAAAGAACTGCGGTATGTGTAAAAACACTTGCAGGAAAGCGCTTCACTCGCTTGAGAGCAAGGGTTACGTTGACATTTCAAGTCGGTATCTTGACCATGTTCAGCAGACTAATATCTACACGGTAACGCGCGATTATTTCGAAAAAAACAAGAAATAATTTGCGTCCGATTTGCAAGCAGGATAAAGGGGTATGTCGCTCTGGCGCGCCAAACCCCGAAAAACACCGTACGGCAACGCCGTTCGGGTGTTAACAGTGTATGCCGCAAATTACGAAAGTGTTACTTTGAGGCATACCTTTAACTCAAAACCTAAAAACAACGCGGTAAAGCCGTGTTAAATACGTTTTACCGCAGAAAAAAAGGAGAGAAGCATATGGCAATAGAAAAGACAGGCATATCAATAGACAGTAAACTTCTTAACGACATTAACAACGCAATGAAAAAGGCGGGAGTGAATTCAAGAAGTGCGTTTATTTCCAAAGCAGTGAGAACATATCTTGATTGGATTGAAGCGGAAAAAGCGCTCGATATTGTAACGCCGAAACTCGCGGAAATCGTTGGAAATTCAGAAAACCATATCGCCCGTGTCATCTACAAAGATGCAGTTGCAACTGCGATGATGATGCATCTTATGGCGGAGGTTTATGACATCGACCCGCGCAGGCTGAATGAGATTCGTGGCGTGTGCGTTAAAGAAGTAAACCACCTTCATGGCAAATTCAAATTTGAAGATGCGGTCTATTATGAAGGGTAGGTGTCACGATGCATAAGAACAAAGCTGAGATTAAAACGATAGCCAGTCAGATAAGTTCGCAGGAAGGAAAATATTTCTTCAGCATGACTGAAATCTGTATGCTGTTCGGTATCTGCAAGGACACTGCCCGCGACGTCTGTAAACACCTTACCCCCGTCACACACGGCGGCGTCCGCAAGTATTATATCGTTGATGTTCTGGAGTATTTTTATTCTCTGAAAAGTTGAAAAAATCTCTGGATATATTGAGGTCTCTGTGGTATTGTTTGTGTTGCCGCAGGGTAGAAAGGATGTGATATCTTGTCGGAAAGAAAGCAGTATGCGCTCTACGATAAGGACGGTAACTTTATCACTTACCGTATGACAAAGCGCATCAGAAACGAGCAGGGAACTTACGACGTGCTGACTGCAAGGTCTAAAAAATCCGCAAAGGAATGCAGGCGCAGACTTGACGAAAAAATCGCACAGTATTATACGGAACTTGAAGAAAGAAAACATCACGGAGTATTTCCCGATATGAAGTTCGGAAAGTTCGCAGACAACTGGTACAACCTTACCATCAAAGACGCGAACTGCAGCAAGGTAAACAAAGATAATTACCGCGGATATGTTTACACGCATATCATTCCGTACTTCGGCGACTTCAAACTCTGCGACATCACCGAGGACGACTGCCAGCGCTTCATGAACGGATACAAAGGCTATTCTAAAAAGTTCGCGATGAAACTCAGGATGACGCTGCGGCGCATTCTGAGGAAAGCGGTAAAGCAGAAACTGATTCCCGACAATCCCGCTGAAGACGTTGTGCTGCCGATGGTTACCGAAGGACAGCGCCGTCCGATAACCGACGAGGAACGCGCAATGATTCTTGAAACGGCGAAGACTCACTACGCAGGCACAATGGTGCTGACCATGCTCTACTGTGGACTGCGACCCATCGAAATCCGAAGGATGAAATGGGACTGGGTTGATTTCGAGAACAGTGTTCTCACCGTCGGTAAATCAAAAACAAAAGCCGGAACGGGAAGAAAAATTCCGATACCGAATCAGTTGAAAGTTGCGCTGATGGAACATAAGCTCAAAGGCCAGAACGACGAATATGTGTTCGTTAAGTTCAAGGATTACAACAAGCCGCTTGACACCAACGCCTTCTATCACGGCTGGCATAACTTCTGCCGCGAGATGGATATTGCAAACGGCGCGAAGGTGTACCGCAATCAGATTGTTGAAAGCGTGCTGGCTCCCGACCTTGAGCCGTACCTGCTGCGCCATACGTTCTGCACCGACTGCCAGGCGGCAGGCGTGCCGCTCAACGTCGCAAAGGAACTGATGGGGCACAGCGACATATCCGTAACGGCAAAAATCTACACGCATATGGTCGACGAGGTGTTCGAGCAAAACCGCAAACGCCTCGCCGAATATGCAAATGAAAAAGAAGAACTGTCCCAGATGGCGTAAAAGACCCTCCCAAAGCATCGTGCTTAGGGAGGGTCAAATTTTACTCGTCGAACTTTAACACAGGAGTCTTTATTAGTTTATAAAAATGGGGGTCTTTTTCCATTTTATAAAGGTTAATGCCGTTTTCTTCGCAATACTCTTTCATGTCTTTTTCAAATTCTGGATTAACCATACACCCTAGAATAATTGAATGTGGAGTTATCATATCTAAAAGGGCTCCGTTTTTTTGGTAATCCCAACTATTGCCACATGCTTTGTCCTCTTGAATAATTCTCCATTCTTTTTCATATGACCATTCAGGAGATTTTGATGTGAGACTTTTAATAAATACTTCAACAGCATTATCGTCTATCGACCCATAAACAGCTCTGTCCTTATCATATATTATTGGAACAGGCGTAAAGTTTAATTGTTTGCTTATTTCTAACAATTCATATTCGGCACATATTCCGCAATGGTTGTTAGCATAATGTGCCCACATTAGTAGAGAATCACAGGATTCGCTTAAACACGAGATTCCTGTTGTTCTTTTCAATTCTTCAATAGTTTGACCGAGAGGTTTTAGTTCCGTTTGGAGTGTTTTTTTTAACTGTAGCCACATATGACTACCTTTACGAATGGTTGTGCCTTTAGGAACTTGCTTTAAAGAAGAATTAAATAAGCCTTTTTCATCTATTGCAATATCACAATCAAAAACATCATTAAACCCTATTGGCGCAGCGTACCACATTTTATTGGATTTAACCGCATCTATATTTCTATCTGCATCGCTATAGTATTTATAAAGATAATTTGGAGCATAACATAAGTAAAATTGCCCAGCTTTTTCATATATATCATTTTTATCTGCATTATCGTCAAAACTTTTCGCAATACAATTTATTAAACTTAACTTCCAATTATCATC
>Ga0310786_10010181_pt1 | contig 11845 bp, 14 predicted proteins | sample AusTroGonzalo_MG_FD_203881 | JGI IMG/M metagenome (GOLD analysis project Ga0310786, IMG submission 203881) | Bovine rumen microbial communities from tropical cattle in Woodstock, Queensland, Australia - Gonzalo_03 (v2) (version 2) | ecosystem: Host-associated > Mammals > Digestive system >... | reverse complement strand
AACCCCAAGAAAGGAACACAGCATGAAAGTCTTTGAACTGCTCCCGAGACCCATCGGAACCATCTTCAGAAAATTGACTCACTTCACTTGCAATTCACCGGCCATCACCCCGCCGCGAAGCTCCTTTCAGAGAGCACCGACATCGACTCGCCTGTTGCCGAAAGCGTGAACACGCGGAAGCCCTCTCCGTTAGGCGCAACCCTCACGACGGCATGTCCCGCAGGCGCGACATCGTCGCCGTAGGCCGCAGCCACGTCGCGGCGCACGTCGGCGACGCAGCCGAAGCAGACGACGCGCCCGCCGGGATAGAGCTTGCGCGAACACATCGCCGAAAGCGACTTGTGGTCAACCATCCCAGCCTGCCATACGCTCGAAAGATACGCCTTGGCCCGGACCTCGCGCACGAACTCGGGGCGCATCCCTGACACTCCCGCGTGATGGTTGGTCTTGCATGCGTCCACAGGGCCGACCGTGCGCCCTATCAGCCCCTCCCAGCTGAACTCGCGCCCGTCCGCGCCGACCATCGTCAGCTCGTTGTCGCCGCCGGAATAATACGAGAAGCGCCCGTACCTGATTCGGATCGCCGCAGAGAGCCTGTTCTCGTGGATTGCGTCCCGCCCGGTTTTCCCGACATGCGCAGACGCCGCGTCGATGACGCCGCCTGCGCCATCCCACACCACGCCGTTCGCCGCGATGTTCCGCACTTCGAACCGTGGATACGCCGCCGCGTCGTGCAGCAGGCGGATCTGGTCGTTGGCGCCGACCTCGAAGCGGTGCGCCTGCATGCCGCCTGCGACGGCGCGCGGAATCCACTCGCGCATGAGCTGGAGCGAGCCGGGGTCCGGATCAAGCGCATGCTCTCCCATCTTGGGATACTGGTGGTCGAAGTAGTGGCGGAAGGAGAAGTCCTCGCCGACGAGCGGCAACCCGCTGACCATGCGCCCGTCGCGAGTCCTCTTTCCCCCGAAGGCAAGGTCGCCGGTGTGGTCGCCGTGCCAATGCGACACCATCGCATAGTCGATCTCGCGACGGCCCGGCGGAAGCACGCGCTGGATGTAGCGGCTTACCCACTCGCCGCCGTATCGCGTCCCGTCCGGGCGAGGCGGGACGTCCTTCATGTACTTCGCATGGTGCGTGTCGCCGCAGTCGAGAAGCATCGTCGTGCCGTCGGGGAACACGAAGAAAGTCTGCTCGCCGACGCCGGTGTGGATGAAATGGATGTCCAGCTCGCCGTCGCGACGCGGCGGAAGCGGGCGCCCGACGCAAGACCCTAAGACGCATCCGAGCGGACCTGCCGCGGCAACAGCCGCGCCGGCCGCGAGAAACTCCCTTCTGTTCATTATCTTAACCATCCTCGTTCTACTTGATTTCGCCGTGGCCAGACGTCATGTTCTCGCCAAGCATCGCAAGGGCGGGATCGGCCGCCTCAAGGCCCTGTATCCAGCCGTTCTCGAACCCGAAGTCTGCGGCGGCCTCGGCGACTGAATCGTATTCTTCCTTCGTTACGCGGCGGTCGAGCGGCGGAATGCCCTTGGCCTTGTAGGCAGGGGTATATTGAGCCATGACGGATACGCTCACTTCGTTCGAAAGCTCCGCCGCGATCCATGCGAGATTCTCTATCGCCTCGTCAGCAAGGCCGGGGAGGACGAGTATCCTTACGACAAGGCCGCCCTTGCGCCGCGCCTCACGGCGCGACCACGCCCAGCGGACGGCGGCGCGCGACATCTCCACGTAGTCCGGGGCCTGGGAAAGCCTCATCGCAGATTCGCCGCGCGAATAGCGAAGGTCGAAAAGCGCCCAGTCGCATAGGTCGGAATACTCTTCAAGCGTCTCGACTCTCTCGTAGCCAGACGAGTTCCAGACGAAGGGGAGCGCAACTCCCTCCTTGCGCAGCGCGAAGGCCGCCTCGCGGATAGAGGGGAGATACGGAGTCGGCGAGACGAGGTTCCAGTTCTCGACGCGGTCTTCGACGGCAAGCTTCCGCATTATGCCGGCAAGCCTCTCGACAGTCACGTCCTCGCCGCCGCCCATCCAGCTCCACGGGGAATTCTGGCAATAGACGCACTTCATCGTGCATCGCGAGAAGAATATGCAGCCAGATCCCCTCTCGCCTGTAATCGGCGGCTCCTCGCCGAAATGCGGCCCCCACCTGAAGACGCGCGGCAGTTCGCCGGCCCCGCAGAAGCCAGGCCGCCGCCCGCAGCGACGCGGGCAAAGCGCACATCCGGCAGGTTCAGCCGACATGCCTTGCCATTTCCGGCGGCAGCAGGTTCGCCCCCTTGAGGTCGGCTACCGGCCACCAGACGAACTCTATCCAGTCCTCCTTCGCGGCGACGGCGCCGGGCGGCGGCGGAAGATTGCTGATTTCAAGCCTGTAGACGAGCGATATCTCGGCGTGGACGCGCCCTTTTTGGACGAACTTGCTCTCCACGACTCCAAGCATCTCGCCAGCCTTGGAGTCGAGGCCAAGCTCCTCCTTCACTTCGCGGACAAGCGCCTCGGCCCCCTTCTCGCCAAACTCTATGTGGCCGCCGGGGAGATATGAGTAGGCCCCGCCCTTCGGACGGCAAAGGAGCACGTGACCGTCCGAAATGCAGACGCCGCGCGCGATGTTCTCTATTCCCGATATCTCGTATTCTGGCATGGCTATATGGGCTTCCCCGCAAAGAGCGGCGAGCGCGAGTTGATGTGGCAGATGGCGAGGCCCAAGGCGTCGGCCGCGTCGTTCTGCGGGAGCTCAGGAAGCGAGAGGAGCGTCTTTACCATCCGCTGAATCTGCTCCTTCTCCGCAAGCCCGTTGCCGCATATCGCCTTCTTCATGCGCCTTGGCTCGTATTCGTAAACTGGCAAGGAGGCCGCAGCCGCCGCGGTCAAGACCGCGCCGCGCGCTTCGCCGAGGACGAGCATGGTGCCCGCGTTCTTCCCGTATATCACCGACTCAACCGACATCTCGTCGGGGGCGTATTCGGCGATGAGGGCGGCAACCTTCTCGTTTATCGCCCGAAGGCACTCCGTAAGCGGCACCTTCGGCCCGTTCGCAATGTTCCCGCAGTCGAGCATGCGCATCCGAGAGCCGCTGGCCTCGATGACGCCGTATCCCGTAGATCTCAGCGACGTGTCTATGCCGAGGACGGTCACTCCACCGCGCCTCCCCCGCGCGCGAACTTCGGGTTGCTCCCCGCTATCACGAGCGCGACTTCGCCCTTGACCTTGAGGCCGTCGAACTCGGCGACAAGATCGGAGAGAAAGCCGCGCGAGACACGCTCGTGCATTTTCGTAAGCTCTATGCAGACGGCGGCCTCGCGGTCGCCGAGCGCATCGAGGGCGGCGGCGAGCGTTGCCGCGATGCGGAACGGCGACTCGTAGCAGACGATCGTGTGCTCGCTTTCGGCCTCGGAGGCGAACCATCTGCGAAGCGCCCCCGGCCCGCGCGGCGGAAAGCCGCGGAAGACGTATGAAGAAGTAGATAGCCCGCTCGCAAGGAGCGCAACCTCGACGGCGCACGCGCCCGGCACCACCTCGTATGGAATCCCTCCCTTGGCGCAGGTCCTGACGAGCCTGTAGCCGGGATCGCTTATTCCGGGATAGCCGCCGTCGGAGCAGAGGACCACCTCCTTGCCCGCCGAAAGCTCGGCGAGAATCCTCGCCGTGACGCGCTCTTCGTTGCCCTGCCTGTAGGAAAACATGTCACGCGGGCGCGGCACTCCGAAGTGCGACAAGAGCTGCCACGTCCGCCGCGTGTCCTCGCAGGCTATCGCGTCGGCAGACTTGAAGGCCTCAAGGGCGCGCGGCGAAAGGTCGCCGAGATTCCCGATCGGAGTCGCAACGACGTGAAGCATGGCCTGTCAGCCTTTGAAGTGCTTTACGAGAGGCTGCCAGCCGGCCGCCTCCTCTGGCGTCATGTCGGCGAACGCCATGACGATGAGCCTGTCGCCTACCGAGCCCTGGTGCGCGGCAGCTCCGTTCAGGCAGCAGACGCGGCTGCCCCTCTTGCCGGCAATCGCATACGTCTCGAACCTGTTGCCGTTCTCGAGGTCTGCGCAGAGGATCTTCTCGAACTGCACGATGCCGACGGCCTCCATGTCGTCTGGATCGAGAGTGAGCGACCCCTCGTATTCGAGGCACGCCTCAGTGACGCGGATGCGGTGAAGCTTCGACTTCAAGACCTTAATGGTCATCCCAGGCGCTCCTTTATCATCTTGGGCGTAACCGTAACCGACTTCATAGCTGGATTGCCAGGAGCCTCGTACATGATGTCGGTCATAAGCCGCTCCATCTCGGCGCGAAGCCCGCGCGCACCTGTCTTGCGGGCGAGCGCGGCCTTCGCGAGCTCGCGGAGGGCCTCAGGCTCGAACTTGAGATCGACGCCGTCCATGGAAAGGAGCTTGCGATACTGCTTGACGAGGGAGTTCTTGGGCTCGGTGAGGACTCTTACGAGGTCGTCTTCAGAAAGGTCCTTCATCGTAGTGATAACGGGAAGGCGGCCTGTGAACTCGGGAATGAGGCCGAACTTAACAAGGTCCTCCGGCCTCACGTCCTGGGGATTGATCCCGTCGGCAAGGCCCTTCGCATCTGAAGTCTCCGCCGCCGCGCCTTTCGCGCCAAAGCCGATGACGTTGCGCCCCTTTCGCTCGGCGACAATCTTGTCGAGCCCGACGAACGCGCCGCCGCATATGAAGAGGATGTTGGAGGTATCGACCTCGATGTATTCCTGGTCGGGGTGCTTGCGCCCGCCCTTCGGAGGGATGCGGCAGATGGTCCCTTCCACAATCTTGAGAAGTGTCTGCTGCACGCCTTCGCCGCCGACGTCGCGCGTTATCGAGACGTTGTCGGTCTTGGAGGCGATCTTGTCGATTTCGTCAACGTAGATTATGCCGCGCTTCGCAAGCTCCACGTTGCCGTCGGCGTTCTGGAGGAGATAGCGAACAAGGTTCTCTACGTCTTCGCCCACGTAGCCCGCCTGGGTGAGCACCGTCGCGTCGCCGATTGCAAATGGAACGCCGAGCATCCTCGCGAGGGTCTTCGCGAGAAGAGTCTTTCCGCAGCCCGTGGGCCCGATGAGGAGGATGTTGGACTTTTCGATTTCGACGTCGGCGAATTCGTCGGACGCGGCCTTTCCCTGCTTCTTCCCCTTGTCGGCGGCTGCCGCCTCCGTCGATTCGAGACGACGGTAGTGGTTGTGCACCGCGACAGAGAGGACCTTCTTCACCTCGTCGTGGCCGATGACATACTGGTCGAGGAACTTCTTGATCTCGGAGGGAGCCGGAGTCGGCTGCATCGGAGGAACGGGGGACTTGGCGCGCTCGTTCCTCGCGACCATCTCGCCCGCGTGTTTCACGCAATCGACGCAGATGTTCCCGTCAACACCGGGAATCACCGCGACTTCCTTAGACGAACGCCCGCAGAAGGAGCAGAAGAGCTCGCTGCGGCTCACCCGAGCACCTCGTCGATGAGCCCCCACTCCTTCGCCTCCTCTGCCGACATGAAGTGGTCGCGGTCGGTGTCCTTGACGACTTCCGAGGCCTTGCGGCCGGAATGCTTGGCGAGGATCTCGTTGAGGCGGTCCTTGAGGCGGAGTATCTCGCGCGCGGTGATCTCGATGTCGCTCGCCTTGCCCTCTGCGCCGCCCCATGGCTGGTGGATCATTATGCGCGCGTTGGGGAGGGAGAAGCGGCGGCCCTTCGCGCCCGCCGTCAGGAGCACCGCGCCCATCGACGCGGCCTGGCCGATGCAGTAGGTGGCGACGGGGCACTTCACGAACTGCATCGTGTCGTAGATCGCGAGCCCCGCCGTGACGCTGCCGCCCGGCGAATTGATATACACGGAAATCTCCTTCTTCGCGTCCTGCGACTGCAGGAAGAGAAGCTGCGCGCATACGGCGTTGGCCATGTCGTCGTTCACCTCGCCGGACACGAACACGATGCGGTCAAGCAGCAGGCGGGAGTATATGTCATAGGTCCGCTCGCCCTTGCCGGTCTGTTCGACCACATAGGGAACCATGTAAGAGTTCATGTATCCTCCTTCGTCAGTTCTTCGCGTTCGCCAGGACGAACTCGATGGTCTTCCTGCCGCGGTCGCCGTCGTCGGCCTCGATCTTCTCTTCCGCCGCGATCGCCTCGAGGATGTACCAGAGGCGGACCTGCTTCGTGGCGGCCTCCTCCGCGTCCTTCATGATGCTTTCGCGGTTGGTCTTGAAATAGTCGGCGTCAAGGCCGGAATACTGGGCGCGCTGGGCGAGCTCCTGCAGGTAGCCGTCCATCGCGCGGCGGACCTGGCTCGCGGGCACGTCAAAGGAGCATTTCTTGAGAAGGAGCTCGACCGCCTCGTTCTCGCGGCGCACCGTCTCGGCCTGGATGGCGGACTTCTCGAGGGACTCCCTGATCGTGGCCCTCAGCTTCTCGACGGACTCGGCCTTCGCCTTCTCCGCGAACTCCGCGTCGTCCGGGAGGATGCGGCGGCGGAAGCTCTTGAGCGTCAGGTTGTAGGTCGCATTCTCGCCCTTGAGCCCCTCGGGAGCGGACTCCTTGTCGAACTTCGCCTTGACACCCTCTTTCGTCTCGCCGGTCTTCATGCCCTTGAGGGCTTCGAGAATCTCGGGGAGGAAGCGTCCTTCCTCGACCTGGGTCCAGAACCCACGGCCCTCGCCGACGATCTTCGCCTCGGGGTTGATCTCGAGGATCTTCTTTCCGCCGATGAAGCCATCGTAGTCGATCTGCACGAAATCGCCCTCGGAGACGGTCTCGCCCTCCTTGGCGTCTTCGTATTTCGCATAGGCAGCGCGAATGCGGTCGAGCTGGGCCTGCACGGCGTCGTCGCCGACGGAAGCGTCGCGGCTCTCGATCTTGAGGCCCTTGTAAGTCGGAAGCTTGAACTTGGGCTTCACCTCGACGATGGCGACGAACCCGCCGCCGTTTTCATCGTAGGCAAGGTCCTGTATGTCGGCAAGCGCGACTTCGTCGATGCTCTCCGACTTGAGGGCCTCCGGATACTTCTTTTGGACGATCTCGCGCTTGACCTCCTGCTCGATGCCGCCCTTGAATTCCTTGCGCACGAGGGCAAGAGGGATCTTGCCCTTGCGGAACCCCGGCATCTGCGCCTCGCGCACAAAAGTTTTCTCGACCTCGTTGATGATTTCCGCCACCTCCGCCGCATCAAGCGCGACAGAAAGGCGTACTTGGCACTTGTCCAGATTCTTGCTGCTTATCTTCATTACTAGTATGGAACTCCAATGCGAATTTTCTTAGTCTGTGTATTTTATCACAATCTCAGATTTTAGTCCACTTCACTCCGGCCTTCGCCGACTTAAGGCAAGCCTCCACGAACTTCATGGAGCGGACGCCTTCCAGCGCCCCCGGGCAGTCGCGGGGCTTGCGGGAGGCGACCGCGGCGACGAACTCGTCGTAGATGTTCGCAAGCGCCTCCACGAAGCCCTCGTGGTGTCCGGCGGGGAAGCGCGACGCGGCGACGGAGGCGCGCGACGCGGCGGCCGCATACGGCGCGTTGCGCCGGTAGGTGGCGTCGGGCTTAGTCGGATACTTGACGGTCAGGCGGTTGGGCTCCTCCTGGTCCCAGTGGAGCGAGGCCTTGTCGCCATAGACCCTGAGGCGCACGCCGTTCTCCTCGCCAGTCGCGATCTTCGAAGTCACAAGCGAAGCCTTCGGCACGCGACTTGGCGGCGACGGCTCGCTGCCGCCGAGCCGCATCAAGACCGACGCGTCGTCGTCGAGGCCGGTGTCGTTCGCGTAGGAGGAGAGGTCCGCGAGGAGGGATTTTACCCTGAGGCCGGAGACGTATTCGATGAGGGTGAAGGCGTGGACGCCTATGTCGGCGACGACGCAGCTCGGCCCCGCGATCTTCGGATCCATCTTCCACGAGTTGCGGCGGTCCGGCTTCCTGAAAGAGCCCTGCACGTATTCGAGGGATATCTTGTCTATCCGCCCGAGCTCGCCCTTGGCGACAAGGTCGCGCGCAAGCTTCACCATCGGATAGCCCGTGTAGGTGAACGGGACTCCAAGGACGAGCTTCTTCCGCGCGGCGATGCGCCCGAGAGTCTCGGCCTCCTTTACCGTGAGGGAGAGGGGCTTTTCGCAGAATACGTCCATCCCCGCCTCAAGCGCCGCCTTCGCTATCGCGAAGTGCGTCTCGTTCGTCGTGCAGATTACGAGGAAGTCCACCTTCCCCCTCTCGCCCGCGATGAGCGAGCGCCAGTCGCCATACACCCTCGCCGGATCGAGCCGCAGGCTCTCCCCCGTCGCGGCATTTGTCTTCGCGTTTCTCGAAAAGCTCCCGGCGACGAGGTCGGCGAGGTCGTCCATCCTCACGGCGGTCCTGTGTATCGGCCCGATGAAGGAGCCTTCCGCCCCGCCTGCCATCGCATATCTCAGCCTTCTCATCTTGTTCCTCCTACATGCGGCCGCTCAATGCGTCGATGAGGTCGCAAAGGCGCTTGTAGCACATCCCAAGGTCGTCGTTCACCACCCTGTACATGTATTCGCCGGCACGGGCCATCTCGCCCTCCGCGTTGGCGAGCCTGCGCTCTATCGTCTCTGGCGAGTCAGTGCCGCGCCCCTCGAGGCGGGCGCGCAGCTCCTCCATCGACGGCGGGTTTATGAAGATGTCGACGTAGCCGACCTTGAGAGGGTCGGTGTCGGGCAGGGCGCGGACGTAGTCGCGCACCTTTGCAGCCCCCTGCACGTCGATGTCGAGCACGATCGAATTGCCCTCCGCCAGCACTTCCTCTATCGGGCGCCGCAAGGTCCCGTAGTAGTTGCCGTGGACGAGCGCGTATTCGATGAAGGCGTTCTCCTTGACGAGCTCCTCGAAGCGCCCGCGCTCAAGGAAATGGTAGTCGATGCCGTCTTCCTCTTCGCCCCTCGGCTCGCGCGTCGTGCAGGATATGGAATACACGATGTCGCAGTACTCCTGCAGGAGCATGTCGATCAAAGTCGACTTCCCGCACCCCGACGGCGCGGACATCACTATGAAAAGGGGTTTTGTCTTCATTGCCTCAAAGTCGCAGATTTGCAGTTTGTGGTATTATCCTAAAAATCCCGCGCCAAGTCAATCGCCGTGGCAAAGGCGGGCGCATCGACCTTATCGGCTTGCGCCCTTCTTGATCTTCTCCCAGGCCCTGTCGTAAAGCTCCATGGCCTCGGGTTCGTTGTCGAAACCGCGCAGGACCTGCCCATGCGCAAGCGTCTCCACGTCCGGGATGATCAGCCTGCGGTATTCAGGATCAAGCGCGTCAATGCCCGGCTTGACGGGATTGGCCCCGAATATGTATTCCATGTTTGCCTTTGCGACCTCTCCGTCGTATATGTAGTTGATGAATGCGTAGGCAAGGTCCTTCCGGCGCGCGTTCCTGGCCACGACCATTTCGTCGAAGGATATCACGAAGCCCTCCTTCGGCAGCGCGAAGCCTATGTCGCCGCGAGGCGGCGCGGCGGTGTCGTCCTCTCCGACAATGACCTGCGTGGCGTCGGTGGAATAGCCCTGCCCGAGCCACGTGTCGCCGGCAGGCACCTCGGCCTTGTAGCTCTCCGAGTCGAACTTGCGGACGCCGCCGCACCACTTGAGGACCTGAGCGACAGCAGCGTCGATCTCGCCCGGGTCCGTGGAGTTGACGGAGTGGCCAAGCGACATGAGGCCTGCGCCGATCACCTCGCGGATGTCGTCCAGAAGCGAGATGCGGCCCTTGAGCGCAGGGTTGGAGAGAACGCTCCAGCTGGCGACGTCAACGCCCTCGGGGACCTTGTTCGTCATGTACATGAAGCCCGTGTACGTCACCGTGTAAGGCGCGCTGTAGGTAAACGACGGATCGTCCACCTGGTAGGCGTAGGACTTGTCGAAGTTCGCCTTAACGTTGGGGCACTTCCTGTGGTCGAGCCTGTCGACCATGCCGTCCTTGACCATCTGCCCGATCTGGTACGAGCTTGGCGTCAGAAGGTCATAGTCCGTTCCGCCGGCCTTGAGCTTCGCGTACATCGCCTCGTTGGAATCGAACGTGTCGACGACCACCTTTACGCCAAGCCCCTTCTCGAACCCCGCGACGACATCCGGCGCAATGTAGTCGCTCCACGTGTAGATGTGCAGCTCCCCGCCGGCCGGAACCTTGCACCCTGCGGCCTCTGCGGCGGCGCGGGCCCTCGGTGAAAGATCTACGCCTCCCGAGCCTCCCAATCCCAAGCACCCTGCTGCGAACGCGGCGGAAGCCGCAGTAGCGGCCAGAACCCTCAACTTTTCCATCTTTGTCGAATCCTTTCTATTCTCCCTTTTCCTTCCTGGACTACCGGGAACAAAACTCATTCCTTGCGAGGCCCCCCGTATGCGCGCAGAATGCGGCTGAGCTCGAGCAATCGGGCCTCGTCTTCCATCTCACCAAGCCTTGCATTGATCTCCGCGCATCGGGGGACGAGTTTCTCCAACGCCGAGATCCGGCCTTCCAATTGCCTCTTGCCGTTGACGATTGTTGCGAGCGCACGAGCTTCGCACTCCGCCATCTTCCGCTCCTTCGCGAGCCATCCGGACTCCCCCTCGCCGCCGTAGAAATCCTCGCGGCACCTGAACCTGACTTCCTTGGCCTTAGCGTTCCAGCCCCAGAAGATCCCCTTCGACAGCCGCTCGACCTTTACCGTCATGGGAAATGAATTCGTGGACACGTATTCGACGATTCTGGCGATTTGATTCGTGTGGTGCGCATAGACTGTCTCCGCCGCGCGAAAATCCCGCTCGGCTCCCTTCAGGTTGGCGCGCTCGACCCTGAGTCGCCGGTTCTGAAGGCTTCTCTGCTCGTCGAAAAGCCCGGCCCACAGCTTCAGGTATCCAGAGGGGTCCTTCCGCCGCGCCTCGTCGGTCCATTCCCACGGCAGAACCGTCTTCGCATGCCCTTCAAGCCACGCCAGTGTCCTCGGCTCTGACTTCCTGTCGAACTCCGTCCATCTCGAAAGCGGCGTTCTAAGAAGCCTCGTCGCATATTCCGATTCCGACTTTGCAAGGGCCTCCGACAATGTGCGCCGAGGCTCGGCCTGCTGCGGGTGAAAGTGCCGCCACGCGCGATACGCCAACGGCAGGACAACCATGACGGCAAGCCCCACGGCAAGCATTTTCGCAGACTCTCGCGTCTCTTTTTTCATCGGCAGGCCATATGCGCGGAAAATCAGATCACATAGTGCTTCAGCTCCACGCCGTCAAAATATCCAAACGACCTCGACGAGCCGCCTTTCGGGAGCGACACGGAGCCTGGGTTGAATATGGAGATTCCGCATGACAGCTTCTTGAGCTCCGGGACGTGCGTGTGCCCGTGCGCAAGCACCGTCCCCATCCCGAGCGGCGGAAGGCTGTACTCGTTCCAGAGATGGCCGTGGGTCAGGAAGAACTTCTCTGGCCCGGCGTCCAGAACCGCGTAGTCGGCCATCATCGGGAACTCGAACATCATCTGGTCCACTTCTGCGTCGCAGTTGCCGCGCACGGCAACAATACACTGCTTGCGTTCGTTGAGCATTCCGGCGACTTTCACCGGGTCGTAGAAATTCGGCACGCCGTTGCGCGGCCCGTGGTAAAGCAGATCCCCCAGCAGCACGAGCCGGTCGAAGCCAAGCGCATCAGCCGACTTGAGCGCCGCCTCCAGCGCCGACGGAACCCCATGTATGTCGCTCATGAAAACTATCTTCATGCCCTAATTATATCAAAACCACAGCGTTCCGTGTAGTCCAGCCAGAACTTGGAGGTTCCCCAATTTTTTTCTTCACTGGCGAGGCGTCGCGGAGGCCTGCGCGGTTTTGGCTCGGTTTTCGGGAAAGAGTGTTGCCTTCCTATGTTGATCTTCGCTATAATGCGAAGTGCTAAA
>Ga0310786_10010180_pt1 | contig 11846 bp, 3 predicted proteins | sample AusTroGonzalo_MG_FD_203881 | JGI IMG/M metagenome (GOLD analysis project Ga0310786, IMG submission 203881) | Bovine rumen microbial communities from tropical cattle in Woodstock, Queensland, Australia - Gonzalo_03 (v2) (version 2) | ecosystem: Host-associated > Mammals > Digestive system >... | reverse complement strand
CGCCCGTATCGGTAGACAAAGTCATGGTTCTTCAATAAGTTTTGGAAGATGCCCGTGGGAAATTGGCTGCCATTGTTCTTACCCAACACATTTTCGTAGACTTTCTCGAAAATCACCTCCGAGTCCCAGCAGAGGAAACGAAAGCCCTGACTCCCCTGCCCCCGACGGAGAATGGCATACCAATTATGGTGATCCCAATCGGTATTACCGGCATATTGATTAATGAGCATGTAGTCAATAAAGTTGTCGATATCGAGCATGGATTTCAATTGCTGATAGCGCTCAGCATTAGCTGCGTGTCTGGCAGTTTCCACCATCTGATTCCAAGCGTCGAGCGTGCCCTCAGCGGCTTCATGGTGATTGCCGCCATCCTCCTCAATCTTCACTACATCGATCAAACTCTTACTGCCGCCGAGATGGTCCATGCCATACTGGTCGTTCACGCGTTCAGCGATGTTGTAGATGCCCCAATACATACCATTGAGGAAGAGGTTGACGTATAGAGCATTGACACTGGTACGACCAATCTTCCTTTGCATACGACGAGCCCAGACATCACGGGTGTACTGTGCTTTCTCGCGATTTTCCTCCGACCAGTGCTGCCAGGAATTGCCGAAATGACAACGCAACACAAGCTGATCGAATTTCTGGGGCTCGTCGGCTCCAAACACTGGATAATCCAGCGATTTCGGACCATATTGTGACTTAAATACCAATCGGAAGGAATGTTTGGGATTCTTCTCCGCCAATCGACCATGTCCACCATGCAGACGGAGACCACAGTCGACAGTGAGATTGTGCTGCATAGTTCCTCCTATCAGTTCGATGCTGGCAGGACGTGTCCAACCATGACCTGTGTTATCGCCTACCGGAGGCCCTGTGAAGATATAAATGCCGCCCCGATCCTCGTCTTTCTCATGACTGAAAAGATAGTCTTTGTCAGTGACAATGCTAAGTACGGGCAACGATTTCAAGCCCTCGATGATTTTCGGTGCCAGCACAGGGTCGGTAGTCATCTCTGGGTCCATGCCATAATCGGCTTTGGCCGTTCCGGAAATCTGCGTATAGCGTCCCCATTCTTCTGGGTAGCCTTCGGGGTGGTCTGACTGCTTCAGCACGTCTTCCGCAAAGATCCATGTAGCGGTGGCAACAGGTGTCAGCCGAGCTGTGGCGGAGAAGGCCGCTGCACGAAAGATGGTCGTGCTTTTGATATCGAGCGGCTGAGTATAGACCTGGCTTCCAAGAGTCGGCACACTGCCATCGACGGTATATCGGATCACGGCATCCTCAGGCAACGCATTGCCGTCTGTAGCAGCAATCACTAAAGAGAATGGTGCCTCACAGAAGCCATGAGGTTGGCTGTAGGTCAACTTCTGGGCACTGAGACTCAGGGAGAATAATAATATCACACAGATCCCGCCAATCTCACAGATATGGCCTTTAGTCAAGAAACGAACTATCGCCATAGGTAATAAAGAATCTGTGAGAGCCGTGAGATCTGTGTGAAATGAAAAACTTTTTGACATCGGCTTCACTTGCTCAGTTTCTGAACATACTTCACAGGTTTGCCGTCACTGGCTTTCAGCACACTGGCGAACTCCTGGGGTGATATCTCGACAGGTCCATGCATAAACTCAGGGACATTATAGCATTTCATAAACTGTCGATGGTAGTCGGGATCGGCCTGTGGCAGTTCAAACGGTTTACTGCCCTTACCATTTGCATCGATATGTGCGAAGAACGGACGTGTATAACTGCCATCATCGCGGCGACTGCTGAACACCACCCACCGGCCATTGCTTGACCAGGCATGATAGCTCTCTGTTTCCTGAGAATTGATCTCGTCCATCGCACGAACCTGACCGTTGGTAATGTCTAACAGATAGAGGTCAGCCTCACGGTGCCAGATATGGAAAACGCCATAATGGCCCATGGTGAACATGAGAAAACGACCATCGGGCGAGACGCGCGGCAAGGTGGCACTGCTATTCAGGCTATCGGCCTGAAACACCAGTTCACGAGGGCCAAACTGATAAGTATCTGGATCGAACGATTTCTTATAGATATTGTATTTCACCTCCTGATACCTCCTGACGACCTCATTATCATGAGGAATCGTGTCGCGGAACTCAAAATGGGCACTGCAATAATAAAGCGTCTTACCATCTGGTGCCCAGACAGGGAACACCTCAAACTCGCTTTCTTCGTTCTCGATATTCGTCACCTCATTCATCTTCACATCGTAGGCAATCAGATCGCTCACCGCATCGAACACTTCAATCTTATTGGGATTCCGGGTATGGAAACTCTGACTGGTCTTGTTGGTGGAATAAACAATCAGAGGGAGCCAAGGGTGCCAAGCGGGGTAGACACCAGCAGAAAGGATGGAGTCGTTGCGCATGTTAATCTTACTCAGCTGACCGTCATAGGCAATCACGGTGCCTCCATGATACTGACGGGCATGGAACTGCATACGCTTGGGATTATACTGCTGGTAATTATGGCAATTGACACACTGACCCGTGGTTTCCTTACCACAAAGCATATTGTTGACCATCACATTTTCATCGTAATTCTCCAGACATCGCTGATTCAAAGTCAACTCCTCATAGGCGACATAACTCGGCGATATGAGTCGGTAACTAAGATAAGGGTCGATGCTGTCAGGGGAAACGGTGATATGAAAGGGTTTGTATCGCCACCACTCCTCATTGAGCCGGACAAACACTTCAACATCGATATCCTTGCCAACGGCCTTGTTGACCAATTCGTGCCAATCGTCCATCTCCGGCTGTACGACCTGACCACTACATACCAGTTGATAATCACCCACCGTAAAGCGTGCTACCATCTCGTCGCAGGAATCATTCATTTCAAAGGTCAGCGGTGCAATGTTGACAGGTATTGTCACGTCGGTATAGTCGGGATAGATAGAAGGTGCTTTCTTAATATCTGTAAACTGCGCAGGCACCGTGGCGTTCTGACAGGAGGAGAGAAAGAGATGAGAGGTAAGAGGTAAGAGGTAAGAGAGTACCCCTAACATCACCACCTTCATCCTATTAACTCTATTTATCTTTGTGATCATAAACTTCATATCTCAAACTTTTATATTAATACATATTCAGGTCGTGGACAAAGAAATAGTTATAATAGAAGGTATGGCCAAAGCGTGAATAGAAAATAGGACGCATCTCATCCTCGCTAGAACTCGTAGCATTATTAGCCAAGTCCATAAACGCTGCATAATCGCGCTTTACCTGCTCATCGAATGGCATCTTGCTGATATCGACCTCATGCTCCAGATTGCCATACAGATAGGCTGCTTCCTGGTAATGAGTCGGCATACGCTGGCCGGAATGACTGCTCGCATATTCAAAGAATCGGGGCCAGAACATCTGGATATCCTTCATCCACAAAGCAGCTATCAGCGACTGTTCCTGATAGAGTTTATCATCGCTATGACTTCTCACAAACCGTTCCATAATAAACTTCTCAACCATCATCTGGTCAGTACCCAGATAATCTCCTCCTGTCATCAGTTGGAGAATGGGGGCAAACTCCTTACTGGATTTCAGCTTATTGGGATGGCCGATATAAGGCTCATATCTTTCAGCATACGCCTTGTGATAACGTGTATGTTTCAGGAGTGAGGCATACTTACGGGCCTCCTGATGTTCACCGTTCACAAGAGCGCAACGCATCAGATATTTCAGATATTCCGCACGAAAGCCGAATTCCACTCCCTCCTCCAGACACCAACGATGGCAATAATTGGCAAGACCATAGTTGTAATACAAACTGCACCCCACAACCTGCATCATGCGTACAGGGACAGGGGAATCACAAAGTTTTGAACCCTCGATATAGCGATACATCTCATCGCCCTGACGACCAAGTCGGAACAGAGCCAGGTTGCGCATCATAACAATAGCACGGGTAGGTTCCTCAGTGTCACCAATCTCCACATCCAACACACCCTGCCAGTCAAGATTTTCCATACACTGCTGCATACGGAATTCCTTATGGAAATTGTGATCCTTATACCAGAAACGATAGACGCTATAGCCAGCCACAGCCACAAGAGCTACATGGATCAGAAGCCAACGGAGAGGTATCTTAACGACCTTCTTCTTTCTTTTTCCATCTTCCTTCTTCAATATCCCGTCTTCCTTCTTCCACCATCCGTACATCAGTGCTAAGAACACCAGTGAGGCGACAAGAATATAGTATGGGATATAATAAGCACTCAGCTCCTTGTCGACCCAATACATCGGTATGCCTGTCCACCAGATGTTATGAATACCAGTCTGACAGAATACATAATTATAATAGAATAGCGGCCAGAACACTATCGACAAAACTGCAACCACCGAGCCAATGATTCGAGAGGTCAGTGTCTGTTTGTCCAAACGCCATAAGAGCACACCCATCAACAACGCGGCCAGAAGACCATAAAAACCGACAAGTGGATAAAGCACACCCGTACTGATGAAGATATATATAGGTGAGAGGTGAGATCTTTGTGATAGCAACCGATAGAGCCATACTGCACCGACTGCTATGGTTGTTCCAATCGCTGCGGCAAAGAAATGACCACGCAACTTCAGATAATAGACCCAATAGCCCATATCCATATTCATGATAATGACGGCTGCCAAAGGAATAAGCAATACAGCAGTCCACCTAACGGGTATCCGGAAGGTGAACCATACTACCAAGAGGAGCACCGCCCACCACAGGGTAAGAAACGTTACACCCAACCAAGGGATATAGAAGAACTCCGTAAAATAACAGCCGAGCCACGTCAACAGCCAACCCGAGGTCACCATCTGCTGTTTCAGAAACAGCGGTGTGTCCAAAAACAGATTCATTTCCTGCACCTTCCACAAGAACCCTTGCTCGTAAATGAGCAGACAGCAGGCAGTCGTCAGCAGAGCCACCACGACCAAAGCAGGACTTAATAGTTTCAGTTTATCTTTCATTTCCTTGTTAATTGCGATATCGGCTGCAAAGATACAAAAATAATGGCAAATTTATTTCCCTTACTGGGAAAAAATTGTTCCCTTACTGGGAAAAAAGTATTCCCTCACTGGGAATAAAAAGTGGCGGACCTGAGGACCGCCACTTCTGATAGATTATTGAATAATCGTTGTGATTACTTCACAATGACCTTATCAGTCTTGATAGAACCATCGCTCATCACCTTCTTCACAATCGTGATACCCTTCTGAGCCTTGGTCAGGCGACGACCATTGAGGTCGAAGATCTGGATAGCACGAACCTTAGCAGCAGGTGTAGCGTCAAGAGTCTCGATACCAGCAGCAACCTCGTTATAGAGAGCATTGTAATCAACACTAGCTGCACTAGTCATCAGGATGTGTACCCACTCCAAGAATGGCTGAGATACCGTACCAGATCTGAAGCCAAGGGTCAGGACACCATCGGTAACAACAATGTTTTCGACAACTCTATCCCAACCACTGTTATCAACCTGAGCATAACCGGCAGTATTGACATCCACACTAAACTCTGCGCCTTCCTCAACAGCTGGAGTCTCAGAGGTCTTCACATAGACATAAGTACCATCTGATTCACCAGAGTTATCATTAGCGTTAAACTGAATGGTGTAGACACCTGCGGGCAGGTCAGTGATAGTCTGCTCAACACCACACTGAGCGTGCCACTGCAGATAGATGCAGCAGTCCTCAACATAAGGAGTCTTAGTGTTGTGAGAAACATTACCATCCCAGCTGCTCCAAGCTGTAGGATTACCAGAAACAGTAGTCCAGCCAGGAACCTCTGTTGAGTATTCACGAGCATAGAGATTCGGGTTCTTCACGAATACAGACATATCGATAGAGACAGCCTTCATCTCAGGATTCTCGGGATCTGAGTCATCAAGCTTCTCGAAGATATTCTCACCATCCTTCAGCTTACCATAAACGTCAGCCTTGATATACTTCTTCACTTCCTCAGCCAGATCATCGTCGTCGTCAAGGGCATTGAGTGCATGAGCAACAGGATAAGAATCCTCAGCATGACCCAGAGCCTTCAGTGTCTCAGCACCTAAGCGCAGACGCTCAACCAGAGCAGCTACACCAGTAGTATTTCTCTGAGAAGCACCTGTGGTGAACAGTTTCGCTGTCGTATTAACGATTTCAGTCAGTTCAGCAACAGCATTTTTCAGCTGTGCGTCGTCCTTCAGCACATCGAAGGTATAGTGCTTCTGCCAGTTAGGCTCTTCCTCTGTACCATCGTTCAGCATCTCAGATACACCATGATATTTTTCAACAAGAGCCTTAAGCTCGGCAAACAAAGGTAAGCTCACAAACTTCGTGGGAACACCTGTATTGCTGGGGTTCTCGTTCTGACGTACAACATCGCTACCATCCTTAATCAACTGGTCGTAACTGTTGCAGAGATCAACGTGGTCAATCAGGGCATTTCTGCAGTCATCAAGCAGTTTAACAGCACTGTTGCACTCAGAGGGAGAAGTATAGTTATCCTTTTCAGCCTCAACCTTGGCAATAGCTTCGTTCAGGGCAGTCTGGGCAGAACCGTCATAGCGCTCAGCAGCGTCATCTGCCTGAGTCGTCTTAGCTTTCTCCAGAGCCTCGTTGACAGCGATTGTCTCAATAACGCCAAATGAACTAGGAATATAACCAAATTTTACATTTGCAAGCAGCAACTCATGCCATGTTTCACCTGCATCATCACCGTCAGCATTGTTAGCAACCACGAAGCGCAACTCGTAATCACCTGCAACAGCAGGAGCGAAGTCAATAGTGTAAGCCGAAGAATTCTTCACAGCAGTCTTTGCGCCATTGACGTCAGGATTACAGGTCACAGTCTGAACAAACTGCTCTTCACCTGCGGCGTTAAGAATCACCACCTTCAGATACTCACCACTGGACTTCCAACGGGCAGCGTTGAACGTCAGCGTGTATTTCTTACCGGCTTCCATTGTCAACTTGTGCTCATCGTCATTGAAACCGTAAGTCAGGTAATTAGTACGCATGTAGAGAGCACCGGTGAAGTCACCACCAGCGGCGAAATCATTGAAGAAACGACCACCACCACTATAGGAACCACCGGCAACACGCTCCTCCATATTGTCAGCAAAAAGCTTGAAGCCCTCAGGAACAGAGTTCATTGCACAGCTGTTGAAATAGCTGAGCGGAATCAACTCTATAGCCACATCGTTAGGATCGGGAGCACCCACGCTGAACACGTATGTTGTATCGGTATAGACTTCATCACTCAGCATTTCTTCAGGATAAATCTTCGTAATGCTGATTGTGTGCAGGCCATCAGCCAGATCAGCACCATCATATTTCATGATAATCTCCTCAACAAAACCTTCTGCCGGGCTTATGGTCAAGGATTTGCGATCGAGCTTAGCAACAATCTTGGATGCGTCTGCCTTCTTATCAAACTTAACAAAGAATTCCTTAATATTATTCTTAATGTTAAACGAACCCTGCTCGGGACTTGCAGAAACGATTGTAGGAGCCAACATGATATAGGGGTAGATGTCATCATACTCATACCCGAGATCTCCATTGTATTCAGCAATCTCGTCAACATTAGGAATAACCTGACCAGAATTAGGACCACCAGCATATTTCAGCTGCAAGTCGCCAGTTCCATTGTTATAGATAACGCGAAGTTCATCGCCCATACTATAGGCTTCATCCAAGAAGATATAGAGGCGACCGTCTTCAAAGCCCTCAATAGAGGTAATACTTATTTCCTCTCCATCCTTCAAAACCTTGACATTCTCGTTGGGGAGCATCACACGTTTCTTACCAGCAGCTTTGCACAAATCAGGAATGTTAGTCTCAAAACCGAAATCAATCAGAATAAAATCATCCTGGAACTGAGCCGTTGTACCATATTTCCAAATCTCGAACTTAATGTTGTCGAAATAATAGTTGTTAGCTTCAGCCTTTTCATTCAGGTTGAAAGCAATAGAGGTGAACAATCCACCATTACTGTTAGGACCAGCCTGCTCAGCAGTTACCTCACCTTCAGCAGAGAAAGTCTCCCAATCAGTCAAGAAGTTCACATCACCAATACCCACATAGTGAATATAATCACTGGGCTCAGCATGTGCCTGCGTAGTAGCCTTAGCCTCAGCATCGGCACGATAGTTGAATGATACACGATACTTGGTTCCTGCAGGAACAGTCTCGTTGAAGCGGAACCAGAACTGGTTATCCCATGCATCAGACTCCTTATCAGTAGCAGCCACCATGATACCACGGCTACCATCATAACCAATACCATCGGTAATAACAGAAGGCTCAGGACTACCCTTTGCAACCTTTGTGAAGAAACTGCTCACGTCGTCACCTTCCATATTGCTGTTGTTAATCAGATTAACCCAGCCTACCTGCTTCTCCTTACCCTTACGGATCAGAACCATGCTCGTAATAGTAGTATTCTGCCAGTCGGCACCCTTAATAGCGTGCAAATGTGCAAAACCCTTCTCATTGACAATCTGCTTCAGGTCAACAGTCAGGACGCCATCCTGGTCGGTAAAATACTTGCCTGCCCAAGATGAAGCACACTTGGGATACTCAATCAGGTGAGATTGAGTCTCAGTGGCATTGAACTGTCCCTCATCCTGGTCACGGTTCATCATCACACGGGGCTTGCCTTCGGTGTAAGTGATGACCAATTGATCAAAGCCAGACAGATCAGCCCAAGCGTTTACCGAGCTATCACCGTAAGGCTGACCGGTAGGTTCACCGATTACCCATGCAGGAGTAGCCGGTGTGTTCTTTGGAGCATCCAAACCCCAAAGACCCGCCTCATGCGCCCAGAAGGGGACTTCCTCTAAGGAGATCTCCTCTGCACTTACATTCATTGCACCCAGCATCATCATTGCTAGAGCAAGAAACATTTGGTAAATTTTACTCATGTTGTTAAAGTTTTAAATGAAAGTTAATAAAAAATAGAAATTTCTGCTGCAAAGGTATATAATAACCTACATACACGTTTTTCCAATTGTTTCATTTGCTTTCATTTTTGTGTTCAAATAACAAAAATCCCGCCTTTGTCTATGAAAAGCGGGATTTTTGAAAAGAAATGAGACAAATATTAAACACCTGCCTCCCGTTCTGCATACTCCGATGGTGCCACACCGAAATGCTTACGGAAAATGGTGGAGAAGTGGGCCAGATTGGAGAATCCCACCGTATAGGCTACCTGTGTCACGTTAATCTTTTGCTCCTTCAGAAGCCTTGCAGCCTGCTCTAAGCGGATATTGCGAATAAATTCGCTGGTGGAGATGCCCGTGAGTTCCTTCATCTTACGATGTAGCTGCACGCGGCTGATACCCACTTCCTGAGTCAGGCGTTCCACATTGAAGTCGCTGTCAGAGATATTCTTATTAATACACTTCATGATACGTTCCATCAACACCTCGTCGTTACCACGAACCTCCGGCTGGTCCACTTTGTCGGCTTGTGCCTGCTGGGCGCCCGAATACTTACCTTTCAGTCGAAGGCGGCTCTGCACCAGATTCTCAATCACCATGTGCAACTCTTCCATGTCAAAAGGCTTTGCCAGGAAAGCGTCAGCGCCACGTTCCAAACCCTCCAAACGGTTGGCAACATCGGCCTTGGAGGTGAGCATAATCACCGGTATATGCGAGATATTAATGTTGGTCTTGACCATCCGAAGCATGGTAAAGCCGTCCATCTCAGGCATCATTACATCGCTCACCACAACATCATATTCGTTAGTCAACAGTTCTTTCAGACCTTCCTTGCCATTCGGACAGATGCCGAACTTATAATACCGACCCAGTTCCGATGACACGTAACGTGCCATCTCCAAGTCATCGTCGACAATGAGGACACGATATTTCGAAGAGGACGTCTTTGCCCGACTCAACTGAACAATCTCTGTCTGTGATTCCAATTCTTCCGGTTTTAGATGGTCCTTACCCAGTGGCAGACGGACAGTAAAGACAGCACCATTGGTATCTGTACGATTATGAGCCTCAATGGTTCCGTGGTGCATAGCGACAATCATCTTACACAGGTTCAGGCCAATGCCCGTACCATCAATATGAATCCGACGGGAGTTGCTGCCTTGGTAGAAGCGGTCGAAGATATGTTTCAAACTATCTTCATCAATACCCACGCCATTATCTGAAACGGAGAGCTCGAGAGAATCCTCCAGACTTTTCAGGCCTACTACCACCTCACCACCGTCATTGCAGTATTTAAAGGCATTGGAGAGCAGATTGGAAATCACCTTGTCGAATTGTGTCCTATCGATCCAGGCATCCAGATGGTCCAGTCCTTCATGATCAAAAGTGAAATGGATATTACGCTCCTTGGCTGGGAAATCGAACATCCTGCAAACACCTTCAGTAAAGGCAACGATATCGGTCTGTTGGCAATGGAGTTGCATCTGCTGTTTATCAATCTTACGCACGTCAAGAATCTGATTCACCAGATTCAGGATACGCTGGGCATTATGCTCAATGGTATCAACGGCAGGATTACCCATTCCCGACTGGTCGTTACCTACCCGTAGCCTTTCAGCCTTGATTTTCTTCAAAGCCGATAGGATGATGGTCAGCGGAGAACGGATATCATGGGTGGCGTTGATAAGGAATTTCATCTTCTCCTCATCCATCTGCCTATTAGCTCTGCGACGATAACCGTAGATAAGCAGGAAGATGAGGGCTGCAAGGGCTAACAGATACAAGCTATAAGCCCATGTGGTACGATACCAAGGCGGCGTCACTTCGATGGTAATGGTCTTTGTGGCTGAACAAAGGTCACCGGCACGTGCCCGCACTTGAATCGGGTATTCACCGGGCTGCAGATGACTCAATTGGATGACATTAATGCCCTGGGGATTCCGCACCCATGGGCCACTACCCACACAATATTCATAGGCAACGCTACGCGGATTGTTAAAGTCGAGTAGTGAGAATTCCAGCGTCAGATCCGTCTCCATATAGGATACTTTGAAACGGTCGGAGCCAATGACAGGTCTCGACTCATGTCCAGCGATGGTGAAACCCGTCAGCTGCACATCTTTCAGTTCAGTCCTGCTGCTCACCACATTCGACGGGCGGAAACCAACTAAACCATCGTTGGTGGCAAAATAGATAAAGTCGTCATCGGTATGGAGTCCCACACAATTGACATACTCCCTTGTGATTAAGCCATTGCCATTGACATGGCTATTGTATGTATTCTTACTGACGTCATACTGCCAAAGACCCATCGGCGTGGAACACCAGATATCGCCATTGTCAGCCTCAACAATGTAGCCTATCACCTTGTCACTCATCGCCTCCACAAGCTGCGGCTCTCCAGAGTCCTTATAAACATACAATCCCTCATCCGTACCTATCAGGATTTCACCGCGACTCGTAGCACAAAGGGAATTACACTTCACATGCGTCAACTGCTGCAGCCACCCCTGCGACAGGAAACTATCAGTTTGGGGATCATAGCACGACAAACCATCAGAGGTAGCCAGCCAGATATGGCCTTTCTGATCGGGCATCATGGCCAACACCCAATCATTGCAGATATGACCACGCAGCGAATCGCGGTCGGCAGAACGGAAATTACGCAATTGTCCCGTCTGCGGGTTAAAGATACAGAAACCCTTGGAATAGGTCGAAATATAGATATTACCGGCATCGTCACTAGTCATATCGTTAAACTTGTCGCAATCGAAGGTAACCTGCTTCTGGCTGCGGCCTGTGGCAGGGTCATAGGTATAAAGGGCATCGCCAGTGCCTACCCAATAGCGTTTCTGCTTGTCGCGGAAGATAAACTCCGGATTCGGTGGACAGGCTGGTTTAG
>Ga0310786_10010179_pt1 | contig 11847 bp, 15 predicted proteins | sample AusTroGonzalo_MG_FD_203881 | JGI IMG/M metagenome (GOLD analysis project Ga0310786, IMG submission 203881) | Bovine rumen microbial communities from tropical cattle in Woodstock, Queensland, Australia - Gonzalo_03 (v2) (version 2) | ecosystem: Host-associated > Mammals > Digestive system >... | reverse complement strand
TGGCTGCCTGACGAGCGTCTTGACGGCGTTGTTGCTGGGGCAGTTGGACTTGACCACTGCGGCGCAGAACACGTCGTGCGGAGACACGGAGCGGTCGAAGGCTTTGGACGCCGCCTTCTTCGCCCTCGCGTCGGCGGGCCACACGGCGAGGGCGAGCCTCACGCCGTCGACCAGCGCCGTAGTTCCCCGAATGAGGTCGCGGGCCTCTTCCGCCGACTTTGCGCCCTTGTCGCCAGCCTTCCTCATGTGGTGGGCCAGCAGGACGGTCGCGCCACCAGCCTGCTTGGCGAGGCGGGCAAGCGCCCCCTGCACGAACGCGCCCGCCTGCGGGTCGGCGTTGACGTCCACCGTCACGAACGAGGCCAGCGGGTCCACGACGATGAGCTCCACCCCGCCCATGGCCTTCGCCTGACGGACGATGGAGTCGAACTGCGGCGTGGTTTCGTAGCCCTGGTGCCAGCCTTCCTTCGCCTTGACCAGCGGGAACGGGCCGCCGTCGTCGGGAAGCGGAACGATGAACAGGTTTCCCTTCGCCCTTTCCCTTCTGGAGCCGTCGGGGTCGATGCTCTGGAGCCTGCGGTGGATGTCGTCGCGGTTGTCCTCGGCGCTGAAGATGAGCACCTTGCCCTTCCGGCAGACCTTCATTCCGAGCCATTCGGAGCCCGCCCCAGCGTTGAAGTCGATGCCGGACGCCTCGCCGCCTGCGACGCGCAGGCCGAGGTCGAGTTCCAGCATGCCTTTTCCAGTGCCTCCGGCGGCGGCCAGAAGGCAGGCGGCGTCCTTCGGGAGCGTCTGGTCAACCAGCCATTCCTGCGCGGGTGCCGGACCGGAAAAGGCCTCCAGCCCCCAGTTTGCCGCGACGGGAGCGCCTCCGGCCTCGGGCAGGACGGCCTCCTTGACGGCCTGCGCCCCTTCGCGGACGAACAGGTCGTTGAAGTCGGTCGGACTGCCGTCGAGGCTGGAGAACTCCGGAATGCAGACGCGCCCGCCGAACTTCGCCGACGCGGCCTTCATCGCCTCCACGCCGACGTTGCACGGAACGCCGCCCTTCTTCGTCCATCTGTCGTTGTCGGCGCAGAAGACGAGCTCTCTGCCGGGGCTAGCCTTTCTGAACGCTTCGCAGGCCGCCTCGACGTTTCCGGCGTTCATGGCGCACAGGACGGACAGCCCCGTGGCCATGCTGACGGAGCACCCCGTGGCCCAGCCCTCGCAGACGGCTACGGGGCCGTCGGGAGCGCCTTCTATCCATGCGAACCGCCCCTTGGCGGCCAGGCCTCCGGCGAACTTCTTCGAGCCGTCGGCGTATATGCGCTGGACGCCCTCCATCCTGCCTTCGGGGCCGTAGAGGGGAACGAGCAGCGTTCCTCCGGACGTTTCGCGGGCTCCGCCGAGTGGGCGGATCTTCTTCGCGGCGGCGTAGGCGTTCTCTGCAGACGGCTCGCCAGCCGAGGCGTAGGCTTCCGCGCTCCAGCGCACCGCGGCCTCGTCGGCCGCCTTCCGCTCCGCCTCCCGCTTTGCCTGCGCCTCCTCCATCCTGCGGCGGCTGCGATCCATCTCCTCGGCGGTCACGGGCTTCGCCGTCGGACGTCCGCCGAAGCGCTCGTCCGCCCCCGTAATCTTGATCTGGTCGCCCGTCTTCCAGTTTGCGATCATGACGGCTGGAACGCCGTCGCTCCACGCGACGGCCCAGCCCGACTTCTTTCCGCCCGTCTCGCCTGGAAGGGCGAAGCGGTGGATCTCGCCGTCGGCGTCGAAGTCGGGACGCCCCAGCTCCATCGCCTGCGCCTCGGCAAGCGCCTCGGCCAGCACGTCGCAGTAGGGGACGCAGAAGCCTCCCGTCCGCCTCGGCGCGGAAGACGTGTACTGGTTGAAGTCGATAACGGCCATTACAGGCTCCAGCAGGCGTCGGCGTGCCTGCACATGCGGCACATAAACTCGCTCCGCGAGGCGGACGCCCTCGGCAGAATCTCTCCGGCGGAGCACGACAGGGCGATGCGCCCGAACCGCGCCTCCATGCGCTCCGCCTCCGCGGGGTCGCGCCGGATCAGCTCGTGGTGAATGTCCATCGTGTCGGCGTCCACCGCGGTGAGCAGGCAGCGCTCAAGGCCGAGGCCCTTCATGTAGAGGCTGACCTGGGCGTAGTATTTGGGATGCGACTTTCTGGCCCCCTCCCTTTTCATCGCCTGCACCCACTTGTGCCCCAGCACCTTGCACTCCCAGAGGCAGGGAGTCTCCACGGGGCAGGGGCCTTCGCCCCGCCAGCCGTAGACGATGCCGTCGGCATGTCCGCGCAGGCGTCCTCCGCAGAGGGAGACGCTGAACTGGCCGCCCGCCAGAGGGTCGCTCTGCAGAAGGATGAATCCGGCCTGCAGAAGCCATTTCGCGGCGCTGTCCTCAAGGAGGCTTCCGCGCTCGAAGATGCGGCGCGTGCGGGCAGGAACGCCCCCGCCGAGGGGAGGCCGTCCGGATTCCGCCCACTCCTTCCGCCATGCCGAAGCGTAGGCGTCGAGCTGGACGGCCCGCTCGCAATCCCCGCCGATGGCGGAGCAGCCGAGGTAGCCGCGCGGCGCTTCTTCCATGGCGTCCAGCGCATGGTCGACGTGCCAGTTGATTCTGTCCGGCAGGGCTGAAGCCGAATTGAGGTCGATGCTCATCTTTTTCCGTCCCCGCCGTGCAGGGCCTTGCGGCCGTTTAGTGTTTCAGGCATAGTGCCTCCATCTGAGGTTGAACGTTTCAGCGGCCCGTCTCCTGTCCGAGGCGGGCTTTCGCTTTTCTATCGCCCCGCTTCGGCGCACGGTCCGGCGTCGGCCCCTCCGGGCGGGACGCAGGCCGACTGGCTGAGATCGTCCACGGCCCTGCGGATCTGCATCGCCCTGAAGTATGACGGGCAGTGCTTGCCCTGGAGGAATCGGCAGATGGTCGGCGCGGACACGCCAGCGGCGGCCGCGATTTCCTTCTGGGTCACGCCAAGCGCCATGAGGGCGCGGATGTCGTCAACTAGCTTGCTCATGGCTCTTTGATTACAAGACTGCAATCAAAAAGGCAAGCCCCGATTTCATGCGCGTAGTTGCACAAGTGAAACTGGACGGGGTAAGCCAGCAGCATAGGAGGTCTGCCATGGGTTTTCAGGACGAAGCGGTAAGGGTGCTCGTCGAGTACCGCGACAAGGTTCACGGGGGCGACAGCCAAGCGGCGGCCACGGCGCTGTCTGTAGCGCCGCCGACTTTCTGGCGGTGGTGCAACAAAAAGAATGTCCCGACGCTCAAGGCAATTGCCAGTGCGTTTGACCAGATTGGGGCTAGGGTCTGGGTGCCAGGAGAGCCGCCTATAGAGGACCGGGGGTATGCCCTCGTGCCGAGGGTGGAGGCCGTTGCCGGAGCTGGCGAGTCTCTGGAGACAGGCGGGGCCGTGGCAGGCATGTACGCCTTCCGGCGCGAGTTCTTCGACCGCCTCGGCATCCACGCCAAGCGGTGCGTGATGATGTATGTCAGAGGCAACAGCATGGAGCCGCTGATTCGGGACGGCGACACGATTCTGGTGGACGAAGCCCAGCGGGAGCCCCGCGACGGCGACATCTTCTGCGTTGGCCTCGGCGACGCCCTTATGGTTAAAAGGCTCCAGAAGATTCCCGCTGGCTGGAACCTCTGCTCCGAAAATAAGTCAATACCGCCAGTTGCCGTAACGCACGGCGACTTGGAGAGCTTTCGCGTATACGGCCGCGTCCGCTGGTTTGGACGGGTTCTGTAGAAAGGATGTTTTATGAAAAGATGCGAAATAATAAAATGTTTTGTGTTTGCATTTGCTTTGGCTATATATATAACAACACCGTCTGCCTCTTTTGCAGACGATTCTGTTGCAATAATAAAAATTGGAAAAATTAGAGCGCAGGCAAAATCTAACCCGCTAGACCAAGAGAGAGACGGCGGTCAATACTATATGGCGACAGCAGACAAAGACATGCAGATGGTTGCATTTGATTTTACCGCAACATCTGATGATAAAAATCCTGCATTGCCATCGCTTTTCGTCGCGAAGCTAATAGACGGCAAAATATCAAATGTTGAAACTTTTGAAGTCAGATTCAAAAAGTGGAGGCAGTACGGTTGCTATATCGGTCTTTACCATGACGAAACAAACGACTTCGCAACAACAGACTCAGTTAGGTTTACAGCGTATTCGCCAGTTCCCAAGGACGGTGGAGAATACGTCGTGTTTACGGACGGGGCCAGATGCTACGTCCGGCAGGAGGTGAAGCGCAAGCGCCCGCCCGTTGAGTACCTTCCCATGGGCAACTGCGCTTTCAATCCTCCGACTTCGCTGGACGGCATGAAGGTGCTGGGCAAGGTCAGGACGGCGAAGCGGTAGTCTCGCCCGTCCTTTGGCGACAGTCAGGCTCGCCTCCATGTGAGGCGGGCCTTTTTTTTGCCCTTTTGATTTCAAGTTTGAATTTTTCGCTTGCCATGCTGATTGCAATCGTGTAATCTGACTTTGCCAGCAGGGAGGAAGGCCAAAGCGCCTCCCGCGAGGCAGACACCGCCCCCGATTCATGGGGCTCCCTAGAAAAGGGCATGGTTCCGAGAGAGCCAGCCAGAGAGTGGCCAGCGAAACTGGTCGGGCGAAAGCCGGGGAAAAGCAGCAGGCGCTAGAGACCTGACGCGGAGCACGACAAAGCCCCGCGACCAACGCGAAACCGGACTACATCAACCAATTCACATACAGGGCCGTCCTTCGGGGCGGCCCTAAAACATCCAAGGGAACTAGCCATGACCACCAGCAACGAAACTCTCCAGCGCCTTCTGAACTTCAACGGCAGCGACATCGAAATCGCCACCGACCTCGGCAGGGACGCCCTGCTGACGGCAATCTCACGCCTGGAAGACGCCGTGCATACCCTCAAGCGCCGCCTGGCCGACTTCGACAACGCCGAAGCCGACGCATGCGGCAGGGCCAACTATCTGAGCTGGGCCGCGAACGACCTCCGCAACGCGGACTTCAACGACCTGCGTCTCTCCATCGCGGAGAAGGCCGGAGAACTGAAGGCTTTCGCCACGGCTCGCGTCCATATCCAGCACATCTGCGAAAAGTAGGAGGCCGCGCCATGAAGATGACCGTTCTTGAACGCACCCACGACGCGCTGGAGCGCCTTGAGCATCTGGCGCTCGAAATTTCCGACCTCGCCTGCGAGCACCCCTACAACTCGCCGGAGCAGACGGCCCTCGTCCACCTCTGGCTCCAGATTATCCGCGACCGCGAGCAAGCCATGACCTCCATCCCCGCCCTCACCTACGACGAGGAGGTGGAAGAAGATGCGTAGCCTCAACTATTCGCAGGCAGAAATCCTGCGCGGCCGCGTTGCCGACCTCCTGCAGGAGCTGGCTTCCTTCACGGACGCCGAAGAGGACGCCGTGGAGGACGGGGCCGAACCCGACCCCGAATACATCGACGCTTTGGCAAATGCCTGCATGGCGCTCGACAGCGCCTGCATCTCGCTCCAGCGCATCGGCTAGAAACGCGGAAGGCCCTTCGGGTGGAGCCGAGGGGCCGTATCTGATGAGCATTAACAACACTCAACAAGCATAAGGGAGATAAACCATGACAGCCAGTTTTGTCTATACGGCAGTGTTCACGTTCCTCATGGCCTCCGGCCCCATGGAGGCCGACGATGCCAGCTACCCGACCTACGATGCCTGCATGACTGAAAGCGAGGCTTCAGCGAAGCTCATGGCCCAGGAATGGGCATGGGCCGAACGCGAGCACCGCATCCAGCCCTTCAAGGGCGTCACGGTGCGCTGCGAGAAGCGCCCCGCGCCGAAGGCAGGGAAGCGCCATGCCAGCAAGTAGAAGTCTCCTCTCCCTCCTCGCGGGGGCCTCAATCTGCGTGGCCTGCGGAGGCGTCTTCGTGGGCCACAAGGCAGTCTCCCGCGCCGAAGCCTACATGCAGGACGCGCTGGCCTACAGGGCGCAGGCTGAAGGCCTCAAGGGCCGTCTGGCAATCGTCAAGGGCCAGCTTGCAGACGCCGAAAAGCGCATCGCGGAGGCAAAGAAGGGCCTCACCCGAGACGAGCGCCTTATCCTTGCCGCCTGTCAGGCAGGCAGGCCCGGCACCTTGGCCTTCAAGAACAACAATCCATGCAACGTGAAGCGCCTGCCCAACGGGCAGAAATGGCGCGGCGAGGTTGGGTACGACAGCCAGAAGCACGTCCGCTTCTCCAGCATCCACTACGGCCTCCGCGCCTTCGTCCTGACCATGCGGAGCTACCAGTATCGCCATGGCATCAAGACCTTGGATGCGCTGATAGACCGCTACTGCGGAGGGAACGCCGACTATGTGGCCTTCCTCTCCCGCAGGCTTGGGCTGAAGCCGGACGAGGAGTTCAAGATCGTCCCGCGCATCCCCGAGTTAGCCCGCTGGATGAGCGTTTATGAGTCGGGAAAGGAACTGGACAAGTCGCTCATTGCCCCGCTTGACATCCTCGCCAGCATCTAAGGAGTTTTGTCATGGCATTTTCACTCGACCAAGTGGTGAGTTCGAAGACGCTCTACCGCTCCCAGCGCATCCTGCTCTACGGCGTGCAGGGCATCGGAAAGACCACGGCCGCCTGCACGTTCAAGAACCCCATCGTCCTCCGCACGGAGGACGGCACCTGCGCCATGGACTGCCCCACGTTTCCGGAGCAGGCGACCTGCTTCGAGCATGTCGAGGAGGCCGTCAAGGCGCTCCACGGCGACCATCCCTACCAGACGCTCGTGGTAGACAGCCTCGACTGGCTGGAACCGCTCGTCTGGAACCGCGTCTGCCGCGGGCATCTGGACGACAAGGGCCAGCCGCTGCAGTCGATAGAAGCCCTCGGCTACGGCAAGGGCTACGTCGAGGCCGACGCCTTCTGGCGCTACATTCAGGGAGGCTTCGACTCCCTGCGCCTCAACAGGGGGATGCAGATCGTTCTCATCGCCCACAGCGAGATCAAGACGTTCCGCCCGCCGGACATGGAAGAGTACGACCGCTACCAGCCCAAGCTGCACAAGCGGGCCTTCGCCCTGTGGCAAGAATGGTGCGACAACGTGTTCTTCGTCAACTACCGCACCATTCTCAAGGCCCGAGACGAAAAGGGCAGGGAGTTCCGCGCCGAGGGCAGGGGCGACCGCGTGGTCTACACGCAGGAGCGTCCGGCGCTCCTCGCCAAGAACAGGTGGAACCTGCCTCCGGAAATAGCCGTCGGCTCGGACAGGACGTGGAAGCCCGTCCACGACGCGCTCAAGGCCGCCATCGGCGACGCATATCCCTATCCGTTCAACGAAGAAGAAGGAGAATAAGCAATGGCCATTGACTTCAACGAAGCGCCCGAACAGTTTTCCGGCTCCGGCGTCGGCATCATCCCCCCGGACTCCTGCGTGATGGTCGAGCTCCACATAGTCATGCCTCCGCAGGGGCGCACAGGCTCCGCAATGGAGCTCACCAGGTCGAAGAACTCCACTCTGGAATTCCTGAACACCGAGCTTGTTGTTGCCGAGGGACGCTTCAAGGGCGCAAAGATATACAACCGCTTCTGCGTTGCGGGCGCGACGACGGACGGCCAGAAGAAGGCCGTGAACATCGCCATGGGACAGCTCCGCGTCGCGCTGGAATGCGCGAGACGCATCGACCATGAGGACAACTCCCCGCAGGCAACGCAGGCGAGGCGCATCGAAGGATGGTCCGACATGGAGGGCATGGCGTTTCCAATCCGCGTCGGCTGCGAAGCGTCGCAGACGCCAAAGAAGAACGACCCCAGCCACTATTTCGTGAACAACTGCCTGTCCCGCATCGTGACGCCGAAGGATGCGGAGTTTGCCGCGCTCTACCAGCCGCCCTACGAAGTCATCTCCGACCAGCCCGTGCCGGAGTTCCCCGTCAGCCAGCAGTCCGGCCGCCCGTCGCAGGGCGCTCCTGCGCCTTCATGGGCCGCGTCCGCTCCGGCCCAGAACGGCTGGGGCTCCGCTCCCGCGCAGCAGACGCCTCCGGTCGCGCAGCAGACGCCTGCATGGGCGCAGCAGCCCGCTCCGCAGACCGACCAGGTGCCATTTTAGCCATGCTTCTGCGGCCGTATCAAAGCCGCCTCGTCTCAAGGGCCGTCTCGGCCCTTGAGGCTCACGGCAACACGCTCGCCGTGGCCCCGACGGGCGCAGGCAAGACCGTAATGCTCGGCAGCCTTGCCGGAGAGGTCGGCGGAAAGACGCTGGTGCTCCAGCACAGGCAGGAGCTCGTGGCGCAGAACATGCGGAAGTTCAAGACCATCAATGGCGGGGCGAAATGCTCGCTCTGGACGGCTGGAACAAAGAGCTTCCGCGGGGACGCAACCTTTGCCATGGTGCAGTCGCTCTACGGGCATCTGGACGAAATGCCCGCCTTCGATCTGGTGATTGCAGACGAGGCGCACCACTGCGCCGCGCCGACGTGGCTGTCCGTCATCGAACGGGCAAAGGAGCTGAATCCGGCGGTCAAGGTGGCGGGATTCACCGCCACGCCGAGCCGTTCCGACGGCAGAGGCCTGCGGAAGGTCTTCAGCAACGTCTGCGACCAGATAACGCTGGGGGAGCTTGTCGAGCTTGGCTTTCTGGTGAGGCCGAGGGCGTTCATCGTGGACGCCGGAGGAAGCGCGGAAAAGCTCCGCGCCCTGAAGGGCCAGAGCGACTTCGGCGACCAGGCGCAGGTCGCGGACGTGCTGAACACCGAGGTGGTCAACGCCGAGGTGATACGCCACTGGAAGGAAAAGGCGCAGGGCAGGCCGACAGTGGCCTTCGCGGCCACCGTGGCCCACGCTGAAGGCGTGGCGCAGGCGTTCCGCGATGCTGACATACCAGCCGAGTGCGTCCACGGCGAGCTTTCTTCTGCGGAAAGGCAGGCCGTGCTCGACAGGCTGACGCGGGGCGAAACGCAGGTCGTGACGAACTGCATGGTGCTGACCGAAGGATGGGACTACCCGCCCGTGTCCTGCGTCATCCTGCTCCGCAAGTGCTCCGACAAGGGGCCTGTGATCCAGATGGTCGGCAGGGGGCTCCGCACCGTCAGTCCGGACGAGTATCCCGACGTGATCAAGAAGGACTGCGTCGTCCTCGACTTCGGCGCGTCTCTGGCAACACATGGAGGCATCGACGCCGACGTCGACCTTGGAAGCGAAGAGGACCGCGAGCCCGGCATTGCCGATCTGAAGGAATGTCCGGAGGATGGCGGAGGGTGCGGCGCGTATGTTCCGCTGGCCACGAGAACGTGTCCGTTCTGCGGGTACGAATTCCCTCGCAGGGAGCAGGACGCCCCCGCCGAGCATGTCGAACTGACTGAAATCGACATTCTTGGCCGATCCATGTGGCGCTATGTCGACCTTTTCGGAACGGGGCGGTGCTTTCTTGCCTCCGGCTTCAACGCCTGGGCGGGAATATTCAGCGCCGACGGCGACACTTGGTACGCCATAGGCCGGAAGAAGAGATGCAGGGTCAGCTGCGTCCACGCAGGCGAACGGATTCAGGCTCTCGCCGCCGCCGACGACTTCCTCCGCACATGGGAGACCGAACCCGCCAGCAGGAAGTCCTGCCGATGGCTGAACGACCCCTGCACCAGCGCCCAGATGGCCCAGCTTGCCCGCTTCGGCTACGGGGCGGGGCTGTCCAAGTACGAAGCTGGAGCGCATCTGGCCTTTCAGTACGGACGGAAGGACATCGAACGCATTCTGGGGGTGGCATGAAGATAGCGGACGGCGCAGGGATGTGGAAGGCGCTCCAGAAGGAAGGGCTGACGGAAAAGCGCGTGGGCGAGATGTCCATGTCGGAAATTGAGCTCATGGCGTCCGTCTTCGCCGATCATGTTGACGGCGACGTGCCGCCGTACTGGGACGGCAGAAACCTTGTCGTGCCGTTCGCCGCGCCATACAGGCTCCGCTGGTGGAGGCACCGCCGGACGCCGGAGGAAAGGCTTCGCCAGCTCCGCGAGGCAGGAGTGCCGGAGGACAGGCTGACGATGTACGTCTGCCAGCGCGAAATCGACATGGCGGAGGGCAGGGTGGACGAAAGCGGAAACCCCGCCGCGCCGGAACATGGCAGGGAATGACAAGCGTTGAATGAAAAGAAGCCGCACAGGCGCGGAAACGCCGTGCGGCGCACGGTAAACAGCATAACAAGGAGAATGTATTGTATGCAGAGCGAGCAGTCAAAGTTCGACGCCATCGGGACGCTGTACGACGGCTACAGCTTCCGCTCCAGGAACGAGGCGAAGTGGGCCGTATTCTTCAAGCACATGGGGCTCCAGTACAGGTACGAGCCCACCGACATGTTCGACGGGCGCAGCCGCATTCTTCCTGATTTCTATCTTCAAGATCTCGACGTCTATCTTGAAGTGAAGCACAACGGCTTTTCGGAGGATGACCGCAACGGCTTCCTGAACAAGTACAGCATCGTTACGGCGCAGACGGGGACGCCGTGCGTCATTGCCTACGGCGATCCCCGCGAAGCCACGACGGACAGGCACTGGAACAACAGCGTTCTCCTGTTTATGAGCGTCCCTGCAGACCTTCCGCCGTATGCCGACGAAAGGACGCTCTGCTACAGCCGCGTCTGGTTTTCCAGCGACGGCGAGGGCATTTCGCTCTCGACCGACATGGACGCCGACAGGCACACCATCGTCGCCTGCGCTGACGGAAAATGGACAAGGCGCAAGTACATCTGGACGCCGAACGTCTACGGACGCGACGTCGAGAAGGTCGCGCTCTACGCGAGGCAGTGGCAGTTCGAGTACGTCGGGCATCCGGAGCACGACAGCTCCGAGGCCGACGAGCGCATCGAGGACGTGTGGCGCTCCAAGAACGCGCCCAAGGCATCCTGCGCCAGCGTCTGCGAGCCTGCGCCGTACTCGTGGACAAAGCCGAAGCCGTCGTGGGCGTAGAGTAGCGACGCGACTTTTTCCGCTCCCGCGTCCGTGGAGGCCTGCGCTCAACATGGGCGGCGCAGGCACGGCGCAACGGCGAACTGGGCCGTCTGAACCCTTCGGCCCGCCCGACCGCAGGCGGGATGCCCTGCGGAAACATTTTATCAACTTTCGGGGGATTGGCCCCCGAGCTGGAGGCTGCGCTCCGGCGGGTTTGGAGCCGTTTCTATCTACCCGCCGGAGCCTTGCACACTGGAGGTGCCATGGCACGAAAAACGAGCCTGCCTGGTATGCTGGACGCCGTGGAGCGCGAGGCGGTCGAGTTCCTGCGGGAGCATGAACCGCCCGAGGGCTACCAACTCTGCTTTTCCGGCGGGAAGGACAGCATCGTGATGCGGAATCTGGCAGACATTGCAAGCGTTAAATACAAGGCGCTCTTCAACTGCACCACGATTGACCCCCCCTCATATACAAATTCATCCGATTTTACTATCCAAAAACAGTCTGGCATTTCCCGAAGCGCAACTTTTTCGAGAGGATTACGGTCAAGGGGCCTGCATGGCGCAAGGTGCGCTGGTGCTGCCAGGAACTCAAGGAAAGCGGGGACATCCCCGGCCTCACGGCCATCATGATCGGCATCCGCGCCGAGGAGAGCAGGCAGAGAGCCGAGCGCAAGCGCATAGAGCCAGCGCGGAAGAAGAAGGGGCTGACGTACTTTGCCCCCATCCACGGCTGGAAGGAGTGGCAGATCTGGGAACACATCGAGAAGTGGGGCCTGCCCTATCCGTCGCTCTACGACGAGGGCTACCACCGCATCGGATGCAAGCTCTGCCCCATGACGTTCGGCCCGTCTCCGGCCGCGCAGGAGCGCCTTGAGCGCGAGAAGGCCCGCTACCCGCACTTCGTGAAGCGGTTCGAAGACGCCCTGCGGGTATGGTTTGAGAAGGATGCAG
>Ga0310786_10010178_pt1 | contig 11847 bp, 7 predicted proteins | sample AusTroGonzalo_MG_FD_203881 | JGI IMG/M metagenome (GOLD analysis project Ga0310786, IMG submission 203881) | Bovine rumen microbial communities from tropical cattle in Woodstock, Queensland, Australia - Gonzalo_03 (v2) (version 2) | ecosystem: Host-associated > Mammals > Digestive system >... | reverse complement strand
CGATTGTCGATCAGGCAGTCGGGTTTGCTTACGGTGTCGCCAGTTCTGCGGAAGACTACAAGGATATGGACGAAATGCTGCGCAGCGCCGATTCGTCAATGTACGAATGCAAGCGCAAGATGCGCGAAGGCAGAGCGTAAAATTTCGCCTTTGTTATCGCAAAAAAAAGAAGCCGCATTGCGCGGCTTTTTTCAATTAGTGCTTTTCTTTACGCGATTGCTGCTTTCACGGCGTCCAGCAGTTTCTGGAGTCTCGCTTCGATGGTTGCCCAGTCGCCAGCCTTCATGAGTTCTGCATTGAAGATGCTTCCGCCGAACGAAAGCAAGTTCGCGCTGGCCTTGAGGTAGCTTGCTGCATTCTCGGCATTCACGCCACCGCATGCCATCAGCGGAATGTCACGGAACGGACCGCGCAGAGCCTTGATGTATTCCGGACCGCCCACGCAGTTCACCGGGAAAATCTTGATGGCGGTTGCGCCAAGGTCGTATGCTTTCTGCACTTCGGTCGGCGTGAGGGCTCCCGGGATAATCGGGATGCCTGCTGTATTCGAAAGTCGGATGACTTCGTGACGTGTATTTGGCGTAACGATGAATTCGGCACCTGCAGAAATAGCCTTTTCCACATCGCTCCCGTGACGGACGGTGCCTGCGCCGACCTTGATTCCAAGCGGCTTTGCAATGGACTTGAGCTTTGCGATAATTTCGGTTGCTGCTGCGGTGTTCATCGTGACCTCAATCGCCTTGAGCCCGCACTTTGCAGACGCATTCACGCACGTTTCTTCGGCGCCCTGAGGAATGTCGCGGAGAATGCCCACGACCGGCATCGGTTGTAAAAATTCAAGGAAATTCATATTGATAGTATAGAAAAACTAGGCCGTAGGAGGTAGGAGGTTGATGAAAAGAATTTAGTTGGTAGAGGCTGAAAAACTATAACTGCTTCCCAAAAAATTGAAACTGCTAGAAGTTCAAGCTTTGGCGGTTACTAGGGGCGGTCTTTGGTGTATTTGAATAAGTCCTTAAATAGGATAAAAATATGAATAAATTGAGAAAAACTGGCCGTACTGCGGCTATTGGTTCCGTATTTCTTTTCAGTGGCGCGTTCATTATGGGCTGTGGTGATACAACAACTCAAGTGAAAAATGGCGTAAATGGCTTGTCTGCTTACGAACTTGCTCAACAAAAGGACCTTGATGCAGAAGAACTAAGATAATTCCGCCCTTATTACGGTATCTTGCGGATCGACGACGATGGATATCGCAAAATCATATTGTTTAAAGACTGACGGTGGGCTTACTGCTTTCGATCCCGAAAAAACAATTCTGTGACCATCGCTATGGTAATGATGGTACATGGCCGTTGTCTCCGGTTCTCTATGGAATCAAAAAGATTGAGATTGCAACACCCACTATGAATTATTCTGCGACTTGGATGACTGAAAATTTGAAGTATTATCCGGGTGATGACTTTAAATATTCAGTAAGATGTTCGAGTTCTGAATCGTGTTCTAGTGAAGGGTGTTTGTATACATTTGCAGCCGCTGTTGGTCAACCTGAAAGTGTGTGTGGAAAAAATGGGTCTAAGTATAACGTTACGACGGTGTGTACAAGTCTTAATGTAAATCCCATTCAGGGGGTTTGTCCGAAAGGTTGGCGTGTTCCTGGTCGCCTGGATTGGCAAAATATGCTGACGAGCGATGGCCTTTATGGTATTCGGTTGCCGAAGGCTGGTGAAGGACATTACTATTATGTAACGAAGGCCAAATATTCTGTTGAATCAAACGAATATGAGCTTGCGAATGGATCTCTGTATTGGTCATCAACATTTTCTGAAGTCTATTCCGCAAACGAAACCAATAGAAAACGATATGCGGTAGCGGTTGCGTCAACTGAAAAAGACGGTGTAAACTATGTTGAAGTTAGGGGTACGGGGCATTTAGCGAATTCCGGTAATCCTGATGTAGGTGAGTCTAAAGAAGAATTGCTTTATGTCCGCTGCGTTAGGGACAATTAAAATTGATTGACTGTTTCTTGCTGGTAATGTAAAAAAAGGCGGGCTTGCGCCCGCCGAAATTGTTTACTTCAACTTGAAGGACTGTATTGCGAGTTGCTTGTTGTTTGACAGCACCTTTGCAATGAGGGTTCCACGATGCGGAATCTTTGAGAGGGAAACCTCAGTACGGACTCCGTCGAAGGCTTGTTCCAACAGCTGGTTTCCGAGAAGGTCAAAGATCTTTACGGTTTTTGTTCCCTTTGCACTCGCTGTAACAAAGAGGCTGTTTCCGTTCAGTAGCATACGTGCCTTGCCTGCGTTTGCAACGCTTGTGAAGCCTACGCGGTCATCGGTGGTCTTGGCCGGACCGTAACCCCACAGAAGTTCGTCCTTGTTGCGAATGACGATATACGGATCCTTGGGTGGCATCTGGAAGTCTCCGTCATCCTTTTCCCAGTCGGGGGCGCCGTCGTATGCGGGGGCATCCTTGGTTTCGGTATGGCTCGTGAAGCTCCAGCCGTCGGTAATCTTGATCTTGGCAGGTTCGTCCATTGATTCGCACTTTCCTCCGGAGCTCATTCCCGAAGAGGCTATGACGTCCAGTCTGATGTAATTGCCGAAGTCCATTGTCTGTACAGGAATTGTCTGGACCCATGTATACGTTTTCTTGTCTTTGTTGTAGGTGTCTTCCACTTTTTCCGGACCGTTTTCTTTGAGATAATTGTTTAATTCGCTAAAGTCAGAACACGGCTTGTTGTATCCTACGATATCATATTTTTCGCACAAATCAACATTGAACACGATGCCGCAGGATTTTACGTCATCTTCGGTTGCGTCAAAGTATATGTGTGCAACGGGGTTATCCAACTTTTCCGTGGTTTCGTTGAAAATGCGGATGTTGAAGACGTCGGACTCTTCCCATGTGTAATGGTATGCTGTTGCGTATACTCCGTCTGTAACGGGAGTGGCTTCGGTCTTGCAATTGTCGCATTTCTTTTCGAAGTAGTCGTTGCCGCCATTGCTGACGAGGGTGAGAGCCGATAAAAGGACGGTAGAGGCGTCAAGGCAGGTTTCAGAGATGTGGTAGTCTTGCCAGCTCATGTTTTCGGGAACCCAGGAGTTTGTTAGATCAGGAGAGATTCCTCCCAAAAGACCTCCGACAGGACATACGTATTTATAGCTGAAGCCAGTAGTGCTTCGCCCTTCGGGGTTTGATGCCCTGTGGTGGGGATGGGCGTCATTCTTGTCACCAATGCCGTATACAAAGGAGATGTCCCAAGGGTTCACGCCGAGCATGTAGTTCAGCTGGTTGATGGCGAGCTGGCGCATTTCGTTGGCTTTCCAGTCCGGGGTGCCCACTTTAGGGAGGGTAATGCCTTGCTTTTCGATGTCGGCTGCGACATCGGCGTAGGCTAGCACTTCAAAAATATTGCCCATTTGATAGCGGTTGTTGTTCCAGGTCTGGTCCGTGTGCATCGTGTACCAAATCGGATCGAACTGGAACGTGCGGGATTTCCAGTTGCTGGTTACCGGGAGCTCAATGGCGGCATTTCCGTTTCCGCTCATGTCGTTCAAGTTGCTGATCATATCGATGATACAGTCTTCAATGGCGTTCAGTCGTTCTTCTTTGGTAAGGCCGTATTCGGTTGTGGCCTTGGTCTCGTCAGCAAGAATTAGTTTGTACAAGGCGTACAGGGCGTAGGAGTATGAATTTGCCCAGCTGGTGTTCTTTACGTCCTTGAAGAACCCCTTGCTGTCCGTGACGAACCATCCACCTTCAAAGAAACCTGCTTCATCGGCATATGCCTGGCCGCTTACAAGATTCTTGGTGCGGATCATGTCGTTGGCGTATTTCTCTTTGCCGGTGGCGTACAGGAGTGCTACCGAGGCGAGTGCCATGTCGTCATAGAATTCGTTATTGCCGTTGTAAGCAGGAGTGCTCCATCCTGCGGCTTTCGTGTTGTTCTTGAACTTTTTGCCCCCGTCGTAAGTCGATTTGCCTTGGGCTAGAGCCTTGGCAAAGTCGTACATCTTTTCGGCGACGGTCAAGCATTTGTCTGCGAAGTCCTTGTCGTAGATGGCGTAGTCCTTGCCCAAGATGGCAAGACCTGCTGCGATTTCGCCTGCGATGTTAGATCCCAGTTCTCCGAGACGGACTGTTCTGGATGCAGGACCTCCGCGGTCTGTTGCTGTGGCAGAGTTGTCAGTGGGGTGATTATCCATGATTTCAGGGCGACTCCAAAAAGCATGGTCGCTGCCAAAATTGCCTACGGAAACGGGCATGTCGTCGATGACGCCCTTGGCAAAATCATATGCTTTCAAGAAAAAGTCTGCACCGTGCTTTGCTTCGCGCAGAACGTCGGGCACGCCGTCGGTACTGACAAAGTTGGCCTGGTTGTAGGCGTAGTGGTCCACATCCTTTGATGGATTGGTGGCGGACATCACGGCAAGTGCCATGAAGGCGAATGCCTGCGTCTGCGATTCCTTGAGGTAGTCACCGCAGTCATACCAGCCGCCGGCAAGAGACCCTGCACGGGATTCGTCGAATGGTCCGCGAACATCTTCTGCCTCCGTCACGATGGCGCCGCCGCCGTCTTTCGTGTGGCTTGGACCGTGGAACCAGGATTCCGAATTGCCGCTGCGCTGGATGCCAAAGAACTTGAGCGTAGCGTCTTTGGCCATTGTGTAAACATCGTTGCTCACAATGAACGTGCTAGAAATTTCATCGCCGACCTTGATTCTCAGGCGCTTGTTTGTCGGGACGCTTTGTGGAATATGGCCCACAAAGATATTGCCGGACGGTCCCGTGAATTCCACTATGTACCGTTTTTGGTCGGCTGTGTTTGCGCTTGAGCCAGCGATAATCGTCCAGTCACTTTCTGTTTTGGTTCCGCTATTGGTGAAAGTGCCGGTCACTTTTTTGCTGAGCGATTTGCCGTATGCGTCAACGACTTCGAATTCCTTGGCGTCCGAACCGACAAAGTAGAACTGTCGTTCGTTGTCGCTTTCGAGGTAGCCGGCCTGGTTTACGCGGATCGGCGAAATCTTGGTGTTGATGGCGTCGAAGTATGCCTGGTCCAATGTGTCGGGCATCATTTCGCCGGCCTTGAAACTTGCGGGAGTTGCTTCTTTCGGGAGCATCCCTGTTTTCTTGGTGATGGATGCATCGAACTGTTCGAAGACCTTGGAATCCCAGCTCAAAGGCCATGTCGGTCGAATCAGGTCGTAAGGGGTGGTTGCTGCAAATGCGGCAGAAACAGAAATTGCTCCCAATGTTGTGAAGGATGCTAGTAGCCTAGTCTTTTGGCTGTGAATCATTTTTTCCTCCTTATTCACATTGTCTAATAATAAAAAAATTCCCGCTTTCGCGGGAACTGTGTGTGGCTTCGCTGCCAAGGTAAAGTTTGTTCTGGTGCTATTCGAATCTCAAAGCTTCGATCGGATCGAGACGGCTTGCCTTGCGTGCGGGGTACCATCCAAAGAACACGCCTGTGGCAAAGCACACGCTAAAGCTTGCGACGATACTTGTGACAGAAATGCTCATCGGCCAGTTCATCACGTTCTTGACGATTTCGGATGCTGCGATGCCAAGGCCAATGCCAATCGCTCCGCCCAGGAGGCTGATGAGGACGGATTCGATGAGGAACTGCAAGAGAATGTCGCGACCGCGTGCGCCGATAGCCATACGTAGCCCGATCTCCTTGGTGCGTTCGGTGACGGAGACGTACATAATGTTCATAATGCCAATACCACCTACTAACAAACTAATTCCTGCAATGGCGGTCAGCACGAGCGATAGCATGTCAGAAGTGCTTGTGACCATCTGGATCATTTCTTCTTGCGTAAAGACACGGAACGGATCCGTGGGCTTAGTCCAGTTGCGGCGTTCCTTGAGAATGGTCATGATCTCGTCGGTTGCTTTTGCGGCATAGCCTTCGCCGATGGAGTTCGCGAGAATCTGGCGGATCTTTGTCGTTGCGCCGAAGCGCTTCATCACGGTCTGGTACGGAGTGAAGATGATGTCGTCCTGGTCTTGACCGAAGTCGCCGGAACCTTTCGCCTTGAGCGTTCCGATGACTTTTAGCGGAATGCTCTTGTAGCGGATGGTCTTTCCGATGGGATCTGTGTCCGGGAACAGGTTCTTGACGACTGTCTGCCCGATGACGCAGACTTTGGCCATACGGTCGGTCTCGTCGTCGAACATCACGCCGTCGGCGATTTCGTAGTTGCGGATCTTGAGGTAGTCCGACGATACACCGGAAAGCGAAGTCGGGGAGTTATTGTTTCCGACTATAGCCTGGCCGCCGACAGAAATCAATGGGGATACGGCGTCGATGTAGGTCGCCTCGTTGCGCAGCGCAATGACGTCTTCTTCTTCGAGGGTTTCAGTGGAGCTGCTTGCATCCAGCTGCACGCCTCCGCGGCGGCTCTGGTTCGGCATGATGGTGATGGCGTTCGTGCCCATCGCGGTCATCTGTTCCTTGATGGACTTCTTGGATCCTTCGCCCATAGCGACCATGGTGATGACGGCGGCAACACCGATCACGATGCCGAGTACCGAGAGGAAGGTTCGCATGCGGTTGCGGAAAAGTGCGCGGATGGCAATCTTGATTAGGGTGAATACGCTCATGCTTGTTCCTCCTCTTTCTCCTCTTCATCGTCTTCGAACGTTTCGGGTGGCGGAAGCGCTTCGAGGGCCGCCTTGGCGTCTTGCACGGAATAGTTCTTGACGTCTTTCTTGACGAGCCCGTCCCTGAGGGTGATGGTGCGTGTCGAGAATGTGGCGATGTCCGGTTCGTGCGTGACGAATGCGATTGTCTTCCCTTGCTGGTTCAGTTCCTGGAAGATCATCATGATTTCGTAACTCGTGCGCGTGTCGAGGTTTCCGGTCGCTTCGTCGGCGAGGATGATGACGGGGTCGTTCACGAGGGCGCGGGCGATGGCGACGCGCTGCTGCTGGCCACCCGAGAGCTGGTTCGGCAGGTGGTTCATGCGGCTTTCGAGCCCGACTCTCTTGAGGGCCTCGATGGCGCGGTGGTGGCGTTCCGCTGCCGAAATTGCCGGATTATATAATAGTGGAAGCTCGACGTTTTCGATGGCGGATGTTCGGCTGAGTAGGTTGTAGCTCTGGAACACGAACCCGATCTTTTGGCTGCGGATCTTGGCGAGCGCGTCTCTTTTGAGCGTCTCGGTATGTTCACCATCTAATATATAATGTCCTGAAGTCGGTCGGTCCATGCATCCTAGAATGTTGAGCATGGTCGATTTTCCGGAGCCGCTCGTACCCATAATGGTTACGAATTCCCCGTTGTGAATGTCAAAACTGACGCCTCGAAGAGCATGCACAATCTCGTTGCCCATTTTGAAATCTCGGCGCAGATTTTGAACAGAAAGTATGGGTGAATCTTTTTTCATAAAGTCCTTTTTTCTTGCTCTTTAGATGCTCTAACCTGTTGATTGCGTTGCGTTTACGAAAAACGTGCTTGAAATTTGTGTGTTTACGGAGTAATTTCCTCTAAAAGCAGGCAAATTTCATTTGAATGTGATGTTTACGAGCATAAACATTAAATTTTTTTTTATTTTATATTCCGAATTGGACTACAGCAGGTGGTCCGTTCAGTGTCCTTGGAGATTATTTGATGAATGAGAAAATGACTCAGAATACTTCGACGAAGTCGACTGATGACGAAATCGATATTCTTGAGATATTGGTGTATTTGAAAGGCAAGTGGAAATTCTTGCTCATTTTCTTGATTTTGGGAATCTCCTGCGGCGTTCTTGTTTCCAAGTGGCTTCGTCCGTCTTTTAAAAGCGATATTCTTCTTCAGGTTAATGTAAAGGGGAACAAACAGGGACTCGCTCTTGGTGAAATGGGTGCTTTGCTGGATGTTTCTACTCCGTCCGCCGCCGAAATGGAGCTCATCAAGAGCCGCGTCGTTTTGGATCAGGTGGTCAATGACGAAAGACTTTGTTTTTCTGCCGTTCCTCTGGATAAGGTCGACCGCCTTATGCAGCGTGAAGGCCGTATGGATCTTGAATTGCTGGTTATCCCGCGTGCGTTCGAAGAAGCCAAGGGTAAGCTTATTGCACGAGTTACAGCCGATTCCAGTAAGTACGAAGTGCTCGGACTTGAGGGCGAGGTTGTCGTTTCCGGTTCCGTTGGCGAAACTTACCGCACGCCGTTTGCCGGTGACACTTTGGTCATTTGCGTCAAGTCCTTGACTGCGACTGTCGGTCAGACCTTCTTGCTCTCGGCTGCACATCCGCAGGTGGCTGCAGCAGCTCTCCTCAAGAATCTCAGCATTTCCGAAGAAGGCAAGAATTCCGGCATTATCAGGGTTTCTCTTGAACACCGTTATGCTGACCGTGTTGCTGCTATTTTGAACACTATTGCAAACACATACCTGAAGCAGAACATCGAAATGCGCAGTGCCGAAGCAAAGAAGACGCTTATGTTCCTGGAAGAACAGCTTCCGGGCGTCAAGGCCAAGCTCGATTCTGCTGAACAGAAGCTCACGACTTTCCGCCATTCGAAGGGGACGATCGACCTTTCTGGCGAAACCCGCTTGCATCTCGAAAAGGATGTGACGCTCCAGCAGCGCATTATTGAACTGGAACAGAAAAAGCAGGAAGCTCTCCGCTTGTTCCGTGCCGAACATCCGACCGTGCGCACGATTGAAGAACAGCAGGCCAGGCTCCGTCGCGAACTTGCCAAGCAGCAGCGTTCTGCCGCAAGCCTTCCGGTCGTGCAACAAGAAGTGCTTTCGTTGCAGGAAGAAGTCGAAGTCAACAACAAGCTCTATACGAACCTGTTGAACAATATCCAGCAGCTCCGCGTGGTGCAGGCCGGTGAAGTCGGTAACGTTCGCATTGTTGACCAGGCCTATGAACCGATCAAGCCCGCCAAGCCGAACCGCAAAATCGTTTTTGCGGGTGTCGTTGTCGCATTCTTGCTCTTGGGCTGCCTGATTGTCTATATCCGCCGTATGCTTTCCAATGGCGTTACCAGCAGTAGCGAAGTGGAACAGGCGACTGGCATTGGCGTGTACGGAAAGCTTCCGATGCTCGACGGCAAGACGCTCAATGATGTGACGAAGCCCTTTGTTTCTGAGCAGCCGGATGAACCGTTTGCCGAAGGCATCCGTGCCCTCCGTACGGCCCTTGAATTTTCTGTTTTCGCAGACGACAAGAAGGTTCTTATGGTGTCCGGCCTTGTGCAGGGTGTCGGTAAGTCCTTTGTCTCGACGAACCTCGCCGCTTCTTTTGCAATGTCCGGCAAGAAGGTCCTGCTTGTCGATATGGACCTCCGTCGTGGCCACTTCTTCAAGCATGACCAGGAAGGGCTGTGCGAAATGCTTGAAAAAGAAAGCTATACGGACGAATTTGTCGTCAAGGTGACGGACTCCTTCCATGTTCTTGGGGCCGGTGCCCGTGTCGTGAATCCGGGTAGCCTCTTGAATAGTTCTAGATTTAGCGCTTTCCTTGATGCATTCAGGGATAAGTATGACTTGATTGTTCTGGATACTCCTCCAGTATTCCAGTGCAGTGACGCATTGCTTGTCGAAAAGCATGCGGATTATCTGTTGTGTGTCTTAAAGCATGCAGCTCACACCCTTGAAAGCATCCAAGATGCCTTGAATACTTTTGACCGCAGTACGGAAACTCCTTTGCCGAAGGCATTTGTCTTCAACAAGTGTGAACGTCATGTGGGATCTGGCTATGGTGGCTACAACGGCTACTATGGCTATCACAAAAAATATTAACCAATAACAAGGAGAATAGATGAAAAAAATAATCGCAATGTCTCTCTTGGCTGGTAGCTTCGCATTCGCGCAGTCCGGCCTTCAGGGCGGAGCCGATGGTCTTAACCAGAAAACCGCCAATACCCTGGGTCAGGGTGGCTTTGCTGCCGGCTTCGGTGGCCAGGTTGCTTATGACGCATGGGCACTTTCCCGTGGTGGCCAGATTGTCAAGAACGGTCAGAAGGACACGTTCCACGAATCCGCTGGTAGCCTTACTGCAAACATCAACTTTGCAGCTGGCGTGACGGACTTCTTGGACCTCGGTCTCGTTCTTCCGCTCTACTACGACCATGCCAACGCTCACAAGATTCCGGAAGGTGACTTGTGGAAGGCTAGCCGTGGCGACCTCGAACTCTGGGCAAAGGCTAAGCTCCCGTTCGACGAAATGACTGACGGCGTGTTCAACGCTGCTGTCGCTGCTCATTTCTACTTCCCCACTGGCGACAAGTCCGTGGGTGTTCGTCCGCGTCATGCTTGGTACTTGAACGCTGATGGCAACAGAACTCATCCGTACACTCTCAACGGCTTTGCATTCGGTGGCGAAGTGATCTTCACTCTCGACCTCCAGAATGTTGGCGCTCCGCTCCGTTTCAACACCAACATTGGTCTCGTGGCTCCGGTTAGCCGCGGTACCATGACGATGGTCTACGGCGGTGGCATCAACGTCCTCCCGACTGATTGGATGGACATCTTCGTTGAAGCCAACGGTGAATTCCGCGTAGAAAAGGGTGAATATCCGCGTGATCCGGGTTATGACCCGTTCACTCTTACTCCGGGTCTCCGCTTCCACCTCCCGGCAGACATCGACATCGCACTCGGTCTCGATGTGGGTATCCGTGCTCTCTCCAAGTTCACTTGGAAGTACAAGGACGAAATGCATGCAGCTGAAGCATACCAGTTGCACTACGTTGACAAGCACGGTCAGGAAATCTCTTACGGTTATACCCCGACCCCGCGTTACGCAGGTACCGCAGCCCTCGTCTGGCGCTTCGGTAACGTCCGCGGTGCTGACGAAGATAAGGATGGCGTAAGCAATAAGCTCGACCAGTGCGCTGGCACTCCGGCTGGTGCTGTTGTCGATGCTAACGGCTGCCCGATTGACTCTGACAATGACGGCGTATTCGACGGTCTCGACCAGTGCGCTGAAACTCCGGCTGGCGCTGTTATCGACGCTGCTGGCTGCCCGGTTGACTCCGACAACGACGGTGTTGCTGATGGCATTGACCAGTGCGCTGAAACTCCGGCTGGTGTAGCTGTTGACGCTGCTGGCTGCCCGGTTGACTCTGACAAGGATGGCATTGCCGACTACCTCGACAAGTGCCCGAACACTGCTTCTGGTGCTCCGATCGACGCTGCTGGTTGCCCGCTTGATAGCGACAACGACGGTGTTGCTGACTACCTCGACCAGTGCGCTAATACTCAGGCTGGTGTTGCTGTTGACGCTAAGGGCTGCCCGGTTGACTCCGACAATGACGGTGTTGCCGACTACCTCGACAAGTGCCCGAGCACTCCGGCAGGTCTCCCGGTTAACGCTGAAGGCTGCAGCCCGGATACCGATAAGGATGGCATCGTTGACGCTCTCGACAAGTGCCCGAATACTCCGGAAGGTGTCTCTGTTGACGAAGTTGGTTGCCCGGTTGACTCTGACAAGGACGGCGTTGCCGATCACCTCGACAAGTGCCCGAATACTCTCGTTGGCGTAGCAGTTGACAAGAACGGCTGCCCGAACAAGAGCCAGGATCTCGACAAGCTCAAGAAGGGTATCCAGTTCAAGACCGGTTCTGCTAAGCTCACTGCAAGCAGCAACAAGACCTTGAACAACATCGCTAAGTTGATGAAGAAGCTCCCGGCCGTCAACCTTGAAGTCCAGGGCCATACGGACGACAGCGGTAAGGAAGAAAAGAACAAGAAGATCTCCGAACAGCGTGCTCAGGCTGTTGTCAAGTACCTCATCAAGAAGGGCATTGACAGCGAACGTCTCCGCGCAGTCGGTTACGGTTCTGACAAGCCGATCGCAGACAACAAGACGAAGAAGGGCCGCAAGCTCAACCGTCGCG
>Ga0310786_10010177_pt1 | contig 11848 bp, 8 predicted proteins | sample AusTroGonzalo_MG_FD_203881 | JGI IMG/M metagenome (GOLD analysis project Ga0310786, IMG submission 203881) | Bovine rumen microbial communities from tropical cattle in Woodstock, Queensland, Australia - Gonzalo_03 (v2) (version 2) | ecosystem: Host-associated > Mammals > Digestive system >... | reverse complement strand
TTGCTGTTAAAGCATTGAAAGACAAAGCGGTGCAACGAATTGTACTATGCCGTCCGGCTGTTGAGGCTGAGGAAAAATTGGGCTTTTTGCCTGGCGATATGCGCGAAAAGTTGAATCCGTATTTACAACCACTTTACGATGCGTTGCAGGATATGTTGCAGCCTCGGAAGTTGCAAGATTATCTCGACACCAACGTCATTCAAATCGCTCCGCTTGCGTATATGCGTGGTCGCACGCTGAATAATGCGTTTGTGATTCTCGACGAAGCGCAGAATGCCACATTGAATCAGTTGAAAATGTTCTTGACCAGAATGGGGGGACATGCGAAATTCATTGTGACTGGCGATGTTACCCAAATTGATTTACCCGATAAAAGTAAATCTGGTTTTGAAAAAACGGTGTCGATGCTGAAAAACACGAATGGTATCACAGCAATCCAATTCAACGAAAAAGACATTGTGCGCCACCGACTTGTGTCGCATATCATATCAGCTTTTGAAAAACAATCTAACGTATAATAAAAATCAATAAATAAATGGACGCTTTAACAAAAACAAATTTTAATTTTCCTGGTCAAACCAGTGTTTACAACGGTAAAGTACGTGATGTGTATAGCATCAACGACGATATTTTGGTGATGGTTGCCACCGACCGTATTTCGGCATTCGATGTGATTTTGCCAAAAGGAATTCCATATAAAGGTCAGATGTTGAACCAAATAGCATCGAAATTCCTCGATGAAACTAAAGATATTTGTCCGAATTGGAAACTTGCAAATCCCGACCCAATGGTGACGGTTGGTTTGAAATGTCAAGGTTTTCCTGTGGAAATGATTGTACGTGCATATTTGTGCGGAAGCGCGTGGAGAGCGTATAAAAATGGCGCGCGCGAACTGTGTGGCATAAAACTTCCTGATGGAATGAAGGAAAATCAAAAATTCCCGAAACCTATTATTACTCCAACAACCAAGGCTGAAATCGGTGAGCACGACCAAGATATTTCAAAAGAAGAAATTTTGGCTCGCGGACTTGTTTCCAAAGAAGATTACGAAGTTTTGGAAAAATACACAATGGCTTTGTTCGAAAGAGGTTCTGAAATCGCAGCAAAACGTGGTTTGATTTTGGTTGATACAAAATATGAATTCGGTAAAAAAGACGGAAAAATCTATTTGATAGACGAAATCCATACACCTGATTCTTCGCGTTATTTCTATGCTGACGGTTATGAGGAACGCTTCAAAAAAGGCGAGGCTCAAAAACAACTTTCAAAAGAATTTGTACGTGAATGGTTGATGGCAAACGGTTTCCAAGGTAAGGAAGGACAACAAGTTCCTGAAATGACACCGAAAATTGTAACTTCAATCAGCGACCGTTATATTGAGTTGTTTGAACACATTACGGGCGATAATTTTGTAAAAAATAGAGGTACGCAAGGCGATATTGCCGAACGAATCCGCAAAAACGTGGAAAAATATCTCAAAACATTGTAAATAAAACTGTTATCTATGAAACTGACCATTCGAAAATCGATGCTTTCGCAAACGCGCAGCAAATCAGAAAAAGAGTTGGCTGAACTTTCAGTGCAAGTTTGTGCCGAGTTGGAAAAAAACAAACATTTTCAGGATGCCAAAATTGTTCTCTGCTTCTGGTCGTTGCCCGACGAAGTACACACGCACGATTTTATCCAAAAATGGTCGAAAGAGAAAACATTTTTATTGCCGGAGGTAATCGGTGAAAAACTGATCCTCCACACATTTACTGACATTGAATCAATGAAAGTCGGAAAATTCGGCATTGGTGAACCTACCAGTGACGTATTTTCCGACTACAGTAAAATTGACCTCTGCATAATCCCCGGACTGGCATTCGACAAAGATGGCGGTAGAATGGGACGTGGTAAAGGTTTCTACGACAGATTCCTTCCACAAACAAACTGCCACAAGATTGGAATCTGTTTTCCATGGCAAATCGTTCCTAAAATAGATTGCGCTCCATGGGACATTCCAATGGACGAGGTGGTAAGTTGCGAGTTGTAAATAAAGGGGTGGAAGAGCCTCCCTTTTGTGATGATTTAAATTAATAGATGTTCAAAATCAGAGATAAATCGTCTATAATTCCACAAGTTTTTCTTCGATATATGCAGAAAAATTTATCTTTGCAATATCACTATTCGTCTCTCTAATATGAAAAAATTAAAACTCATACTGATACTTCTCCTGCTCGTGGCGGCGGGCGTGGCGGTTTATTTCATTTTCTTCTCGGAAAGCAAGAACAGCGTGGTTGTGGTTACCGCACAACCTGCAAAAATGGGTTCAATCGCCAACGTAGTGACGGCAACTGGTACTATTGAGCCGATTCAACAGGTGGAAGTCGGTACGCAGGTTTCGGGCGAAGTGAAAAAAGTGTATGTCGATTACAATAGCCAAGTGAAAGCAGGTCAGTTAATTGCAGAACTTGACAAGACGAATTTGAAAGTTTCAGTTTCGGAAGCACAAATTTCGTACGAAAAAGCACTTAACGAGTTGAATTACATTAAGAAAAACTACGAACGACAGAAATCGTTGTACGCCGACAAACTCATCAGCGAAGCTGATTTTGACGAAATTTCGTACAAATATAATAATGCCAAAAGTTCGCTCACGCAGTCAAAGGCTAGTCTCGACAAGGCAAAAACAAATCTTGGTTATGCCGACATTTATTCTCCGGTTGACGGCGTGGTTCTTTCCAAAAGTATCGAGGAAGGTCAGACGGTGGCTGCAAGTTTCAACACGCCTACGTTGTTCACCATTGCACAGGATTTAACGAAAATGCAGGTAGAAGCCGACATTGACGAGGCAGACATTGGTCAAATCAAAGTCGGCCAGCGAGTTACATTTACCGTTGACGCATTCCAAAACGACGTGTTCAACGGGAAAGTTGTACAAGTCCGCCTCGACCCAAAAGTTACGTCAAACGTGGTAACTTACACAGTCATCATCGAAGCTGACAACCCTGACCTAAAATTGATGCCAGGTCTTACAGCTACGGTTTCAATCTACACGCTCGAAATCAACGACGTGCTAACAATTCCCGAAAGTGCGCTGAATTACAAGATTGATTTTGAATTGTTGGAAAAATATTACGCACAAAACGGTGTGAAAATGGAACGTCCCGAAATGCCGAAAGCTGGTCCAAAAGATTCCGCATCGTTCAAAAAACGTCCGAAAGGCGAAAAGCCCGACAGAAACGAGAACTACGTGTGGGTGATTTCCAACAAAAAACTTGAACGCAAGCCAGTAACCATAGGCGAAAGCGACGAAATCAACTATCAGGTTGTGAGCGGATTGAGCGAAAACGATTCTGTTGTAACTTCATTGAAATCAGTCACAAAGAAAGACCTCGCTCAGACCAAAAGTCCGTTTATGCAACAACGTCCAGGTGGAAATCGTGGTGGCGGCAACCGAGGCGGTGCACCTGCAGGAGGGAAAAAATAACGAGCATGGAAGAACGCAAGCCCATCATACGAATCCACAATTTGTGCAAGGAATTCATTGTCGGCGAGGAAACTGTGCGGGCATTGAAAGGTGTGTCGTTCGACATTTACGAAGGCGAATTTGTAACGATTATGGGAACCAGTGGATCGGGAAAATCAACCATGTTGAACATTCTCGGCTGTCTCGACAAGCCCACAAGTGGCGACTACGACCTCGACAGCGTTTCGGTGGCAAAACTGTCGAACGATGATCTGGCACATATCCGTAATACGAAAATCGGCTTTGTGTTCCAATCATACAACCTACTTCCACGAACAACGTGTATAGAAAATGCAGAACTGCCGCTGTTTTACCATCATGGTATTTCGTCGGAAGAACGGCAAAAACGTGCGATTGACGCGCTCAACTTGGTGGGACTACAACAACGGTTGCTCCACACGCCGAACCAACTTTCGGGCGGTCAGCAGCAACGTGTGGCGATAGCCCGCGCATTGGTGAACGATCCAGTGGTGATTTTTGCCGACGAAGCAACAGGGAACCTCGACACACGTATGTCGTACGAGATTATGGGTTTGTTCCAAGATTTGAACCGACAAGGGAAAACAATCGTCTTCGTTACCCACGAACCCGACATTGCCCGTATGAGCAAACGTACCATCACCCTTCGCGATGGTTTGGTGATAAATGACGAAGTCTATGAACATCAAGTAGATGCGAAAGAAGAATTGGCAAAATTACCCAAAGGAGAATAATGTTATTTTTCTAGTTCCAATTTATTCTTTACTGGATTCGCATAGATGCGTAGCACAATGTTTTCCAAATCGCCTTTGCTTTTGGGAATGTTGAGCTTTTCGATTCCATCCGCCATATATTCCAAGAATGTTTTTTTATCGTCGTCGGTGTAGCGGTCGGCGAATTTTTTCTTTTTGGTTACAATGTCGTACGCTATGAAATTGTATTTCTCCAAATTGTAAGTTTCGTAGATTCGTTTGTCGATAATTTTTGCCAACTGCGAGTATTTTTCGCTTTTGTCGAATGTGTCGCAAAACTCTAATTCTTCGAGAGTTATAGGTTTTGTAATGGCGAAATTCACATTTCCTTTTGGACTCACAATACCTTTCCAGATGCTTTCGTAGTCCTCATTTTTACCTTTTTTATATGTGGTAAAAGACGAAACGAATAATTCCGCAGCTTTTTCGAATGCGCAGGGTTCAAATTCGTAGGAAACAGAGACAGGCGTGATTGCCAATTTCGAAAGATTTTCAACGAATGGTTCGTCGCTGCTCATCGAAAACATTTTTAATACTGCAGGTTCAGTTTTGTCGTCGCCGTCTTTGGTGCGACCGCCGCGTTGGGCAATCCAAACGGAACGTTTTTTCTCAGTCAGCACGTGGCGAATGTACGACGACACCGTGAAATAATCGCGGTACAAATCGCGCAGGTTGCCGCTACGGTTGATTCTGAACATACGGTTTATTTTTCCCAAATCAACCGAAATGTTGTTTTTCATCAAATTGCTTCCAAACGTGATTTCTGGTTGAATATGACCAGTTTGGAACAGATACAAATTAAGAAGAGCCGCATCGAGCACAATGTCGCGGTGGTTCGAAATGAACAAATACGGACGGTCGTTTGGTAGACTTTCGCCGCCAGTGCACGTGAATTTTGTTATTGTGTTTGCAATGACGCGTTTGGTAGCCGTAAATGTGATTTGTTCCTGAAATTCCTGTACTGTCTTGACTTTCTTAAAGATACTGACAGCCTCGTTGAAACTTCTGTCAGGTGCAAGGGCCTTAATCAGCCAAGGAAAATAAATGTCGGAAATCACGCGCTGCACGGCAGCTGGAACTTCGTCATCGTTGTACGGTCTGATTTCGTCGAATATATTGTGCATGTTCTTAATTTTTTCGGTTATCAAAGAATTTGATGGGTTTTCGTTTCGCTTCTGGATAATTCCGTTTGTTGATTTCTTCTATCGGAAGGAATTGAATATTCGGCGCGATTCTAATGCGGGCGCGGAATCTGTCTTTCAAGTCCTTTATCAGTTCATCGTTTGGTTGTTTGCAACCTACCGAAACGGTCACATCGTCCATTCCGATTTCATTGGTGTTTGCCTCAACCAAGTAATTTTCAACATATTCCACATTGTCGAGCACGTCGAAAATTGCCGCAGGGTAGAGTGTTGTTCCTTTTACTTTGAGCATTTGGTTTTTGCGTCCTTTCAACGGACTGATACGCATAGTTGTGCGTCCGCAAGAACAAGGTTCGTAGTGGAAACAAGCTATGTCGCCTGTGCGGAAACGGAGTAACGGCATACCTTCAACGCCAAGCGTGCAGACGGTCAATTCGCCGTATTCGCCTTCTTTTACGTTGTTGCCATTTTCGTCAATTATTTCGCAGATAATCAGTTCTGGGTGATGGTGGCCGCCTTTGCCAGCACCGCATTCACAGAAGGAAGTCCCCATTTCCGTAGATGCGTAGGTGGAATAGAGTTTAATATCCCATTTGTCTTTTATGCGGTTGCCCAACAAATTCAAATTGAAATTCTCGTCACGTAAATTTTCGCCGATGCATATTGCTTTTTTCACACCGCACGATTTATAGTCGATGCCGTTTTCTTCGGCAAATTTAATAATGCGGAGAATAAACGACGGCACGCAGATGATTGCGTCGGGTTTCAATCGTTTGATTGTTTCCCATTGAAGCGCAGGAATACCGTTTCCAACGCGGATTACGGAACCGCCCATCATTTTTACGCCTTCGAAATACGCCAAACCAGCCATAAACCGTTTGTCGAGCGTGGTCATTAGTTGATAAACCTCTCCAGGATGACCGTCGGCACAAGTGAACGAAATGGCTTCGTTGTAAGCCAGTCGTTTCCAATCATTTGCTGTTGCTGCAAATGTGGTTGGTTCGCTGAGCGTTCCCGAAGTTGACATATAATCTACGACTTGCGAACGGTCAACGCACAAAAAATCGCTGTTGTGAAGTTGGAGGTCTTCTTTTGTTGTAAACGGAATGTTACAAAGGTCTTCCAACGTTTTAATTTTCTGAATGTCAATATGTTCTTTGGCAAACATTTGTTGGTAGAACGGCGATTTTGCCTGCAAATAGAGCAGCAAATCGTGTAATTTCTCTTCCTGAAATTTTTTTATAACCGCACGCGGTTCAAATTCAATAGCTGGTTTGAACATTTATGTATATTTTTTTGCAAATATAGTATAAAAACTGAATGGAAATGGTGTTGTTTATAAATGGTAACAATATTGCAAATTTCGTTAATACAAGATTTATAGAAATTTAAAAAACGTTAATTCTTTCAATCGTACTGAATGAATTTAGCTAAATTCGTTCAGTGGTATTGAACGAATTTTTAATTTTGATTCGTTAGGAATGATAAGGAATTTGTTGGAATGGCTATAAAAATCGAACTATTTACATACTGAAAAAGTAATTTTAATCAAGATACAAATCTTTTGTAAGTTCTTTATATTCATTGGAATATGTGGATTTATCCTTTCGAATGGAAAGTTTTGAAGACGTGAATGGCTCCCATTGTTTTGAGAATCGCAAAATGGTTCTGTTTGGGTTTTCTGAGTTTTCAAAAGGGAATATGGTGGTTTCTTGTACAAGATAAAAGTTGTTGTTTGTTGCGGAGTCTGTGTATCTAGTCTTTTCGCTTGTTGGTAAAATTATTGAAACACAGCACGTTTCTGCAGAAATCGCTGCCACGCTCGAAAAAAATGTTTCTGCTGTGAGTTCTATGTTGTGCCGAGCAGTTGCTTTGCTTTTTTCTGGTGAAAGAATGCCGTTGGTGAAAAATGGCGGATTGCAGATTATTGCATCAAAACGTTGGGTTGTGGAATTTGCAAAATCTTGTAAACTAATCTGTTGCACGGTGATTCTGTCGCGCCACGGACTCGCGTTAATGTTGATGTTCGCATCAATTATAGCGTTTTCGTCAATGTCGATAGCGGTGATGGGGCAGGGGTATTTTTGTGCCATAATCAGCGAAAGAATTCCCGTGCCTGTTCCCACATCAAGTATAGAAGTCGGATTTTGAAACGAGGTTAAACAACCTAACAACACAGCGTCGGTGCCAAGTTTGAGGGCGGCATGTTCCTGTGAGATTGAAAATTGCTTGAATTGGAATGCAACCATTAGAAGAAATCGTCAAAATCGTTGGAATTGGATTCGTTATTTTTCGGAGCAGGATTGCTTCCGTAACATGGTGAAACCCAATTCGCTGGTTTTTCAAAATCGCCAAACGTATATCCCAATTTGTCTTTGTTTTCAATGCAGTCTGTTATGTAATACGCAAACACTGGCATCGCCATTCTTGCGCCTTGTCCGTGCGCAAAACTGCGGAATCGGATGCTTCGTTCGTCACCGCCGACCCACACACCGGTAACCAATTCTGGCGTAAATCCCATAAACCAGCCATCGGCGTGGTCGTTGGTAGTACCAGTTTTTCCTGCAAGTGGAACTTTTATGCCATAGCGCGTGCGGAGCGAAATTGCTGTTCCGTATGCTTTTGCCTCACGGTCAACCATATTCACTACATTTTGAAGTAATCCAACCATTTGGTAGGCAACTTCTTCGCTGATTGCTTCGTTTTGTGCTGGTGTGAATTGCGCAATCACGTTTCCATATTTATCCTCAATTTTTGTCACTAAAATTGGATCTACGTGGATTCCTTTGTTTGGAAACGTGCTGTATGCGCCCACCATTTCGTGCAGTGTAAGGTCGGCAACGCCGAGACAGATTGACGGAACAGGGTCGATATGGCTGTACAATCCCATTTCGTGGGCAAGTGCCACAACAGGTTCAGGTTTAAGCAATTGCATTAATTTTGCTGAAATCCAGTTGTTCGATGTAGCCAACCCCCATGCCAGCGAAACCATTTCGCCGTTGCGTGCCTTGTCGGAGTTGCTTGGTGTCCACATTTGGTCGTTTACGTAGAACGATGTCGGTACGTTGGCGAATTGTTTGCACGGTGAAATTCCTTCCTGCATTGCAAGCGTGTAAAGGAATGGTTTGAACGTGGAACCAACTTGACGGCGTTGTTGCATCACGTGGTCGTATTGGAAATATTCGTAGTCGATGCCGCCCACAAACGCCTTGACTTGTCCTGTGCGCGCTTCCATCGAAAGCATACCGCATTGTAGGAAACTTTTCATCCATTTAATGGAATCAAGTGGCGAAATAATTGTGTCGATTGGACCGTCCCACGAGAATAGAGTGGTTGGTACGGGTGTGTTGAACACTTCCATTACTTCGTCCCAACTCATTGATTTTCCGCCCATTGAGTGGTAGCGGTCGCATTGTTTTATTGATGCGTTGACTCTGCTTTTATATTCGTCATTGGTCAGCGTAGATGAGAACGGCGCTTTGGAATTGTTCTTGTTCTCACGGAAAAATGCTGGTTGCACGTTTTCCGACATATGTTTTTTCACCGCATTTTCAGCATATTGTTGCATACGGGAATCAATGGTCGTGTAGATTCGAAGTCCGTCGCTATACAAATTATAATATACGCCAGGTGATTTTTCGTTTTTGTTGCACCAACCATAGAGTGCGCTTGTTTCCCACAATGTTGAGTCACGAACGTAAAGTTCTCTGCTCCAATAGTTTTGTGGTTCTGGCTTTTTCGCTGTCATTGTTGTCCGCAACCATTCACGGAAGTATGGCGCAATACCGTTTCTGTGGTCTATTCTCTTGAATTTCAATTCGATAGGAAGCAGTTTTAAGGAGTCATAGTCTTCCTGCGACAACTTATTATAATGTACCATTTGACTCATCACAACGTTTCGGCGAACCGTAGTCGTGTCGGGATAGCGGACAGGGTTGAAAATAGCTGGATTTTTTAATTGACCAACCAACATTGCCGCTTCTTCTATCTTCAAATCTTTCGGCTCCTTGCTGAAATACACGTTTGCCGCCATTTTTATACCGTTCGCATTGTGCAAAAAGTCGAATTTGTTCAAGTAGAGCGCAATAATTTCCTCTTTTGTGTAGGCTTTTTCCAATTTTACGGCAATCACCCATTCGCGGAGTTTACGGAGCACAATGTCAAGCGTGTTGTCGAATTGTTCGCGGGGAAACAGCAATTTTGCCAACTGTTGCGAGATGGTACTACCACCACCAGAATTTTTGTTTCCGCCCAAAACTGTTTTAAACGCAACACGGAACAAACCTCGGTAGTCAATACCCGAATGGTCGTAGAAACGAGCGTCTTCGGTCGAAACAAGCGCATCGACAAGGTAGGGAGGAAGGTCGTCGAACGAACATTCTATACGATTTTCCTTGAAAAAGGTTCCCATTGTCACGCCGTCGGCGGAAATAATGTTTGTGGCAAGTTTCGTTTTAGGATTTTCCAATTCCTCAATTGTTGGCATAAATCCTAATTTACCAGCCGAAATCAACGAAAATAAAATTACCGAGAACAATAGTGGCAATAAACAGCAACACCATATAATTATGTATAACGTTTTGTGGGATTTTCCTCCGTTTTGTACTTCTTGCATACGTAAAAATTTTGGTCTCAAATTTATTGAATCTGGAGAATTATCGGAAGTCTTTTTTGTATTTTTTTTATGAAAAGTCTTGTTTGTAATTGTTTTTTTTAATTTTGCGAAATCTTTTAATGACAGAATGCGCAATGACGGAGAATTTGGTAATTGTCGAATCACCTGCGAAAGCAAAGACAATAGAAAAGTTTTTGGGGAAAGAGTTTACAGTAATGTCAAGTTACGGACACATTCGTGATTTGGAGAAAAAAGGACTGGGTATTGATGTTGAAAAATCATTCGCACCTTTGTACGAAATCTCTCCAGACAAGAAAAAACTTGTGGCGGAACTGAGAAAAGCTGTGAAAGAATCGAAAAATGTGTGGCTTGCATCCGATGAGGACCGCGAGGGAGAAGCTATTGCATGGCATTTGGCGGAAGTCCTGAAACTGCCTGTTAAGACAACGAAACGTATTGTGTTTCATGAAATTACAAAAGATGCAATAGTTGATTCGTTAAAAAATCCTCGTACGATAGATTTAAAATTGGTTGACGCACAACAAGCCCGTCGTATTCTCGACAGACTTGTGGGGTTTGAATTGTCTCCGATTTTGTGGAAAAAAGTGAAACCTCAATTGTCCGCTGGTCGTGTTCAGTCGGTTGCGGTGAGAATCATTGTGGAACGTGAACGCGAGATAAATGGTTTTAAATCAGAGTCTTCGTATCGTGTAGTTGGAGATTTTGTGGCAGATTACAACGGAAAAAAATATTCTTTCACTGCTGAATTGTCGAAACGATTTGCGAAAAAAGAAGATGCGGAATCGTTTTTGGAAAAAGCAAAAAATGCGGCATTCGAAGTGTCTGGTTGTGAGAAAAAACCATTGACAAAACGTCCTGCTCCACCATTCACCACTTCAACGCTCCAACAGGAAGCCAGCCGAAAATTCTCGTTTCCTGTGGCAAAAACAATGCAGATTGCGCAACAATTATATGAATCAGGTTTTATCACCTACATGAGAACCGACTCGGTGAATTTGTCGGCGTTGGCAATCAATACGTCAAAAAAATTCATCGTTGAGAATTTTGGTGAAAAATATTCAAAGGTTCGTAAATATTCAACTACTTCGAAAGGGGCACAGGAAGCCCATGAAGCGATTCGTCCGACATATATCGAAAACGAGTTTGTGTCGTCGAGTGCCGATGAACAACGTTTGTACGAGTTAATCCGCAAACGTACGTTGGCTTCGCAAATGGTTGATGCTCAGTTGGAAAGCACTACATTAACAATTTCAAGTCCATCGCTGAAAGATGCTACGTTTGTTGCAAAAGGTGAAGTAATCGTGTTCGATGGTTTCTTGAAAATGTACATAGAATCGGTTGATGATGACTCTGCCGAGGAAGAAAGCGTTGTTTTGCCTGCTTTGCAAGTAGGAGCGGCTGTGCAACCGCAATCAATCGTGGCGACAGAACGTTTCACGCAACATCCTCCACGCTACACCGAAGCTACGTTGGTGCGTAAACTTGAAGAATTGGGAATCGGTCGTCCGTCAACGTATGCGCCGACAATTTCAACTATTCAAAAACGTGGCTATATTATTAAGGAAGACCGTGCGGGCAAAAAACGTCAGTCGGTAAAATTAACGTTGAAAGCGGGAAAAATTACCGAACAAAAAACTTCCGAAACTGTTGATACAGAAAAGAATAAATTGTTCCCGACAGATATTGGTATGGTTGTGAACGATTTCCTTATGAAATATTTCGCAGGCATTATGGACTATAATTTCACCGCTTCGGTGGAACAGGAATTCGACGATATTGCGCTTGGTAATATTGGTTGGGTCGAAATGCTTACGAAGTTCTACGGACC
>Ga0310786_10010175_pt1 | contig 11848 bp, 11 predicted proteins | sample AusTroGonzalo_MG_FD_203881 | JGI IMG/M metagenome (GOLD analysis project Ga0310786, IMG submission 203881) | Bovine rumen microbial communities from tropical cattle in Woodstock, Queensland, Australia - Gonzalo_03 (v2) (version 2) | ecosystem: Host-associated > Mammals > Digestive system >... | reverse complement strand
GTGTGGTAAGGTTGGGATCAGCTTCCAAAATTACATCGCCGCCTTTGCCGCCGCAGCCACCGTTAGGGCCGCCGAATTCAATGAATTTCTCGCGGCGGAACGACAAACAACCGTCACCGCCTTTTCCGGCAGTGACATAAATTTTTACACGGTCCAAAAAACTTCCCGATTGCATATTATTCCTCGTTGGCGGCAGTGGCGTCTGTTTCTTGCGCCAAAGCGGCGGCTACTAATTTTTTAGACAAACTGCGTTTAGCTTTTGTGCGGGCACGCTTGGCTTTGGTGCGTGCGGCCGTGCGTGAGCACTCATAACCCCACTCGTCTTGTTTTACATGCAGTTCGTCGTATTTCATCTGTTCAAAATCAAAAAAAGCGGCAGGAAAAATCCCGCCGCTTTATGTTTAACGAAAGACTATTTATCTGCTTTAGCGGCTTTCGCTTTGGCAGGTGCCTTTTTTGCAGCCGGTTTTTTGGCAGCGGGTTTAGCAGCTGCTTTTTTGGCCGGTGCTTTGGCTTGTTTCGTTTCAGCTTCCGCGGCTTTGGGGTACACGGAAACTTGTTTTTTGCCTCTGTAAGCCCATTCAAAGGTTACAATACCCGACACGCGGGCAAAGAGGCTATCATCGCTGCTCTTGGAAACGTTGGTACCGGGTAAGAATTTGGTACCGCGTTGGCGGACGATGATTTCTCCGGCATTGACAAACTGAGAACCGAAGCGTTTAATGCCTAAACGTTGGCCGTGGCTATCTCTTCCGTTGGAAGAAGAACCTTGTGCTTTTGTATGTGCCATAGTTTATGCTCCCGATTACAGTGCAATGTCCGTAATTTTAATTTGCGTTAAATCCTGTCTGTGACCGATGGTTCTTTCGTAACCTTTTTTCGGTCTTTTTTTGAAGACGCGGATTTTCGGACCTCTCAAGTGTTTGATCACTTGAGCGGTGACCTTGGCCGTGTTAGCGGCTTTGGTATCTGCTGAGGTACCTTCTTCGTCAGCGGCCCAGAGAACTTTGAGTTCTACTTTATCGCCGGCTTTCGCATCCAGTTTTTCAACCTGCAGATCTTGACCGGGTTTCACCCAGTACTGTTTTCCACCAGTTTCAATAATTGCGTACATAATTTCACCAAACAGAGCGAAAAAACTACATCACGCTGAAAACAGCGTGCGAATTTTTCGCGCTTTATTTGTACATATATTATAGCATAAACGGGGCTGATTTTGCTGTGGGGCGTGCAGGGAACGGATAAATTTAATAAAATATATATACAAAAATTGATTAGTTTTGGAAATTATGCCTACCGCCATGAAAGAAGATTATTATGAAATACTCGGGATAGAGCGCACCGCGACGGAAGTGGAAATAAAATCTGCCTTCCGCCGTCAGGCTATGAAATACCATCCCGACCGCAACCCCGGTGATAAACAAGCCGAAGAACAGTTCAAAAAAGTAAACGAAGCATTCTCTGTCTTGTCTGATCCGCAGAAAAAACAAATGTACGACCAATACGGCCACGAAGGCGTCAACGGCGCCGGCGGCTTTGGCGGTTTTAATGCGGGTAATTTTAACGATTTGGGCGATATTTTCGGTTCTATGTTCGGGGATATTTTCGGCGGTGGTTTCGGGGCGCGCCATGCAGCCAACCGCGCACAACGCGGCGAAGATTTAAAACTGGACGTTTCTTTAACATTGGAAGAGGCTTTTTACGGTAAGGAAGTCCCCGTTGATTATACACGCCTTGATAACTGCCCCACTTGCGACGGAACAGGTGCGGCGGCCGGTAGTAAGCGCAAAACATGTAATACATGTAAAGGCTCCGGCACTGTTACTTATGCGCGTGGCTTTTTTAGCATGCGTCAAGTCTGCCCCGACTGCGGCGGAAAAGGGACTGTTTTAGAAAAACCCTGCCCGGATTGTCATGGTAGCGGCAAGAAGAAAAGCAAAGAAAATATTACCGTTAAAGTGCCCGCCGGTGTGCGCTCCGGTATTACGTTACGCGTTTCCAACGGCGGTGATGTGGGCGAAAACGGCGGCGGCTTTGGTGATTTGTACGTGGAAGTGCATGTACAGGAACACAAAGTATTCCACCGTGCAGGTGATGATTTGGTGTTAGATGCCACTATCACCTATCCGCAAGCGGTGTTGGGCGGTAGTATTAAAGTGCCGACAATTGAAGGAAAAGAATTGGAAGTGACGATTCCCAAAGGTACGCAGTTCGGTGCCGTGTTGCGGGTGCAAGGCAATGGCATGCCCAAGTTAGGCAAAAAAGGCTTTGGCGATTTGCTGGTGAACATTAAAATTGATGTTCCCAAAAAGACAACCTCCAAACAAAAGGAACTGTTGGAAGAACTGGCCAAAGAGATGGGCGGCAAAAAAAGTTTCTTTAAAGAATTATTCGGTTAGAAAAAACAAACAAAAGAATCCCCGGCTTTATCGCCGGGGATTTTTTTATTATAGAATCATTCCGCCGCCCAGCACCACATCTCCGTCGTACAACACGGCACTTTGACCAGCCGTTATAGACATTTGTGGTTCCTCAAATACCGCGCGGATATTTTTATCCGGTTGCACGGTTACTTTTGCTTTGGCCGGCAGGTGTAAGTTGCGTATTTTAATTTCACAATTAAATGTTTCCGCAGGCGGTTCTCCGGTAACCCAGCAGATATTTGTAGCCGTAAGCGTGTTTTTATATAAATCACTTTTGGGACCGATGATGACCTGATTTTTCTTGGCGTCAATATCCACCACATACATGGGTACGGCAAAACCGCTGATGCCAAGACCTTTGCGTTTGCCAATGGTGTACCCCCAGATTCCGTTGTGGCGGGCCACTACTTTACCGTCTTTTGTAATGATGTCACCGGGCTTGTTGGGGAAATTCAGCAAGTCGTTATAATCGCCGCAGTAAAAATCTTGGCTGTCTTCTTTATCGGCCACTTGTAACCCGGCTTGGCGGGCAATTTCGCGGATCGCAGGTTTAGTTCTTTCCCCCAGCGGGAAAAGCACGTGAGACAGTTGTGCTTGGCCCAGGCGGTACAAAAAGTAACTTTGGTCACGGGCCGGATCCACTGCTTTTTTAAGCAGAAATTTTCCGCTTTGTTCATCTTGTGCCACGCGAGCATAGTGACCGGTGGCGAATTTGTCAAAAGCAATGCCTTGTTGTTTGGCAGCACTGGGTAATACACCAAATTTAATCAGGCTGTTACACAAAACGCACGGATTGGGTGTGCGTCCGCAGGCATATTCCAAACGGAAATTATCCAGCACGGTTTTGCGGTAAGCTTCGCGGCAATCTACCGTCAGGTATTCAATCCCCAGTTTCTCGGCCAGCACGCGCACTTCTTCCACATCTTCTTTTTCGGGAGAAAGACAGGCATTTTTTTGATATTCACCCTTGGGGACGGGTAAGGAAGGATCCCACACCAGCATGGTTGCCCCGATGACATGGTATCCCTGTTCTTTAAGTAGTATGGCCGCCGCAGCAGAATCAACACCGCCGCTGAGGCCGACAAGTACAGTCTCTTTTTCCATCAGAACCTCACAAACAGAATTTGTACTTAAGGTTGAAAGCCAAAAGGACACTCTTATTATAGTATTTTGTAAGTATTAAGCGGTTTCCTTTTCTGCTACGGGGGCCGTTTCGGGGACAGGTTGTTGCGGTTGTTGGTTGACGCTTTGATGTGCGTAGAGTTCGCGCACGGCAGGATATACCCGCTTGAAGGCAGATACGATACGCGGGTCAAAGGATTGGCCGGCTTCATTTAAAATGTAGGTGAAGGCTTCTTCGGTTTTCCATGCTTTTTTATACACGCGCACCACGCACAATGCATCAAATACATCGGCCACAGTAACAATGCGTGCTTCCAGTGGGATATCTTCCCCTTTCAACCCTTTGGGATAGCCTTTGCCGTTCCATTTTTCATGGTGGTATAAACTCATTTTGTGGGCCATTTGTAATACTTTGGAGTGGGCCCCTTCCAAAATGCGCCCGCCGTAAACGGTGTGCGATTTCATAATTTCAAATTCTTCCGGTGTCAGTTTGCCCGGTTTAAGCAAAATGTTATCGGCCAGTGCCACTTTGCCGATATCATGAAGCGGGCTGGCATTTTTGATCAGTTCGGCTGTTTCTTTGCTAAGGCCCAGCGTAAGAGCGAGTAAATAAGAAATAATGCTGATGTTTTTTAAATGGGCGCGGGTATCCTGCTGGTCGCGGTATTCAGCGGTGACGGCTAGACGGTAAATTGTTTCTAGTTGAGATACGCGGACATCTTGATAGAGTTTAGCGATTTCAATAGAACCTGATGCCAGCGAAGACAATAACCCCAGCAAGCCGATGTCATTGGTGTCAAAGGGAGTTTGGTCCGATTTGTTCGCTACCTGAAACACCCCCAAAACTTCCCCGGCTTTATTTTTAAACGGTAACGCCAATGTATGTTGTGTGCGGAAGTTGGTCATCATATCCACATCTAACGGGAAACGAGGATCTTCGTATGCATTTTTTAGGTTGATCGGTTGGCCGGTTTGCGCGGCCAGCGAAATAAAACCGGTGCCGTTTAACGGCAAGCGTATTTCGGTATGCTCTAACCCTTTGCCGTACGCAATTTTGGACCACAATTCTTTTTTATCGGTATCAATTAAATAGATAGCGCAGCGCCCTACGCCCAGTATGTCCGTGATGCGTTGCGCAATAATCACCAGCAGTTCATCTAAGTTTAATTCGCACGAAATCTGCGTACCGAATTCTACCAATAGATTCAGTTTTTCTTGTGCGGTTAAATGGCGGTTATTAGTGTAGTCTTGCATAAGTTGCCTCGCCGATTTCTGCTATGTGCAGTGCCTGTGCACACGGGTATAATTGCCGCAAGTGAGTTTCTATTTCCAACTGGGCCAGCCCGGATAACACAACGACCGTTTTTGTTTGCGCGGCGGCTAAGCGTTCCACTGCTTCCTTTCCAAAAAACTTAACATCTGCCTGCGGGGTGAAACAATATCCGCCGGCAGGTAAAAACGGTTGTGGCTGATTACAATTTATAAAATTTTGTTTAAAAAGTGTAGTCAAAATCGTTTCGGTATTTTTTCTTTCGTCCGGATTTTGCGCCAGTATAGTGCTGTTAAGCAAAGTAACCGGAAGAGGAAAATCTTTTTGTAAAATTAGTTTTTTTGGAAGTAAATCCGTTACAAACAGCACACGCTCTGCCAATTGCTGTGCCTTTTTTTGCCAACGCGGATAGCGGGCAAACAAACGGGGCATTTGTTGCAGGAAACGGAAGACGTCAATACTGTCTGTCAGCACCGGAGGCAATTGTTCTTGCTGGTGGCGGCTGATCAGCCGTTTAACGGTGTGGCGGCATTGGTGTAAATCACCGTACAAATAATCAAATAATCCACAGGGCATATGTAGCCAGACACGGCAATCGTAATGGTGCAAAGCCAGTTGCAGCGTTGTTTCTGCCAGTTGCGGCAGAAAATACTGCGCTTCCAATGAAGGCAAATAGACAAGCTTCTTTTTGGAAGTGGCTTTCTGTTTGCCTGACATTGTGAAAAAACGGGCACGTTTGGGCAAGATAGTATCTGCGTAATTCACCCATTGTAAAAATGGTAAACGGGTGATACCGCATCCGCGCAACAAGGCAACTAGACCTATGCGTCGCAACCATAAAATGCCGTGTAGTAAGAAAGCAAAAAAACGTGGCGACGTACTACGTAAATTTAGTAAGGCATGTAACAAACATGGCAAGGTACGAACCTGTAAGGCACGTCGTACTTCCACCACATGTTGGGCAGTTGGAACTTTGCCTGCGCAGGCCAGCGTACATTGACCGCAAAGCGTGCAGGAAAGTGCATTATCTGCGAGCGCATCGGCCGCGTCGGTTAGTTTTAATTTCCTTTCAAGCAAAGCACGCAATAATTGGTTTTGACCGCGCGGAGAAACAGTTTCCAAAGGAGTTTCCTGGTAACGGGGGCACACTTGCTGACAAGCTCCGCAACGGGTGCAGGCGCAGACCGTATCATATAAATTGTCAAGGCCGGAAGATGGGTTTGTCAGAAGGCGAGAAGAAAACTGTTTTTTTAACATAGCGGCCTCTGCGTGTTAAAAAGATGTTCGGGATCGAGCGTGTTTTTTATGCGTTGCCATAGTGTGTCAAACGGCTGAAGAACAAAAGGTTTTTTTTCACATTCAGCGGGTTTTTGCGCGTAAATTTTAAACGTCAAACGAGTGACAAGTCCCAGCGTTCCCTGCGAGCCGGCCAATAAACGAACGAGATTATATCCGGCGGCGTTTTTAGTCAGTTTTCCGCCGTAGCGGATATAGGAACCGTCCGGCATCAATGCTTCTATGCCGATGACATGTTTATAAAAAGAGGGATAGCAGGCGGACGCAAACGCACCACCGAGAGACCCTTTATCTTGCTGGGGTAGCGAGCAGAAAACATTTTTTTTCGCTAGGGCTTTGCATAATGTTGCAATGGGTACGCCCGCTTCGGCAGTGGCAGTATAATTGGTTAAATCAATATCACAAATTGTGTTTAAATCACGCGAAGAAAGTAAAGGTTGCGTATTCGTTTTTAAGCGGGAATTTAACCCGCACACCATGCAAGGAGTCTTTTGTTCTTGATAATGGAGGATCGTTTCTGCCAGTTTGGCTACGGCGGGTGGCAACGGTTCCGCCGCGCGTGCTTTTTCTGCGTATTGCAACGGAATAATTTTAAGCGGGTTAGCCAGCCCTTTGGGATCGATTGCTTTTTTTACAGCAGAAAATAAATGCAACGTGGACGCATCATATTGATGTGCCATTAAATTGCGTTTTTCTACACCGACGCCGTGTTCGCCCGACACCGTGCCGCCGCAATCAATGCACACTTGCAAAATTTGACGCACGGCTTCGCTCACGCGTTTAGCATCAAGCACTTGCCGCTCATCAAACACAATTTGTGGGTGAAAATTTCCGTCGCCCGCATGGAATAAAAGGCCGGCTTTCAAAGAATCGGTTGCTAGAATCTGGCGCACTTTTTTCAATGCGGTTGGCAGTTGGCTACGCGGTACGGTGCCGTCACCTACCATGACGTTGGGTGCCAAATGTGCCATGGCAGAATAACCGTTGCGCCGTCCGGACCAGAGTCGTTGGCGTTGTTCTTCGGTGTGAGAATTTTGTATCTGCAATGCATGATTGGCTTGGCAAATGCGTTGAAAAGTTTTTTCATCTTTCTGTACTTCTTTTAACGAACCGTCCAGTTCGGCCAGCAATACCGCCGCTGCTTGGGTGGGATATCCCGACGGCATAAAATTTTCCACAGTTTGCGCGGTCAGTTGGTCCATGGCTTCGGCTGTGCGCAAGAGAATACCTTCGGCTGTTAAATCGGTGACGGTTTGAATACAATCTTCCAAAGAAGGAAATGTTACTAAGAAGGTGCGGATATGTTGGACAAGCGGCAAAATTTTAACGGTTAATTTTGTAGCAATCCCCAAAGTGCCTTCACTGCCGGCCAGCAATCCGATCCAATCCGGCCCTGTGGCGGGACGTGTAAAAATAGTTTCTTCTCCGTTGGGAAACACCCAGTTTGCTTGCAGTACATGATCCAATGTCCCGCCGTATTTCATACAACGTGCCCCACTGGCATTTTGGGAAAAGTTACCACCCAGCGTGCTGATATTTTCGCTGGCCGGATCGGGCGCGTAAAAGAAACCGAGCGGGCGGAGTTGCTGTTGTAGTTGACCGGTAATCACACCTGGTTCCACTACTGCATGACGCTCTTGCGTGTTGATGCGCAAAATATGATTTAATCGTGTTAAATTGAGAACGGCACCGCCTTTTAACGCGGCACAACTACCGGCATGGTTGGTGGCGGCGGCACGCGGTACAAACGGAATCTCATGTTCGTGCAAAAGGCGTAAAACAGGAGCAATACAAGCAGTATCGGGCAGATGCAAAATAACGTCCGGGCGTCCGCGGGAAAGGGAACAATCATATGCATATGCCAACAAAGAGGGCACATCGGTGTGTACATTTTCGTAACCGAGGAGCGTTTGTAATTGTTGTAAAACGGTTGGGGATATATGCATAAAATCGTACAGAAAGTATTAGTTTTGCTATACTATTATTATAATATTTTGCAAGCAGAATGCTATGGATAGCAAAAAACGTGGAAAGAGACTAGTTGTCGTGGGTGACATCCATGGCCAGTTAGACGGGTTTGTGAAAATTTTGCGACATGCAAAACTCATTGACGCGCAGCAAAACTGGTGTGGTTCGCATGTGCGTTTGTTGCAAATCGGTGATGTGTTTGATCGTGGCCCGCACGGAAAGCAAGCCGATGCTTTGTTGGATAAGTTGCAACATCAGGCCGCCCAACAAACCGGTTGCGAAGTAATCCGGTTGGTGGGTAACCACGAGTTGGAAATGTTGCTGTCCAATTTTGCTATTTGCCGGTTACCGCGGGAAGAAGCTATTGCTTTGCGGGATAAACTAACCAAGCAAGTATTAGACGGTGAACTGCGCGGCGCGTATGCTTACAAAGGTTATTTGTTTACACATGCGGGTGTGACCAATAAACTCTACCGCATCTTTAAAATGCAACTTGCCGACGCCAGTGCTGCTAACATCGCCACGCTTATTAATGTGGTTTTCAAAGAATCTATTTCGCACCAATTTTTTAAACATCCTATCTTCAACATCAGTGTCAGCCGTGCCGGCCCGGACCGTTTTGGTGGTATTTTTTGGGAAGATTTGACGGATTTGGTTAAATCATATCCACAAAGTCCGTTTTGGCAAGTGATCGGGCATACACAGGTGGAACATATTATTGTTGATCCGGCTTCCAAATTAATTCCGGTGGATGTAGGTATGCACCGGAAGTTACAGTATTTCGAAATGAGTGAAACAGGCGAAACAAAAATTTGTACAGTAGAAGAAAACCCCGCATAACGGCGGGGTTTTTTAATGCAGAATTATTTTTTTTCTAATACTTGTTTTATGATGCGCTCGGCTTGGCGGTCCATTTCCGCGCGCTCTTGTGGGGAGTGGTCGTCCATGCCCGATAAGTGTAGTGCACCGTGCACCACATACATCATCATCTCTTGCAAAATAGTATGTTCAAACGCGGCCGCATTTTTGCGTGCTACACCGTAGCAAATATAAATATCACCAAAGGCCCACGGCTCGTTTGTTTTAAAAGGAGGGCGCTCGTGATTGAAGGAAATAACATCGGTGACATAGTGATGTTGCAAAAAGTTTTTGTTAATGCGTAGAATCTCTTTTTCGTCAACGAACACCACATTTACTTCTATGTTTTGGCGCGCAAATTGTTTGAGCCCTTTTGCCAGCGCAGTTTTGAATAAAGCTGTTCTGTGCAAGTAGCGCGGAATAGCGGTTTGATAAAAAATATGAGCAATCATTTTAGTTCCTTGGCGTGTTTTTTATCCCATTTGTCATAGGCGCCGATAATGTCTTTTACCAACGGATGACGCACTACGTCCTCGCCGGTGAATTCTATGGCGGCCACACCATGCACTTTATTTAAAATAGCACGTGCCTGCAAGAGGCCGCTTTCTTTTTTATTGGGCAAATCGATTTGCGAAAGATCTCCGTTAATAATCATCTTGGAACCAACTCCCATACGAGTGAGAAACATTTTCATCTGTGCGGGGAGTGTGTTTTGTGCTTCGTCCAAAATAATAAAGGCTTGTTCCAACGTGCGCCCACGCATGTAAGCCAGCGGCACAATTTCCAGGCGGTTGTTATATTTCAGCGCGTTAAATTTTTCTGCACCGAGCATGCTGTAAAACGCATCATAAATAGGGCGCAGGTACGGATCTACTTTTTCTTCGATATCGCCGGGTAAAAACCCCAATTTTTCTCCGGCTTCCACTATAGGCCGCGTGACCACAATGCGTTGCACCATGCCCAGTTCCAGCGCACGCAATGCACAGGCACAGGCCAAAAAAGTTTTGCCCGTTCCGGCAGGCCCGCAAGAGATCACTAAATCGTTTGCAAAAACAGCCTCAATATAGGCTTTTTGGTTTTCGCCGCGAGCTTCTACGGGTTTGGCATGTTCAGGGCGGAAAACGATATTATCGCTAAACGGTAACGCATTTTTTAACAATGTTGATTTTTGTACATCGTTGAGTGATAAATCTTTTTGCAGTTTAGCCAGTGCTTTGTCTACGCGGGAGTGCGTACCTTTGATTGAAAGGAGTGCGCCGGTGCCGTCTTCGTTGTAATTAACAAAAACGGTTACTTTAAAATTCTTTTCCAGAGCGCGCAGTTTTCTGTCTTGCGAACCGAGAGCGAGAAGAATTTCTTCCTGATTTTTAAGGGACAGTGTTTTAATCATGCAAGTAAAGAGGGCCGTTTTTTCGGCCCTCTGTAATTTTAGAATTTGCTTTTGCCGCGCGGCAATACAACAATGCCGGATGGATCGATATAATATTTCTGCGCATCGGCGGCCAAATCCAGCCCGATGGTGCGTTTGGGTGCGATGGTGTTAAAGCGGTCCATAATTACCTTTTTCATTTTGACACCGGCTTTGATTTCGCAATTGTCCATAATAACGCAATCGGTCAGTTCAGCGCCTTCGCCTATAATCACGCTGTCACTGATAACGCAGTGTTTGATTTTGGCGCTTTTATGAATGACACATCCGTCGCCGATAATAGAATCGGTCACCGTACCACCCAAAAATTTGGTGGCGGGTACGCGGTGCAGTGTAGTGCTGATCGGCCAGGAAGGGTTGTTCAAATCCAATTTGGGGGTGGGGCCCAGCAAATCCATATTGGTCTGCCAGAACGATTCAATCGTTCCCACATCGCGCCAATAGCCTTGTTCTTCGTAAGGTTTGGCACCGGGCAGTGTTTGGCCCTGGAAGTTGTAGGCAAACGTACGGTAGTCGGTCAAAATTTTCGGCAAGATATGTTTGCCGAAGTCCAACGCCGGTACATCACAAAAACGTTTTTGTAATACTTTTAACAAAACATCTGTATTAAAAATGTAGTTACCCATGGACGCATACGCGGCTTTGGGATTACCCGGAATGCATTTGGGTTTGGCGGGTTTTTCGTCAAACTGGATAATGCGTCCCTTCTCATTGGTGCCCAGTACGCCAAACGCCGTGGCCTCTTTAATAGAGACGGTGTTGGCAGCCACAGTAACGTCAGCCTTGTTGGCAAGGTGAAAATCAATCATCTGCCTCACGTCCATGCGGTAGATGTGGTCGGCCCCGAAAATGGCCACCAAATCGGGTGCGAAATCTTTTACTAAGTTGATATTCTGGCGGACGGAATCGGCCGTGCCGCGGTACCAATTTTCGCCCAGACGCATTTGCGGCGGTACGCAGGTTAAAAAGTGGTCGGAAATAATACCTTCCGAACGCCAAGTGGTGCGCAGATATTCAATTAAACTCTGCGATAAATACTGCACCAACACATACGACGAAAAAATACCCGAATTGACAAAGTTGGACAACACAAAATCCACGATGCGGTATTTCCCGCCGAAAGGAACGGACGGTTTGGAACGGTCTTTTGTCAGCGGGTAGAGGCGTTCCCCTTTTCCGCCGGCCATAATCATGCCTAATACTTTCATAAAACCCCCTTTATCGGTTATTCGGAGCCGAGCGGCAGTTGTTTGTTCAACGCTTCAAAGGCTTGCCAAGACCAAGGCATTTTTTCCTTTACGATTTTGGCAATTTCATCTGCATAAACGCGGATTTCTTTTTGTGCATGTTGGTCTGTGCGCAGACAAAGGAAATTAAACAAACTTCTGGCGTTGACACTCCAATAAAATTGTGTATATTGGCAAACGGGCAATACGCCGCGTGCCATTTCACGTGCGACGCCGGCTTCCAATAATTTATGAT
>Ga0310786_10010173_pt1 | contig 11848 bp, 6 predicted proteins | sample AusTroGonzalo_MG_FD_203881 | JGI IMG/M metagenome (GOLD analysis project Ga0310786, IMG submission 203881) | Bovine rumen microbial communities from tropical cattle in Woodstock, Queensland, Australia - Gonzalo_03 (v2) (version 2) | ecosystem: Host-associated > Mammals > Digestive system >... | reverse complement strand
CCTCAATTGACTCCGTCGAGCTAAAGGTTCTCAGCTCTAAACTCTTAACCCTAAACTCTAAACCCCAAATGGCCTTTGGCGATAGAAGTGCGAACAACTCCATCTTCACCTCGAAACTTTATCCTTTGTACTCCAACACTCCACGCAAGGTGGAGGCAGGTGAGGTGGTCGATGCTCGCAATCTGGTCTATTATAGCAACATCAATGCCAAGCAGACCCAGAAGATGGCATCGAAACTTGTGTCGCTGAAGGATAAACTGCCGGAGGGCTGGAATGGTGTCATCGTGCCCGATGCAGGATGCTCCTATCTGCTCATCAGCAACTTCAAAGGCGAGGACACCATCACCCTCACAGATTTGAAACTGAAGGGTTGGATACCAGTGTTCCCTGATGACACCCATGTCACTCAAAAAGGTTCTGCCGTCACCTTCAAGGTGGAGCAGAACCATTCCGTTGTGTTTATTCGCCAATAGTGAGAACTTCTCCCGTCTTTTTCATTTGGGTTTCCTTACGACTAACTGGTAGTTTCCTTACGAGAAACTATAGGTTTCCTTACGAGAAACTATAGGTTTCCTTACGAGAAACTATTCCTCTACTTTATCCTTTCATTTTGGCACACACAAACCTTGACTAAAGCCGTTTTGTCATTTGGCTCGAGCTAACGGGGGATCTGGCTCGAGCCAGTTTTTGGGGGCGAAGACGGGCGCAAGGGTTAGGGAGAAGAAAAGAAGGTGGGCACCCTCCATGAGTGCCCACCTTCCTTTTGTGCATTTATGACGGATCAAGGAGTCCGTCCGACTCGTAATCTATCCCCCCATAGGTCAAGTCGAAATCGTCATCCCAGAAGTTCGATCCCTTTTTGCTTTGGACGCTGCGATCTGGACTCGCACACAACGGGAGCATATTCCCCACCTTATGGCACTTTATCTGTGGAGCCACATAATTCTTCTTTTTCATATTGCTTGCAATTTTAGTTTTATACTTGTTTAATAGTTCACGACTTTTTTGCCATCCACCGTATAGATGCCCTTGGGCAGCCTCTTCAAGTCCACATCCGTTCCCATGAACTGACCGTTCAGGTTATAGACAGCGCCGTTCAGCACGTTGGGCTTGCTGACTTCTTCGATGGAAGTGGCTTCGCCATCGAATGAAAGGAAAACACGTGATAATGCTGTTGGATTCTCCACTTCTGTCAAAATATCATCGAACTCAAAGTAACCACGGAAAGCCTTCATCTCGGTATTGCCAGTGGAATAGTAGAACTTGTTGCCTGATAAGAAGAGATTAAATTCGGGAACTTTTGTACCCGCTTTATACGTTCCGATAAAAGAACCCGCATCCCCGCTCACTTTGGGTTTACTCTTATTAGCTATATTCACACCATCTACAGTAAACCCACTGATGGATTCACTCACTTTGATAAGATACGGATGATGTTGAGCAATGGCAGAGGCTTTTTCAAAATTCACGCTGATGCCTACAATATTATTACCATCATCTTCTTCAATCGTATAACCAGTGAAGTCAGCCAAGAACACATCTGTTCCAAGTGCACCAAAGGCCGCCTCCACTTGTGCTGTCGTCATGGCGAAAGGCAGGCAGATGGTGCTCCACTCGTTCGCATTGATGGTACGCTTCACCCGCACATCTGCATTATTCATTGCAGTTGGAGCCGTGGTGGACAGTTCATCAAGGATAACGCGTGTCTCAGGCTCACCGATGGAGATGGTGAAGGTGGAGTTGGCCACATCTGTCTGAACTAGGTCGATGGTGCTTAATGTCACATTTTCCAATTGAGCAGACAACTGTTCATTCACCGTCGTCATGCTCGCATTAGCGCTTAATGTCACATAGACAATCGTGCCAGATGTTCCGGCGATGCTTTGGCGGTTTGAATTGTAGCCAAGCACCGTGTAGATGTTATTATCAGCGTCAGAAAGATTCATCTCCAAGGAGTAGCCTTCAATAGCTGTAAGTCTAGCCGCCTTTTGAACTGCCGTCGCAGAGACTCCTTCAGGCAGTTTCAGGTCAAACTGAAAGCCGCCATAGTTACCATCGGGGTTACTCAGATTTATCATCAGTCTTTCCGTTCCACCTTGAGGAATGCTCAAGTCTGCGGCGGTGATTTCATCGGTGGCAAATGCTTGCACTGCCGATGCGACAAGTACCAGCAAGGTACATAAAAATTTTTTCATAATTGTTTCTGTTTAATGATTATTATTCATTTGATAGTAATTGTATGATTAGCAAGTTATTCTCCAGCGTTTCAGTTTCCTTTCACCTTCAATATGATATTGGCTATTCCCATGATGTCAGTAACGTTAATTCGTCCGTCGCCATTGACATCGGCAGCCTGCTCGTTGAAAGTGGTCATTGGAATCTTCAATATCCAGTTGGCAACAGCCATGATATCGGTGACGTTAACACGACCATCATTCGTGGCGTCACCTATCTGCGTGGAATTGTCAATGACGATGTTGGAACGGGTGTCTGCGAGATCTTCCTGATTCAAATCAACATCAGAAATCACAATATTGGAAAGAATCATCTCATAATTTCCAGCAGCAACATTATTATCCACTCCAAGCGTCAGTTCCAACAGCACACCTTCTGTATCACTGAAGTTGGTTCTGTTAGTGGTATAAACAAGAATCTGCCAGATGTTGTCATCCGTTTTTAGAGTTGTGAGCTGATGGTCTTCTGAAAGGAGGTCTCCCTTTTGTGCATTTCTTAATGTAAAGCCTTCCGGAAGTGTCACTTGGCATTCCATTGCAGCATAGTCTTGGTCGGTCTTAAGCAGGACAGGAATTGTGATGTTCCCTCCACAAAGCCCTGTGCGTTCTTCTGCATAAAGGACATTGTCCTCTTCATCATCCACATGAGGAAGGGAGGCTTCGCCAAGATAGAGGAGACGGATGTTGTCCATCGCCACCCAGTTGGCGTTGGTGTCACTGAAATCTATGCCGATGGTGCAGTCACCAGTTACATCTTGTGTGAAGTCCACAGTGAAGTGCTGGGGCTTCTCATCCTCGGTTGCTACCGGTGTCTTTTTCGCACCAGCAAAAAGGTTCACGCCTGTCACTTCCACGCCTACATCCGCCTTCCATGAAACGATAGCGTCACATTCCAGACGATAACGACCTGCAGGCAGGTTGCCGATGGTCTGAGTGATGCCGCCATCTCCCAATGGGACATCATTCCACCAAGCTTCCAGGAAATCGTGGATAGTCACTTCACCATTTGTATGTTCGTTATAATTTCCATCATTCTGATAGCCGACACTGCAACCTTGGTATGCAGCGCCTTCCGCAACATTCCATCCCATGTCCACACGATCAAACTGTGGGTTGCGTATGATGGCGGTCACATCGGTTTCTGCCGTGATGGTGGATGCTGCGAGGAATGTCTTGGCAGCCGACTTGATTGCATTGATCTGTGCACCGATGGCAAGATAAGAGTCTGCATTGTTCGTAGCGGACCTTGCAGTCGTGATGGCAGCCTCCAATGCCTCTTTTGCCTCTGTGCTGGCTGTGATGCCCTCAGCTGTCTTCAGAGCCTCCACACGTGTGGCTTCAGCCTCAAACTCTTCCCTCATCCAATCCAGTTCGCTGTTGTCGGAGATGTTGTAATAACCTTTCTGAAGATAGTTCTTGGCAGAACCTGCTGGGATGGTGAAGAGAACGGAATGGCTCAAATCGCCGCCACTGAACAGCTCAGCATGTCTGCTTAATGGCCAATTGATAGGCATGACAATATGCGTGAGCTTATTCGCTCCACCATAATTGAACATATCTAACATTTGTCCACCTGTAAGCGTTGAAGGGAATACAACCTCTTCTAAATTTGAACATCCATAGAATTGAATATTCCCCACCGACTCCACACCTTCTTCAAAGACGATTCTCTTCAAAGAAGAATTCCACGTAAATGCTCCCCAGTCAATAGTCGTCACAGTGCCTGGAACGGTGAAATTCTCAAAACCCGTGTCATTGAAAGCCGCAACGCCTATGGTAGTCACCGTATTTGGAATAACAATTGAGGTTAAATTCTCACACCCATCGAAAGCATTCTCTCCAATGCTCGTCAGTCCTGTGAAATACTGCAATTCGTCGAACGAAGTGATGTCCGTGTTCCCCTTGAACACCTCACCCAACTCCGTCACGGCGGCAGCCTCATCCTCGCTCAGTTCACCATCGCCATCGGTGTCCCAGTTCTCCACGCAGAGCGCCTTCACGTTGGCGTCAGCAAAATAAATATTAGACTCTTTGATTTCTTTGATTTCTTTGAACTCCTTCCAGTAGTCCGCTGCTTCGTATGCCTCCTTGCTGCCAGCAGGCACATAGAGAACAGCGTTGCCACGGTCAAAGCCAAGATCCTGATCATCAGACAAAGAAATAGGATTGGGATTGTTTACAGTAACCGAAGTAAGGTCGTGGCACTCCCCAAAAGCCCAGAATTCTATGTTTGTTACACCTTCGGGGATATTTATGGAGGTCAATCCACTCCCTCTGAATGCCTGATTGCCAAGGCTTGTCACACTCGAGGGAATTGCAATGGTGGTAATTTCGTTATGATCATAAAAAGCTGCACTTCCAATCCGGGTCACAGTATTAGGAATAATGGTATTCTTACAACCAGCAATCAGTGTATTAGTAGAGCTTTCAACGATGGCATTACAATTATCGCGGCAGTCATATACAGTATTACCACTTTCCACTACTATAGAAGCGAGTTCTGTACATCCGGTGAGAGCTCCGCCATCGAAGTTTACCACACTAGAGGGAATTGTGATTGAGGTTAGACCTGTGTGGTAGAATGCCCTACTTCCAATGCTCGTTACGCTTGAAGGAATGGTGATGGACTCTAGGCCGCAACCACAGAAAGCTTCTCCCCCAATACATGTTACACGATTAGGAATTTCTATGGAGGTTAGACCAGGAATACAATCAAATGCATTATCACCAATGCTCGTAACAGAATTTGGGATTACTGTATTTAAACAACCACGGACTAACTTATTTGTGGCCGTCTCTATTATTGCATTGCAGTTATCGCGGGAGTCATAACGTTCATTACCTTCTTCCACAACAATGGAAGTAAGAGAACTGCTAACAAAAGGATGTTTTCCTATGGATAATACACTTGAAGGAAGGGTAATAGAGGTAAGCGCCCAACATCCGTCAAACGAAAAACTTTTTATAATCGTTACTGTTTTGGGTATGGAGATTGAGGTCAAACTTTCGCAATGGAAGAATGCGAAATCCCCAATTGTTGTAACGGTATAGCCATTTACCACGGATGGAATAGTGATTGAACCGCTATAATCTGTCCGTATAGAAGCGATGCAATCCCCTTCGTCTCCCACCATACACGTTTTTTCGCTCTCACTGATAATTTTGAAAGTCATCTCAACACCTTCTGGTAAATTTGCCGTAAACGTATCGCCATCTGCGGCAGATGCAATAGTAGACTCTTTGATTTCTTTGAACTCCTTCCAGTAGTCCGCTGCTTCGTATGCCTCCTTGCTGCCAGCAGGCACATAGAGTGTGGCATTTGCACGATTGGAGAAAGTGTAGCTGTCGATGGACAAAGGCTGTGTTCTGTCTATGGTGACGGAGGTCAGGCCGCTGCAGTATTCGAAAGCATAATTGCCGATGCTCGTCACGCTGCTGGGGATGGTGACGGAGGTCAGGCCGCGGCAGTATTGGAAAGCATCGTTGCCGATGCTCGTCACGCTGCTGGGGATGGTGACGGAGGTCAGGCCATTGCAACTCTCGAAAGCATAATTCCCAATGGATGTAACGCTGTTGGGAATATTCAATGCCGTAAGACCGCTGCATCCGCTGAAAGCAAATTCTCCAATGGATGTTACGCTGTTGGGTATGACAGTGTTTTTGCAGCCAAGCACCAAAGTATTGCTTGCGGTCTCTATGATAGCATTGCAATTATCGCGAGAGTCATAGGTGGTGTTCTTGGAATCAACCAAAATAGTGCTCAGCCCGCTGCCGGCGAATGCAGTCGTACTGATGGATGTTACATTGCTATGTATGGTAACGGAGGTCAGTCCTGTGCAGCTTTCGAAAGCCCTCTCACCAATTGTTGTGACGCTGTTGGGTATAGTCACGGAAGTCAAATTGCGACACCCACTAAAAGCATAATCGCCAATGGATGTCAAATTAGTGAAATAAGTTCCAAGTTCATTGAAGGATGTTATGTTAGACGTTGCAAAGTTAATCGATGTGACCAACAACGCTTCCCCCTCTGAAAGTTCGCCATCACCATTGACATCATAGTTTTTGACACAAAGATTTTTCACTTCTGGATCTGCAAACTGGATGGGATTGCCAAGTTCTCCTATTTCAATGATATTCGAGAAATTGCTCCAACCAGAGGCTGCCTCATATAAACCTTTACTTCCTACAGGAACGTATAGTGGTTTTGTGAATGCGTTTGATGGGAATACGTTTTCGTTGATTTTAATAGGATTCTCTGCCAAACATGTAATGGATTTAACGGAAGTTATATTTGCAAATGCTCTTTCACCGATAGATTGGATGCCAGCAGGCAACACTAAAGTATTATACATATTGGGTTCAAAAGCATCCGCCGCAATGGTGGTTACGGTCGAAGGTATATTTACAGATGTATAATCAGGATTTTCCTGATATATTTTAGTTATGGTGGTAACACCTTCTGGTATATGCAGTCTTTCAATTGTTGAGTTGCCACCAGAATAATATAAGCCGCTACCCTGATATTTAAAACTGCTATTCTGCTTTACATCTGTAATGCCTTCAGGATAATAATAATCTTGGATGGTGGAAGATGAATACCAGTTTTTTCCATGAATTCCTTCATATACTTTATCTATTTTGGTCTCGAAAAAAGGTGCAACATATTCAGATGATGAATCCTGTGATCTTGAAAATAACCTGTCAATAATCAATGTCCCAATAGTAGCTTCTGTAAATACGGTATAAGCATAATAGCTACCTTCTCTGCAACTATATCTTATAGGTGTTTCCGAATATGGAATTTCAACACGATTGATGGTGGCATTAGAGAAACAACTTTTACCAATATATGTCACAGAAGTGGGTATCACGATTTCGTTTATAGTGGCTGATGCAAATGCATATTCGCCAAAGTCGCTCACGCTTTCAGGGAAAGACGTTATGCTTAAATTGTTGCAGCCATAAAATGCATAATTCCCGATGAATGTTATGTCTTCTGGAATAATGGTGTTCTTACATCCTTTCACTAAAGTGTTATATGATGTATTAATGATGGCATTGCAATGATTGCGACTATCATATGTGGTGTTGTGTTCATCCACTACGATTGTTTCCAGGTTTCCACAATTCAAAAAGGCTTTATTGTTAATGCTTGTGACACTTTGGGAAATCGTCAAAGAAGTTAAACTGGTGCAACCATAGAAAGCAGATTCGCCGATGCTCTCAACTCCCTCAGGAATGGTGACAGCCTCCAGGCCACTGCACTCAATGAACACGCGACCTATGTCTGTTAGGCTGTTCGAAATATTAACCGAAGTCAATCCGCTACAGGAACGAAAAGCATCCTCTCCTATACTTGTGACGCTATTGGGAATGGTCAAGGAGGTTAGGCCACTACAATATTGGAAAGCATACTCTCTTATGGTCGTGATGCTGTTGGGGAGGCTCACGGAAGTTAGGCCTCTGCAACTTGAGAAAGCATTAATTCCGATTGATGTGACGCTGTTAGGTATTGTCAACGATGTCAAGCCTCTGCAACCTGAGAAAGCATAATTTCCGATTGATGTGACGCTGTTAGGTATTGTCACCGATGTCAAACTGCTGCAGCTATAGAAAGCTTGGTAGCCGATGGATGTCAGCCCTGTGAAATACTGTAATTCATCGAACGATGTAATTTGTGTATTGTTTTTGAATACTGTACCAAAATTTGTTACAGCAGCAGCCTCTGTATAACTTAGTTCGCCATCATTATTCGTGTCCCAATTAGCTACACAGATGGCCTTCACATTGGCATCTGCAAACTCGATGTTTGGAGCAGGTACTTCCACAACGTTAATACCGAGGGCATAAGATTTAGCAGTTAGATTTGCCAACAACAGCAAAAAGACAAGTAGTAGTTTCGGTTTCATGAGTTTTTATGTGTTTATTTATGACTCTATTGATAGATGTTTTATAGTTTGATTCAATTTGAAATCCAATGAAATCAGATGTGACATCCGCCACAACTCTTTGTGTTCACCTTCTGCTGAGAATGGCACTGGAATTCAGCCAATACCTCTGCAACAGAAATTTGGTTTAGTGTTTTCTTGGTCTTTTGCTGAATAGCCCGTATGGCCTTGCCAACATGGCATAAAAAATCTTCTGCTTCCCATGAATTGAGAGGATAGAAAATTTTTTTTACTGTAGAAAAAAGTATTGTACTATTCTTCGAGATATGAGGTAGAGTTTTTTCTTTCGTACATACCCACTTATATGCAAATAAAGGTAAGGCGTGCACATATAAGTTATTTTGGGGTAAGAGATGAGAATAATTGGTTATGAGAACAATCCGAAGAGCTACATCATATATTGTAAGCTGACGGATACCGGAAGATTGAAGCCATGAACCAACCCATTTGTAGACATCTTCAAAGTCTTTAAAACTTGACATAGAATGATTCCAAGGTTTTAAGGTCTCTATCTTTTTCAATAATATCTGACATTGAGCATGCATGTACGACCGCAAATACCATTGGTGAGATCCTATGAGTAACTTCTTTGCTCGGTCTACATTTGATGAACATGCATTAAATTCTGCCACATACACAGATGGTTGGATTCTCACATTCGAGGCGTACCAACTGACTAATTGTTGGATAGTAAATGTTTTTGCCATCATTTTTTGTTTCGCCATAATAATTATGATTTAGATTAAAATATTGTTTCCATTTCGGTACACACAAAGAGTGTGAGCCTTCCGGCATTCTCTGTCAGTAGGCTCTGGTAAAACCCGTAAGTTGGAGAATGGAGAAAAGAAACGGCTCACACCTGTCTGGTATATGCTGATGACTTCTTCCCGCAAGGGGAAAATGTGCCATAAATCTATAGCCATAACAGGAGGAATCGCTTGCATCCCACGTCCTACTTACAGTTTAATTTACCAGATTTCACTGACGGACGGAGCTTGAAGCTTCCTTTTTTGCGTCACACACTTGATGGTGTTGCGGCGGCAAAGATAAGGAATTTTTTTGAAACTTGTTCCATTGTGAGCCGTTTTTTTTAAAATTTTTTTTAAGCCGTTTCTTTCTCGTGGGCAAAGTTAGGTCTTTTTTCTTGTTTCGAACACCCGTTTTTTAGTCCATTTCATTAGTCCATTTAGTCCTTTTGCAGTTTTTGAGGCAAATAACACAAAAAAAGAACGTGGACTCTTACTTTCGTCTACGTTCTTCGAGGTATCGGCAAACACCTATGTACACATCTACGAGTAAAAAGCCCACGCCATCAGCGTGAGCATCCTGACTTTATATTCTTGTGTACGTTCTTTTTATTTTTGCCGAAATTCGAAGAACAAGATTCTAAGCGGACGCTTTCTTCTATATGTTGTTATGCGGTTTTGTTACATAGGCATGTGGGGATTTTATCGTTTGCAAAGATATGGCAAAATCTCAACTCTTCCAAATATTTCCTCGATTTTTTCTTCTTGGCTGATTATTCCGTGGCTTCCACCACACCACCGCCAAACACTTCTTTGGTCCAGCCGGCGGCAATGTAGGCGGCACGGGTTCCTTGCGGAACGGTGAGGACGCAGTCGTTGGGAATTCCATAGAAGACGTTTGTGCCCAAGGTAGGTGGAGTCGTGGCATGAGAAACGACGGACATGAACTTGCACCAATTGAAGGCATCATTCTCAATCATGGTTAGGGTGCTGGGCAATTCGATGGACGTCAAAGACACGTTGTAATTGAAAGCAAAAATGCCGATACTGGTAATGCCTTCGGGCAGGTGGATGTGCTTCATGTGCCAGCATCCTTCGAAGGCTCCATACGCGAGGGCGGTGGTTTCTTGGGGTACCACAGTGGTTTGGCACCCTGCAATGAGCCGGTTGGTGGCAGTTTCCATGATGGCATTGCAATGGTTGCGCGAGTCGAACACGGAATTTTCTTCAGACACCTCGATGCTCACCAATTTGGGGCATGTAGCCAGAAAATTTCCACCGATGGCACGTATGCCTTTACCGACGTGGATGGATTGAAGGTTTTTGCAACAATAGAACACATAACTTTGACATACCTCTACGTTGGCGGGGATGTCCATGTGGATCAGGCTCTGACATTCTTGGAATGCATGGTGCCTAATAATTTTAATGGATGGAGGTAGATGGATGGATTGTAGATTTTTGCAACCTTGGAACTCCTTCTCTTCTATCGCTTCCAGTCTCGTGAAACACTCAAACTCGTTGAAGGAAATAATGGTGGTGTCACCCCGAAAGACACTGTCCAAATGGGTCACATGGGCTGCTTCTTTCAGACTCAATTCCCCATCGCCATTTGTGTCCCAATGGGCGACGCATAGTGCCTTGACAGCAGGGTCGGCAAAGTCGATGGGGGCATCGTCGGCAGATGATGTGTGGAGAAAGAATGCCACAAGGGCTATAATAGCCAATATGGGAAGGGCGATGAAGGCGAAACGAAGCATTTTGGAGTGGGAAGCATCGTGATTGTAAGGTGCCTCGTGATGCGAGGCGGGCTCAAGATGCTTGCCTTCCTCTTTCGGCACAAATGCTTTTCCTTTCTGTGCCTGCTGCTGAAAGACTTCCCAACTTTCGACACCGATAAATTGTGCCAAGAGGTCGAGGGTGGATGTACGTGGAGTGACAGGTTCTGACAGATAACCCCACAGACGTTTCAGTGTGGTGGTGCTGACCTTCTGATGCAGTTTCTCAAAGATGGCATCCGAAAGGAAGTCGAAGTCTTTGGGTGTCCGCATCTTTCTGTCGGCTACGGTCTCAATGGCTTCGCGGAGCTGCGCTATGACTGTGTCTTGTGTGTCCATGTCTGGTTTGTCTTAAATAGTGGCAAGTTTCTTTAAGTCGCGAACGAAATCAGGGGTGGCAACAATCTTACAATTCATCGATGATGGACTCTGCTGTTACGCCTTTCAAAGATCCGTCCTGCATTTGACGAAGCAGGCCGAAGCACCGCAGTGAACAGCAGTTACCTACTATTCGATGGCAAAGATAGTGCAAATCGAGAGAATAACAAAATAAAAACAAATCTTTTTTATTTTTTCTTCCGAGATGCAGCCTATCTTATTAAAATTAAGCAAATAAATGTGAAACCACCAAATAATTCAGCAACTTTTTGCATAAAGACACAAAAAAGGCACAAAATCGGATTCCTCTCGTTATTTATCCAAGCCCTACCCAAGTACTTTCCAAGGGGAAGGTACAATGAGCCAACACAAAAGGGAGGATGGGTCGACTTAAAAGGGGGAATGTCTCAGGATGATAGGGTTGATGACGTACGCCATAAACATTTGCGGCGGGCGCCACAAAGTGTTGTGATGCCCGCCGCAGAGTCTCGTGGCGACCGCCAAAATGACGGGTGATTATCCGTAGATGATCTTGCCTGTTTCCTTGTCGGTGTTCTCCTCAATGAAGGACTTGTTGTACTGCGTCATACCACGCAGGGACATACCCATGTTGGAGAAACCACCATCGTGGAAGAGCGTCTGCATGGTCACCTTCTTCGTGAGGTCAGAGAACATCACGATGCAGTAGTCTGCACACTCATCTGCACTGGCATTGCCCAGCGGAGACATACGGTCAGAGAAGTCATAGAGACCATCGAAACCCT
>Ga0310786_10010171_pt1 | contig 11851 bp, 6 predicted proteins | sample AusTroGonzalo_MG_FD_203881 | JGI IMG/M metagenome (GOLD analysis project Ga0310786, IMG submission 203881) | Bovine rumen microbial communities from tropical cattle in Woodstock, Queensland, Australia - Gonzalo_03 (v2) (version 2) | ecosystem: Host-associated > Mammals > Digestive system >... | reverse complement strand
TTCGCTCTTCAATTCCGTCTCGACGCTCTTCACCGTCGACGTCTACCAGAAGCTCAAGCCCGACACGCCGCAGAAGAAGCTCGTCGTAATCGGGCGCACCACGACCGTCGTGATGACGGCGCTGGGTCTTCTGTGGCTCCCGATCATGAAGGCGATCTCCGGCAACGGGCTCTACCAGTACATCCAGTCGGTGCAGGCGTTCCTCGCGCCGCCGATCGTCGCCGTGTTCCTCACGGGACTCCTCTGGAAGCGCATGAACCTGCGCGGAGCTTGCTGGGGCCTAGGGCTCGGCTTCGTCCTCGGCATGGCGAAGCTCGCTGCAAACGCGATCTGGGGCACGCCGACGGAGGCCGCGTTCATCCAGGACTTCTACTTCTCGGGAATCCTGCTCGTCACGTCGTTCATCATCGTGGTCGTGGCGTCGCTCTCCGCCCCTGCCCCCGACATGGAGCACCTCAACGGACTCAACTTCAGCTGCCTCTCGCCCGAATACAAGAAGGCGAACCGCGAGAGCTGGACGTGGGTCGACGTTGTCGCCTCGCTCGTTGTCGTTGGCTGCGTGGTGGCTGCGTATGCGTACTTCTGGACCTGGCTGAACTAGCCAGTCGCGGTATGGTGATTAGGTGGCATCGTCGAGACCGCCGGTAAATACGAAGGCATGGCATGAAGAAGATACTTGGAATCGAGTTCGGGTCCACCCGCATCAAGGCGGTGCTGGTGGACGAAAAGGCGAAGGTGCTTGCGTCCGGTTCTTTTGAATGGGAGAACCGCCTGCTTCCCGGAAACGTGTGGAGCTACCGCCTGGAAGACGCGGTGAAGGGCATGCAGACCGCCTTCGCGGAGCTGAAGAAGTCCTACCGCAAGTCAACCGGGAAGAAGCTCGATTCGCTCGACGCGTTCGGCATCTCCGGCATGATGCACGGCTATCTGCCGCTCGACGCGCAGGGACGCCAGCTTGCGGACTTCCGCACATGGCGCTGCACGCTTACGGCGGAGGCGTCCGAAAAGCTCACCAAGGCGTTCGACTTCACGATACCGCAGCGCTGGAGCGTCGCGCACCTCTACCAGCGCATACTGGACGGCGGCAAGGAAGTCGGGAAGATCGCGTTCCTCACGACTCTCGCCGGATGGGTGCACTTCAGGCTCACGGGCGAGAAGGTCGCCGGACTCGGCGAGGCGAGCGGAATGTTCCCCGTCGATCCAGCCACGAAGGACTACGACGCGAAGATGCTCAAGAAGTTCGACCGCCTCGCGTCCAAGAAGGCGAAGCTTCCGTGGAAGCTCGCGCAGATCCTCCCTCGTGCGCTGCCTGCAGGAGCTTCTGCGGGAACCCTGACTGCCGATGGCGCGAAGCTCCTCGACCCCACGGGAGAGCTTGCCGCCGGAGCGGTGGCCGCGCCGCCGGAGGGCGACGTCCAGACCGGCATGGCGGCAACGAACACGGTGCGTCCCGGAACGGCGAACATCTCCGCAGGCACCAGTGCGTTTGCGGTGGTGTGCCTCGACAAGCCTCTTGCCAAGCGCCATCCAGAGATCGACGTGTGCGTTTCCTCCACTGGCTCGCAGGTTGCTATGAGCCACGCCAACACCTGCACAAGCGACATCAACGCGTGGGTGTCGATTCTCGGCGGCGACTACGACCAGCTCTTCTTGGAGTCGCTCAAGGGCGCTCCTGACTGCGGCGGAGTCGTCACGGTTCCGTTCATCGGAGGCGAGCCTGTAGTGCACATGGACGAGGGGCGTCCTCTCGTCACCCGCGCGCCTGACGCCGATTTCACGCTCGCGAACTTCATGCGCGCCAACATCTACTCCGCCTTCGCAACGGTCCGTCTGGGACTTGACATCCTCTTTGCCGAGGGGCTCAAGCTCAAGGGCATAACCGGCCACGGCGGAATATTCAAGTCGAAGGGCGTTGCGCAGCAGTATCTCGCCGACGCGCTTTGCGCCCCAGCTACCTGCCTTTCCACGGCAGGCGAAGGCGGCGCATGGGGAATGGCGCTCCTGGCCGCGTACGCCGAGGCTGCCAGCGGAGCGAAGTCAAAGGGCGTGGGCAAGCTCGAGGACTATCTCGACAAGTCGGTTTTCAAGGGGGCGAAGGGCTCGACGCTCAAGCCCACCAAGGAAGGGATGAAGGGGTACGCGAAGTACCTCGAGAACTTCAAGAAGGCGCTGGCGGCAGATGCCGCGCTAGTGCGCTGAATCAACCAGGCTTCCCGCTGCAAGGGGACCTTTTCGCATTGTAAAACAAAAAATACCCGAAACAAGTAAAAAGAAGGAAACGAAAAATGAAGAAGCTGAAAGACTATGAGTTCTGGTTCGTCGTTGGAAGCCAGTTCCTCTACGGTCCCGAGGTGCTTGACACCGTCGCTAAGCGCGCTGCTGAGATGGCGGAGAAGCTCAACAAGAGCGGCAACCTCCCTTGCAAGGTGGTCTACAAGACGACGGTGAAGACCTCCGAGGAGGCCACTGAGACGGTTAAGGCCGCCAACTTCGACGACAGGTGCGCCGGCATCATCACCTGGTGCCACACGTTCTCGCCTTCGAAGATGTGGCTCAACGGACTCAAGCTCCTTCAGAAGCCCTGGTGCCACTTCGCCACGCAGTACAACCGCCACATCCCCGACAAGGGAATCGACATGGACTTCATGAACCTGAACCAGGCCGCGCATGGCGACCGCGAGCACGGGTTCATCGGCGCGCGTCTGCGCGCCCCGCGCAAGGTCATCGCCGGGTTCTGGCAGGACGCCGACGTACAGAAGCGCATCGGCGACTGGATGCGCGTTGCAGTTGGCGTGGCGTTCTCCCGTTCGCTCAAGATCATGCGCTTCGGCGACAACATGCGCAACGTGGCGGTGACGGAGGGCGACAAGGTGGGTGTGCAGGAGGTCTTCGGCTGGCAGGTCAACACCTGGCCGGTCGGCAGGCTCGTAGAGTACATCGACGCCGTGAAGGACTCCGAGATCGACGCCCTTGTGGCCGAGTACAGGAAGCGCTATACGTTCAACACGAAGAATATCGAGTCGGTGCGCTACCAGGCCCGCGAGGAAATCGCGATGAAGAAGATGCTCGACGACGAAGGCTGCGCCGCGTTCGCAAACACGTTCGAGGACCTCTACGGCATGAAGCAGCTTCCCGGTCTTGCCTCGCAGCGCCTCATGGAGCAGGGCTACGGATATGGCGCCGAAGGCGACTGGAAGGTCTCCGGAATGACGGCGATCGTCAAGGCCATGGCCGAGGGCAAGAAGGGCGGCACGGCGTTCATGGAGGACTACACCTACGAGCTCGAGAAGGGCAAGGAGCTCTCGCTCGGCGCACACATGCTCGAGGTCTGCCCGACGATCGCGGCGGCCAAGCCGAAGATCGAGGTCCATCCGCTCGGAATCGGCGGCAAGGAAGACCCTGCGCGCCTCGTGTTCGAGGGAAGGGCCGGGAAGGCGATCGTGATTTCCGTGGTCGACATGGGCGGGCGTCTGCGCATGATCGTGCAGGACATCGAGTGCGTCAAGCCCATCTACAAGATGCCTAACCTCCCGGTTGCGCGCGTCATGTGGAAGGCGATGCCGAACGTCAAGACCGGCGTGGAGTGCTGGGTAACGGCAGGCGGCGCGCACCACACCACCCTTACCTACGACGTCACCGCCGAGCAGATGCACGACTTCGCCAACATCATGGGAATCGAGTTCGTGCACATCACGAAGGACACCACGGTCGAGTCTCTCGAACGCGAGCTGTTCGTCAACGACCTCGCGTGGAAGCTGAGGGGCTGAGGCGGGTTGTCCGCGTGCGGAGGATGCAAAGATGCTCGAAGCGCTGAAGGAGCAGGTCTACAAGGCGAACATGCGTCTCAGGGACGAAGGTCTCGTGGTGCTCACGTGGGGCAACGCGAGCGCGTTCGACCCCGAGACGCGTCTTGTCGTGATCAAGCCGAGCGGAGTCGACTATGCCGCGATGAAGCCGGAGGACATGGTCGTGCTGAACCTCGACGGCAAGGTCGTCGAGGGGAGCTTCCGTCCCTCCAGCGACACTCCCACGCACCTCGAGTTCTACCGTTCGTTCAAGGGCGTGTTCGGCGCGGTGCATACGCATAGCGCGGAGGCTACGGCGTGGGCGCAGGCGTGCAGGGAGATACCCTGCTACGGCACGACCCACGCCGACTGCTTCCACGGTCCCGTTCCGATAACGCGCTTCCTCACCGAGGACGAGGTGAACACGGCCTACGAGCTCAACACGGGCAAGGTCATCGTAGAGCTCTTCAGGGAACGCGAGCCCCTTGCGCAGCCTGGCGTGCTTGTGGCGGGACATGGCCCGTTCACGTGGGGCGCCGATGTCATGAAGGCGGTGGACAACGCCGTTTCGCTGGAGCAGATCGCGAAGATGGCGCGCCTCACGGAACGGCTCCGCGGCGACTCTTCGCTCAAGACGCTTCCCTCCCACATATCCGAGAAGCACTACATGCGCAAGCACGGCCCGAACGCGTACTACGGCCAGAAGTGAGTAAACGGCTTCTCTTGCGGGTGAGATAGGGCGCATCCGCGAATCGTACATACGGCGAAACAGGGTCCGCTCGCCGAGCGGGCCGCTTCGCCGGGGCGTTGCCCGTACCGCTCGTGGCATTTCGCAGCTGGGGACAAACCCGACAGCGGCGCGGCACCGCGCTAAAGTCGTTTCAAGGCGTCGCTGCGAAGCAGCAGAAGATTCCATGTCGCTTTCGCGCGCACGCGAAAATCGCCGTTGCGGGAAGGGGTGGAAGTGGTATAATTTCGGACAGTGAGAAACGACGTGGCATGTATTGAGCGCCGGACAGGGGGCGCCCTACATGAAGACGAAAATGCGTCAACCGTCATAACGAAAATGCGCCAACTGGCCGTTTTGTTCTTGAAAAGCTACGACGCTTCTGGCACGAATGGACATAATTGTTCGTTTCGTGCCATTTTCGTATTGCAAGGCAAATCGCGAAAATGATATAATGCGCAACGAGTGAGGCAAAGGAGGCTGCATTATGTTTTTAGGCAGAGAACAGGAATTGAAGTCGCTTGGCGAATTGCTCGACAAGCCAATTGCGTCGCTTGTGGCCTGCCGAGGGAGGCGACGCATTGGCAAGTCGACTCTTTTCAAAGAGTTCGCCCGTCGCGAGGGCTTGCGTTTCATCATGATAGAGGGGCTTGGGCCGAGAAAAGGACAGACGGACGCCGATCAAATCAGGAACTTCGGTGAACGCCTTTTTGCCCAGACACGCGGGCGTTCCCGCAGTCTTCCAAGGACATGGATGGAGGCGTTTCAGAAACTCGGCGAACGCATCCCGACCAAGGAGAGGACGCTGGTCCTTCTTGACGAAATATCATGGATGGGGCGGCACAATCCGGACTTTCCGGGGTTGCTCAAGAATGGCTGGGACGACTATTTGAAATCCCACGACAACCTTATACTTGCCGTATGTGGCTCTGTGTCGGCGTGGATACGGAAAAACCTTTTGGACAGCGCGACGTTTGGAGGGCGGTTTTCCCGGGACATAGTTCTCAGGGAACTGCCGCTCGATCTGTGTGCGCGATTCTGGGGGGACAGGTGCGATGACCTGCAGACACGCGACCTCATAGACGTTTTGTCCGTAACAGGAGGGGTTCCGAGGTATCTGGAAGAGATCAATCCGTCGTTGTCGGCCTCGGAAAACGTCAGAAGGATGTGCTTCACGCCAGACGGGCCTCTCTTCAAGGATTTCTCAGCACTGTTCAGTGAAGTGTTCGGCGACAATGCCAAGGTCAAGGGGGACATTTTGCGCGTCCTGACCGGGAGTAGCCTTACCTTGAGCGAGATATCTGATGCGCTCGGCGTGGACCGCGGCGGGTCTTTGAGCGAAAATCTCGATGAACTTGCCGAGGCGGGGTTTGTTTCAAAGGACGTTGTGCTCAATCCTAAGACCTGGAGGAAGTCACGGATTGTTCGCTACCGTCTCTGCGACAATTACGCCCGGTTCTATTTGAGGTACGTGGAGCCGAACATTGAGGAGATCAAGGACGGCAAGTTTGAATTCGAGCAGATTCCGGAGCTGAAGAACTGGCAGACGATCATGGGCCTGGCTTTTGAGAACCTCGTTCTGAACCATGTACTCGATTTCAAGGAAGCGCTTCATCTAGGAGGTGTGCAGATACGTGCCGCAGCTCCCTTCTTGAAGCCAGGGGAGGGAGGATTCCAGATAGACCTGCTTGTCCAGACGGATGATTCGATGTATGTCGTGGAAGTCAAACGGCGCAAACAGATTGACGCCGGTATAATCGACGACGTCAAGGAGAAGATACGCGCCATCCGAAAACCTCGCGGCATGTCGATACGCAAGGGCATAATCTACGAAGGAGAGCTTTCGCCGACAGTTAGGCGAAGCGGCTACTTCGATGCGGTTGTTGACATTGGCCGATTTATTCGTCACAGCTGATGACCAACAGGCATGAGCATGTGTACGGCGAGAATTACTGCGAATGGTGCGACTCGTCGTCATGCGTGTTGGCGAACGTACGCGAAAATCGCCGTTGCGGGAGACGGGTGAAAGCGGCATAATTTCAAGCAGTGAGAAGCGGTGCGGCATATACGGAGCAAGCGGACACGTAAATGCTGGGCACAATGGGCACAAGTATCGTATCTCTGCATACTTGTGCCCGATTTCTCGGGCTATTAGGGCACAAGTCTACGTTTATTTTAAAACTGTGCCCATTTACTATTGACCAAAAGTCCAATTAAATGATATAATTCACCCCAGAATAGGAGATAATTATGTTTGTTGGGCGATTAGAAGAGCTTGATTTGCTTAAAGGACTTTGGAACAAAGTCACAAAGACCTCTTTGGTGACGGTTAGAGGGCGTAGGCGCATTGGCAAGTCAACTCTTGTCGAGCACTTTGCCGAGGTGTCGAAGGCTCGATTTCTTAAGATTGAGGGTCTTTCGCCACGAACGGCCAAGTCTAACGCCGACCAGCTAAAGGGCTTTTATTCGCAGCTTCAGCTCCAAAGCGGGAAAACCTATGAGATAGCAGACTGGCTTAAGGCATTCAAGGATGTTGACGATGAAATTGTCGACGGACAGAAGACGGTTCTCTTGCTTGACGAGATATCGTGGATGGCGTACTACGACTCCAGTTTCCCCGGAATGCTGAAGATTGCATGGGATAATTTCTTCCATAAACATCCTAACCTTATTTTGTTCTTGTGCGGAAGTGTGTCGAGTTGGATAAGGCAGAACATACTTGAGGACGGTGGCTTCCTCGGAAGGCCATCTGCCGACATTGTGTTGAAGGAACTGCCTGCAAGGGACTGTCTGTCCTTCTGGGGTGGGGCGGCGAAGCGTTTGTCGTCGCGGGAGCTGTTCGACATGCTGTCCGTCTGCGGAGGAGTGCCGCGTTATCTGGAGGAAATCGATTCCTCTCTCTCTGTCGACGAATCTTTGCGCCGGTCGTGTTTTACGCCCGGTGGATATCTTTTCAAGGACTTCGACCTGATGTTTGATGAACTCTATGACAAGAGCTCTTCGGATCGGAAGGCTGTGCTGAATGTGCTGGCGAAAAAGCCCATGACGGTCAGCGAGGTTGCCGCTTCGCTAGGCAAGAACAGAAACGGGCATCTCGCCGAGATGATGAAGGATCTTGTCCAGGCAGGGTTTCTCGCCCAGGAGAGGGGCATCAATCCGCGAACTGGAGGGTTGAGGCAGGAAATACGTTATCGCATTTGCGACAACTATGTAAGGTTCTACCTCCACACGATTTTGCCGAGAAGGGCGATGATAGAGGATGGCACATATCGATTCGAGTCGTTGGAACGACTGCCCGGCTGGGAGACGATATTGGGATTCCAGTTCGAGAATCTCGTGCTCGGAGCGTTGCCGGCGCTTGTCGCCCGTCTCCATCTCGACAAGTCGAGGATATTGTCGATGGCTCCGTACCGCAGGAACTCTGACGACAAGGAGCGCGGTTGTCAGATTGACTGCCTTATACAGACGCGGCGTTCGCTGTATGTCGTCGAGATAAAGCGATGGACGAACATCGGGGCGGAGATCATAGACGAAGTAGAGCAGAAGATCAGATGTCTTGGGTGTTCAGACAGGACCTCTGTCAGGCCAGTTCTTGTCTATGACGGCAATCTTTCTCCGATGGTCGAAGAAGAGGGGTACTTCACGGCGATAATCCCCGCAGTCGAGCTGTTCGCCATTTGAACAGGCTTGAGCCAAGTCGGCCCTGAAGACTTTGGACGTGTCGACGTTGTCGACAGGCTCGTCGTAAACCATCATCCTCCCGCCTGCGGCATATATTGAGTGTCTGGCAAGGCAAATTCTGCGCCCAATTGGGATATGGGCTTGGGGCTTGCGTTGGCGTTGATCGTTGATATAGACCCAAAAGGGGGTGGTGACATGTGTCTTATAACATTCAAAAAAGTGTATTTTCGCACTTGTGCTAAAGCTCAAAAAAGTGATACAAAGTCTACTTGAGGTAAAGTCGGCAAAGCGGTATACGCAGGTCTCGCTTGACAAGTTTCGGCGCAATTCTTAATGAAAACCAATCAAACGCGAATCTGAGAGTTATAACTCGCAAAAACACATAAACACACTTGTCTTGGAGTTATAACTTTTGGTATAATGGTTGCCAAAAGGAAGGGCAAGCATGGTAATCCGCAAGAAAACGATAGAAGAAGTGCGGCCGTTTATCGGTACCGATGTCGTGAAAGTCATCACAGGCGTGCGGCGTTGCGGCAAGTCGGTGCTGATGACCCAGATAAGGGATTTGATTGTTGCGGAACTTGACAGAGGGGCTCCGGTCTTCTACCTCGACTTGGATGACGAAGCTAATGCAAAGTACCTCAAAGCAGGGGTGCTGTTCGATGAGCTGACATCGGTTCTTGGCAAGAATCCAGATCGCAAAACATACATATTCCTTGACGAAATCCATGACGTCGAAGGCTGGGAAAAGACGGTCAATTCGATACGAAAGCGCAAGAACGCCGATGTCTACATAACAGGTTCGAACTCCAAGATGCTTTCCGGCGAACTGGCCACATATCTGACCGGCAGGTATGTAGAATTCGAGCTGACGCCTTTTTCGTACAGCGAGTTCCTCGAGGCGTCGGATTCCACGAATTCCGAGGATGCGTTCAGACGGTATCTGGAATTTGGTGGCATGCCGTTCCTGTCGGAGATCGGCTATAGGGACAAGCCCGCAATTCGCTATCTGCGCGATGTGTACGGCGCAATACTGCTGAAGGACGTCGTCAGGCGAAAGGCAATCCGCGACGTCGACCTGCTGGAGCGGATTGTCCGCTTTGTCATGACCGAGACTGGACATGTGTTCTCGGCAAGGAGGATCGTAGACTTCCTGGAGAACGAGCACTGCGTCACGGCTCCGTCGACTGTGCTGAACTACCTGAAGGCATGCGAGGAGGCCTTCCTGCTTCGAAAGGTCGAGCGCGAGGACCTGATCGGCAAGCGCATACTCAGTGTTGACGAGAAATACTATGTCGTCGACACCGGGATGAGAAACGCGAACGTCGCCGCATCGCCGGCAAGGGACGTTGACCAGCTTCTCGAGACGGTCGTGTTCGCAGAGATGGCGCGCCGGGGATACAAGGTGACGATTGGCAGGGTAAAGGAGAAAGAGGTCGACTTCGTGTGCGAGAGGGACGGAGACCGGCTTTATGTGCAGGTAGCATATCTCATGCCCACGGAGGAAACGCGTGAGCGGGAGTTCTCGGCTCTGCAGTCGGTTCCTGACCAATACGAGAAGGTCGTGCTCTCTATGGACACGTTCGACTTCTCCAGAGGCGGGATCAAACATCGTTATCTGCCTGATTTTTTGCTTTCCCCCGCATGAACGCAGGGAGCGCAAACTGACAATGCCAATCCCTCGCGCGAAAATCGCCGTTGCGGGAAACGGTGGAAGTGGTGTAATATCGGACAGTGAGAAGCGGCGTGGCATATATTGAGCGCCGAGCAAGGGGGTGTACTCTACATGAAAACGAAAATTCGCCAACTGTCACAACGAAAACTAGCCAACTGTCACAACGAAAACTCGCCAACTGCCACAACGTGATTGACGCGTGGACTGTAGATTTGATACAATATATGCATGAAAAACTACAAAAATAGAGTTTTTGATGGCATTCTGCGTGAGGCATTAGATGCTAAAGGTGCTATTTTGATTGAGGGTGCCAAGTGGTGTGGCAAGACGACTACTGCAGAGCAAGTCGCAACATAATCTCGCCGACGAGATAGACACAAAGAAGATGCCGGCTCCATCTTTTATGATGATTGTCGTCGCAGAAGGTGATTATGCGTATGAGGACACTGACGGGACCTTGATCTGTCCCATTGGCTGCCTGAAGCCTTGACGAGACTCCCGCCAGTGACATCTCGCAGCTTGAGACAAACCCGACCACGCGCCGCGCTAAAGTCGTTCCAAGTCGTCGCGCCGCAGGCGCAGTAATCCTGTTCAGGACAGACGACAGAGGACAGAAGACAAATGCTAGGAGGCTAAATGTTGCCAATGTTTCCAGTGTTGCCAATTCCAATTCCCAATTCCCAATTCCTGGCTGCGAAAATCGCCGTTGCGGGAAGAGGGTGGAAGTAGTATAATTTCAAGCAGTGAGGAATGGCGGGGCATAAATTGAACGCCGGCAGGACATTCTGTGCGGCGGAGAAGGAGGCATGGCTTTGCCGCTTGGTGAATTATGAAACTGACAGCGAAACAGATTGAACGACTCGTAAAGAAGGGCGAGGTTGTCCAGACCGAATGCAAGGATGCATCCGGTGGATTGCCTGACTCCTTGTGGGAGTCGTATAGCTCTTTTGCGAACACGGATGGCGGGGTGATACTCCTTGGCGTCAGGGAAGTAAACCGCAAATTCTCCATTGCTGGCGTGCCGAGGGCATCTACATTGATCAAGCAGTTCTGGGATGGCGTCAACAACCGCGAGAAGGTAAACGTCAATATTCTCTTTGACCGTCATGTCTATTCCGTGAAATGCCGAGGTCGAGACGTCGTCGTGATAGAGGTCCCGAGGGCGGATCGCAGGGAGCGCCCCGTATATGTCGGACGGGATGTGTTCAACGGGGCATATCGCCGCAACGGAGAAGGCGATTATAGGTGTTCGCGCGAAGCTGTCCTTGCGATGTTGCGCGATGCTAGCGATGTCACGGCCGATGCAACGGTCCTGAAATCGCTTTCGGTTGTCGATTTGAATGCGGAATCGATACGTCATTACCGGGAGGAGTTTGCGCGTTTCAGGCCGCGGCTGGCATGGAACAAGCTGTCTGACGAGGAGTTTCTGAAGAAGATTGGCGCGGTGGACAGAGGAGATGACGGAATCCTTCATCCAAACATCGCAGGGCTTGTCTGCTTTGGCGACTTCGTGACGATTATGCACGAGCTGCCGAACTATTTCCTCGACTACCGCGAGAGGTCGTCAGACTCTGAGCGCTGGGGCGATAGGGTTTGCTCCAGTGACCCAACCTGGAGTGGCAACATCATCGACTTCTTCTACCGGATATACGACAAGGTGACGAGTGGTGTAAAGACTCCGTTTGCGCTTGACGAGAACGACAGACGTATCGACGAGACGGATGTCCATGAGGCTGTGCGCGAGGTAGTGGCGAACGCGCTCATACACGCCGACTACCACGGGCGGCAGGGGATTGTGGTCGAGAAGCGGTTCAATGAGATACAGGTCTCGAATCCGGGGACGATGCGCATCAGCAAGGAAATTGCAATCGAGGGCGGCAGAAGCGATCCAAGAAATGCGCAAGTGTTCAACATGTTTTCCCTGATCGGAATCGGCGAACGCTCTGGCACAGGCTTGAGCAATCTCTATGCGCTATGGGAGCA
>Ga0310786_10010168_pt1 | contig 11856 bp, 10 predicted proteins | sample AusTroGonzalo_MG_FD_203881 | JGI IMG/M metagenome (GOLD analysis project Ga0310786, IMG submission 203881) | Bovine rumen microbial communities from tropical cattle in Woodstock, Queensland, Australia - Gonzalo_03 (v2) (version 2) | ecosystem: Host-associated > Mammals > Digestive system >... | reverse complement strand
ATTGGACATCGATAATGATTTACAGTTTAATGTCGATGGTTCAGTTGGCTTAAAGATTTCTTCTGCTGTAGATGGACGACTCACTATCAAAGATGATGGAATCTACGTTGAAGCTCCAGATGGCAAAGTCGTTGGAGGCGGTAAATTATATGAAGGCCCTTATGATACAGAGGGCCTTCGTGTAGGTTCCAATTGTCCATTTGGTAGATCTGATAATCCGTCTATCGAAGAACCTTTAATGATAACATGTACTGATCGAGTACATCGTGTTTTTAACTCAAATGATGCTGAAGGAAAGCAATTAACGGATTTTCGTCCGGGTATTGACTGTACATTACCGGGTGATATGTATCGAGTACGAGTATATGATGTCGATCCGGGTGCCGGTGATGAAGAATAGTGAGGTGGTAATATGGGAACTTATTCAAGTTTAGTAGATACAGTCCTCACTCCAATTGAAGGAACCTATGCTCATGGTCGAGATGGTAAATCAATTACCAAAATAACAGTACATTGCATGGTTGGACAATGTTCACCGGAAGGATGTGCTAGTGTATTTAAAGATCGATATGATGATGGTGATTTAGTATCGTGTAATTACATGGTCGGTCCAGATGGTAAGATTGGTGTCTATGTTCAAGAAGAAGATAGATCATTCTGTTCTCTTAGTGAATCAAATGATAGTCAAGCAATAACAATTGAAGTGGCTTCTGGTGCAACAGAACCATATGAATTTAATGAAGCTGCATATAACAGACTTGTTTTATTATGTGCTGATATCTGTACACGATACAATATTACATTATATTTCAATGATGATCCATCTGGTACATTAACTGGACATTATATGTTCTCCAGTAAGAGTTGCCCAGGTACATGGTTCCGTTCAAGGTATCAGGAATTCTGTGATGCTGTTAATGCCAAAGTAAAAAGCGGTGTATTCTCACCAGATGATTACGATGATTCATATCAAGAAGATGAATCAGAAGCAGTTTATGATTATTATCTCATAACATCAACATCAAAGCAGGATCATCCAGGTGATTGTGGTAATAAAATCACTGGTAGTGTCTACTTAGGAAGATGGTGATCATATGGCTGGAGAAAGAGTAATTCAAGTTTATACCGATGAAAAGACATTGACATTAGATATCAATGGTAAAGTAATACCAAAACTTTCAAAAGAAGATGGCAATGGTATCTACATTGGTGAGGATGGTTATTTACATCTTCAAAAAGGATCAACTCCAGGTAGTAGTAGCACTGATGAAGAGCTTTATAATATACCAGGTAATGGTATTGCAGATACTGATGAGGGTGAACCAATTGAAATCTTAAGATGTCATAAGACAGTAACTCGTATGGAACAGAAACCAAATGATATTAAAGTTCCCGTCTTAGTTGATGACTTAGTCACAGGCATTTTGAATTGGAGTGATGAATAATGCCAGTAATACAAATCGATGTCGGTGATGGAATGACATTTAATGGCAATAAACTCACTACCAAATGGAGTCCAGATGATGCTACTCAGCCAACTAAAACTGAAGAAGGATTAGTAATCCCTGATTTGGTTGGTCAAAGTCGTAGTAAAGCAACGTCTTTAAATGGTAAAGCGGATGGTGTCACTGTTCGTGAAGACTTGGATGGTAATGTTAGTATCAATAATGAAGTAGTTGCATACATCCATACGATGAATGCATTCAAAGTTACTAACAGAACATCATCTAAAGATTTTGCAGTTGATACTTCACAGGTAAAAACAATTGATGATATCCGTAATGAGATGAATGCATTGATGGATGCTGATGCTTATCTCAACGGATCGATGTATATGAGTATTCGAGAGAAGAATTTCTTCCAGTTAATCCATGCAACTCACCCAGTTCAGGATACGTCATGGCCTTGTGCTATTGATTCCAACACGAGATTGTTTGGTGATACAACTTTAGCATTCTTTGTTGTAACTAAAGTTGAGCATAATGCTGGTAGAGATACTTATGTAACGAAATTATCATTAAAATGTTTATGGAGTAACCTATCTGGATACATTAAAGGTACTGAGTACACGTCAGTAGTATCACCGTAAGGAGGATTAAATACATGGAAAAGAAAAAGAATATCTTCGAACAGTTGGGATTCGAAGATGCATCTAAAGTTAAACATGGCCTTCACGGTCATATCTCCATTTTTAAGAAAAATAATAAAACTGGAGAGGTTTCTTTATGGGAAGAAAGCGATAACATCATCCCAATCTCAGGTTATCAGACTCTTCTTCTTAAGCTTTTTGGACTTCACTTAGATTCAATTCATGATCCGAGTGCAAGTGCAGAAAAGTTAGATCAGGATACAAACTTAATCATCCCAGATCTCAATAATAATGACAGTATGCATATCGGTGTAAATCCTGCAGAATATCAGGTAATGACCGATGAATATGGTTCAGAACATTTTGTTCAGGGATTCATGGTTGGTGATGGTGGTGCAGCTGAAGATATCAATACAACTAAGAATACAGACTATTCTTTCATCAATCTTCGTTCACCAATCCCATTCCAGGAAGTTCAGTCAGGTGGTCTTGACCCTACAATTGCCAATAAGTACCTTGGTAAGTTAAGAATTGCCGGTAATGGTGGTAATGAAACTGCCGGTTCTGCATTCTACATCAAGAAGTTTGATGATACTCCTCACGTTTATCATTCATGGTATCGTGATGGACAGAAATGGGACTACGTTGACCCAGTAAATCAGAGTGATCTCGGCCCTGTAGCTGCAAACTTACCAAAGACAAACAGAATTGAAACATATGTTCAGTGTAATCTTACAATAGATTCAGATGACTGCATGGCTTACTTCAATTCTGCAAATGGTGGTGGCAGAACTCCACGTATCAATGAGCTTGGATTAGTTGCATTTGATACTGTAATGGGTTCAAGAAGTATCTTCGAAACAATGTACAAGCGTTACGTAAAGCCAATGTTACTTGAGCTTTACAATACAAAGGTAACAGAATCTACACAAGCTAAGGAAGAATCAGATCAAAGAGTCATTGACTTTGCTGAAAACATCAAGTATATCATCGATAATACACTGATCGATGAACAAACACTTGGTAATCTTGGTAATGCAAGAATGGCTAGCTTCGTTAGCGTAATTTACATGATTTATGGTGGTACAGCTGGTAATCTTGATCGTTCAGATCTTATGGATCGTCTCTCAGCTAATACAAATATCGCCGTTGAAGCATTCTATAATCAGAATCATGAGATCCAATATACAGAAGATGAGTTCTTAACCATTTTATCTGGTTCTGAATTTGATGCTTTAACTGTTGATGAAGCTGAACGTATCAAGCTTATGACATACTACACATTCAATTCAATTCCACTGGAAGAGAATACTTCTATCCTGTTTGATTACAGAATATATGCTAACTAATGAGGTACATCGATGAAAGAATTAGACGAATATCTGAAGAAATGTAATAAAAGAACCATTCAACAGGTTGCAGAAGCTTCCATGATGCTGTCTAATATCCCATGGAAATCGGTATCGTTTATCATTGATACGGTACCGGTTCCTTCTCATCGACCGAGATTATGTGGGTATCGTGTATATGTACCTGGGGCTGCGAAGAATCAAGCATTCTTCAATAAAAAGGTACTGCCAAAACTTAATGGATTATTCATTGATACACCTTGTAAGATGTATGTTGATATCTATTGTAAGATCCCATCATCATTTTCTAAAGCTCAAACTGCTTTAGCTGAAATGAAACTGCTTCGTCCATGTGTAAACACTGGAGATAATGACAATTACGAGAAAGCGGTTTGGGATATGCTCCAACCGAATGAGAAAAGAGGACATGTTGGTATCATGGCAAACGACTGTTTGATCATTGATAACTTTGCTTCTAAATATTATTCATTACATCCAAGATATGAAGTCACAATAGAATACATGACAGGTATATCAGATGACATAAGAAAACTTTTGCGGTTGAAAAATGTAGAAGATCTCATTTAGACTGCATAATAACCAGCCAAATATAATTCAATTATATTGAAATTAAAATATAAAGGAGGAATAAAAATGGCAAATGCGTTAACAGACCTTTTGGATGATGAAGATCTCCATGAGTCCGCCAGAAACTTTAAGAAAAGTGCTGGACAGATTAAGAAGACTTCTAAATCTATCATTAAAGCTGCTAAGGGAAACATCTTTGAGTTCCCTGTATTCGTAGCTAACTCCGTGCCATTAGACTATGCGACAGCAACAGTTTCTTTACTTGAACAAGTATATGCATCTTATTTACAGATGGCAATCTCAATAAACCCAATTATTGATGATAAGACAGCAAGAGAAGGTGCACAGTTCGATCATCTTAAGTCAGATACATCAAAGTATCTTGAATGTGTTGATCCTACTGATATGCCATATGCTTTTGATGCTTGTCACTCAGTATATACTGAAAATGGTATTGTAGCTGAGTTCAATCTCGTTAATATTGAGGATGCTACTGCTCGTATCATCAATGAATCTATGGATCATGAACCATTATCTGAATTTGATCACTTCTTCTCAGAGACATACTCTGGTGATGGTGCTGGATTCTTTGAAGGATGCTCATGGATCCAGGAAGATGCAAAAGCTGATAAAGATCTCGCTAAAAAACTCAATGATTCAAAACCTGACTTTACGGCACCGATAGACACAAAAGAAGGTCAATCTCAGCGTAAAATTACAAGTACTGGTCATAATGGCGATGTGTCACGAGAGATATATGACCGAGATACCCAGCAAGTTATAAAATTAAATAAATCAGATCATTCTGATCCATATGAAGATATAACTACTACCGAATTATCTCCATTGGATATAAAAGTAAAACAAGCGCAACTTTGGAAATCAATGGTTGATGGTGAAATAGCAATTAGAGGACTTGAATCACAGGCTCTCAATGATTCTCTCACTGAAGAAAAGAAAAAACAAATCGAAGAACAGATAAAGAACATTCGTCAAGAAAATAAAATTAATGAAGAAAGGCTTTCTCAACTTCAGCGAGAGGGTGAATGGCAATATACTGATCATCTTTTAAAAGTAAATATTGAAAAAGCTGAATTAAGTAAACTTTCAAAAGAATCTCAGATTCTTCAGGATAAAATAGATCATCTTGAAGATGACAGAAAACGACAGGATTTGAAAGATTATTATGATATCGAAAATAAGATAGCCGCTACAGGCAAGGCTAATAGTGAGATCGCAAAAAATAAACGTGAAGATCAGTGGGCTCGTGAAGATCGTGAACTCGATAAAATGAAGAAGCTCAATGATGCTCGTATGAAGACTCCTCAGATGTTGGATGAAACCAAGATCCAGAAGCTCAATACAATGAAGCCTCTCATGATGTCAGTCGATCTTAATGTTGTTGACAAGGATGGTGAACTCTCAAGACCAGTATCATACGTAATCGGCGTTAAGTGTCATACACGTCTTATCGAATCCAATATTCTTCCTGAAGTTGCTGCTTATCCATTAAAGGAAATGAATAATAAGCTCAGAAAGATCAAGTGGAGATCAGGAGAACTTAAGTTCGGTAAAGATCTTCTCTGGAAGATTGGTAGTAAGAAGCAGACAGCCGTTGACTCACATGATAAAAAGAGAAAATGGTATCGTCGTCTGTATGAGCTCTCACACATGTCAGGTGATGGTCTGGCTGCAGCATCAGTTAAGAATGGTAAGTCTCCATGGGCTAACTGGTGGCAGGATAAGCTCACAGGTGGTCATAATAAGAATGTTGGTCATGGTCTCATTCCAAATGCTACTATCGTAATGAGCAAGTCAGATGTTGATAATATCAAGCGTGAAAAGGATATCGATCTCCTTTCAGGCAGCAAGGCAAGTAAGTTCTGTAAGGAACTCTTCTTAATTGGCCTTGTAGTTATCGATGATGACGCAGAAAGTGTAAAGGTATTACTCCCAGATCTTCATGAAGATTACGATGTAATGTCAATTGCAGCTGTTAAGAAGCAGCTTGCTCAGCTTGATACAGCTGGTAACAAGACTCGTGATATCATGAAGCTTCTTGGTTGATAAGGAGGTGTTTACTAATGGCTATAGGTGCAAAGAAGCAAGCAGATGAAGCAATCTTTAAGGAATATCATAAAGCTGAAAGAGAGCTTAAGCAGATATATTCAAACAAAAGTTCAGATGAATATAAGATGCATGGTGATATCACAGCTTCATCAGCATATGACAGCATTGAATCTATGCTCGCGGATCTTTCAGATCTTAAGGGATTCAATAAGAGTGAAGCTCGTGAATATTCAACAATGTTCTCAACATTGCACAGACCAATCTTCAAGAGAATGGTTACTGAATACATGCATTCACCAAACGAAACAAACGTAACATATACATTGGTATTCACTGTTGGATACCGTGTACTCGTCGGTGAGTTATCACGTATTCTCGCTTGTACAGAGTGTACTGAAAATGGTATTTCTTACAAGATGAAGACTATATCAGCTAAGAATCAGAGCAAGTGGATTGTTAAGAACTTCAATTCTTCAATGGAATCAAGTCTTAATGCATACATCAAGACACATGCTAAGAAGAAGACAGTTAAGCAGGAAGGTGCAATCACTGAGCTTGTTTCCTTAGGTTTGGATGCTGCTAGCATTGTAATTGATACTGTTAAGCGTGTATTCTCTTTCGGTGCAAAGGAAGTCAATCCTTTCTCATTCATCAACGCAATTCTTATGAGTTCTTATGATAAGAAGGTTAAGAAGTACGAAGATGCTAAGAAGGATTATGATCTTGCTAAGGAAGCTTATGCAGATTACCTCAAACTTCCAAAGAGTGATCGTAAGAGACGTATAGAAAGCAAGTACATGAAGCAGATTACTCGATACAATATCAAAATGCAGAATCTCAAAGCAAAAATTGATCACTATGATCAGCGTGCTGAGACAGAATCACGTGATAAGCGTGAGAAGATGAAGACAGATCGTATCCTTAATGGAAATGACGATGATGATAAGAAGGACGACAAGAAGTCTGACTCATCATCAAAGTCATCAGATGGTGGATCAGCTTACGACTTCGATTTCTAATATAAATGAATGTATATGGACCGGGGGAAACCCCGGTCTATGTATGTTTATTTTGCATTTTAATTAAACATGTATGTATATTATATTATTGAAGGAGGGAATACAATGTTCTTTAATAATATAATATATGACTTATGTGATATATTATTATTTTACTATTCTAAAATAAGAAATTGCCAACCTGGTGAATTGACATACAACTTTCTATTATGTCATGTAAATAGAATAATCGATACATACAAGTATCATGATGATGAAATAGAAAGTATCGTTGTATCATTCGAAAGATTAGATAAAGAAGATTTAGTATTAAACAATCTAGATAATACTGCTACTTATCTTATAAAAGACTATATTGAAACAAATTTGAATGATACATCAAATAGAATATGTAATTATGATAATTTTCATATCTCTCTCAATGTATGTCCCTTCGAAGGTTTGACAATTGAATCCCAATTCATAATCTCCGTTTGTGATTGCATGATGTATTAACAAAGAAAGGAGAAAGATGGATTATGGGATATCAAATTAAAATCAAGGACAAAGATGATCAAATCATCGGAGAGATGATGTCTGCGGAAAACAGTGAAATCATCAAGTTGTTAAACAAAGGACTCAAAGTAATTGATGTACAAACCAATGAAGAGTTCAATAAGGAAAGCTTGATTATGGAATCTGGTGTTTCCGATGGATTTATGGAATATTAATACGATATTCTTATAACATACGGATATAATCGGTAGGTATACTGATATATTAAATATGAATTAATAGGAGGAAAATATCATGGCATTATCATTCAGCTTATCTAACTTCGTAAATTACATGAACGATCAAGCAGCTAACAAGGAAACTGCTCTCTCACAGGCATTCAGAAAGGATGTCAAGGCAGCAATCGCATTAGCTGGTTATCCAACTAAGGACGAGATCGATATCATCGACACAATCGACGGCATCAAGATGACAAACACAGCTGGTCAGATCCAGAATGTTATCGGTTCATACATGAAGGAACAGGGCAGAACATTCGTTATCCCTGCAACAGATGACAACACATGTGAACTCGTTATCGGCAGAAAGCCTGTTGAAGACCGCATTAAGGAAGGCGTTGGTCCTGCAGGTGAATGGAAGAATCTTATCAAGGCTCACACAGAATACTTCGCTAAGAATAAGAGAAAACCTTTCACAGAACCAGTGAAATAATTAAGACATCTTCAAATTTTCTTGAGCATAAAATACCTTTTTTAAAATACTTTAAAAGTCGGGGGCTTTGTGCCCCCGACCAATAAAGTATTTTTTTGTTTTTTGTATTATCCAATTGAAAGTTTGCTTACTTGTGATGGAATGTATTCATCAAATAGCTTTGTATTCACTACTTGTGAAGACTGACCATTATATGATTCAGCCCATGATCTTTTGGATTGAGATTTCATAGTCTCAAGGATTTCCTTAAGGTAAGCTTCGATTGTAGCTGACTTAACTTCAAATGTATTACGCATAATAGCATTAGCACGTTTATCAGCATCTGCATCTGATGTACGTACAATGTTATAGTTGTTAACATTTGTAGCTGCATTGCCTTCACCAAAGCCCATCTCATTCCAGAACGCAAGGTCTGTATTGACTGCTGGAATGTCGTCACCTTGTCCAATGAATGATTCAATCTCGAAGTCACCATTACCTTTGATAGCATTAAGTCTATTGGCTACTTCACCATATGACATATTTCTATTTGAGTTTGATACTCCTGCTGAATTCATGATCGGTCCAGTAATTGCATCGCTAGTGGAAGCATTATAGATATTAGAATTAGATCTACTTGTTGTTCCCCAGTTATCTGAGTATGTACTCTGTGTAACTGGTACAGTATTACCTTGATTTCTAATAGTAGGACTAGCAGTTGTGTATTCTTTTCCGTAGTAAGTTTTGTATGCATCCTTGAAGAATGCTGTGCCAGTAACGTTCTGACCCTTACTAAGTAACTGATTGAAATAGTTATATGATTCATCTGGACTAGCTGCTGCATATGCTGCTGCTTCCATCAAGTATGTGTTAAATGCTGAGTCTGATGTAATCTTACTAAAGCTTGCAGATGATGCTGTTGATGCAGTGGTTGTTGTAGGCATTTCACCTGCACGTACCATGTATCTTATCGGAACACCAGTGATTGTATCATTGTATTTCAAACCAACGAGGTCTGCAAGTTGGAGACCATTGTCATTCTTATACAACTTTGATACTCTATACTTCTGCTTCTGATAATATTGGTTCTTCTCTAAGCTAACTCTATGTGAATTAGCTCCAGTACCACCATATCTTGCGGCATCTTTCTTAAGTGTTATGATATCATTTACTACGACGCTACCATAGCTTGTTGCATAATGTTGAGCATCACCAATTGAATTGATTGTGACGTTACCCATATTATCAACATAACCGCTACCACTCTTCGTTGGGCTAGCTGCTGATTCAAGGTATGTGTTAGCAGCCATTTCAGCATCATATGATGATACATTGATTAAGCCTGAATCAATCATCCAGTTGTAGATATCTGCCGCTGTTGCAGCATACTTCATTACTGTTGGTGATTGTGGGTCAGCCTTTACTGCTGCGACGTCAGGAACTACCGCACCGCCGACGAAGAATGATGAACCTTCAACGAGATCTGAATTAATCTTAGGACCAATTGGTGATCCCTTTGCAAGAGTTGGATCGGTTCCGACGAAGTAACGATAGTTCTTACCCCATGGGTATTCAGGGTTATCAGGATCAACTGCATAACCACGTGAATGCATTGGAGAATTTGCAAAGTATGCATCCTTGATATACTTCAACTGGTCCGGTACTGTATAACCATACTTCTCGATGGCATCAATATCAGCAAAGTTAAGGATACCAACGGCTGCTTGACCATTCTTATCGTAAGTAACATCAGTAAGTGACTTAGTTCCGAATAACTTCTTACAAGCATCTTCCCATAAGCCTGTAGCAAATACAGTAGCAACTTCGGCAGGAGTCAATCCAGCACCAAGAGCTGTCTGTACGAATGGGATTGCATTAGAGTCATTCTTATAACTGTCAACGAAACCACTTAAGTCAGCAAGCTTAGAAGGCATTGTAATCTTACCTTGTTCACCTATGCCGACACCACTTGAACGGTCCTTGATGTACATCATTGTTGTATCTACATCATCATCGTCCAATGGTATTGTACGTTCCTTAACGTATTGAGAGCCTCCACCGTTACCATCGATATATGTGATCATGCCGTCTTTAACATTCTTGATGATAGCAACGTGATCCCATCTTCTACCTTCACTGTAGTATGGATCGACTTCTGGTGTTGGGTTATCCCAGTCGAAGAACAAGATATCGCCTCGTCCTGGACTATCTGTTGATTCTTTCCATTCTGAAGGATTATCTTGCATTGCTTTAAGCAAGTAACCAACGGTTCTATTGTAAGCTCCGTTGTAACCTGTACGTTTCATAAGTTCAGAGATATAGTTAGCACACCAGTCATGTGAACCAGCACAGTTAACGTCTCCTCTTCCCTTACCTACATCTGATTCTGCTGTTGTGATGAACTTTTCCGCAGTTGCAGATGAGCCCATTGTGTTATAAGTTGAGCTTATAACACTATTCAAACCAGCTGATGCATTTCTTGAAGTGTTGAGAATGTTTGCGAAAGCATCTCCGCCTTGAGCTTGAGCATCATCAAATACCTTAGTCGTTGCAAGATATGACATAATGTGCTCTTGGAAGTATGCTTCTTGCTTAGCCTTATACTCTTCATCAGTTTCAGCATCCTTCTTAGGATTCTTAGCTGCGTAATCAGCATAAGCTTTCTCACGTGCTTCATCTTCATACTTCTGATAGTCATCACCGAGTATCTTCTTAGCCTGAGCGATGGTTCTATTATTAGTAGATTCATCAATCTGCTGCTGAATTAAGTCGGATTCATCAGGACCTGTGAATATACTGAACAAGTTCTTAGCCAAGCTCTTGAGATAATCCATAGCATCCTGGATAGCATCCGGGAATGTATATGAAATACCGCCACCTTGTTCATCAGCTATTGGTGTATCACCTGAACCATACAGTCCGAGTATTGAATGTCCTAACAAATCATTTGTCGATCTGCGTTCAACATTACCAGACATTGGGTTTACTACTAATGATGTACCATTACTGCTTGAACCTATGACGTTGACATAGTGTGTATTGCCTGCTCTTGTACCGAAACCATTACCAGAACCAACGAGTGTAACTGGATTATTAGGTGTAGCTCGCTTAAGTGATGCGTTAGTAACACCACCTGCACGTACTCCCATACCCATTGCATTAGCTGTTCTGATATATCCACCAACGGATGTACCAACATTCTGATTATAAGCTCCAGATCTAGCCATTGAAGAAGCTAATCCTGTTGCAGATACTCGTGTACCTGAACGACGAGAAGCCATATCAGCAAGTGCCATTGGTCCACAACCATGTTTAGCCATACCAAGATAACCACCATAAGCCGCTTGTGAGTTAGCACCGCCAACGATACTCTTATAGTCGCCTGATCCATATGTGCCGTCGAAGATTGAACCTTGTGGAACGTATGTGCCTGATTCTTTCTTAACAACTGCAGCTGTTTCATTGGTTGTTGATGATTGAAGCTCTGTTTGACCTGTAGCTGCCTTGAAAATGCCGACTGTAGCATCCTTAAAGTCAACAATTGATTGACCTATCA
>Ga0310786_10010166_pt1 | contig 11857 bp, 13 predicted proteins | sample AusTroGonzalo_MG_FD_203881 | JGI IMG/M metagenome (GOLD analysis project Ga0310786, IMG submission 203881) | Bovine rumen microbial communities from tropical cattle in Woodstock, Queensland, Australia - Gonzalo_03 (v2) (version 2) | ecosystem: Host-associated > Mammals > Digestive system >... | reverse complement strand
CGTAGTCGAGGCGGATACCGGTAAGGATGTTTAATAGAGTAGTCTTACCTGCTCCGTTTTCACCGATAAGAGCGGTGGCGAACCCTTCAGGAAGTTTAAACTCGGGCACATCCAGTGTAAAGTTCTTGAAATGTTTTTTGATGTTTGTTGCGTTTATTACATATGACTGATCCATGATGATCTCCTTGATATATAGTTATAATTGAATATTTATTATTTTAAGTTTATATTAAACGCATTAAAATATTGCCTGTTTTGCGTCAGTTTTCTATGGAAGTATTGACATAGAGATCAATGTCTTTAAAGTATCGATGAGTTCCGCTTCACTCATCCCCGCTATCTTAGCGGCTTCTATGGCACTTACCAGTGCTTCTTCGACTTTTCTTAAGTGCTGTTCTTTAAGCATTTCCGAATCCTGGGCATTTACATAAAAGCCTTTACCCTGGGAGGCGGTTACCAATCCTTCGGCTTCGAGCTGTTCATAAGCCTTCATGGTGGTTATGACGCTGATCCTTAAGTCCCTGGCCAGTTCTCTGATGGACGGAAGATATTCTCCCTGTTTGAACTTACCGGAGAGTATATCGGAGCGGAACGCGTCTGCTATCTGTTTGTAGATCGGAATTCCGTTGTTCTGTGATATTTTCAAATACTCACCCCACTTATTCTGTTGTACGTATTGAATGCATAATGCATCCTTTCGATCGGTCAACTGTCTATGTGTTATATATACACCTATTACAGTTAAATGTCAACACCTTTTTAAAAAATATTTTAATTTTTTGTGGTCCGGTGTTTTATGGGTCAGGGTTAGTGCTTTATTTTGTATTATTATAAAGGGATGGTACCGGAAAAAAATAACCGGAGAGTAGCTCTCCGGTTGGTTATGATCATTTGTATTTTGCCATATGTTTTTTGATCGCGTCAAACGTCTCTTTACTGATATCATGCTCGATCTTGCAGGCATCCTTGACAGCGGTTTCCTCAGGTACTCCGAGCGAGATCAGACACTTGGTAAGCACATTGTGCCTGTCGTATATTTCCTCGGCCACCTCGCGCCCTTTATCGGTGAATGTGATATAGCCGTTGGAGTCCACATTTATATATCCGTTGGTTTTTAACAGCTTTACCGCACGGCTTACGCTGGGTTTTGAAAACTGCATCTCCGCACTGATATCTATGGATCTTACCTTTTCGTTTTTCTGTTGAAGTACAAGTATGGTCTCGAGATACATCTCGCCTGATTCTAATAAAATCATAATCCGCCTCCGTTTTTGTTTGATCGCTTCCTATTATAATAGCTATGTTTAAAAGTTCAGCCATATAAATTATAGTAAATGTAAGAGGAAAGGTCAATAATATCTTTTAAATCTTAAAAAAATATAAAAAATCTCTTGACAAGTTATCTGTGACTAACTATAATACCTTACGAAGTAAGCAAAAGCTAACCATAAGGAGGTAAAAATGATGCCTTTGAATTTAGCGGATCCGGGAGTGGAATCTATAATAAAAAAAGTCGGTGGAAGTCCTGAAGTTAAGCAGCATCTGGAGAATCTGGGTTTTGTGGCAGGAGGATGTGCTACCGTGGTTTCTTCCATAGGAGGTAACCTGATAGTAAATGTTAAGGAATCACGCGTTGCCATAAGTAAAGAGATGGCAGCTAAGATATATGTTTGAAAGGAGATATTAAACAAGCATGAAAACACTGAGAGATGTGGAGATCGGCGGCACCGCCAAGGTGAAAAAGCTTCACGGTGAAGGTGCCATCAAGAAAAGGATCATGGACATGGGTATCACCAAGGGAGTGGAGATATATGTCCGCAAGGTTGCACCGTTAGGTGACCCTGTTGAGATTACCGTCAGAGGCTATGAACTTTCACTTAGAAAAGCCGATGCCGAACTGATAGAGTGCGTGTAATATTACAGAAGTAGTATTATTGAACACAGACGGTTATTTATTTGGATAAAAGAAAAACTTTGGCTTATCCCCAAATTGTCATCCTGAGCGTAAGCGAAGGATCTTTATTTACAGCATGAGTTACCTGCGGGTAACATTTATTTGGCATGTATGTTAGCCAAAAGTAACCGAATCACATAATATATGTACACAGCAAATTAATTCAACATATAAGGAGTACAACATGGATTTAAGAATCGCCCTTGCGGGCAACCCGAACAGCGGTAAGACAACCCTGTTCAATGCACTTACAGGCTCCAACCAGTTCGTAGGAAACTGGCCCGGAGTTACAGTAGAGAAGAAGGAAGGTAAGCTTAAAAAACATGACGGCGTTACCATTACCGACCTTCCCGGTATTTATTCACTTTCCCCTTACACACTTGAAGAAGTTGTAGCCAGAAATTATCTGGTTAGTGAGCGTCCCGATGCGATACTTAACATCATTGACGGTACGAACTTAGAGCGTAACCTTTATCTTACCACGCAGCTTGTAGAACTCGGTATTCCCGTAGTTCTTGCCATTAACATGATGGATGTGGTAAGGAAGAACGGCGATAAGATCGATACTAAGCAGCTCTCAAAGCAGCTTGGCTGCAAGATAGTTGAGATATCAGCTCTTAAGGGCGAAGGCATCATGGAAGCAGCCGAAGAAGCCATTAATGCAGCCAAGAACGGCAAGACCATTCCCCAACATACCTTCTCGGGTCCCGTAGAGCATGCGATAGCTCATATTGAAGAAGCTGCCATTCATGGTATGCCTGAGGATCAGCAGCGCTGGTACGCTATCAAGATATTCGAGAGAGATGAGAAAGTATTAAAGCAGCTGAATATCCCTTCAGAGACTTTAAAGCATATCGAAGCAGATATCAAAGCGGCAGAAACAGAACTTGACGATGATGCCGAATCCATTATCACAAATGAGAGATATGTATATATCGGTGAGATATTAAAGGCTTCATACAAGAAAAAGAATAAAGGCGGACTTACAATGTCCGACAAGATAGATAAGGTTGTAACCAACAGATGGCTCGGCCTTCCCATATTTGCAGCCGTTATGTTTGCTATTTACTACCTGGCTATGGTTACAGTCGGCGCAAGCGCTACGGACTGGGCTAATGACGGTTTGTTCGGTGATGGCTGGCATCTGTTCGGTATCGGCGGCAGTGCTACCGAGGAAGCAGAAGAAGAGTATGGTGATACAGACGCCATCCTTGCAGGCTTCCTTGCAAAAGCTGATGAAGACGGTATAGATATTTCGGCTGCTGAAGAAGCTATGGATACTGAAGCCGAAGAGTTTGATGCTGCAGTTGCAGTAAACGAATTAAACGCCATTATGGCTAATTACTCAGATAAGTCCATGGAAATCCCTTACGAGCTGGAGGATGAAGAAACCCTGGAGGTGACCGAAGAAACAGCTACCTTAGAGGACGTGGACGGTGCCATCGAGATGTTCGAAAAGTACGAGGGCGGTGTTGACCCGGCCAACTACGGTGTATGGGTACCCGGCGTCCCTGTACTTGTAGAAGGTCTTCTTGACAAGATCGGCTGTGCAGACTGGCTGAAGAGCCTTATCCTTGACGGTATCATCGCCGGTGTAGGTGCGGTACTCGGATTCGTTCCCCAGATGCTCGTATTATTCTTCTTGCTTGCATTTGTTGAAGCATGCGGATACATGGCTCGTATCGCGTTCGTACTTGACAGGGTATTCAGAAAGTTCGGTCTTTCAGGAAAGTCATTTATCCCGATCCTTATCGGAACGGGCTGTGGTATCCCCGGTATCATGGCATCACGTACAATTGAAAATGAGCGTGACCGAAGGATGACCATTATCACTACAACATTTATCCCTTGCGGAGCCAAGCTTCCTTTCATCGCCATGGTGGCAGGCGCTATATTCGGCGGCTCGGCATGGATATCAACAGGCGCATACTTTATCGGACTTGCAGCGATCATCATTTCCGGTATCATGTTAAAGAAAACAAAGATGTTCTCGGGCGAGCCCGCTCCTTTCGTTATGGAGCTTCCCGCATACCATATGCCTACACTCGGTAACGTGCTTAGAAGCATGTGGGAGCGTGGATGGAGCTTTATCAAGAAGGCCGGAACAGTTATCCTTATTTCACAGATCGTTATCTGGTTCTTAAGCGGATTCGGTTGGGCAGAGGATGGCTTCAGGATGCTTGAAGAGGATGAGATTGATGTCAGCATATTGGCCAAGATCGGTAATGCAATCTCATGGATCTTCTCACCTCTCGGATGGGGCAACTGGCAGGCAGTCGTTGCTTCGATCACAGGACTTATTGCAAAGGAAAATATCGTTGGTACCATGGGTGTTCTTTACGGTGGTGCAGGAAACTTATATGATACACTCGGCGCAGCATTTACCGGTATAGCAGGTATGTCATTCCTGGTATTTAACCTTCTTTGCGCACCCTGCTTCGCAGCTATCGGAGCTATCAAGCGTGAGATGAACAGCCCTAAGTGGACATGGTTTGCTATTCTGTATCAGTGTGGATTCGCTTATCTTGTAGCACTTTGCATCATGCATATCGGAGGACTGTTCACCGGTGAAGCAAACGTTATAGGTGTTATAGTATCTGTAGCAGCTATAGTTGGTATGTTCTACATGCTGTTCAGACCTTACAAAGAGGCAAATATCAGAACCGCAAAATATAAGGGCGAAGCCAAGAAAGCAGCTTAAAATAATGAACATCAATCAGAGGGACGGTTCTCTGATTGAAAATAAAAAATGTCATTCTGAGCGCAGCGAAGAATCTTTAAGATCCTTCAAAGTGTTCAGGATGACATTGATTTATATTGAAATATAAATTGACAAATGATAGTATTATAAAAGAGTAAATCAGAGAGGAGGACCGATCATATGAATCCCGGTACATTAGCGGTTTTGGCCGTACTGGTTATAATAGTAGGGCTTATAATCTATAAGATGATCAAAGATAAAAAGTCCGGTAAATCCTCCTGCTCATGTGGCGGAAGCTGCTCCGGCTGCGGTATGGCCGGAAGCTGTCATAATGCAGCGTTCGGATCGGATAAAACAGGGACCGTACCGGTGGAAGACCGTGAAGTGGTAAAACACATAACCTTAAAAATAGACGGAATGATGTGCGGTATGTGCGAAAGCCATATCAATGACGCCATCAGGTCAGCATTAAGTGTCAGGAAGCTGAAAACATCACATGCAACCGGTATATCCGAGTTTTATACGGATGATGTGGTATCGGACGAAAGACTCCGCGCCATCATAGAAAAGACAGGATATAAGCTGCTTAATGTAGAAAGAGAATATATATAAGTAAAAGCCCCGAGCGATCGGGGCTTTTTATGTTAACTTCCTGTAGATCTATAGAATTTTATTCCTCTGTTAAACAGCATTGACATGATAAACAGTACCGCCACACCGGAAAGAGGGGTTACAAATACAGTCCAGGTGGGCCAGCCGTACAGCGGTTTATCCAAGATGTATGCCGCAGGCACATGCATGGTGAGTGCGAAAGGAGCCACTACGGAAAACAGGATCTTAAGCGGCCTAGGGTATATGTCTATCGGATACTGGCAGGCACTGCGTCCGCCGTAAGTCAGAGCATTTACCAACTCCACCGATTTAACGCTGTGTATACAGAATATTCCTTCTATCATGAAAAGCCCGAGTATCAGCATGCAGCTCGTAAGTACGGACTCGATAAGTGCCAGGACTTTTAGAAAACTCCAGGATACATCCGACATATTGCTGCCCATGATCATGGCAGTAACACCTACCGCTATACAGGTGATACGTCTCGGGTCAACACCGCTGCACAGTACCTGTGTCAGTACTCCGCGGGGGCGCAGGAGCAGTGTGTCCAGCTGCCCGTTTCTTACCATCGAAGGGAAGTTGCCGGTTATGCCTCTTCCGAAAAACTCGGTTATATAAAATGATACCGACATCAGTCCAAAGAAGAAGAATAGGTTTGATCCGCTCCATTGCTTTAGGTTTTCAAAACGGTCGATGACTAAGATTACCGCCAGCATTTCGCCGCCTTCCATAACGAGCTGTGCCAGGGTCTGCATGATAAACGAGGCAGGGTATTGAAGGTGGCTTCTGAGAAGCATTCCCATGGATCTGATATATAAATGAAATGTATTCAGCATGCTCCCTCACCCTCCCTGTATGATCATCTTTTTTCTGTTTGATTCCCACATCCATATACCTAGCAGTATTAATACCGCCGCCCATCCGGCCTGCCGTAAAAGTACGACCGGCATATCGCTTACAGGGTATTCTCCCGAATACAGCCTGATCGGAGCATCGAGCAATTGGGCGTAAGGCAGCATCGTTATTACTTTCTGCCAACTGTCGGGGAATAGTGTCAAAGGAAGCAGGTTACCTGATAACGTAACCATCAGAAGGTTTAACAGGCTCTGCATACCTCTAGGGTCAAGAGTCCGCATGGTAAATGCCATTGTGATATTTTCCAGGGCACACATACATAGCAATCCGAGGAAAAGTGCCACAAGTCCGGAACACAGTCCGGAAACGGAAGTAGGTAATGACATTCCCCAGCCCTTAGGTAAAAGGAAAGCCACTATCATCATGGGTATGCCGCGCATCAGGCTTCCCATCAGCTTTTGGGCGGCAACTCTTATATAGTAAAACCAGTAGAGATTGACCGGTCTGCCCATATCGTAGGAAATGCTGCCGTTCTTTATCTTATCGTTTAGATCGGGATCGGTAGCCACCATCATACGGAAAAATGCCTGCTGCAGCCACACGTAGGTGGAGACCTGTTCTATCGGCATTGCCTGAGCTTTGCTTTCATACAGTGCATGGTATAAAGCCACCAGGACTATTCCGAAAAACATCTGACAGATGATGCCGCCTATCATGGCTCCTCTGTACTGCAGCTCCATTTTCAATCTCATTCGAAACACGGAAAAGTAAGCTCTCATAGATCCATCTCCTTATACATGGCTGCGATCAGATGATCGATGTTTTCCGATTCCAATGTCATTTCACGGATGTTACCTGCATTTTGAAGAATGGACAGCATGTTTGCGGTCGGGAGCTCCGACGGGGAATATGTGATGTGTATCTCTCCGTCTTTTTGATCTGCCTTTACTCCGTCCGGAAGGTTTAATGTCGGTGTAGAGGTATCATATTTTACCGATACCGTACGTACCGTATCGAATTTTTCCAGCAGGTCGTTTAGGTGACCGTCAAACAGTTTCTGGCCGTGCCCAAGCACCATTACTCTTGAACAAAGAGCTGCGATATCTTCCATATCATGCGTAGTCAGCATGATAGTGGTACCGTGTTCCTTGTTTTCCCACTTGAGGAAATCTCTTAATGCCAGCTTACTCACCGCATCCAACCCTATGGTCGGCTCATCCAGGAAAAGCAGTTCTGGTCTGTGGAGAAGCGATCCGCACAGCTCGGCGCGCATTTTCTGTCCTAAGCTGAGAAGCCTCAGCGGCGTACGCATCAGATTTTCCAGCTGAAGCGCTTCCGTAAGCTCCGACAGCCTGGTCTTGTAGTCTTTTTCTGGGATCTTGTATATATCCTTTAGCAGTGAAAAGCTGTCGATGATGGGTACGTCCCACCATAGTTGGCTGCGCTGTCCGAATACAACTCCTATGTGTTTAACATAGTCTTTTCTGTCTTTCCATGGGACTCTGCCGCCGACCAATGCCTTTCCGCTCTCAGGAGTAAGTATCCCCGAAAGGATCTTAACGGTAGTGGACTTTCCGGCGCCGTTCGGGCCGATATAACCCACAAGCTCCCCTTTTTCAACAGTAAAGGAGATCCCCTTCAACGCTTCGACGATCTCCTTTTCTCTGAATAATTTGCCTTTTTCCCGTTTTTTCCTGACTGTGAATGTTTTTCGTAAACCCTCTACTTCGATATAACTCAAAGCAATCACCCCCATTACTTTTTTTGTGGTGCAGGAAAATTAATTATATCGTTAAATGGGATGGTTGTCAAGAAGTTTTGATACCCGCATCTCGTTTTTTGTCAAACGGCATATCATTTTTTGATAAGATCATAAAGTCCGGAGGATGTTATTTTTTTATTTGTCGAGCATATCAGCTGCCTCTTTAAGCAGGTCAATGATAGGAAGATGCTGGGGACAAACGCCCTCGCACTGCCCGCATCCTATACAATCGGAAGCTTTGCCACTGCCCTTGGACAGGATCAGATTATAGAAGTTTCTGGCTCTGAACTGGTCATTGTAAAGCCTTAAGGTATTTACAACTTTAAATACATACGGTATTTTATCACGATTATTTTATATATCAATGAAGTATCTTGTTTTTGATTGTGCTCAAACTTGTTTGTACAAGTTGTACAAACAAGTTTGAAACGAGAAAAAGACAAATAATAAAAACTTGTTTGTACAACTTGTACAAACAAGTTTTTTGTGCTATAATGGAATCAGTAAAGGAGGGAAGCAGAGTATGGTTAGTGTAAAATGTGATTACAGAATAAAAGAGGATATAGAATTTATCTTGGAAGCAGAAAAAATAAACAATGCTGAGCTTTCTGAGAAAACAAAGATATCAAGAGTTACATTGGATGAGATAATGAAAAAAGGAACAACAACGGACAGTGTTTGTGAAAAACTGTATTCATATGCATATGATAACAAATACAGATTAAATTCTGTTAAAGAAGAACTGATAAAGGAAAAATACAAAAATGTACTGTTTCACGGTTCGAAAAAGGGATTGTCAGAGATTGTTTCGAGTGGCTCGAGAGACAGATGTGATTTTGGAAAAGGTTTTTACATGGGGGAAACATACAGTCAAGCGTTAGCATTTGTCTGTGAAAACGAAAAATCTTCAGTGTATTCTTTTAGGTATTCTCTTGATAATCTGATGATAAAAAGATTTGACTGTTCTTTGGAGTGGATGATTGCTATTTGTTATTATCGTGGTACATTGGGAGAGTATGCTTCTAGTAAGATGGTAGATGATATTGTTTCAGAAGTTGATACGTCAGATGTGGTAATAGCACCGATAGCTGATAATAAGATGTTTTATATTATGGCACAGTTTACCGAAGGTGAAATCAATGCAGATGTTGCGCTTCATTCATTATCTGCATCAAATTTGGGGCTTCAATACATATTTAAAACCGATAAGGCGTTGGATACGTTGATTCCGGTAGAAAGATATTATCTTTGCAATCCGGAACGGGAAGAATGCAAAAAGGTATTGAATGAGCGAAGCTATGAGATAGATACCAAATTGAAACTGGCCAAAAGAGAGTTTAAAAGTGGTTTGTATATAGAGGAGTTATTAAAATGAGAAAATTCGATCACGACGGATTGTTACTGGCTGAATATCAAGGAAAGCTCTTTGAAAGATCGTTTGGCTTAAAGTGTTCTACAGGTATATTTATGAGAAGGTTCTTCCATTCAAATCTGCTAAAAAAATTAGATACAAATAATCCTGCGGCGTTATCATTGGATGTAGAAGAAGGTATAGATAGTATAACAGAACAGTTTACGGATTCTGAATATGGAAAGTTAAAATATCCTAAGAGTTCCTTATTTTGGATTGGGTATATGTACAGGTATATTTCGTATACGCGAGATGTTTCAACAAAATTTTTGATGAAAACATTTAGTTACAGTCAAATAAATACACTCTATTATACATACCATACTCAAGATCCGGAGTGGTGTGTTAAAGGGCTTTTAGAGGTTAATAATCTCTCGGAGGATATATTCGATAAAAATTTGCGGTTGAAAGAGATTATTAAAGGTAAGAAAGAGTATTGGGAAACAATAACTGTGTGATTGGGGATACATAATTGAAAGAGAAAGTAAGCATTGTCACGCGGATATCGGAGGGCAGCAGGTCGGAAGTTTACCTGGCGTCCAATGAAGACGGTGAGCCGGTCATATATAAAAAGATTCCGGGTGAGGATAAGACCGAACTTTATAAGAGAGTGAAAAGCTATGGCTTTGATTGTTTACCAAAGCTATATACTATTACATACTCGGACGGTTATACTGAACTTGTGGAAGAGTATGTGGAAGGAACCGATCTGGAGAAGAAAATAGATAAAGGATTAAGTATGGAGGAAGCTGAGCTTTTTTCAAAAAAGCTCATGGAAGCTATAAGAGATCTGCATAGCATGACGCCTCCGCTCATTCACAGGGACATAAAACCTGAGAACATACTTATCTCAAATGAAAACAGGTTGATGCTCATAGATCTTGAGGCGGCCAGAGAATATAGCAAAGAAGGTAAGGAACAGGATACCGTCCTGATCGGGACCAGAGGCTATGCGGCTCCGGAGCAGTTTGGGTTTAACCAGACTGATGTGAGAAGCGATGTCTATTCCACGGGCATAGTTATTAATCAGATATTTGAAAAGGTGGCTGTGGCCGACGATAAAAAGGAAAGTATAAAGTCTTTTATAACAAAAGCTACCATGTTTGACCCGGAACAAAGGTTTTCGGATATGGATGAAATGATCGCTGCCTTTGATGAAGCGTTAAAGAATGGGACAGGTATATTATATAAGAAGAAAGGCGTAATCTCGGGAAGTATGAAGATAACTGCCGGCTGCATAGCAGTTCTTCTTTTGACTGTGCTTTTGATATACCTGATAAAAAGGCCGGCAGAGAACAGTAATACTGATGAAAACTCAATACCTGCAATAGAAGAAACACATTATAAGGATTATGAGATTTTTCCTAAAGAGTATGAATATAAGCCTGTCGCACTAAAGCGGGAAGAGATTAAAAGTGCGGATACCTATTTTACTGTCGACAGTGAGTGCGTCATAGGCGCTGAATACCCTCTTTTAAGATTTTTGAAGGATGATCCGAGAGCCATTCTGTTCTATTCTGCAGAATTTGAAAACATTTCCGGAAATGCCGTTGAACTTATAAGGTTTACGGATAACGGCGCAAAGCCGGTGGATAGGTTAAAACTGATGGATGAAACCGGTTTTGAGATTAAGGATGGATGTATTTGTATCTTTGAAGATACCTTGAGCAGTTTGAACCCCGGTATATATATTCTAAAGATTTGTTTTTCGGAAGAAAAAGAAAGGGATTTCTATCTGCAGGTTTGTGATAAAGGGGATAACTCTGATGAATATGGAGCTTGCGTTATAGAGCCTGTTCAGTATTATAGCAGGTCTTCAGGTAATGATATTTTCTTTAATACCTATAATACATTTTGTGAAACAAAGAGTATATACATAGATGGAAAAAAGCTTTCCGATGGGGAATTCCTTTTGACGCTTGATAAAAAAGGTGTTATATTAAAAGGAGTAAACCTTGAAAAGTATAGTGCCACCGAAGCATCGGATGTCATAATTGAGATGACAAACGGCAAAAAGGCATATGGGAAGATAGTGTATATTTCCTAGTTTTTTATCTGCTTTGTAAAGTAACCCGGGAGGAGTCGCGAGATGGACGCTGTTAGGAATAAAACTACTCAAGAACTGTTAAACGAGATAATCCAAAAGGATGACATAAACGAGTATCTGGAAGAAAACAGGGATGAACTTTGGGATCCTTCACTATCCGGGTATCTGGACAGACTTTTGGAAAAATATAACGTCAAGAGAGCAGATCTTTTTAGGCGTGCAGGACTGGTAGGAAACAATTACGGCTATGAGATATTTAAAAATGATAAGAAGAGCCCTTCCAGAGAGATTCTTTTGCAGATAAGTATGGCATTTCCTTTGACCATAGATGAGACTCAACAGGTACTGCGAAAAGCAGGCACAGCAGTCCTGTATCCGAGAGACAGAAGAGATGCATATATTCTCTATGCCTTGAAAAATCAGATGCGCTTGGAAGAGCTGAATGATAAGCTTTCAGAAAACGGAATGAAAATATTGGGGAAGGATTGAGAGTTTTACTCATGAAAGGTAACAGG
>Ga0310786_10010165_pt1 | contig 11857 bp, 10 predicted proteins | sample AusTroGonzalo_MG_FD_203881 | JGI IMG/M metagenome (GOLD analysis project Ga0310786, IMG submission 203881) | Bovine rumen microbial communities from tropical cattle in Woodstock, Queensland, Australia - Gonzalo_03 (v2) (version 2) | ecosystem: Host-associated > Mammals > Digestive system >... | reverse complement strand
GTGAGCCATCCTGATTATAGAAAGCAGCTGGAACAAGGGGCTAAAAGCTATTGGGATCAGTATGGTACACCTGAAGCCTCACTACGTATTCTATTTCAGAACGGCAAATAACTATAGTTTTACAAATACAAACATTATCTCATTTAGGTATTAACAAAAATGATTCCCAAGAAAATACACTACTGCTGGTTCGGGGAGGGGGGGATGCCCCAATTGGCATTGGATTGCATCGCTTCGTGGCATAGGTATATGCCCCATTGGGAATACAAATTATGGAACGAGGAAAACTTCGATGTCAACAGCACTCCATATACCTCCGAATCATATTCTCTCGGCAAATATGCTTTTGTCAGTGATTACGTAAGATTATGGGCATTGAAAAGAGAGGGCGGTGTATATTTAGACACAGACGTTGAAGTATTTCGTTCATTAGAGCCTCTGCTATCCTACCTCGCGTTCGCTGGATTCGAGGGTAGCAAACATAAGCCGATTGGAACATGTATAATGGCGACAGAACCTCATGGGCAATGGGTTAAAGAAATGTTAGCAGTCTATAATGATCTGCATTTCGTTAAAAACGATGGCACTCCTGATCTCACCACTAATGTACAAAGGCTCACTGGAGTGATGACTACCAACGGGCTGCAGCAGGACGGAAAGGAACAGGATTACAAAGACCTGCATATCTTCCCCACCGATTATTTCTGTCCGAGACTAACTACTGGAGAATACATTAGGACAGAAAATACCTACTGCGACCATAAAGGGATTGGGTCGTGGCAAGATGGTAACACTGGCTGGAAAGGTGCTATCCTAAAGATTATAGGTCAAAAGAACATGACACGCCTCATCAAACTCAAACGAAGACTCCTCTAATCGAATTATCAAAATCACGCCAAAATTCATCTCAAACAAAATGACTTTTATTCCTCAATCAGAACCATCAGAACTAAAAGAACATTTTCTCTAACAAAATACCATCCTTTATTTTTTCATTTTCATGCTTCCTTTTTTCCCCTATCAATTCAGTCTCAAAGCCATTTCTCTCTATTTAGGCGCATTAGCCGCTGTAACAATCGTATTTTTCAGTCATGCCATGTCCTGGGAGTTTATCATCATGGGCATCGTATGGGTGGTGGGATTCTTTCTGCTTTGCAACACCTGCAGTAGCAAATGGAAAGATTGGCCGCGCAAAAGGTATGTCTCAGCTGTCTTCCTTTCCGCTTTAGGTGTCCGAATAGTATGGGTGTTCTTTAGTTATATTTTCTACACATTGAAAACGGGGATACCCTTTGAGTTTGAGGCTGCGGACTCACTCATGTATTGGGAATCTCCCATTGGATTGTCGAAACTTGAGTTTTCTAAATTAATTCGGGTTTTATTTCCCGCGGGAGGCAATTGGTCCGATTCAGGCTATATCTTTTACCTATCATTATTATACAAAATCACTGGTCCCAACATTATTATTGTACGACTTATCAAGGCTTTAATAAGTGCTGCAACCGTTTTGTTAATCTACCGCTTAGCTGAACGTAATATCGGCGAAGAAGGCGCACGTCTGGCAGGAATATTTACCTGCTTTATGCCCAACCTCATCGTCTACTGCGGTTTGCACCTAAAAGAAACCGAAATGTTGTTTTTGATCGTAGCCTATCTAGAAAGAGCCGACTTCCTACTACGTAGCAAGAAATACAATGTATTTACTATCACACTGCCGGTACTATTGGCACTAAGTTTGTTCACCTTTCGAACCGTACTTGGAGGAGCGGCACTGTTTTCGTTTGTAACCGCTATTGTTTTTACAACGACCAAGGTTATTGGGAAAAAGAAAAGAACAATGCTCATCGTTTGGGGAGTACTGGCCACCACGATGTTGACTGGAGGCACCATTGTCAACGAGGCTGAAGGGTATTGGGAAGAACGGTACGAGAACCAGTCTTCCAAACGTGTTCAACAAACATTAGCAGGCAACAAATGGGCCAAATATGCCACTGGCACCGTGATGGCCCCTATGATATTTGTACTTCCATTTCCCACGATGGTAAACACTGCGGAACAATATAACCAACAAGTACTTAGCGGGGGCAATTTTGTGCGCAACTTCCTCGGTGCCTTCGTTTTGATTGCCTTGTATATCGCCATATTCGTTAAAAAAAACTGGCGAGACTTATCTCTGATTGGGTCATTTGTGGTAGCCTATTTAGGTATCATCTCCACCAGCGGATTTGCCAACTCGGAGAGGTTCCTGTTGCCCGGGTTACCCGTGCTGCTGATTATGGCAGCATATGGAGTGACCCAGTTGAATGCCAAGACGTATAAGTTCGTGAAGATATGGTACTGGGTGGTGCCTATGATGGCGTTTGCTTGGGCATTTTTCAAAATCGGCTCCCGCGGATTGTTATGAGAATTTTAGTAGTTGTTAGCGGGAATCATGGGCAGGTGGCACCGTTTGTAACAGAACAGGTCGATGCTGTACGGCAAGCTGGATGTAAGACAGAACTATTCTGTGTGACAGGACACGGACTCCTTGGTTATCTAAAGAATCTAAAACCTCTCAGAGCGGCCATCCATCGTATCAATCCAGATATCGTGCATGCGCACTATGGTCTCTGCGGGTTACTTTGCACACTACAACACAAGGTACCCGTGGTGGTGACCTATCACGGCAGCGATATCAACAACCGACATATTTTACCCTTGAGCCGCTTGGCCATGCGCCGTGCCTCCTATAACATTTTCGTCTCTAAAAAACTTCAAAAAAAAAGTCTCGATGTCTTGAAGTCTCGATGCCTCGATGTCTTCTCCTCGGTGATACCGTGTGGGGTTGACACAACAATTTTTCACCCCATGAATCGCGAAGAAGCCTGCCATATTGTTGGATTAGAGCCAGAGAAACATTACATTCTTTTCGCTGGAGCATTCGACAATGAGGTGAAGAACCCGCAGCTGGCAAAAGTGGCCTTTGATCTATTCAGGGCTCATTTAGATGACATTATAAAATCTCAATCAGAACTGAAAAGAACTGAAAAGAATGCAGTCCATTTGCTTGAATTGAAAGGGTATAGCAGGGAGGAGGTAGCGGCGTTAATGAATACCGTGGATTGTTTGCTGATGACCTCGCATAGTGAGGGTTCGCCACAGGTGGTAAAAGAGGCAATAGCCTGCGGATGTACGGTAGTGAGTGTGGATGTGGGGGATGTTCGGGACTGGATTGAAGGTTCAGGTTACGGTGTCATCGTTGACCGCACACCCGGAGCCATTGCCAAAGCACTGTCAAAGCAACTAGAGAATCCTCACAAAAGCAACTGCAAAGAAAAAATAGAACAATTTGACAACCGCCAAATCGCAACCAAAATCATTAAGATATACAATTCTATCATAACAAATAACATTCGCAATCAGAACTAAAAGAACAAAAAGAAAGAATACCTTTAGCCAAAAGAACCAATAGATAAAAATCAACGATTCTCAAGCTTCTAATAGTTCTTTTCGTTCTGATTGAGATACGAATTCTGTGTGAGCTATGATTAAGATTATCACCAAATACGAAGAAATTGATAAAGGCCAATGGAACGACCTATTATACAACCGTTCCACAGTCGCCTCTTTCTTCCAAAGCCCAGAAGCCTACGAATTGTATGCACCTTTTAATTGGGCAGAGAGTATAATTGTAGCAGTAGAGGAAGAGGGCATATTAACTGGTGTAGTAGTAGCCATCTTGCAACACGAAGGTAACGGATTGATGCGCTACCTGACCTCGAGGGCAATTATCAATGGAGGCCCCTTGCTGGACAAGATGATTTCGGGAGAGGCATTGGAGTCATTACTTACTACCACCATTGACATACTGAAAAAAAAATGCATCTATATCGAAACCCGGAATTTCAACGACTATTCACAATGGCGGACAACATTTGAAACTTCCGGATTCTCCTATCAACCCCATTACAACTTCCACATCGACACTTCAAATCCCGAACTGGTAGAAAAACACTTTAGTAGCAGCCGGAGATACGAAATTAGACAATCCTTCAAAGAAGAAGCATATATTGACCAGAAGCATGAATTTATACTGGGTTTGTACAACATACTACATACTCTCTACAAAACCAAAGTACGGACTCCCCTACCGCCACTACAGTTTTTTCAACACCTCGCCCAGCAACCTTACTGCAAAATATTCATTGTACACGATTCCATCGGAAAACCCATTGGCGGTCAAGTGTCAGTATATCTAAAAAACAAAGCTGGATATGCCTGGTACTGCTGTGGTCTCGACCATGAGTATAAAAAGATTCATCCATCAGTATTGGCCAACTACTCTGGCATCAAATATGCTGCAGACAACGGTATTCCTTTATTTGACATGATGGGGGCAGGAAGCCCAAATGATGGAGGCTACGGCGTACGCGACTTCAAAGCACAGTTTGGTGGACAACTAGTGGAACACGGACGATTCCTGTACCTTTGCAGACCAGTTATCTACAAAACTGCGAAATGGATCCTAAACATTCGAAAGAAACTATGAACATCCTGGTCGACATAGGACATCCCGGCCATGTGCATCTGATGCGACACACCGCCGAGCAATTAACCCATAACGGACACCATTTGTTCTACTCGGTGAGGGAAATACCGATGGCCGTACGGCTAATGGAACACTATGGGATGACACCCTACCTCAACCTCGGCGGTAAACGGGACAGCATTGTCGGCAAGGCACAGACTGTGCTGAATCAAGACTTGCAACTTTTGCAATTTGTACGCAAACACAAAATTGATATCGGACTGAGCAGCGGCATTGTTTTGAGTCATGTGGCACGTCTGACAAAAATGAAGTCGATAGTCTTCGACGACGATGATGATGCAGCAGAACCACTAGTGGTTAAATACGGACATCCGCTGAGCGACGTGATCTTCACACCCGACTGCATACAACGCAAGACAAAACACGCCATATACTACGCCGGCACACATGAACTGGCCTATTTGCACCCCAACCACTTCATTCCCGATTCGCAAATATTGGCCAATGCTGGCATCTCCGAGGGGGAACGGTTTTTCATCATGCGCTTCGTTGCCTTGAAAGGGCATCATGACATTGGTCAGCAAGGACTTACTCTACAACAGAAAAAAACCTTAGTGGAGTTGCTGGAGCAACATGGACGCGTCATCATCACCTCGGAACGCGCTGTGGAGCCAGAGTTTGAACAATACCGTCTTCCGGTGCCACCATGGGAGATTCATTCGCTGATGGCCTATAGCGCCATGTTTATAGGCGACAGTCAAACCATGACCTCCGAAGCTGCGGTATTGGGGGTACCCGCATTGAAATGCAACACCTTTGCCGGACGACTGTCGGTACCCAACATGCTGGAACAGAAATATGACCTCTGCTACGCCTACACACCGGAGCGGTTCAACGAGATGCTAGCCCATATCAAAGCACTACTGACCCACGACCCCAAGGAACTGAAAAACGAGTGGCAGGAGAAACGTCAACGGATGCTACAAGAAATGATTGACCCCACAGAATTCTTTGTCAACTACATCACTAATATCACAACCAGTACTAAAAACTCTGGTTGAATCTATTAGCACCATGAAAGCCTATCTTGAATTGAAACGGCAACCTCTGCCATATTATAAGCGCGAGGGACTCTGGCGGACCATCCGTCGCTCGGCGGAAATTCATGGTTACCGTTCAGCATTGCTCTTCGGATGGGTAAGATGGAAAGACCATCTGCTAAACCAGTGGGCGATGCGATGCCCTTGGAACGGACTGAGGATAGCAATGCAACGATGGCGAGGGGTACATATCGGGAAAGAGGTACATATCGGACCTGGTTGCACCCTCGACTATGCCTACCCCTACTTTATCACTATAGAAGACGGTGCCTCGCTGGCTGGAAACGACTACCTTCTGGCACACAGCACCCCGATGGGGTGCCACCGTAACAACGTGGAGTCGTATGTGGCTCCCACTACCGTCGGACACAACGTCTGGGTAGGGGTAAATGTTACCATCCTGCCAGGCGTGACCATCGGCGAAGGAGCCATCGTGGCCGCAGGTGCAGTAGTAACTCGAGACGTGCCACCACACACCCTTGTGGCTGGAGTTCCTGCGCAGGTCGTCAAAACATTAAAGAGTTGATGGACTTTACCGTTGAAAAATACAGAGAGTTGCTTGAGGCGCTGAGAAGCCATAAGAGTTTTAGCCTCCGGCATGATGTGGACCTACGTCCCGACTATGCGCTCCGAATAGCACAAGAGGAGGCGACAGCAGGGTTAAACGCCACCTACTATTTCCGGACGGTACCCGAAAGCTATGACGAAAAGATTATCCGACAGATTGTATCATTGGGACATACGGCAGGCTACCATTACGAATGCCTGACCACCTGCAGAGGTGACCGAGAAGCTGCCTATGAGGATTTTTGCCGAAACCTGGAAAAACTCCGCCAAATAGTACCCATCCATACCGCCTGCGCCCATGGTAGTCCGCGGTCACCGTGGAATAGTCAAACTCTTTGGGAGAGCTCGAGACTTCAAGACAACAAATCCACAGGGCCATGGGATATACATTCTCTCGGCATCGATTATGAGCCCATGCTGGACACAGATTTCTCCAAAACACTATACCTTACCGATACAGGCCGCCGCTGGGACGGATACAAAGTCAGTGTCCGCGATAAGGTACCACAATACCAAGAGCACTGGGAGAAAGAAGGACTGACCTTCCACACGACCAATGACATCATCCAAGCCCTTCTTACCCCTTCCCATCCCATCCACCGCAAATCTCTTCTCATCAACACCCACCCCCAACGCTGGATGCCTTTCGGCCCACAATGGATGGCCGAGGCTGGATTGCAATGGTGGAAAAACCAGGCCAAACGGCTGATAGTATACTATGCGAAAAACAAGTCATAAATGGTCCACCATAGATACAGAAACAATTATTTAACATCATTTAACTCACCAAATCTATATCGAACACAATAAACGCCACATAGTGGCGTTGAGTTTAAACGCTATTTTTATATTATATGCGCACAAAAAAAATAATAACCATACTAGCGACAATCACGATACTAACTCTGACCTCGTGCATCACCTCACGTCGTGTCGACTATTTGCAGGATATGACGCACGGAAGCCAAATAGAGATAGAAAACCGTTTCGAGGCAACCATTGCCCCTTACGACGAGTTGAGCATTGTCGTGAAATCCACCGATGCCACCAACACCGACCTCGCAGAACCATTCAACCAATATGAAAGTCATTCCGGAGCAGGGAACTATTACCGCGGCTACTTGGTTGATGCTTACGGCAACATCGAAATGCCGACCCTTGGAAAAATCCACGTAGCTGGCCTAACGAGACTGCAACTTCAAGATACACTGACCGACCTGCTAAGACGTAGCGGATATATCACCTCGCCGTTTGTGACAGTACGATTTGATAATTTCAAAATATTTTTCTTAAGTGGCGGCATTGGTAGAGTGATTACTATCCCCAACGAACGCTGCACTTTCCTCGAAGCATTGGCCATGTTGGGTGGACTTGACATGTACACCCCACGTGACCGTATCGGCGTGATGCGAGAAGTGGACGGTCACATGGTGCTGCGCTACCTGGACCCCCGCTCGAGCGACGTGTTCCGCGATCCCTTCTTTATGCTCCAGCAAAACGATTTCATCATCGCCCCGACACACAACAACGGAACAGCACGCAGCGAGTTCGCATACTGGACTGGAGTGTTCAGCTCTGCCATATCCATGGCATCACTGATTACCACAATCCTGCTTTACAACAAGATGTCACAGCAATAACAACGAAGAATCATGGCTGACGAGACACGAAACACTGAGATTTCCTTCCTGGAAGAAAAGAAAGGGCCGAAGCTGCACGTGAAAGACATCCTCTTCATTGTGTTGCGTAACCTGCACTGGCTCATTCTATGTGGTGCTGTGGGTGCCGTAATCGCAGGCTACTCAGTTCGCCACCAAAACCGCGTCTACGAGAGCAATGCCCGTGTGCTGATTAAAGGCTCTTCGACCAATGGTAACGACAACACCTTGCGGGAAGCCTCGATAAAGACCATGTTCTCTACCAAGTCACTCTACAATAGTTCGATTAACAACGAGATGATGATTCTCACCTCGAAATCGGCCATGCAGGAAGTGGCTCAAAACCTAAAACTCAACGTCTTCTATACTTCCAAAACTCGCATAGTGGGACGACAGAAAGACCTCTATGGCGAATCGCCGATGACCGTCGACTTTGTCGATAACAACGACGAAGACTATTTGTCCCTTGACCTCACTGCCATCGACAACAAAACCTATCGTATCCACCTTGGCGAGAACTATACCCCCATCCGCGCCCGGTACGATGACACCGTAGCGACTCCCTTCGGACGGATAGCGGTACACAAGACTTGGTTCATGTCACCGGCTTACTTCGGTTCACCAATCCATGTGGAGCACCATAGCCTTACTGCCACCGCTGAACGCTACCGTGCGGCAATGAATGTAAGCCGCAACGACGACTTCAACACTATCGTCAATATTGTGCTACGTGACGCCTCCCCTATCCGCGCTGCCGAGGTAATCAACGAAGCCATAAGAGTCTACAACGAAGACGCCATCAAGGACAAACGTCGTATCATCGCATACACCTACGATTACATCAACGAGCGACTGCAGTTGTTACAGAACGATTTAGGTGTACAGGAGAACGCCCTGGCCGGCTTCAAACGCGAACACCAACTGCTTGACCTCTCTTCGTTCGGACAAAGTTATCTAGCCACCAGCATACAGTCATCGGAGGAAATCGAGCGTCTGCGCAAGCAACTCTCCATGGCACGCTACCTCATCCAGTCCAACGAAAGCAGCGACGACGCTCACCTGATCCCTCCCAGCAGCGTGATTGACGACAAGAACGTCATGCAAATAATCTCGCAGTACAATGCACTGGTTCTTGAGTTGGAACGTTACGACAGCCCCAACAATCCGAAAGTGAAGGCCAAAAAAGCCGAACTGAACACACTGAAAGAAAACATGAACCGACTGCTGGACGTGTATGTCGGGGTGTTACAGGAGCGTATATCCGAAGCTCAAATTGTGGCTTCGGCAGCATCGACCAAGATGAGCCAAGTTCCTCAGCAGCAACTCTACCTCGAGAATCTGGAACGCACCCAGAAAATCAAGGAGGAACTCTACCTGCACCTGCTGAGCCGTCGCGAGGAGTTGATGATTAGCCAACCCTCCATCGAACCCAATGGCAAGATCTTGGACCCCGCTCACATCAACCGTAACCCCATCGCCCCCGACGAAAAGAAGAGTACCCTTTACGGATTGTTACTGGGACTAATGATACCTGTAGCCATCTTCTTCATCCGCCTACTGCTCGACACCAAAGTGAAGTTCTACAAGGACATCCTGCAAGGCACCTCGGCACCCTTCCTGTGTGAAATACCTGGACGGCCGAAGAAAGACCAGCGCGACATCGTTGTGAGCAGCGGAGACCATGACACCCTGACCGAGTCGTTCCGTCTGTTGCGCACCAAAGTGGATTTCCTGGGCATCGGCGGACAGAACAATAACGAAGGTACGGTGATAATGACCACCTCGCTCCAGCCTGGCATGGGTAAAACCTTTATCTCAAGCAACCTGTGTGCCAGCTTCGGCATCACCAACAAACGTGTCATTCTCCTCGACCTCGACTTGCGCCGCGGTTCACTGACCCGCATCTTCTATTCCCGTCGTCATCCGGGCCTGTCGAACTACCTCGTCGGCAAAGTTGACGACTGGCACGATATCGTCAAGCACGACCTTATCACTGCGGGGCTGGATTCTCTCTTCTCGGGTCCCATCCCCCCCAACCCCACCGAGTTAATGGGCAACGGAAGACTTGACACACTTATCGCGGAACTGCGCAAAGAATACGACTATGTTGTCCTCGACACCGCCCCTACAGGCATCGTGGTCGACACCGAGATACTGAAACACCTTGTCGACATCAGCCTCTTTGTCATCCGCGCCGGCCACTTCGACAAGCGCCTCCTTGAAAATATTGAAGAACTCTACAAAGAGCATACCTTCCCCAACATGACCATCGTACTCAACGATGTACACTACAAGAAACTGATGCCGCTTGAACGCAAATACGGGTACGGTTATGGCTATGGTTATGGCTACGGATACGGCTATGGTTATGGCTACGGGTACGGGTATGGCTATGGGTACGACTACGGAAAAGACGAAGACGAGGAAGACAAACCCAAAACTACCAAGAAAAAGAAAAACACCCAAAAGGACGAAACTACAGAATGAAGCGACTGCTCGCAATATTATCCCTAACACTACTGATTACCTCAACGTTATCAGCACAGAACTTCAGCTCGAAAGGCTTCTCGCTAGGTGCTGACCGGGATACGCTGCTATATATCATCGCCTCGCCATTCGACAACTGGTACCTCACCGTTAGCGGTGGCATGCAAACCTTTATAGGCAACACCCCCGACCCCGAAGCCTGCTGGAACACCACCGACTATGGCGTGCGTCTGGATATTGGCAAATGGATTATCCCCGACGTGGCTGTATCACTACGTCTCGGCTTTGCCAACGCACACAGCAAGTCACGATTTGGCGGCAACAACCCGTGGTCCGACATCAAGAACCCTATCCACTACGACGGTGCTGAGTACGGTCCCTATTATCCCATTAAGGCTTATATGTTGACCGCCTTTGGGGTCGTCACCTTCGACTGGACCAATTTCCTGAGCGGCTATGAAGCCGGTAAACGCAAGCACTGGCACCTCTATACTCCCGTTGCATTGGGAGGCGTTGTGATGTTCAGCGATATCATCAACCCCAACTATGTCGACAAGGTCAACAGCAATCCCAATGAAGACAATGTCGCACTGGGAGAAATCCAAAAGAACTTTGAGTTAGGTTTCTCCGTAGGACTAATGACCGAGTACTTCGCCACCAAACACCTTTCCCTCTATGCGGCAGCGGAATTGATGTGCATGCGCGGAAGCATCGATGACTACAACTATAACTTGGATGCTAAATACCGCCGGGTAGACCTCGTGCCTTCGCTCTATGTGGGCGCCAAATTCAACCTGTTGCATGAGGTCAACAAATACAACCCCTATACCAAGTCTTCTCAGAGAGAGAAAGTCAACCATGAGTTCCTGGCCTTCGGCACCCGAAATACCATTCCGACGCTCACCGGACGTATAGAGAGTCTGAACAACCAGATAGATTCTCTCCAGAACCTCGCCGAAACTGTGAATCCAGAGAAGATAGAGGCCCTGCAAAACGAACTGGACAGCTTGCAGCAGGAGTTGGATAGCTTGCAGCTAACTCCCATCAGCAATATCCTTCCGGTCAATGTCATGGAAGAACTGCTCAACGCCAACGAGAAACTCAACCTGCCAGCCACCGTCGTCTTCTACCAACTCGACAAATACGACATTGACTACAACGGCTATAAGAAACTGCAGCATTTTGCTCACGACATCAGCACACTTGACGACACCATCGAGTTCTTCATCGTGGGTGCCGCTGACTCGCTCACTGGTTCCATCCGTCACAACCAATGGCTGTCCGAGCATCGTTGCCAAGCAGCCTACGACGTGCTAGTGAACCAGTTCCATGCCAACAAAAACCAGTTCATCTTGGCCCCGGCGGGCGGCATTATGGAATACGAGCCGCAGGAGAACAACCGTATGGCGCTCATCATCCAGCGTACACCCGTCACCGAGGAAATTATCAACCGCTGGATTAAGCACAAAGGAAAAGGGAAGAAGACCATCGCCCTTCCTTCTGAGAAGTAAATAAAG
>Ga0310786_10010164_pt1 | contig 11858 bp, 5 predicted proteins | sample AusTroGonzalo_MG_FD_203881 | JGI IMG/M metagenome (GOLD analysis project Ga0310786, IMG submission 203881) | Bovine rumen microbial communities from tropical cattle in Woodstock, Queensland, Australia - Gonzalo_03 (v2) (version 2) | ecosystem: Host-associated > Mammals > Digestive system >... | reverse complement strand
GATTTGCCTGAATCATCGCTGATGGTAACGAATACCGTCTGATCGGGTTTCCCATCAACTGTCAGCATGGTTGATGAAAGATTGGTAGGCTGGGACATCTGTGGCAGATTGCTCTTTTCCTGATTACCGCTACGCACCCCATATGCATAATGGAGCTGTCCGGAGTGGAGTGGGGCCCCAGTCTTGTCAACCACAGATACTTTCACAAGAGTTGGAGTCAGGACTTCGGTCTTGACGGTCATATTGTTCCAATCAATCTCTATCTTGTCTTGGGTGTCGGATTTTAACCCGTAGTCTGCAAGCACCTCATCGGCTGTAAGCCCTCTGTCGTAGAGACGCAGGGAGTGGATGTAGCCGCTGAAAGCATCTCCTCCTCGTGGATCAGCACCGATGGTGATAGGTCCGGATGGACGCAGCATGATGAAGTTATTCTTCTCATGAATCAGTTTTCCGTTGAGATAGAATCGCTGGAACCATCCGTCGTAAGTGACGGTCCAGTGCTGCCATTTACCTTCTCCTGCACTCACTTCGTTAGGGAATCCCGCACTTTCGAACGAGCCCGCATGATCGATGATACCTGTATCACGGTTTTTGCAGTTGTTGAACTGGAATGCGGTCAGGTCGCCACTCGATGGGGTGATGCTTGCGATACATTCGCTTGCTCCCACACTGGGGTTCAGAACCCATGCGGAGATGGTGTAGGCTGCATTGTAGGTGAAATTAGCCGGACAATTGAACGAACTGGTGAGACGTTGCTTTCCGTCGAAGAAGAAGGCATATTTGTTTTGGATGATCTCGACCAACAGTTCATCATCCGCGTTAAAGCTACCACCTGAGTGGTTCTTGACGGATTTCAGCATGAGCGCCTTTCCTTGTGCATAGTCATCTGCATTGATGTCAACCACAAGTCCGTTTTTGTATTGAACCCGTTGTGCAGGTTCCAGATCTTTCTTATGCAGGTTGGGATAGCCGCGATTGACAGCCTCATAGTCCATTCCTTCAACGGATGGGAGTAGGGCAGAAGGGTCATTCTTCTTGGTTGCATTATATACCTTGATGTTCCACAAGGCTCCGAAATGGCCGTTTTTCTGGGTGTCGGTAATTGTCACCTTAATATAACGAGCTTTTACCGCACCTTTCTCAATCAGCGGTGAACCCGCATCTGTGTTATTTGTCTTGTCGGCATAGAGCGTCCATTGTTGCTCGTCGTTTGAGGTCTCTACCTTATATTGGTAGAAGAACGTGGGGTATTCAAACTGCAGCCATACCTGATTGAACTGGGTGGGCTTACCTAAGTCGATACTAATCCACGATACTCCCTGATTGTTGGCTGGACGCCACAGGGTGCCATTGTTGTCATCTACTGCATAAGCGGCTATGAAGTCGCTTCCCAGTTCGGATGATGCTTTTACATGAGCCTGAAAGGCCAGGTTCTGAATGGCATTCTTCTTTGCTTTCTTGGTGAGCGAAGAAGGGAGAAGTCCTGTGTGAGTAGGTGTGATTCGACGAATATCACCATTAGACAGGAACTCAATCTTGTCGATACACAGCTGTCGGTTGAATCCATGCACGGAATGGGGATTATTGTGACGATGATAGACGATGTAGTAGTCATCTCCGTCAACGAGGATGGAGTGGTGACCTGGTCCGTGAACGGTTCCGTCGTCATTGCTCTTCAGTATGCAACCTTTGTATTCGTATGGCCCTATAGGACTTGTCTTGCTTGTAGCGTATTGCACCCGATAGGTATCGTCGTGACAGCTGCCTGACGAATAGGTGAAATAATAAATGCCGTTTCTCTTGAATACGAATGGGCCTTCGAAAAAGTCCTTCAGTTGGGTGTTGGGTACCAGTCCCTTATCCGTGAACGACTTTCCGTCAGGAGCCAGTTTGGCCCATCCGCATCCCGACTTTTCGTAGATGCCCCAAGTACCTACGAACATGTACTGAGTACCATCATCGTCGGTAAATACCTGTGGGTCGAGCGTGATGGCCATCGGGTCGCAATAGCGGTCGCGCATGAGGACTGCATCAGGTCGTCCCAGCATATTGGTCCAGGGACCTACGGGTGAATCGCTCTCACCTGCATACACCTGACAAGGGGTGCAATAGTAGTAGCGATATTTGCCGTCTTTGGTTGGGATGACTTCCGGAGCCCATACCACTTCCGTGGTAGGCCAGTTCATGACGACGTTGCGCCAGTTGACAAAGTCTTTCGACATCCATACCTGAGCAGGACCGTATCCGTTTCCTGTTCCGTCTGTCGTCGCATAGATATAGAACGTGTCGCCAAACTTACGGATGGTTGGGTCGGCGAAATAGCCGGGGATGAATGGATTCCCGTTTCCAGGCATGTTCCATTGTGATGGATTCTCTTGTATCTCCTGAGCACTTAGTGAAAGAGACGTGATAAGCAGAGTTGCTGATAAGAGTGATTTTAGCATAATAGATTAGTAGTTTCATGATTAGCGTTGCGACATTTCGCCACAACGCTAATCAATGGATTCGTTTTATTTGTAAAGTACTTTCTTTCCGTTGATGATATTGATGCCCTTGCGTGGAGCAGAGATACGCTGACCAGCCAGATTATAGATGCTGTCTTTCATCTCCAGTTGCTCACCACTCACCTCTGATATACTTGTATCAGGTGTTGGAGTCACTTTGATGTTGAACAGATAGCCCTTTTCGTTATACACAGCTACGATGCTTGTTGTATAGTCGCTGTTGTCTGATGGGTTCAATACGAGTGAGTGGAACTCTCCGTCCGTATATCCTACGCTGAACATTCCACCATCTTCATCTTCTGGTAACAGATATCCGTCGCCCGTGAATACAAATCCATACAGGTCATCGTAGTTCGAAGGTCTGAGTAACTGATGGAGCTGATTGTAGGCCATCCATACAATCTTACCTGCATCGTCACATTCGAGCGTTTCGAGCACCTCCGACAGATCGTATTTGGTTGCAGCATAATCGTTTGTCTCTGTATTGCATGAAGCCAGCTCAATATCGGTTGAACCTACAATGTCAACAGGATTACGCTCATTCACGTAGATAACGTTGATGTTCAGTTTCACTTTCGTTTTGTCATCCAGACTATATAGGTAGAACTCAGCGGTGTAATAGTCGCCCACCTCGCGCACACCGTCTTTCTGCCAGAAGCTGAGTTTTCCGTCTTTATAGCCTATTCCGTATGCAATCGTCAGGATAGGGATGGAAGGGTTGAAAGGAGCTGCCACATGAACAAACGAATTGTCCTCTTCTGCCAAAGCTCTGATGTCTGTCATCTGATAGCCGTTCAGGTAACCCACAGAATCGCTGATGACGGTACCTGAGATATTCGTAGCACTTGGCATGTCGCTATATCCTTCTCCTGGGATGTACACAGGTGTGCAGAATGTGACATCATTTGATTCGAAGATGTTGGAGACGTAATCCGTGAGATCGATGGTGTTCCTCATATAGTCTTCTTGCAACAGTTCCTCTCCACCTTTGTTGATAGGTACCATCTCTATCGCATAGTCCAAGACTTCAACAGTCTTGCATTCTGCAAATGTAGGCTGAGGCAAGATATTCACCTTGAGGTTCAGCTGATAGTAGTAGTTGTCTCCTACGATGTAGAGGGTTGACTTCACAATCGATTCAATCAGACTGTAGTCTGGATAGATGCCCACATGAAGGGCAGACAGATCGAGTTCGTAATCGGGTTCGCAGAATACCGCACATCCTGTAGCTCCCCAATCACACTTAAATCCGTCCTTGTTCAACCAATAGCCGCCATAATTTGCTGTAGCGTTATCTGTGAGTATGTCTTTTTCACTTTCTGCATACAGCACCAGCTGCATGTCCTCTCCCCATTTCAGACCTTCTTCGTAGCCGATACAGTCGGGGAGTGGTATCTGGGCATGAATGGCATCATAAAGCGAGTCGGCATTCAATTCTACGATACGATACTTGTACGAACCGTTATAATACATCGAAACATTCACGTCACGTTCACCCGCCTTCGTCATCTCAGAGAGTTTTGGTAATGTTGCTTCTGTGATGGTGAGTCTGACGGCTATTTCGATAGCGTTACTTCCGTTGATATAGTAGAGTAGGGCGAAGTAAGTGTTGCCGGAAAGTGTTGCATTTCCCACTTGTCCTACGGTCATCGACAGTTGCTTGTCGTCCAGTTCTACATCATGAATGTACATCACAGCGGGATAGGTGGTGTCTGCCACACATTCACCGGTTATTACTCCTATGTTCTCGTCGAAGATGTCTGTCAACCACCATCCGTTACGATAGTTGTAGCTGCTGGTCAGTTCGTCTGTCTTCCCTTCCGTCCCTTCGTCATACTGAGCGATGTAGAACTTATGAAGTGCCATTCCCAGACCTACGCCTCCCAACTTTGATAAAGCGTCTGTCATATCTACCGACACATGCTGTGAGGTGTTCTCATGGCGTGCTTCTGGAGCCGTGAGAGTTACTTCTACCTTATCGACAATTGTCAGTTCCGACAACTTTGGGTTCTGTGCGTTCGCCACGTTTGCTACCATTGAGAGCACGATGGCGAAAATGAGCGTAATGTTTCGTTTCATATTTGTTTCTTTATGTCTTTTACGTTGCAAAGTTACAAATAATTCGTGAAAGGACAAAACGAAATAAGGTGCATCTTTGAAAGACACACCTTATTTTATTATAACACGTGAGGATTTACTTCACCAGGAACTTTTTACCGTCCTTGATGTAGATACCTCTTGTCGCGTTCTTTACCAGACGACCTGTCAGGTCATACATCTTGCTGTCTGCCTTTTCTACTTCTACGAAGTTGATGGCAGCTGCATCACCGATAGTGATGTCGAACTGAACGCGTTTGTTGTCGTAGTATGCATAGATGGTGAATGTGAACGACTTGTCGAGGTTGCTGTCGTCGATAATCCAGCTGAAGAATCCACCTTCGTCAACAGCGTAACCTACCATTGCTACGAGGTTTTCATCGCTGGATGTGACTTGAGCATCCTTATCGAATCCGAAGCCTTCCAGTTCGTCGTAGTTGCTGCTCAGCGAACCGTTCTCATCGATGGCCATCCATGTACCGTTCTCTGCAAACTCATCAGCTGTACATCCGAGTGCCTCGAACATTGCATCGAGTGAGTATTCTGTGTACGTACCGTTTTCTTTATCTGATTCGTCGCGAGCTGGGAGGGTCAGCGTATAGGTTGCTACTGTTTCTGCTTCAGGCTGGATTTCCTCAACATAAACAACAGTGATAACGAACTTAATCTGCTTACCTGCATCCTGATTTACGAGGTAGAAGTTATCAGTGAACTTAGCACCAACATCTTGTGAACTTGGATACTGGAAGAACTGGAATACACCGCTTGCGTAGCAGATTCCGTAAGTGTCGCCACTCTTCCAAGTGCTGACAGATGATTTGTTTTCTACATTCTTTGCAGGCTCCATCCAGAATCCTGGGTTTGGATCGCATGAGTATTTCTTAGAATATGTTGCGGCACCCAATGTATCGATGACCTCTCCATAGAATGTAGGAGTGGTTGTACCGAGTTGAGACTCGATGAATTCAATGTCGGCATCGATTGGCTTATCCATCAGGTGATAGTCGGTTTCGCCAGCAGCATTCTTTCCATAATCCTGATATGCAGAACCTGGAACGATGTGATAAGTATAGTATCTTGTTGCTACAATCTCGCAATCAGCAGGACCTAAGATAACCTTTGTCGTATCAACAACATCACCAATCTGGATGTCCATCTTCAATTCATAATATTCGTTGTCGAGTGCATAGAACAGCGAACCCGTAGTCTTTTCACCACCTTCGAATACGCCTGGCATGTGACCAATCTGAATGTAAGAATTGAAGTTGTTTACGAAGTAGCTCTTGACAGATGTGTTCCAAGCCATTGGGTGACTCTCCATATCCATCCAGAAACCACCTGCTGCAGCACCGCTCTGACCTTCACCAGTTGTGTATCCAGTCGTTGGGTTGCCCTCAGCATCCAATGCGGTGAATGTCAGGTCAGCTGCAACTGTGCCGTCCTTGAAGAGACCTACGATTGAATCGATATCAATAGAAACAGTGGTTGTTCCATATCCAGCATCGATATCACGCTTCAGTGTGATGGTCTCGCTACCCACGCAAGTCTTCTGTGCCCATGGGAGGTCTTCAATCTCTTTTGGAATAATCTTGATTCTTACGTCAATTTCTACAGCCTTCTTATCTTCACCTACAATGTAGAGTTTTGCGAAGTTGGTGTTGTTCACCTTCAACGTTCCACTCTGTCCTACCTGAACCTTGAGTGAGTCTCCATCATAGCCAGTTGATGAGAAATGTACATGGAACTTCGTAAGATCACCTGAAGTGCCTTGTACGCACTCTTCAATTTCGTCGCCTGTGTCTTCGTCAATCAGCGCGTTCATCCAAGCAGTCGATGAGTAGTTGAGGTTCGTGAGCACGTCACTCTTCATGTCGTTCTCGTCCAACTGACTTACATAAACCAAATACTTGTACCATACACTGCTGAACTTCTCTGCATCATAACCGATAAGTGATGCGAGGTCACCTACCTGAATGGTATAGGTTTCTGCTGCAGTGTTTGAGCGAGGATACTGTTCTGCTACGATATCAAATTTCTTTACGATGTTCAACTCTGACAGGTTGTACTTTGGCAGTTCTTCGTAAGTGAGCTTCACGATAACGAAACAGTATTTCGCTGCGTCCGATGGGTTCTCAATACGATAAGTGGCTTTGTACGTAGCAGGTGTACCTGTTTGACCAGCCATACCACCGATGTAATAGATGTGTGGGTCTTTGTTGCCGTCATCATCTGCTACTGGAGCGAAGTCTGCCTTCACACAGATACGTGCACTACTTCCCCAACTTTCCCAGTCTCCGTCAGCATTACGCCATCCGTCTGTAGTACCTAACTTGTAATCTGGATCGAGTTCACCTGTGCTCTGAACTGCAAATGCAGATGCATCAGCAAGAGGACAGCCGATTTCAGCTGCGATTGCCTCTTCATCCAACGTCTGCGTGTACGACTCGTAGTACTCACCGCAGATAGAAGTGAATTCATACACGAATTCCTTCTGCGCATGTACACTGGTGGCAAAAAGCATTGCCGCCATCGTCATCATTGTAGTAATTGTTTTCTTCATAAGAAACTTTTGAGTTAATGTTATTAATTTTGTTAATTCGAAACGAGTGGATTCAGCACTTGTTTTCTCTGCAAATATACTAACATTATATAATGTGACCAAACATTTTCTGCGTTTTTTGTGTTTTTGATACATTTTTTTGCAAAAAACGCTCATCTTTCCTCCCCATTCCCCGAAATAACCGATGCTTTTAGCCATTTAATTATTGTGTCCGTAGGCCGTTCCACTAACGCATTCATACCTCCTTATCTGGTAGTTACTAACCTCATACTGTCTCATACCCTAGGAGTATGACGTTGTTATGACGTTGTTATGAGGTTGTTATGAGGTACTTATGAGGTACTCCGACCGAAAAGACACTGCAAAGTTACGATTTTTACAGCCGAAAACAAAATATATTTTTGGAAAATGATGTTAACGATGTTAATTGTTCATTCAGTGTTTTTCGGGAAATGGGGAGGAAAAGAAATAAAAATAAAAGACAGGGATCGCCTTTGGCGCTTTGAACCCCCGTCTGAATTCCTGCGGAGAGACGGGGATTCGAACCCCGGAACCGCTTTGGACGGTTACACGCTTTCCAGGCGTGCCTCTTCAGCCACTCGAGCATCTCTCCTTGACTTTCGACTTCTTACAATCTCATACCCACAGCAACTCGGGCATATCCGTCGTATAGTCTGATTTTATTATGATCCTGCTTGTATGAAAATTGGTTAAGTTGGGCCTGCAGACCAATGAAATAGTTTTTCCAGTTGTACGCAATACCCAGTCGCACATCCACATTGAGTTTTAGTGCACTATATTGTGTCTCGGAACCATTGTCCCAGAAATCAGCTGCATAATACCAATCGTCGTCATCATCGCCTAACAATCCCAGAGGTTTGTGAACCTTTCCATTTGCCCAGGTGCGAGTGGTAGGGTCCCATTTTCCATAATCGTCATTCTCTCCGTCACCTGAACTGAAGTCGTAGTTGAAATCGTATTTATAGACTTTCACACGGTTATAGACGCTGAGGGTAGGCATGACCATTGCATTGATGACAAAGCCTTTGAACGGTACAAAGTTGTAACCGTAGCCTAAACCGAGATTGGCTTGATGTACTTTGATGCGGTATGTGCCATGACCGATAAACATGAAAAAGGCGTTATCGTCGTTCGAATAGTCAAATGAAGACTGATACCATGTAGCACCTGCGAGGAATGAACCTGCAGAGCGACGTTGGATGACAGATTGGTTGTAGGCTGCAGCCTGTGAATAACGACGACCGTTGAATACATAGTAGCCATTGAGGTAAACCGATCGTATCCATACCGGTGAAGGCATTCGTCCTTCGGTCTGAAGTGGCTCTCCGTCCACCGTTCCGTCTGCATTGTAGCCTACAGCTGAAAACGATGTCTTGTCGGTGTTGAATCGTCTCAATCGGAAGTTGAACCCATATTTTGCACCTGTACAGCTGATAGAGAAATAACGTCCTGCGTTCTTGTTGAGCGAAAACGAATATGATAGTCCTGTACCACGATAACCAACCCAGAAACCAATGGAAGATGCCATAGGTGGTTTGAACCGCAACTTCCATTCCATGTACTCTTCTGTATCGGCTACATCTGTACGGTTGTCGCTCTCTACGTCCACTTCATTCACCTTGTATCGCAGGATGACTCTCCAAGGCTTTTCGGGCACTTCGATAAAGCGTGGATCTACCTTCGAACGGGCTTTGTTGTCTAAATAGTCTTGTAATTGACGAAGCCGCGCCTTCAACGTAGTTGCATTCTCATGGGGTGGCAGAATCCCGATGGAATCTGTTTCCTGTCCCGCAGCAGTTATGGAGAAAAGTAGGCCGCAAATAATGAGTATTCTTAGCATATCGTCATCACTTAATTAATAGATGTGCAAAGATACAAAAAAGTTGAAAGTTGAAAGTTGAAAGTTGAATGTTTTTTAATTTTTCATGATAGATTGCGTCTCTTTTATGCGATTTTTCAACTTTAACCTATCACCTTTATATTTTCTTAGTCCTTAGTTCTCTCGCCCTTTAAGGGAGAGTTAGGAGAGGGTCTCCTATCATTCGTGGTGATATTGTTCGCCTTTAAGGATGGTGAAGGCACGATAGAGTTGTTCGATGAAGATCATGCGGACCATCTGATGGGAGAAGGTCATCTTCGAGAGCGACAGCTTTTCATTAGCTCGCTGATAGATGGCAGGGGAGAAGCCATAAGGGCCTCCGATGATGAACACCAGTCGACGACTGACGGCTTGTTGCTTCTTGCTGATCCAGGTGGCAAACTCGACGCTGCGCAGTTCCAGACCGTGCTCGTCGAGCAGAACGACATAGTCGCTTTCCTGCAGCTGACGCAGAATCAATTCCCCCTCCATCTGCTTCTGTTGCTCTTGCGAGAGCGATTTGGTGTTCTTCAGTTCAGGGATGACGGTCACCTCGAACGGAGTGTAGTGCTTCACCCGCTCGCTATAGTCGTCGATGATAGACTCGTATGTCTTGCTGTTGGTCTTGCCAACCAGAATAAGTTGAATCTTCATTATCTTGTCACACTTTTCACGCCCTTTACTGTCTGAATCTTCTTGATAAGCTGATTCAGTCGCTTGGTGTCGTCGATGATGATGGTGAGGTTACCTGCGAAGAGGCCGTCTTCCGACGACTTGATGTCGATGCTGCGGAGCAGGATGTTCTTCTCCTTGGCGATGATGCTGGTGATGTTGCTCACGATACCCACATCGTCGTTTCCTACGATGTGTAGGGTGCTCGAGAACTGACCGCTGCTTTGTGTCGCCCAGTTCACTTCGATGGCACGGTAGGACATCTGCTCGAGCAATCTGCGACAGTTGGGGCAGTTCTTTCGGTGGATGGTGATTCCTCGGCTCACCGTCACGAATCCCACGATATCGTCACCATAGATTGGGTTACAGCATTTGGCGAGGTTGTACTCCACACCTTTTATATTATTACCGATGAGCAACACATCTTTGCCCGACTTGCCCATCAGGTTTTCGTTCGATTCGTCGAGATGGAAGTTTTCTGCGCTGACGGTCTCAGCCAAAGGCAGTTCGTTGTTCTCGCGTTTCAGCTCTTCGATATAGGCATCGATGACACGGTCCACACCCAGCACCTCTTCCGTCAGGGCTTTGTAGAACTCCATCACGTGTTTGAATCCCAACCGCTTGATGGTCTTCATCAATGTCGGCTCTATCATCTCCAGCTTGCGGTTCTTGAACTTGCGTTCGAGGGTTTCCTTGGCATAGGTGGCTGTCCGCAACTCCTGTTCGTTGATGCTCTGGCGTATCTTGCTGCGTGCTTTCGAAGTGATGGCATAATTGAGCCAGTCGCGTTTGGGCAGCTGGTTGGGGTTGGTGAGAATCTCCACTTGGTCGCCTGTCTGCAATTTGGTTCGTACAGGTACGTTCTTTCCGTTCACCAATCCTCCACTACAATGCGATCCGATGTTGGTGTGTATCTGGAAGGCGAAGTCGAGTAGGGTAGCGCCCTTGGGCAGTTTGAAGAGGTCGCCCTTGGGGGTGAACACGAACACCTCATCGCTATAGAGGTCCACCTTGAACTGATCGACCACTTGTTCGTCGCTTGTCCCCTGTGTTTCGAGTGCGCTGCGGATGTCCTTCAGCAGGTCTTCGAGTTTGGCTCCGCTGTCCTTCACACCCTTATAACGCCAATGTGCAGCCAATCCGTGTTCGGCTACATCGTCCATACGCTCAGTCCTGATTTGTATTTCCACCCATTTGCCTTCCGGTCCCATCACGGTGGTGTGCAGACTCTCGTAGCCGTTGCTCTTGGGCACACTGAGCCAGTCGCGAAGACGCTTGGGGTTGGGGCGATACATATCGGTCACGATGCTATAGACCTGCCAGCAGTCTTGCTTCTCGCGTTCAGGTTTCGAGTCGAGGATGATTCGGATGGCGAAGAGGTCGTAGATGCCTTCGAACTGACACTTCTGCTTCTTCATCTTCTGCCAGATGGAGTGGATGCTCTTCGTGCGCCCTTTGATGTGGAACTTCAGTCCGGCTGCTTGCAGCTTTTCTTCGATAGGGGCAATGAACTTGCGGATATACTCATCGCGGGTGCGCTTGGTGGCGTTGAGCTTCTCTTTTATCATGTAGAAGGTCTCTGTCTCCAAGTACTTGAGCGACAAGTCTTCCAGTTCGGATTTGATGAGATAAAGTCCCAGTTTATGGGCAAGGGGAGCATAGAGGATGCTGGCCTCGTAAGCCACTTTCTTGCGTGTTTCATCGCTGCCCAGTTCCTTGATCTGGCGCATCAGGTTCACGCGGTCGGCAATGATGATGAAGATGACCCTCATATCCTCGGCAAACGACAGCATCAGGTCGCGATAGTTTTCTGTTTCGATGCTGTTGCTCTTGGCATACAGCTCGTTCACCTTCAGCAGGCCGTGGATGATCTTCACCACGTCTTCGCCAAACAGTCTAGCTATTTCGGTTTCCGTTACCACCCCCTTGTGTACATACTCGTGGAGTAGGGTGCTGATGATGATGGCTCTGCTGGCTCCGATTTCCTCGATGGTAATCAATGCAGTCTGTAGATCGAACAACACAGGATTCAGACCGAATTCACGTTCGAGTTCAGTCTGTTGCTCAATGTCCTTGCTGTGTTCCAACACAATCTTCCGAATGTGTTGCAGGTCCTCTTTGCTGAAGGTGTCAGCCGTCAGACTTT
>Ga0310786_10010162_pt1 | contig 11858 bp, 10 predicted proteins | sample AusTroGonzalo_MG_FD_203881 | JGI IMG/M metagenome (GOLD analysis project Ga0310786, IMG submission 203881) | Bovine rumen microbial communities from tropical cattle in Woodstock, Queensland, Australia - Gonzalo_03 (v2) (version 2) | ecosystem: Host-associated > Mammals > Digestive system >... | reverse complement strand
CCTGCGGATCGTTCAACCGGTCGGCACAGCCGACCGCCACGATGCCGGTGAGGACAAGGGCAGCAAAGGAGAGAATATGCTTCATCTTCGTTGGGGATTGTTGATTTTGAAATGCACCGCGACCGACCTACTACCATATGCGGCAGAGGCTCGCGGAAGAATACACTACAGTTAAGTATTTAAGTTATTATCTTTCAAACGCTAGTTCGCGACTTCACACAGGAATTTGATGCGGACGAGGCGGATCTCCCACTCTTCGTAGTCTCCGCTGAGGGCGTCAATCGCTTCCTGCAGAGAGTCTGAAGTGGCCTCTTCCTTGAACCAGTCGTAGATTTCATCTACCACCTCGGGGTCCAGTTCTTCCTCAATGTAATAATTAATGTTGACACGGGTACCGGTGGCCACAATGCCTTCGATTTCCGTGAGCAGTTCGTCCATGTCCAGGCCCTTGGCAGCGGCAATGTCACCGAGGTCCATCTTGCGGTCGATGGACTGGATGATGTATACCTTGTTGCCGGACTTGGAGGCCACCGACTTCACCACGAAATCGTCGGGGCGTTCAATCTCGTTCTCCTCCACGTACTTGGCAATGAGGTCGATGAAAGGCTGGCCGAACTTCTGCGCCTTGCCTTCTCCCACGCCCTGGCACTTCTCCTGTAACTCTTTCAGGGTGAGCGGATAAACGATGGTCATATCTTCCAGGGAAGGATCCCCGAAAATAATCCAGGGCTGCAGATGCTTCTTGCGCGCGACGTCCTTGCGGAGGTCTTTCAGCATGGACAGCAGCACCGGGTCTCCGCCGCCACCGCCGTGCATCGCCGCGGGCGAATCTTCGTCTTCGTCGTCCTCTCCTTCGGAGAAGGTGCGGTCCTCTACCAGCATCACTTCGTGGGGATGCTTGAAGAATTCGAGGCCCTTTTCCGTGGCCGATATAAGACCGTAATTTTCAATATCTTTCTCCAGGTAATGCAAGAGCAGTCCCTGGTGGATAACGGCAAACCAGAAGCGGATGTCGTGGTCCTTGCCGGCACCAAAGAGCGAGAGTTCGTCGTGGCGGTAGGACTTGACCATGGCATTGGTGACACCCGAAAGGATGGCGGCCAGATGCTCCAGTTTGAAACGCTCCGGCAGGGACTCGATGAGCTCGATTACGAGCGCCATATCCTCGCGGCCGTCGTAGCGTTTCTTCGGGTGCAGACAGTTGTCGCACGCGCCGCAGTTTTCCTGCGGATATTCTTCACCGAAGTAGTTCAGCAGCAGCTTTCTGCGGCACTGGCTGGATTCTGCGTAAGCCACGGTTTCCTGCAGCAGCTGCTTCCCGATTTCCTGTTCGGCAACGGGCTTACCCTGCATGAACTTCTCCAGTTTCTGGATGTCTTTGTAACTATAGTAGGTGATGCACTGGCCTTCCTGCCCGTCACGGCCTGCACGGCCGGTTTCCTGGTAGTAGCCTTCGATGCTCTTGGGAATGTCGTAGTGGATGACGAAACGCACGTCCGGCTTGTCGATACCCATACCGAAGGCGATGGTGGCCACAATGACGTCGATTTCCTCCGTGAGGAAGAGGTCCTGATTTTCGGCCCTTGTCTTTGCGTCCAGGCCGGCGTGATACGGCAGCGCCTTGATACCGTTGATGGAAAGCATCTGCGCCATTTCCTCTACCTTCTTACGGCTGAGGCAGTAGATGATGCCGCTCTTGCCGGGATTCTGGCGGATGAAGCGAATGATGTCCTTTTCGGGCTCCACTTTGTCCCGCACCTCGTAGTAGAGGTTGGGGCGGTTGAAAGAGGACTTGAACACCTTCGCATCCTGGATGCGGAGGTTCTTGAGGATGTCGCTCTGGACCTTGGGCGTAGCGGTGGCCGTAAGGGCAATCACCGGAGCCGGCTGAATCTGGTCGATGATTGAACGGATCTTGCGGTACTCCGGACGGAAGTCGTGGCCCCACTCGGAAATACAGTGGGCCTCGTCTACTGCATAGAAGGAAATCTTGACCGACTTGAGCAGGGCGATATTCTCTTCCTTGGTGAGGGATTCCGGTGCCACATACAGGAGTTTGGTTACCCCGCGCAGGAGGTCCTCCTGTACCTCGGCAATCTGGATACGGCTCAACGAGGAATTCAAGAAGTGGGCGATTCCGTCGTCCCCGGCCTCGAAGCCGCGGATGGCGTCCACCTGGTTTTTCATCAGTGCGATGAGCGGTGAGATAACAATAGCGGTGCCCTCCATCACCAAAGCAGGAAGCTGGTAGCAGAGGGACTTGCCCCCGCCGGTTGGCATGAGGACAAAGGCGTTATTACCGGAAACCAAGTGCTGGATGATACGCTCTTGGTCTCCCTTGAATGCATCGAATCCGAAGAAGGTTTTCAGCTTCGAATGCAAGGTGGAGGTATCAACCAAATTCATTCGTTCAAATACTTTTCGTAATTATACCCAAATTTACTAATTTTTCCAAACAAACAACAGGCTTCTTTACAATATTTTGCGCTTCAAGCTTATACATTAGGCATTCTTCCAAATATTTGTTATATTTGCAGGTTAGAAACAGGACAAAAACGTTAAATTTTTTTAATAAGATGAAACTCGTAAAACTCTTCGCCATTGCTTCCGCAGCAGCGCTCGTGATGGCATGCGGCACCTCCAAAGTAGAGGGCTCCAAAGAAGTTCGCAGCCTCCTCCCTTCCAAGGGTCAGGTAGACACCACTTCTTATCTCCTGGGTGTTAACTTCGGCCTGGTGATCAGCCAGAACGGCTTCGGCGATCTGAACATGGCTCAGGTCCGCAAAGGTATGGCCGACGCTCTCGCCGCCAAGGAAGGTCAGCCCATGGACTCCGCTTTCGTAAAGCAGTTCAAGATCGACCCCTCCGACATGAACATGATCATCAACAGCTTCCTGCAGAAGCGCACCGCTTACGAAGGCGCTCTGAACAAGGAGAAGGGTGACAAGTTCCGCAAAGAGTTCTTTGTAAAGAACAGCGCAGACTCCACCGCTTCCGGTATCGTTTACCTGATCCAGGATTCCGGCAGCGACAAGCGCGCCATCAGCGACCGTGACACCGTGAAGGTGAACTACAAGGGCACCACCATCGACGGTAAGGAGTTCGACGCCAACGAAGGCATCGAGTTCCCGCTGAACCGCGTGATCAAGGGCTGGACCGAGGGCATGAAGCTCGTGGGCGAAGGTGGTAAGATCACCCTCGTGATCCCCGCTGAACTCGCTTACGGCGAGCGTGGTCCCCGTGAGATCGGCGCCAACTCCACCCTCATCTTCGATGTGGACCTCCTGGAAGTAAAGCCCTTCGTCGAGAAGTAAGTCTATGGCACTGGAACTGGAAGGAACGCTTCGTCAGAAGCTGGGCGTACAGCAGGGTACATCGGCCCGCGGTCAGTGGGCCAAGCAGGAGTTCATCCTGGAGTACCCTGACGGCAATTACACGTCGCAGGTCTGCTTCACCGCCTTCGGGCAGGATAAAGTAGCAGATCTGGATAAGTACCAGGTGGGAGACCGCGTAAAGGTTTCCTTCAACCTCAAGAGCCGCGAATACAACGGCCGCTGGTACACCGACGTCTCCATCTGGCGCATCTCCCCTGCCGGGGAGGCAGCCGCCCCGTCGGCCCGTCCGGCCGCTCCGGCATCGGCCCCTATATCGGCCCCGCCCGTCGGAGACATCCCGGCGCCCACGCTGGACGACATGCCGGCCGATTCCGCTGAAGCCGACGACCTCCCGTTCTAATACGCACAAAACCTTCGGTAGCAAAAACCGAAGGTTTTTTGTATCTTTGCAGGCTATGATGAATTTTGGATATAACAACCGTTGGATACGGCTGGTCAAGGACCTGCTGTTTGTAGCGCTGGGCGTCTGGCTGGTTTCCCGGCCCGGCTTTTTCACCGTACTGCTGGGCATGCTGGCCATTGCCTGGTACGGCCGCGACGCCTACTATCAGGCCAAGGTCCTGTGGCAGGAAAAACATTATAAACCCGCTGAGAGTACAACCGCTCCCCGCGAGGACGGCAAAATCACCGTCCACACCGGAGACGCAAAAGAAGTAAGCTTCGAGAAGGAATAAGGCATGATTCCCAAGGAGACAGTAGACCTCATCCTGGACACCGCCCGCGTTGAAGAGGTGGTGGGAGATTTCGTGACGCTCAAGCGCCGCGGCTCCAGCTATGTGGCCTGCTGCCCCTTCCACAACGAGAAAACGCCTTCCTTCCACGTAACCCCCTCCAAGGGAATCTACAAGTGCTTCGGCTGCGGCAAGGCCGGCAGTGCTGTGGGTTTTGTCATGGATTACGAACACATGACCTACCCGGAAGCCCTGCGGTATCTGGCCCGGAAGTACAACATTGAGATTCAGGAAGAGGAAGAAACGGTGGAGCAGATGGCCGCGCGGCAGCGCAGCGAGAGCCTGATGGCCGTGAGCGAGTTCGCCCGAGAGTTCTTCTGCGACCAGCTCAAGGATGGCGAAGGCCGCGCCGTGGGCTACCAGTACTACCGCAAGCGCAACATCCAGGACGCCACCATCGAGCAGTGGAGCCTGGGCTGGGCGCCGTCGGGCCGCACCGCCTTCGTGGACGCCGCCCGGGCCGCCGGGTATAAGGACGAGTTCATGCTGGCCGCGGGCCTGGCCATCCAGACCGAAGACGGCAAGCTCATCGACAAATTCCGCGAGCGGGTGATGTTCCCCATCCACTCCGTGAGCGGCCGCGTCATCGCCTTCAGCGGCCGAACCTTGAAGGCCGATAATCCCGCCAAGTACGTCAACTCTCCGGAAACGGAGATCTATATCAAGAGCCGCAACCTGCTGGGCATCTACTTCGCCAAGAGCGGAATCGCCAAGGAAGACCGTTGCATCCTGGTGGAAGGCAACGTGGACGTGGTGATGATGCACCAGATGGGCATCACCAACGTGGTGGCCTCCTGCGGCACGTCCCTCACCGAGGAACAGATCCGCCTCATCGGCAAGTTCACGCAGAACGTCACCATCATGTACGACGGAGACTCTGCGGGCCTGCATGCGGCGATCAGGGCCATCGGCCTTATCCTCAAGGAGGGCATGAACCCGAAGGTGGTCTTCCTCTCCGACGGCGACGACCCGGACTCCTTCTCCCAGAAGCATACGCTGGAGGAGATCCGCGCGTTCATCGCCGACCATGAGCAGGACGGCATCGTCTTCAAGACCAACCTCCTGCTGGAGCAGGCCGGCGAAGACCCGCTTAAGAAGGCCAACCTCATCAACGAGATTGCCGATACCGTGGCCGATATCCCCGACGCCATCAAGCGCCAGGTATACATCGGCAGCGTGGCCAAGCAGTTCGGCATCGAGGAGGACATCATCCAGGACCGCGTGCGCAAGACGCGGGAGACGGCCGCCAGGCAGCAGGCATCACGTTCCTCTGGGCGAAGGGAATACTCCCTTTCCTCCGCAAATATGAAGGCCGATGCTACGGAAAGGGAGTCTTCCCTCCGCCCCGTCCCCGAAGAAGCCTCCGCTGTCATACCGAGCGAAGCGAGTGTATCTCCTCTTTCAAAGGAGCAGCAGATCCTCGAGCCTTCGGAAAAGGAGCTCCTGGGCTTTATCCTGCGCTACGGCCGCACACCGCTCCAGTTCGAGACAGACTCGGAGTTCTACGACCCCGAAGGGCAGCAGACGGTGGCCGAATTCATCGACGCCGCCCTGGCCGGTGACGATGCCCACTTCGTGAACCCCGCCTACGAGGCTGCCTATCAGACCTACTTCGCCCTGTACGACCAAGGTCTGGACCAGGACGCCATTGTGCTGGCGCTCCTCAACGGAGCAGACCGTAACATCGCCGGCGTAGCAGCCGACCTTTCCACGGAGAAGTACGAGCTCACCGTGCACAACTTCTCCGACGCCCTCACCACCACGGACTCCTGGCTGGTGACCTATGTACCCCGCGCCATCCTGGCCTACCACGACAAGCGCATCACCGCCCGTCAGGCCGAGATTACCCGGAAACTGAAAGACCCGGCCGCCGCCGGGGAAATGATCGAGCTCATGCAGCAGCTGAGCAAACTGACAGAAATTAAGAAGAGTATCAATATCAAACTAGGGAGACTGAAGAAATGAGTTATAAGAGAACCCTTGTGACCTGTGCATTGCCTTATGCCAACGGTCCCGTCCATATCGGCCATCTTGCCGGCGCTTACATCCCCGGCGACATCTACGTCCGCTACCTGCGCATGCGCGGGGAAGATGTGGTATTCGTCTGCGGTTCCGACGAGCACGGCGTGCCCATCACCATCAAAGCGCGCGAGCAGGGCGTTACCCCGCAGGATATCGTGGACAAGTACCATAAGGTGATGAAGGATGCCTTCACGGGCCTGGGTATCAACTACGACATCTACTCCCGTACTTCTTCGGCCGTGCACGAGGAAAATGCGGCCGAGTTCTTCCGCAAGCTCTACGACCAGAACGACTTCGTGACGCAGGAGAGCGAGCAGCTCTACGACGAGGAGGCCAAGATGTTCCTGACAGACCGTCTCATCGAAGGCACCTGCCCCAAGTGCGGCAACCCGCACGCCTATGGGGACCAGTGCGAGAAGTGCGGCAGCACCCTGAGCCCCGAAGAGCTGCTGGACCCGAAATCCAAGCTGTCCGGTTCCACACCGGTGAAGAAGAAGACCAAGCACTGGTATCTTCCCCTGGACAAGTACGAGCCCTGGCTGCGGGACTGGATCCTGGAGCAGCACAAGGAGTGGAAGACCAACGTATATGGCCAGTGCAAGAGCTGGCTGGACGGCGGCCTGCAGCCCCGTGCCGTTACGCGTGACCTGGACTGGGGCGTGCCCGTGCCGGTAGACGGCGCCGAGGGCAAGGTGCTCTACGTCTGGTTCGACGCTCCCATCGGCTACATCTCCAACACCAAGGAGCTCCTGCCCGAAAGCTGGGAGAAATGGTGGAAAGACCCCGAGACCAAGCTGGTGCATTTCATCGGCAAAGACAATATCGTGTTCCACTGCATTGTGTTCCCCTCCATGCTCAAAGCCTACGGGGACTACATTCTGCCGGACAACGTACCTTCCAACGAGTTCCTGAACCTGGAAGGCGACAAAATCTCCACGTCCCGCAACTGGGCCGTCTGGGTGCACGAGTATGAGGAGCAGTTCCCCGGTCAGGAGGACGTTCTGCGTTACGTGCTCACCGCCAACGCCCCGGAAACCAAGGACAACGACTTCACCTGGAAAGACTTCCAGGGCCGCAACAACAGCGAACTGGTGGCCATCTTCGGTAACTTCGTGAACCGTGCCGTGGTGCTCACCCAGAAGTACTTCGGCGGCAAGGTCCCCCAGAACCTGAAGCCCGAAGCCATCGACGCCGAAACGCTGGCCGCCGTGAAGCCCTGCCGCGAGGCCCTGGAGAAATACATCGAGACCTATCACTTCCGCGAGGCTCTCAAGGAAGCCATGAATATCGCCCGCATTGGCAACAAGTACATCTCCGACATGGAGCCCTGGAAAGTGGCCAAGGAAGACATGGACCGCACCGCCAGCATCCTGTACACCTGTCTGCAGCTGTGCGCCGACTGCGCTATCGCCTTCGAGCCGTTCCTCCCCTTCAGCGCCGAAAAACTGCGCGGCATCCTGCGCGTAGGCATCGACGCCGGCTGGGACCACCGCGCCGGCGAAGGCAAGCCCACCGTGAACTTCTACAAGGCCGATGAAGGCAAGGCCGTCCACACGCGCGCCTTTGGTTCTGCTTTAGCGAGCGAATCACTCATCCTGAACTGGGAAATGCTGGGCGCCGCCGAGCTGATCCCCTCCGGCCACGAGCTGGGCGAAGCCGTGCTGCTCTTCCAGAAGATCGAAGACAGCGTAGTGGAAGCCCAGATGGCACGCCTGGAAGCCATCAAGAAAGCCCGCGAAGCCGCCGAGGCCGAGCGTGCCGCCGCCGAAGCCGCCAAGAAGATCGAGCCCCAGAAGGCCGAAGTCACCTTCGACCAGTTCGAGGCCATGGATATCCGTACCGCCACGGTACTGGCTGCCGAGCGTGTTCCCAAGACGGACAAGCTCCTCAAGCTCACCATCGACACGGGTATCGACCAGCGCACCATCGTTTCCGGTATTGCAGAGTATTACAGCCCCGAAGACATGCTGGGCAAGCAGATCTGTATCCTGGCCAACCTCGCTCCCCGCTCCATTCGCGGCATCGAGTCCAAGGGTATGATTCTGATGGCTAAGCAGGGCGACGGCAAGATGCGCTTCATCACCCCTCAGGAGGCCCTCAACAACGGCGCCCAGATTGGCTAGGCCGTAATTATTCCGCCGAAATCCAGCGAATGTGCTCGTCGCGGCGCCACCAGGTGAGCTGGCGTTTGGCGTAGTGGCGGGTGCTGGCCTGGATGTGGCGGATGGTAGTATCCAGATCGTAGGTGCCGTCGAAGTATTCGAACATTTCGCGGTAACCTACGGTTTGCAGGGCAGGAAGGTCCCGGTACGGAAGCATGGCGCGGGCCTCGGCCTCCAGACCTTCGTCCACCATCTTGAGGACGCGGGCGTTGATGCGCTCGTAGAGTTCTTCGCGCGGGCGTTCCAGGCCGATTTTTTCAATTTCGAAATTCCGCTCCTTGAAGCTGCGCGTCTTGTAAGAGGAGAAGGGCTGGCCGGTGTACATGCTCACTTCCAGGGCACGGATCACGCGCTGGCCGTTGGAGAGGTCCAGCTCCTCGTAGGAGACGGGATCCAGTTCCTTCAGCTGCTGGGCAAGGACTTCCACGCCCTCGTCCTTCAGGCATTCCATCAGGTGCTGGCGCAGCTGGAGGGGTACTTCCGGAAAGTCGTCCAGGCCGTAGCAGAAGGCGTCGATGTACATCATGGAACCGCCGCACATCACCAGGGTTTCATGACCCTCGGCAAACAGGCGGTTCACCAGTTCCATGGCTTCCACTTCATAGATGCCCGCCGTGTAGTTACGGGTAACGGGAATGGAACGGATAAAGTAATGTTTAACGGCAGCGAGCTCCTCATCCGAGGGCGCTGCCGTTCCAATCTTCAATTCCTGGAAAATCTGGCGGGAGTCGCAGGAGATAACGGGAGAGCCGACCTCAAGGGCGCGGCGGATGGCATAGGAAGTTTTTCCTACGGCCGTAGGTCCCAGTATGATCTCCAGCCGGCGGGACACTACTGCTCGTCTTCGTCAAAGATTTCCTTGCCGTCTTCGTCGTCCTCTTCTTCCTCCTCGTCGCTGAAATCTTCATCGTCCAAATCTTCGTCGTCCTCTTCTCCGGGAAGATGGCGCTGACGGTCCGGAAGGTCTTCAAAGGCAACGTAGCCGTTTTCGAACTCGATGGGGTTGGGGCCCTTGCTTTCTGCCAGGACAGGGAAATCCGGCAGCACCTTGGCGCCCACGGCCTCACCTTCTACGGTGATATTGACGCTCTTACGGTTGGTAACGTCGTAGAAATAAACGAAGCTGTCTGCGCCGGCCTTGATGGCCTTCTCCAGCGGCATCTGGTCTGCCGTACCCCAGCCCAGGTCGAACAGGCCGTAGCGGCCTACGACAGCGCCGGTAACGTCCAGTGCTTTGAACATGATGAGCTGGTCCTGGGGGAATTCCAGGTCTGCGCGCAGCTGCTTATGAAGCGTGTACAGCGTAGTAGCGCCGTTCACTTTGTATACTCTGTAGAATCCTTTAATGCCCGAAAGGGTCACCCTTACTTGAAATACCATAGGTTCTGTTTTTCGCAGGCCAAAGATACTACTTTTTTACGGAAAAAGCATTAAATTTGTGTGTTGTGAATCAATTCGACGCATACCAGTCCATTGAGGCTCCTTCCCAGGGCCTTTTCAAGGACAACGGCTCCCGTTTCATCGCCTTCGCCTACCCGGTAGAGACCGAAGACCAGGTGAAAGAGCATGTGTCGGCCCTCAAAAAAGAATACCACGACGCCCGGCACCACTGCTTCGCGTACCGCCTGGGCTACAAAGGGGACGTCTGGCGCGCCTCGGACGACGGCGAGCCCTCCGGCAGCGCCGGCAGGCCCATTCTCGGCCAGATTGATTCGCTCGGCCTCAGCGACGTCCTCGTCGTGGTGGTCCGCTATTTCGGCGGCATCAAGCTGGGCATTCCCGGTCTCATCCGCGCATACAAGACTTCTACGGCCGATGCCCTCCAGCAGGCGGCCGTGGTGCCCAAGATTGCCGGCAAGCACTTCCGCGTGCAGTTCGGCTATCTGGCCATGAACGACGTCATGAAGGTGCTCAAGGAGATGGACCTTTCCCCCAAGGACCAGGATTTCGGAGAAAGCTGTGCGCTTACTGTAAGGGTTCGTCTCTCAGAAGAAGAAAATTTTAAGAAAAAACTGGAAAGTTTTGCGAATTTAAAAGAGATATTGTAATTTTAGCTTAAAAATATTAACACCATGTCCAAGAAAGTTCATGTATTTAACGCCGGCCCCTGCCTTTTGCCGCAGGTGGCCATTGACAACGCCATCGCGGCCCTGAAGGATTTTGCCGGAACCGGTATCTCCGTCCTGTCCATCTCCCACCGCACCAAGGAGTGGGACGCCGTCATGGACGAATGCCGTGCCCTGTGGAAGGAACTCCTTCACATCCCCGACACCCACGAGGTGATCTTCCTCGGCGGCGGTGCCTCCCTGCAGTTCCTCTATGTGGCCATGAACTATCTGGAGAAGAAGGCCGCATACCTGGATACCGGCGTATGGGCCCACAAGGCACTCGTAGAGGCCCAGGGCATCGGCGACGCCTATGCCATTGCCTGCTCCAAGGACAAGAACTACAGCGACATCCCCAAGGGCTTTGAAATTCCCGCAGACCTGGATTACCTGCACATCACCACCAACAACACCATCTATGGTACGGAAATCAAGGAAGACATGGACTGCCCCTGCCCGCTCATCGCCGATATGTCCTCCGACATCATGTCCCGTCCGGTAGACGTGAGCAAGTACGCCCTCATCTACGGCGGCGCCCAGAAGAATGTCGGCCCTGCCGGTGTCATCTTCGCCATCATCAAGAAGGACGCCCTGGGTAAGGTCACCCGCTACATCCCCACGATGCTCAACTACCAGACCCATATTGAAAAGCTCTCCATGTTCAACACCCCGCCCGTGTTCAACATCTTCGTCATGAACGAGACCCTCAAGTGGATCAAGAGCGTAGGTGGCGTGGAAGCCATCCAGAAGGTGAACCAGCAGAAGGCCGAGCTCCTCTACAACGAAATCGACCGCAACAGCCTGTTCGTAGGCACCGCCGCCAAGGAAGACCGTTCCCTGATGAACGTCTGCTTCGTGATGGCTCCCGGCAAGGAAGACCTGCAGGACGAATTCATGGCCTTCGCCAAGGAGAAGGGCATGGTGGGCATCAAGGGCCACCGCAGCGTAGGCGGTTTCCGCGCCTCCCTGTACAACGCCTGCACCCTCGAAGATGTCCAGGCCCTGGTAGACTGCATGAAGGAATTTGAAACCCTGAAGAAATAATGAAAATCTTACTCGCAACCCAGAAGCCCTTCGCCGCCGCCGCGGTGAAGGGTATCACCGATATCCTCGAAGCCGCCGGTCATGAGGTGGCCAAATTGGAAAAGTATGAGGCGCAGGCCGATCTTGTAGCCGCCGTGGCCGATGCAGAAGCCATCATCATCCGCTCGGACAAAGTGACCGAGGAAGTGATGGCCGCCGCCCCGAAGCTCAAGATTGTGGTGCGCGCCGGCGCCGGCTACGACAACGTAGACCTGGAGGCCGCCACCGCCAAGGGCATCGTGGTGATGAACACCCCCGGCCAGAACTCCAACGCCGTGGCCGAACTGGCCCTGGGCATGATGATCTTCATGGCCCGCACCCAGTTCACCCCCGCCACCGGCAGCGAGCTGCAGGGCAAGC
>Ga0310786_10010161_pt1 | contig 11858 bp, 11 predicted proteins | sample AusTroGonzalo_MG_FD_203881 | JGI IMG/M metagenome (GOLD analysis project Ga0310786, IMG submission 203881) | Bovine rumen microbial communities from tropical cattle in Woodstock, Queensland, Australia - Gonzalo_03 (v2) (version 2) | ecosystem: Host-associated > Mammals > Digestive system >... | reverse complement strand
ATCCTTGGCACTCAGGTGATATTCCGTCTCAAGTGGGATAACAAGAAAAGATCAGAAATTTATGTAGATCAAAAATAACCTGACCCACTAAACAGAGACGGTGGCAAAGGGGACAATTACCCTTGCCACCGTCTTTTTTTGTGCCACTTTTTAAGAAAGTTTTCCTTTTTATTAAGAGGTAAAATATGTAACTTTGTGAACTCTTGAAACGAGACATCAAACAAGTAACTAACAATAATTACACAACAATTATGAAACCATCACACATTGAGCATTTAGGCATAGCAGTAACCTCTCTGGAGGAGACAATGCCGTTCTTTGAGTTTTTAACCGGCAGCAAGTGCTACAGCATTGAGGTAGTAGAGGACCAGAAGGTCAAGACCGCCTTCTTCAAGGTAGGCCAGACCAAGATTGAGCTCCTGGAGCCCACAAGCCCCGAGTCAACCATCGCCAAGTTCATTGAGAAGAACGGCGGCCGCGGCGGCATACACCACGTAGCATTCAACGTAGAGAGCGTAGCCGATGCACTCAAGGAGGCCGAGGCAGCCGGTATCCGTCTGATTGACGTTCAGCCGCGTAAGGGTGCCGAGAACCTGATGATAGCTTTCCTGCACCCCAAATCAACATGCGGTGTGCTGACAGAGATATGTGAACAACCCAAATAACACTATAAACACAAAAAATGGAAAACAGCAAACTTCAGAAGCTGGTAGACAAACGCGCACAGGCTATGGCCGGCGGCGGCGAGGCAGCTATTGAGAAGCATCATGCAAAAGGTAGCTACACTGCCCGTGAGCGCATAAACATGCTTCTTGACGAGGGATCATTTGAGGAGGTCGATATGTTTCTGACCCACCGTTGCAATGACTTCGGTATGGAGAAGAAGGTATTCCTGGGTGACGGCGTTGCCGTAGGTTCAGGTACAATCGATGGCCGACTCGTATTCGTATTTGCACAGGATGCCACAGTAATAGGCGGTTCACTGTCCGAGACTATGGCACAGAAGATATGCAAGGTAATGGATATGGCCATGAAGATGGGCGCCCCCATCATCGGTCTGAACGATTCAGGCGGTGCACGTATCCAGGAGGGTGCCTGCGCACTTGCCGGTTACGCCGAGATTTTTGAGCGCAACATCCTGGCATCGGGCGTAGTTCCCCAGATTTCAGTCATATTCGGCCCCTGCGCCGGTGGTGCTGTGTACAGCCCTGCCCTGACTGACTTCATCATGATGACCGAGCAGAACTCATACATGTTCATCACCGGACCTAAGGTCGTAAAGAGCGTTACCGGTGAGGACGTAACCGTTGAGCAGCTGGGCGGTGCCCGCGTTCACGCCACCAAGTCAGGTGTGACACACTTTGTTGCTGCAACAGAGGAGGAGGCCGTTCAGGAGGTACGCCGTCTCATCAGCTTCATCCCCCAGAACAATATGGAGGAGCCTCCCGTAAAGGAGTGCAAGGATGATCCCGCACGTCTGGAGGATGCACTGAATTCAATGGTGCCCGATGACCCCAACAAACCCTACGATATGAAGAACATCATCTACTCTATAGTTGATGACGGTGACTTCATGGAGGTTCACAAGGATTACGCCAAGAACGTCATCTGCGGTTTTGCCCGTTTCAACGGCCGCTCAACCGGTATCATTGCCAACCAGCCCAACTGGCTTGCAGGCGTTCTTGACTGCGACGCTTCACGCAAGGCTGCCCGCTTTGTACGTTTCTGCGACGCATTCAACATCCAGATCCTCACCCTGGTAGACGTTCCCGGATTCCTTTGCGGTACAGGTCAGGAGTACGCCGGTATCATTGATCACGGCGCAAAACTGATGTTCGCATACGGCGAGGCTACAGTTCCCAAGGTAACCGTAACGGTTCGTAAGTCTTACGGCGGTTCACACATCGTGATGAGCTGCAAGCAGCTGCGCGGCGACCTTTGCTACGCATGGCCCAATGCAGAGATTGCAGTTATGGGTGCCAGCGGTGCTGTCGGCGTTCTTGAGGCCAAGGCTCTCAAGGCCATCGAGGATCCCGAGGAGAAAAAGAAATTCATTGCCGAGAAGGAGGCAGCCTACAAGGACAAGTTCGCTTCGCCCTACCAGGCAGCCAACCGCGGTTATATTGACGATGTAATTGAGCCCAGGTACACACGCGCCCGCATCATCCGCGGATTTGAGATGCTGCAGACCAAGCGTCTTACCAACCCGCTCAAGAAACACAGTAACATTCCACTCTAAAAGCCGGATATTATGATACTTGCAATAAACTGGCAACATGTGTGGATGGTGACAGGCGTAGGCTTCTGCATGGTCATCGCCCTTCTGGTTGTCCTTATCTTCATCCTCAAGCTGCTTGGTGCAGTGGTAAGCGGTGCGGTTAAGGCTCCCAAGGCCGATGCGCCCAAGGCAGCAGTCGCAACTCCGGCCGCCCAGGCTGCACCCGCAGAGGTTCAGGCATCGGCCGATGACGACCTGGCCGCCATAGCAATGGCACTGCATCTGTACTTTAACGGAGTACATGACGTAGAGCCCACCGAGATTCATATCACAAGAGTAGAGCGCTCCGGTTGGAACTCAAAGCTCTACGGAATGAACAATCTGCATCGTTAATAAAGCAACACAATGAAAGAATTCAAATTCACCATAGACGGCAAGCAGTACAACGCTGCCGTAAATGAACTTGAGGACAACTTTGCCGAGGTTACAATCAACGGCAAGACCTACAAGGTAGAGTTAGAGAAGGAGGAGGCACCTGCAGCCGCAGCCGTTCGCCGTCCCGCCGCCGCAGCCGCTTCTGCCGCCACAGCACCCGCAGGCCTGCAGACAGTAAAGTCACCGCTGCCCGGATCAATCGTAAAGGTTCTGGTCAAGGCAGGTCAGGCTGTCAAGAAGGGCGACGTTCTGCTTACAATGGAGTCCATGAAGATGGAGAACAACGTCTGCGCCGAGGCCGACGGAACCGTAAAGAACATATTCGTAGAGCCCGGCAAGAACGTGATGCAGGACGACAAGCTGCTTGAGCTTGAGACCGTTGCATCAGCCGCCGCTCCCGCACCTAAGACCGAAGCGCCCAAGGCTCCCGAGGCTCCCAAGGCAGCTCCCGCTCCCAAGGCCGAGGCACCCAAGGCTGCCGATGTTCCCGCAGGCGGTTACAAGGTAACCAGCCCCCTGCCCGGTTCAATCATCAAGGTTCTTGTATCAGAGGGACAGGATGTAAAGAAGGGTGACACACTGCTTACCCTTGAGAGTATGAAGATGGAGAATGCCGTTATGGCCGACCGCGACGGTAAGGTAACGAAGATTGCCGTAACCGCCGGACAGAACGTAATGCAGGATGACCTGCTGGTAGTTCTGGGTTGATCAACATTTCAAAACTTATAAGAAATGGCTGATATTCTGCAATTCTTTGAACAGATGGGCTTCATGAACATAAGCCTGCAGCAGGTAATCATGCTCCTTCTGAGTTTCTTCCTGCTGTTCCTGGCCATCAAGAAGCAATACGAGCCGCTCCTGCTGCTCCCCATCGCATTCGGCATGCTGCTCACCAACCTGCCTGGTGCAAACATGTACCACTCAGAGCTCTGGACAGCGTTCCTCGATGCCAACAGCCCCGCCTATCACAGCTATGGTACAATCATGCGTGAGGGTGGTCTGCTGGATATTCTCTACATAGGTGTCAAGGCCGGCGTATATCCGTGCCTGATATTCATGGGCGTAGGTGCCATGACTGATTTCGGACCCCTGATTGCCAACCCCAAGAGCCTGCTCCTGGGTGCAGCAGCCCAGCTGGGTATCTTCCTTACATTCCTTGCCGCCAACTCAATGGGCTTTACCGAGGCTCAGGCCGGCTCTATAGGTATCATAGGTGGTGCCGATGGTCCTACATCAATCTTCCTTACCTCAAAGCTCGCTCCCGAGCTGCTTGGTCCCATCGCCATCGCCGCTTACTCATACATGGCTCTCGTTCCGGTAATCCAGCCGCCAATCATGCGTGCCCTTACCACCAAGAAGGAGCGTGCCATCAAAATGAGCCAGCTGCGTCCGGTAAGCAAGACCGAGAAGATCATATTCCCCATAGCCATCACCACCATCGTGGCCCTTATCCTGCCCGATGCAGCCCCGCTTATAGGCTGTCTGATGCTGGGTAACCTGGCCAAGGAGTGCGGCGTTGTGGATCGTCTGAGCAAGACCATGCAGAACGAGCTGATGAACATAGTGGTAATATTCCTGGGTCTTACCGTAGGTGCAACCGCTACAGCCAGCTCATTCCTTGACTGGAGCACCATCAAGATTATGGTTATGGGTGTCGTGGCATTCGGCTGCGGTACCGCAGGCGGTATCCTGCTGGCTAAGCTGATGAACCTGTTCTCAAAGGAGAAGATCAATCCGCTTATCGGTTCGGCAGGCGTATCGGCCGTTCCTATGGCAGCCCGCGTATCACAGCAGGTTGGTCAGGAGGAGAACCCCAGCAACTTCCTGCTCATGCATGCCATGGGCCCGAATGTGGCAGGCGTTATCGGCTCTGCAGTAGCTGCAGGAATCCTGCTTACAATGCTTGGATAATTTTGAGAAATCAAATAAAAAAGGCGACCCGATCGGGCCGCCTTTTTTGTTATGGTATAACCACCGTGGGTTTGAAGGTTTTCGCTTCTTCGGGAGTTACTTGGGCGTAGGCGATGATGATGACGGTATCGCCTATTGAAACCAGGCGGGCGGCAGCGCCGTTCAGGCAGATGCACTTGGAGCCACGCTCACCGCGTATTACATATGTTACCAGACGGGCGCCGTTTGTCACATCCACCACATGGACCTGCTCGCCGTCAATGATGCCGGCCGCATCCATCCAGTTGCCGTCAATGGTAATGCTACCTATGTAATTTATGTTGGCATCGGTCACCTTGACACGATGCAACTTTGACTTAAGAACCGTAAGCAGCATTATTCCTTATATTTAATATTGTCTATAAGCCTGACCTTGCCGCAGTGAACGGTAACGCAGCCTACAATGTAATCAGTTGCGTCCCAGTTGTCAACGGGCTGCAGGGTACGACCGTCAACTATCTCATAATACTCAACCTCAAGGCCATCATGTGAGTTGATGGTGTCAATCACATACTTGCGGGTAGATGCAAGGGTATGATGGCGTGCAAAGTAACGGCTCTCAAACAGAGTGCGTGAAATATTGGCGGCAAGCTTGCGCTCGGCCTTACTCAGAAGCATGTTGCGTGAGCTCAATGCCATTCCGTCCTCCTCACGTACTATGGGGCAGCCTACAATCTCTATCTTCAGGTTCAGCTGGCGTACCATCTCGCGGATAATGGCCAACTGCTGGAAATCCTTCTCGCCAAAATATGCGCGGTCAGGTTCTACCGCATAAAACAACTTGCTTACAATCTGTGCCACGCCGTTGAAATGACCGGGACGGTTGGGACCTTCCATAACCTTGTCCAGCGGGCTGAAATCAAACGTGCGGGTATCGGGCTCGGGATACATCTCCTCTACGCTGGGAGCAAACACATACTGTGCGCCCACCTTTTCCAGAAGCTGGCAGTCAGCCTCCATGGTACGGGGATAGTTCTGGAGATCATTCTTGTCGTTGAACTGGGTAGGATTGACAAAATCGCTTACAACCGTTATGTCATTCTCGGCCACAGAACGGCGGACCAAAGACGCATGGCCCTCATGCAGAGCACCCATAGTAGGCACAAGACCTATAGTCTTTCCGGCTTCGCGGCAGACATTGAGGGCCTCTTTCAATTCCTTTACCGTTGTTATTACCTTAATCATAATACAATTGAAAAAGTCCGCAAAATAAGTGAATATTTATGGGATATCAAAAGTTTAGGCCAATCTGCTTGCCAAATTGAAGATTTTTTTTAGTATCTTTGCATCTACATATACACTCCATAAGATATGAGCGAAAAGAAAATCCTTATCATTGCTGATCAGATCACACCTTTCGTAGCACCGTCCCCAATGGCGGATTATTGCAGGCAGTTGCCTCAAAGCATCCAGGAACTGGGTAACGACATACGCACCTTCATGCCTAAATGGGGCAACATAAACGAGCGCCGCAACCAGCTGCATGAGGTAATACGTCTTTCGGGAATGAACCTGATAATAGATGACACGGACCATCCGCTCATAATCAAGGTTGCCTCACTCCAGTCGGCCCGCATCCAGGTCTATTTCATAGATAATGAGGACTTCTTCCAGAACCGTCTTCAGGTAACGGACAAGGACGGCGTGGAGTATCAGGACAATGACGAGCGTACCATCTTCTTTGCACGCGGCGTACTTGAAACCGTCAAGAAGCTGCGCTGGAATCCCGATATCATACATTGCCACGGCTGGTTATCGGCACTTATCCCGCTTTACATAAAGAAAGCCTATCATGAAGAGCCCGCCTTCAGGGACTCAAAGGTGGTTTATTCACTGTATGACCAGGCATTCAAGGAGAACTTTGGCCAAAGATATCCCGAGATAATACCCACCAAGGATATGACACCCGATGACGTAGGTCCTTTCCAGAGCCCCATTGACTACAATTCAGTCATGAAGAAAGCCATTGAGTTCTCGGACGGAATCATATGCAATTCAGCATCGGTTGACGCATGTCTGCCCGCATACGCTAAAGAGAAGGGCATTCCCGTTCTGGAAGGCGATGCCAGCACAATGGGCGCTGACGTCATAAACGAGTTCTACAACAAAATCTGAATTTAGACATTATGAATCTCAAGACGACAGTTTGCAGTTTTCTTGCAGTTCTGTTTCTGATATCATGCGATAATGATACGTCCTCTCTGGGAGGTTCACTCACCCCCGACAACGACGTCATAACCGTAAAGGCAGACTCCTGCTTTGCCACATCACGTACAATTCTCTCTTCAGATTCCCTTACGGTATTGAGCACCAAGTGCTGTCTTGGCCGTTTCACCGAGCAGGGCAGCGGCGCGATGTTTGAAGCAGGCTATATGACCCAGATAGGCTGCATGGAGAACATGTATCTGGCAGACTCCGTTTACGGAATAGGCAACCATGTCTTTCCCGCATGGTTTGACAGCGCCGTAGCAGGACAGAAACCGTATTACGCAAATCTCAAGCTCTATTATACATACTATTTCGGAGATCCGGCCAATTCCGTCAAGATTGAGATATTCCCTCTTGACAGAATGCTTGACGCCAACACGCACTACTACCCCAACGTTGATCCGTCCGATTTCTGCGATACCGGCGCCGAGCCGTTGGCCAGCATAACAGTTTCGGGTGACAACCTGCAGAACTACGATTCAATTCGCGATCTTTCCACCTACTACCCAAGCATAACCATTCCTCTTCCCGACTCCCTTGCCAAGTTCATACTTGAATCATATTTTGATCCCGCCACAAGGCACTATTTTGCCGATGCCACATCGTTCATGGAGAATGTTGTGAAGGGATTCTATGTCCGCTGCACCCAGGGAGACGGAACCGTACTGTATATAGACCGTACCGTACTTGAGGTGAACTTCAAGTTTATCGGCCTTGACAAGAACGATGAACCCGCAGTTCAGTCCCTTATGGCCGATTTCTCAGGCAACAGTGAGGTGCTTCAAGTCAACTGTCTCAAATGGAGCGGTCTTGAGGGACAGATATCGGACAACAGCTGCACATGGATAAGAAGTCCGTTCGGAGTACTTACAGAGATAACTCTTCCCATTGACAGCATGAGGGACAACGAATATGTCCTTAACGCTGCACAACTGCGTATCTCCACGGCAGTGACTCCGTCCAACAGATACAAGCCGTCAGTTCCCTCCTATCTGTTGCTCATCCGCAAGGATAAGGCACAGCAGTTCTTTAACAGGAACAGCATGGTTGACAACACCGAATCATTTGCGGCAGCATACGCCACCAAGTACGGCACATACACGTATGAGAACATAGCCGCAATGGTTGAAAAGATCTACAGTGACCGTGAAGACTGGCTTGAGGAGAACGGAAAAACCTTCCAGAACGGAGGGCTTGAAGCGTATGAGCAGGCTCGTCCTGACTGGAACAAGGTGCTTCTGATTCCTGTCTCACCAAACGTTGATTCCAGGAATTCCGCCTTGAGCTACAATCTTGACATCACACTGCATCAGGTTAAGCTGATAGGAGGCGACACCAAGATCAAGATCAAGACAATCAGGTCAAAATTCTAAACCGTCAGGCTTTTTCCTTTTTGGGTTTCTCGGCTGCAGCCTTGAGACGTGCCACCTGTTTTTCAAGCGACTGAATCTTCTTGTCCTGATTGCTTATTGTAGTCTGGAAGGCATTCAATTCCTCAGTATCGATATCAAGAGGCAATGCCCAGTTTACCCTCTGCAGGAAATCGCCCAGGATATTCATATAGTTTGTAAAGGCATCGTAAGGCGATTCATATATTCCACGGTCCATTGACACGGCATTGTTCTTTGTAGTCATGAACCTGAAGTTGTTGCTGGCCTGCAGATAATCCCAGTCCTGGAGCAGGTGCTTGTCCTTACTCAGTATAACACGCTCACCTATTGAATAGAGCTTGTCAAAAGCCTCACGCTGCATAACGTTACCCAGCCAGCAGCTGATATCACGCTCCTCGTCATTCCATGACATAGGATAAGGAACATCTATCGATGATACTGACTTGTGAGTCTTGATTACTTCTGATGGAGTCTGGAATCCTATGCCGCTCTTCTTGGCCGCAGCCGGCAGATTACTGATGAAATCAAGGATGTTTGAACTGAGCGGCTGATAAATACCCAGCGCACAGAGTTCCATGAAAATATTGAACACGCCATCCTCCTCTGGGCTCTGCGCAATCCAGTCCATATATTTGTCGGCCATAAGCGGATATGCCTCCCACGACGGATTGGAGAACCTTAAGCTTATGTCATCAGACAGTTTGTAGTCACGGGTAAACACCTTAAGGTTAGGATTAAGGGCACAGTGATAGAGATAATGCGGACTCTTCCAACCAAGAATATGCTTGGCGCCTTCGGTAAGGATTCCCTTGAATCCCATATCGGCCACAAGACCGCCTATCTCATCGTCATAGATAAGGCTGGAATTGCGGAAAACCTTGGGTTTCTGTCCAAAGAGCTGGTTGATCTTATCCACCTGACGTTTCACCTCTTCACGGAATGACTGCTCGCCGTTGGGAGCCAGCGAAGCCAGGCCATGGGAATAGGGCTCGGCAATAAATTCGCAACAGCCGGTCTCATTAAGCTCCTGAAGCAAGTCTATCACCTGCGGAGCATAACGCTCCAACTGCTCCAGACCTACGCCGGACAGCGAAAGCGCCACCTTGAAAGCACCCTCACTCTTACGGGCCATGTCAATCAGTGTCTTGAGGGCGGGTATATACGAATTCTCGGCAATATTTGTAATGCTGGTTTCATTCGCATAGTCGTCATAATAGTAATGATCCGTGCCGATATCAAAGAAACGGTACCTCTTGAGATGGATTATCTGATGAATCTCAAAATACAGACAGATTGTTTTCATATGTTGTTTCTCCTTTTTATTCTACTTTCATTTAATACCCAGCAGCTTCTTGTAACGCGCCAGGATACGCTCTCCAACCTTGTCCCATGTTATGGCATCAACCTCCTTCTTGCCCTCAACCTTAAGGTACTCATAAAGTGCCGGGTAGTTGCAGATGGAGTAGATGGCATCGGCCATGGCGTGGATATCCCAGTAGTCCACCTTGATGCACTTGTCCAGGATCTCGGCGCAGCCCGACTGCTTGGAGATGATGGTGGGAACCTCGCACTGCATGGCCTCCAGAGGCGAAATGCCGAAAGGTTCCGATACCGAAGGCATTATATAGACGTCGCTCGCCTTAAGACATTCGTACACCTGCTTGCCCTTCATGAATCCAGGAAAATGGAAACGGTCGGCAATACCGCGGTCGGCCGCCATAGTAATCATGGCGTTCATCATATCACCGTTTCCTGCCATACAGAATCGTATGTCGCGGGTACGCTTAAGCACAAGTGCCGCAGCCTCGACAAAATACTCCGGGCCTTTCTGCATCGTTATTCGGCCCAGGAAAGTAACCACCTTCTCATGCGGCTTCTTTTGGGGAACGATATCCTGTATCTCCTGAGGTAACGGCTCAACGGCATTGTGCATGGTAGATACCTTACGCGGATCCTGATGATACTTGTTTATTACGGTCTGGCGGGTAAGCTCGCTCACGCACATGATATGGTCGGCATAGTCCATTCCGTTCTTCTCGATGGCATAGACGGTGGGGTTCACGTTTCCGCGGCTGCGATCAAAATCCGTAGCGTGAACGTGGATAACCAGCGGTTTGCCGCTCACCTGCTTGGCGTGGATTCCTGCCGGATAGGTAAGCCAGTCATGTGAATGGATTATGTCAAATTCCTCTGTGCGGGCCACAACGCCTGCCACAATGGAATAGTTGTTTATCTCCTCGTGAAGGTTGTCGGGATATCGGCCCGAAAACTCTATGCAACCCAGGTCATTGGTGTACAGGTTACTGAAATCGGAATAGATATGGTCGCGGAAACGGTAATAGTCATCAGCGTTCATCCACGGATATCTCTCCTGAAGCACCCCTTTGTCCGGGTCACGCCAAACCACAGGAACGGTATTCATGCCCACTATCTTCATGAAGCTCTGGTCTTCATCGCCCCACGGTTTAGGCAGGCAGAAAGTGATGTCCACATTCCCCTGGTTGGCTAGTCCTCTTGTCAATCCGAAGCTGGCTGTTCCCAATCCGCCCAGGATATGGGGCGGGAACTCCCAGCCGAACATCAGTACTTTCATATCTTATTGAAATTCATTAATCATCTTAATAGTCCTCAGTATCTCGGCCACGTTCATTGCAAACGATACGGCACCGCGTCCCTTAAACGGTGGGTTGCCGTCAAACAGCTCCGGCAAGGAGCCGATGCAATGTGACGACATCTCATCCTCATAGCCTATCATCTGGCGTTCCACGAATGACAGGCCGCTCATCCTGAACACCTTGAGGTATGCCTCAAAGTAGAATCCGGCCAGCCAGGGCCATGCCGTACCCTGATGGTATGCATAGTCACGCTCACGCTGCGGGCCCACATAGTTGGGATTGTAGCCCATGCTCTTGGGGCTGAGTGAACGCAGTCCCTTGGGTGTGAGAAGCTCCTTGGTCACGATATCCACGACGGCTTTCTGCTGTTTGATATCCAACGGCGAGTAATCCAACGCCACGGCGAATATCTGATTGGGACGTACGCTCCAGTCAGGAGCATCCTTATCCACAAAGTCATACAGGTAACCGTACTGGTTGAGGAACGTCTTTACGAATGCCTTGCCTGCATTGGCAGCCAATGTCTCAAGACGCTTTGAGTAATCAGGCTTTCCAAACTCGCCGGACAGACCGGCCACGAACATCAGGGCGTTGTACCACAGGGCGTTTATCTCAACCACATAGCCGGTGCGAGGAATTACCGGAACGCCGTTGGCTGTGGAGTTCATCCAAGTGGCAGCCTTCTCCTTTCCGTTGATATGCACCAGTCCGTTGCTGTGCAGGAAGAAGTTGTAGTGACGGTTATGACGCAGGAAATCCATTATCTCCGTAAGCAGTTTGCCGTACTTGTTCCAGGCCTGCTCACGCGACGTAGCCTTGGCATACTGCTGGATGGCCCATACAGCCCACAACAGCACATCTGGATGCTCAATCTCATATATCTGCAGCTTGGAAGGCACACCCTTGATGAAATCATGAATGGCCTCCTGTGCAGTGTACATAACGCTCTCAAACTCGCTTATCTCCTTGATGGAGAGTGTCAGACCGGGCAGAGAGACAAACATGTCACGGGCACGGCACTTGAACCAGGGGTATCCGGCC
>Ga0310786_10010160_pt1 | contig 11859 bp, 10 predicted proteins | sample AusTroGonzalo_MG_FD_203881 | JGI IMG/M metagenome (GOLD analysis project Ga0310786, IMG submission 203881) | Bovine rumen microbial communities from tropical cattle in Woodstock, Queensland, Australia - Gonzalo_03 (v2) (version 2) | ecosystem: Host-associated > Mammals > Digestive system >... | reverse complement strand
TTTGTAGTAACAGCTCCACTGCCAGCTTTATGACTTAATGATTTTGTACCCGAAATATAACTGCCGGGAGGAAAACCTCCCGAGCCGGAATCATACCAAATTAGCCCGTTTCTTGTATTGGTCGCAGCAGGAAGCCCGGAAGTCCCTTCAAAGTCCTCCACCAGCACTTCTGTCCCGCCAACGATCTTCCCGCCTAAGCGAGTGGCGTATTTGACTTCCGGCGTTTCTTGCACAATAATCCTTGGCCATAGCTGCGCGAATGTCAGCTGTGGAATAATTAAGCATGTTGTTGCTATGAATCGTGAAAGTCGCATCATCATTCTTCAATAAAGCAACGATATATCCGTTTCAACGTGCCGCTTAGGATATTCTCATCGTCTTCCCATTGACTGATAGCGCCGTTGCTGATGACCACAAATCCGTACTTCTCCTCCGGATTGAAGAACATAGCGCTTCGCATTCCGTACGCCCCGCCGGTATGGCCGGTCAACGTCACGCCTGGAGAATATTCGTCCGTCTTCCAAAGCGCCAACCCGTAATGCTCATCCTCGCTTCGAGGAGTCTGCATGTTCTTCGACGAAGCTTCGGAAATAATCCTCACCGAGTCCGGCGTAATGCCATAGTTCATATGCATCATCATGTATTTGGCCAAGTCGATAGCACTCAGTTTCATTCCTCCCGTTGGCGAGAAAACAGGCGTGTCGAAGCCCAACTTATAATCAACCAATCGATGACTTCTCGGAGCGTAAGCCTCGTCATCCACGCACGTGAATGAACCGTCTTCCGGGTCATATTCATACAAACTGGCAAAACGCGTCCTATCTAACGAATCAACGCAATAGCCGCCATACAGTCCAAGCGGCTTCAAAATCTGCCGGGCCACATACTCGTCAAACCGAACACCGGTCAACTTCTCCAAAAACGAGCCCAACAGGTTGAAATTCAAGTTGCAGTACTCATAGCCCTTCCCTGGCTCGTACTCATTATAGCAATTGGCCCAATTAGGGTTCTTCTCAGGATTAATCACGTCCAGTGTTATATAATAGCCCTCCGAGTCGTTGATACTCGACGTGTGTGACAACATCATCTCCAGAGTGATAACCGTGTCCGGATAGTGCGGATTGCGAATCGGGAATCCCGCCAATTCGCTTGCATCTGTTTGGAGCGAGATCTTGCCTTGCTCTACCAATTGCATGAAGCATGTCGATGTGAACGACTTGCTGATAGACGCGATGCGAAACATAGTCTGGTCGTCAATCGGTTCCTGCGTTTCTACGTTCTTTACGCCGAAGTGATGCACGTACGCAATCTTGTTCTCGCGCACAAACACCACTGACATACCCACATTCCGAATATCTTCGCGGAACGATGACATCTCCTGCTCAAAACGAGCGGCTCGTTTCTCCAAATCATACTTTTTGCACGACGGCAACAATACGGCTGCAAGTAGCAGCACCAGACAAATGTTTTTTCTCATAGCGCTGCAAAATTACTCAAAAATCGCGATATATGCAAGTTTTTCTTGCATAAATAAGAATTTTTTTGTACTTTTGCACCCAAAACCACCAATATGCGACAACAACAAGCCATCGGAGCACTCATCATCTGCTTTTTTATCGCCATCATCTCGACGGCTATTATCCTTATGCCGCGTTGCACGCACGAAACCGAAAAAGCTGAATCCGCTTTCTCCATCGATACTCTCATGGCCGATTCGTTGGAGCGTCAATGGGAGATTGCACACCCCAAGTACGAAAAAAAATCCCGTTACCCTAAGCGCCATCATTTTGATACGGTCCCACTCCGCATGCAGTACTTCGATCCCAACACGGCCGACTCCATGACCCTCTTGCAGGTCGGACTACGTCCGTGGCAGGTTCATTCCATCCTCAAGTATCGTGCAACAGGTGCCCGATATCGCAAGCCCGAAGATTTGAGCAAGATGTACAACATATCTGATAGCCTGTATCAGATTCTTGCGCCCTGGATTGTTATTACGCCGGATTCTTTGGCTGCAGATTCCGTTCCGGCGACTCCCCAACCGCGTTGGCACGAAAAGTGCGATACCGTCCTCGACCTCAATCTTGCCGACACCTCATCACTCCAGTTCATTCCTCGAATCGGGCCTGGGCGAGCATGGAAAATTGTTAAGTACCGGAATAAATTGGGCGGCTATGTCAATGTAAATCAAGTGGCAGAAATTCAGGGTATTCCTTTTGATTCCATCCGTGATTATCTGAAAGTGGACACACTGATTATCCGACCTATTCGCCTTAATCGTCCTTCTCTTAGACAAATGACCGATCATCCGTATATCGGCTACGAGAAAGCCAAACTCATTGACGATCTGCATCATCGTCGCACTATACGCTCCGAAGAGGATTTGCTCAAACAAGGAATCTTTTCTGAGGAAGAATTAGCCCGTTTGCGCCCGTATTTGAGTTACGAGAAGTGAAAATCCGGCCCCGTTTTGCATTTTTCTCGCTTTTTTCTTGCGTATATCAAAAAAAAGCAGTACCTTTGCAGCCCGAAACCAAGAAACTCCTTTTTTGGGGGCTCCCGACACAAACCAACGAAGTGTTTGTGGTGGGGAGAGCGGAGCGCCCGAGCACTTAAATGAGTCTGGAGCGAAGTCGTAGGACTCAGTCAGTGTGTGAGGGACGCGAACGCGAGCGGGATTTAGTTCAGCCCGGTTAGAATGCCTGCTTTGGGAGCAGGAGGTCGTGAGTTCGAATCTCGCAATCCCGACAACCGGTAACCGCATCGTCAAGCGGTTTGGTGTATTGGAAAGATGGCCGAGTGGTCGATGGCGCTGCACTCGAAATGCAGTATACGGGCGACCGTATCTAGGGTTCGAATCCCTATCTTTCCGCAAAAACAAATAGGTAGAAATGTCCAAGCTTGTTTGAGCATTTTTACCTATTTGTTTTTGTGCAGGATGCCCTAAATCCCTATCTTTTCTTCCAATTGATTAACATGTGTGGCAGTAACCAGGCGGCGATAACGACGGCGGTCATTCCTACGAGTGTGACGGCGCCGAGGGAGTGCATGGCGGGATGTCGGGCAAAGAGCAGCACACCCATACTAACCAGCATGATGAGGGCGCTAAGTAGGATGGATTGCTTGAATTGCGGCAGCATCGGTTGGCCTGTCCGTTGCTCGTGAAGCGCGCCTTCGAGCATAAAAATCGTATAGTCGTCCCCTTGCCCGAAGAGGAACGTGGCAAGAATAATATTGACGATATTGAACTGCAAACCTGTGAGTTGCATGATGGCCAAAATCCAAATCCACGCTACTGCCATCGGCAGGAAAGCAATCAACGCCAGCCAAAAACTGCGGAACGAGATGAGGAGGAATACAAAGACAATAGCCGAGCAAACGAATCCGAGATAGTCAAAATTGTCCGATAGAGCCGATGCCATGCGACTGTTGAGCGCCTCGGCGTCGAAGCGCCCCGGAAATGCAGAAGCGAGTTCCGCACTTGAACAACTTTTTGGATCAATCGTACTTGTAAGACCAATCGGACGAATCAACATCTGCTCAAAAGGAGCGAAAGCCTCGTCGCGGAATCCTGCATTTGTGGCAGTCTGACGGAAGTCGTTCAATAGCGCGGCGCAGTCCTTGTCTGCCCAATACGTCTCCCATATTTCATAGCGGCGCTGGAGTTCTTCGCGAGCGGAGGACGCGAGGTAGGTCTCAGTTGAGAGTTTAGCGTTTATAGTTGATAGTTGCTCGAAATAGGCGAAATCGGCGCGCTGCTCAGCCGTCATGTAGTTGATGTGGGAGAGATTGCTGTCGAAGCGATTGCCCGGAACAAAGAGCAGATACCCCAAAGCAAAAAGTGTCACGAGCGTGAGTCCGATTTGCGGGAGAGTGCGAGACCATCCGGAGGTGCTCAAAATGTGGGGGGAGCGGCCAATCGGCAATTCGCGGAGCGGTGTCGCCTCTGCGGACATAAGATGCGGAAGAAACAAAGCGCAGAAGAGGATTGTTCCCAAAAGCATGGAGGCCGCGAAAATACCCAAGTCGCGCAAAGCCGTCGCTTGTATAGGAAGCAAGGCGAGAAAAGCGCCGACCGTTGTGATATTTCCAATCGTGAGTGGCGAAAGCACTTCCTGGAGCGTCTGCCGAACAGATGTCGTATAACGTTGATGAACAAGCAGATGAAGCGGGTAGTTGACCGCCAAACCGATGAGTACGCTGCCGATGCCGAGGACGATGACGGACACCTGCCCGGCACAAAGGCGGAGCATCGCCATTCCAAAGAGCCAGCCGAAGGAAACGCTCAGCAGAATAAGCAGCAAATCGCGTTTGCGCGGAAAAGAGTAGAGTAGCAACGCTGCAATCAGCAAGACAGACAAACCGATGCAAAGCAACGAATCTCGCTTGATGCATCTGGCATTTCCGACGGCTACAACCGGCGCTCCGAGAAGCCGGGCGGAAACCGGCTCGAGGTTAATCGTCTCAAGGACGTTTTCCAGGGAATCCACGAGTGCTGCATTTTGACCGGATTCCATGCTTCCGTAGGGTGAGGTATAAAACGCGAACGCTTTCGTCCCGTCGGCGCTCATCATATAGCCATTATAGGACGTGAAGGCCGCCGAGGCTGCAGCGTATTGTCCGTTGGCGCCCATTGAAAGGGGAAAGAGTCCGAGCGGGTCACCGGCAATCACTTGCTGCAAGACGCCGCTTCCGGGCATAGAGAGCATTTGTTTGTCCCGTTCGAGCGCATGACGCATCCCTTCGGGGGTAAGGAGCGTGTCAAGCCGCGAATAGTCCGTCTCTCCCATAAACAACGGCGCGTGAGCCTGTACAAACTGCAACCGCTCAATAAAGGCGTTGACGTCCACTTCGCAGGTGAGCAGATCCGGGTTGAGACCTTGACGGAGGCATTCCTCTTCGAATTGGTCCACTGCGTCGCAGAGTTCGTCCGGAGCTTCTCCCTCAAATATTATAACAATCCGCGAGGCGTCGCTCAACTGCTGATAGACCTCCATCGACTCGCGGTACTCGTCGTCCACCGGCAAGAAGTCGGTGATGTCCTCTTTATAACGCAGTCCCACTGCCGCAACAATGAGTAGCGTCAGCAGGCCGAACATACAGCCCCAAAGCAGGGCGCGATGGGTGCTCAGATAATCGTATATGCGCAGAAAGAGGGTCGTCATTGTTGAAGGATGAAGCTTTTATTTCTTGCGTTCGTCGATAAAGAGAACGGGTTTGCGCATTCCCGCCGGATAGTTGATTTGCTGGATAATATCCGTAGGCAGAATCTCTATAATCGGCGCTACGCGCAGCCTTGAGCGGAAATGGTCCTTCAAATCTTTGATGACCGCACTCTCCACTTCCGCCAAACTATTGGCAATCTGAGCATACGGATAATCGCGCTTCAAACCGATACGTACCACCACCTCGTCCGTTCCAGCACGCGATTCGCGCACCACAACCACATAATTGGCAACATACTCGGCTCCGGCGAGCACATCATTGATGGCAGGCGGATAAATCGTTGTTCCCTTGAGTTTAATCATATTGTTCTTGCGGCCTACAAGTGGCGTTAGCCGGTAACTGTTGCGCCCGCACGGGCATTGGTCCACGAGTTTGGCGGCCATATCACCGGTTCTGAACCGCAACAACGGCATTTCTTCCACGCCAAGCGTTGTGATGACAATCTCGCCCACTTGGCCGTCAGGCACTTCCTTGCCGTCCTCGCCGATAATCTCCACGATAATCAGTTCGGGATGGATGTGTCCGCCTTGTCCGTACGGACACTCGCTGAACGTGGCTCCCATCTCTGTGCTGCTATACGTGGCAAACAGCGCCACTTCCGGCCAAAGGTCGTGTATGCGGCTACCGAGGATATTCAAAGAAAGATCTTGCTGACGTAGTCCCTCGCCAATACCGATAATACGGCGGATAGACGAGTGGCGGTAGTCGATATGGTTGGCTTCCGCGTACTCGATAAGTCGAAGAATAAACGACGGCACGCACATAATCGTGTCCGGATGCAGCCGCTGAATCGTGTCCCACTGCAGTTCGGGAATACCGTTTCCGACGCGGATAATGCCCGCTCCAAGCGAACGGAGACCGAGGAAATAAGCCATGCCGGCCATGAATCGCTTGTCGAGCGTGGTCATGAGTTGCACGACACTATGACTATCCACGCCGGCGCACTCGAACGATTTGTGCTCGTTGTATGCCAGTCGTTGCAGGTCTTTCTCGGTGCACCCAAACGTCACCGGGTCGCCCAGCGTGCCGCTCGTCGTGACGAAATCGATAATCTTCTCTTTCGGGCAACACAGAAAATCTTCGTTAAAGAGTTGTAAATCTTTCTTCTCCGTGAAAGGAATATCGTGCAGATCTTCCAGCGTACGAATCTTCTCCGGACGGATATGAAACGTGCGGAACATACGCTTGTAGTACGGCGAATGCTCTTGCAGATAGGCAATCTGTTCGCGCAGGAGTTGCTCCTGGAACAGTTTTATTTCATCTTTTGACTGATATTCGATATCCATTGTATGAACAGTTGTTTCCATTGTTGTGATTCGTTAGTTCCCTTCTTTTCCGAGGCGCCGAAACCGTGTCCGCCTGTGACGAAACGGTGGTACTCGTGCGGGATATTGTTGGCCGTGAGGGCGGAGTCAAGCATAACGCTGTTGTGATAGTCCACGGTGGGGTCGTCCTCGCAGTTGACGAGAAAAACGGGCGGACAATCCGGCTTGATATGTTTCTCAATGGAGAGAGAATCCTGCATGGATTTGTTCCATTGTCGCCATACGCCGAGCGCGCCGCGCCGCGAGCGTTGATGCGTATATTTCGGATGACTCATACTGACGACGGGGTAGACGGGGCAGAGGAATTTCGGCTTGTAGGGCGTGCGGTTGTACGCCCAGGAACTCATCGTCAAGTGCCCTCCGGCCGAGAATCCCATGACGCCAATGAGGTTGGTATCAACGTGGTCCGCTTCAGCATGCTCATAGACGTATCGGAGCGCGTCCTCCACATCCGTGAGCATGTCGGGATACTTGTGACCGATACCTGCCACGCGAAAACCGATGATGTACGCCGCCACGGTTGCGACGCGATAGCGGAGCACGTAGGCGTTGATGCCGTTCTGTTGCAGCCACTCGGCAACGCCAATTCCCTCCGTCTTCATATCCAGCCAACTGTAGCTGCCGCCCGGACAAACCACAACGGCAATGCCCGTGTTCTGTTCCGGCGCACTCAGGAAAGGTGTCAGCTTCTCTTGAGCCGCCAAACAGCGCAAAGGCAGTAAGCATAGCAACAATATGAGGGCTCTACTTTTCATCTGTTTCGTTAGGGTAGGCAAACCAGTCCAGCCGTTGCCGGTACATCGCTGCAATCTGTCGCGTTCGCGTCGCTCCGTTCTCCGAAAAACGCGGGTCCTTGGGCGTAATCTCCTGCATCACAAACAGTTCCATCCGTCTCGGATGACCGATATGAAGCGCGTTTTTGTTCAGTACGTCAAAGAATCCGCGCAACAGAACAGGCCGAATAGGCAGTTGCAGTTGTTCGGCCAAATAGACCGCCCCGCGACGGAAACGGCTAATATCTCCGGTTCGGCTTCGCGTTCCTTCCGGGAAAAGCATAATGGAATAGCCTCGGTTGACGCGCTGGCGCGCCTCTTCGAGCATCTCTTCTGCGCCCAATTGCGCCGGAATAATATCAAATGCCTGTGCCAGCAACCCGAAGAGCGGATTGTGCAGCACCCAATCTTTGGTGACGAAGCAGATTCGTTCGTGCAGTGCCATTATCGCGAGAATATCGAAGATGGAGTTGTGATTGGCGATATAGACAGCCGGCTCTGTCGGCACAACTTCGCCGCGAACCAGATATGGTACGCCAGGAACCCACAATAGGGGACGAACATATTTCTGAACAAAGCGGTGTAGGCGCAAGTGCATCTCCTCCGTTTCGCCGTAATGTCCGCGCAAAGCCCACATCACCGGATGGACGAACAAGAGCAGATAAAGCGCGAAGAACGGCAGATAAACCAGTGTCCTCCACCAGCGTCTCGGTAATCCGTAAATGAGCGCCAATACACAAAGAACCGTGTTTAGTAGGGAGATGCGGGAGAAGTCGTAGACCGGCCGGAAATGACTGATGCGCTCCTCAGCCGGTTGGTAGTGAACGCGAATCGGAACGGGCATAATCGGCACATTCGCCCAAGCGGAAAAAACAAGCAGTTCCAACTCCGATTCATAACGCGAAGTCATCAGTTTGCGCCCGCGCGTTGTTCGGAGCGGGTAGATGCGAAATCCGCTTTGCGTATCCGGCAGACGCAACCCTGTTTGCAGGGCGAACCAAAAGTTACTGAACCGGTTAGCGAACGTATTCTGCGCCGGCATATTCTGTTGCTCGAGGCCGCGGCTGCCTACGATAATCGCGTCCGGATGGAGCGTATGGGCGCGATAGAGGTGAGGAATATCTTCCGGGAAATGCTGGCCGTCGGCATCAATGGTCAGCACGTACGAAAATCCCAACTCCTCAGCTTTCTGCATGCCGCGTTTGAGCGCCACGCCTTTGCCTGCGTTCTTGGGATAATCGACCACCACGAGCGGCAAATTCAATCCGGCGAGCACTTCGCGGGTATTGTCCGTCGAACCGTCAACCACGACGATGATATGGTCCATTTGATCCGCCACACGCTTTACGACGTCCGCAATCGTGCCGCCGTTGTTGTACGTAGGAATCAAAGCGCATATATGGCTCATCGGTCTCATCGGGCGGTCATATTCAGGAAAAAGATGGTTGTGGTGTCGCCGGTTGCTTCGGTCATCACGACCTGTTCGGCCAAGCCGTCACCGGCAAAACGTATGACGATTTGGCTAAAAAGTTTCTTCAGTCGCGGTTTCTTGGGCGTGAGCGTTACTTCGTTTTGGGATTGCTCCACTATGAAATCGTCGCTTTGCTGCAAATAGCTCCCGTCGACGGCCTTGGCGATAAAGCGTAACATCGGCTCGGGCAATTGCGCTTGTACGCCGGAGTCGTATTTCCACGTCACTTGGTCGGGAACGTCATACTCAAAACGGCCGGTCAAGACTTGCGGCTCGTTGAACATTCTGCTTTCACGCACCTGACGGAATTGCGCCTCCAGATGACTGAATGCGAAAGCGGGACAAATAGCCGCCCATACAAGCACTATACCAAGCGCGCGTTTCATCTTGCCACCAGGTAACATCCGGCCATAATACACAGAATACCTGCCCATTGTACGAGGCTGACCGATTCATGGAAGATGAGCATGGCCGCAATCATTCCGAAGATGTAGGTTAGACTGGTCAGCGGATAGGCGATGGAGAATGGGAAGTTCTTGATGATGTAAAACCAAAGCATGGCGGCGCTTAGGAACGCCAGTCCGGTGCCCAGCCACCACCAGTTCAGGAAGATGGAGTTGACCCAAAACTCTTTCGTCCATCCAAACGCGCTCATTTTCTCCAGCGCGAACTTCAGCAGAATCTGCCCGACACAGAGCAGCAAACTTTGCAATATAGAAAGTAAAATTAGTTGCATACTAATCGATTGTATCGTCCGTTTCCGGATCTATTATTTCTTTGCGCCAATAGCTGCATGCAGCTGCAATCGGCTTGTTTTGTATTCCCGCTTTCTCCAGCCATTGACTCCACTGAGGCACATCCTCCTCGAAGATGCAGAGAATCACGTTTTCCGCCTCGCCGGACTTGAGGGGGACGATGGCCTCTATTCCGGCCGCGTAAGGCATATTGGTGTCCGAAACGGAGCAAGTGGTGTTGTAGCCGTGCGAGCCGAAGACATTCGCCAGGGTGGTCGCGGGCGAGTTGTGCGTCGATTGCATGAACAACGAAGGACTGAAGTTTTGCTCGCCTTCCGTGATTAATGTTCGGAGCAGCTCCAATGTGGGCTTGATGCCGCCCCATTTGGTGCAGACGACGATGCCGTCGGGGCGTTTGCAGCCTCTGCGCGCCAACTCTTTGTGAACGGCCACGGTCAGTCGGCGCATCTGCGGACTCATTCTTCGTTTTTGCATAGGAGAGATGTATTGGTCCACTTCCAAGTCGTCCGTGACGTTGGACAGTTCTCGCAGCGCCTCAAAGTGGTAGGGATAGCGGTTGGGCAGCGAAGCCGGCTTGGCGGAGAGGACGATGGATGAGTCATTGCCTCCGAAACCGAAGGCGTTGTTCATCGTATATTGATAGCCGCGCTTGCGCATCAGCATCAGGCAGAACACTACCTCAATGCTTCCGCTGGCGGACGTGGTGTGGCCGGTCAGGTTCTTCGTGCTGCGCGGTTCGGGCCAACGCCTGTCATCGAACGAAGTGCCGAAAACGCGCTCGATGGCAACGGCTTCACTGGCGTCGTTGTTCGGCGTAGCCGTGCCGTGCGCATTGATATAGTCAATCTTTCCCGGATTGAGGCGAGCCATTTTCAGGGCCGCTTGCATAGCAAGGAAAGCGCCTTCTCCTCTTGGCGATGAAGCCGTCGGATGGTAGGCGTCGCAGCGGTTGGCGTAGCCGGCTACGTAACCGTAGATCTTTGCGCCGCGTGCCTGTGCAGCTCGCTCTTCTTCCAGAACCAGATAAGCGGCGCCCTCGCCCAGATTGATGCCGTCACGGTCCTTGTCGAAAGGCTTACAAACCTGCTCGGAGAGAATACCCAGGCTGGCGAAGCCGTTCAGGTGGAACTTCGTCAGGGCTTCTGTCCCACCCACCAGTACGCGTTTGGCCTCGCGCATCCGGATGAGGTTGGCTCCCGTGATGATGGCGTTCAGGGCCGACGAGCAGGCCGTGCTGAAGGTAGCCGTCTCTTTCATCCCACCCAGGTCCTGCGCGATTGCTTCGCCTGTTGCTGCGGCCAGATGCTGACGCAGGATGCCTGCGTGCGTCATGTCGCCGTCGAACAGCTCGCCGGCAAACTGCTCCGTCAAGTCCATACCGCCCACCGTCGTGCCGTTGATGAACCACATATCGTGCCGTTCCTCTTCCTTCAATTTGGCGTCGGCCATGGCTTCGCGTGCGGCCAACATACCCAGCAAAATGTTGCGGCTAATCAGCTCTTCGCCCGGTTTCCCCAAGCGCTCTTTGAGTTCATTGTTCGTGAGCGGAACTTCTCCGATCGGCCACTCCTGGTGAACGGTTGGGAGGATGTAGGGCGCGCGAACGGCCGTTTGTCCGTTGAGCAAGCCCTCTTCGTTGGCTTTTTGGCCAATTCCCAAAGCAGAGACGATTCCTATTCCGGTAATGGCTATTCTCATTCGTTACTTGGTTCTATGGGTTTGAATATAATCGGCCATCGTGTTTATGCTGGCAAAAATGACTTTCGATTCTTCGCGGTTGGCGAAACGAATGCCGTAATGTTTATCGAGAATCATCAACAGTTCGAGCGCGTCTATCGAATCGAGCCCGAGTCCCGAGCCGAACAGCGGCGCGGCATCATCGATATCTTCGGGCTGCATGCCTTCGAGGTTGAGCGCCTCAATAATGCGTAATTTCAGTTCTTCTGTCAGTGTCATATCTTTCTTTTCATTAGTTTCACATTGGCTTCGTAGCGGTTTTTGTCGGTACATTCCACCCAGCCGACAATTGCTTGGTTGACCTTCGACCGGCGGAGCGTACTCTCGACGACGGGCTGCATTTCGGCTTCGTTGCCGAGTACGTAGAACGATGTCTCGCCGTAGAAGTGGTGGCGGATGGCGATCTCGCCGGTGACGATGTTCGGCAGGGTATAGACGAACAAAGCCGGGGAGGGATAGTAGTTCGCTTTGTCGGCAATCGTCGCCTGATAGGCGCGGTCGTTGACGATGGAGCTGCTTCGGTTGGCGAGAATCAAGGCCGTCTTTTCCGGGTCAACGGTCACGCCTTCGCC
>Ga0310786_10010159_pt1 | contig 11859 bp, 5 predicted proteins | sample AusTroGonzalo_MG_FD_203881 | JGI IMG/M metagenome (GOLD analysis project Ga0310786, IMG submission 203881) | Bovine rumen microbial communities from tropical cattle in Woodstock, Queensland, Australia - Gonzalo_03 (v2) (version 2) | ecosystem: Host-associated > Mammals > Digestive system >... | reverse complement strand
GGTTCTCGTTTCCGCCGCCGCCGTGCATCAGGTACAGGATGTTGTACTGGGTCTTGGTGTCCTTCTCATCGTAGCCGTAGGGCAGATAGATGAGAGCGGTCTTCTCGACTTCAGTGCTGTCCGCCTTCGAATTGTCGCGCGTTTTGTACTTGAACGACACGACCTTGCCGGCTTTGTCACAAACGTTATTGTATTCCTGCGGCATCTCTTTGAACTTGTTATCCGGGAACTCGGTGCGGGTAGAGGCGATGGATTCCATCTTTTCGCGCTTTTCGGGCTTCGCTTCGCGCTGCTGACCGCCTAAGCCGCCCATGCCGCCCATGCGGGGCATACCGCCACCGCCCATGCCGCCCATACGGGGCATGCCGCCCTGGCCGCTGCCCATGCCACCGGGCATACCGCCCATGCCACCGGGCATGCCGCCGCCGAAGCCACCCATGCCGCCGGCCGGAGCGCCGCCGGGAGCCGCGCCGCCGGGAGCACCGCCGCCGAAGCCGCCGAAGCCACCCATGCCGCCGGCCGGAGCGCCGCCGGGAGCTGCGCCGCCGGGCATACCGCCCATGCCGCCGAAGCCGCCGAAGCCGCCCATGCCACCGGCAGGAGCACCACCGGGAGCTGCGCCGCCGAAGCCGCCCATGCCACCGGCAGGAGCACCACCGGGAGCTGCGCCGCCGGGCATACCGCCCATGCCGCCGAAGCCGCCCATGCCGCCCATACCGCCGCCCATGCCGCCGAAGCCGCCCATTGCGGGCGCGCCGCCGGGAGCAACACCGCCTGCGGGTGCGCCGCCGGCAGGAGCCTGAGCGGAGAGTACGGTGGCGAGGAGCAGAGATCCGGCGATGATCGAGCCGGAAGTCAGCATCTTGTTAAAGTTGTGTTTCATGCGAATTTCCTTTCATGTTTGGTTGGTTAGGAAAGATCGGTCGTGATGTCAAAATTAAAAGGGCACATTTTTTTATTTAACGATTCTCCATTTTTATTTATTGTAAAAAATCAAAAAGAATCGACGGATTTCGGACTTTTTTCCGTTTTTTTTACCGATTCCTCCTCAAAATTGACAATGTGAAGTGGGTGGATGTTTTGTCGATCCCGGGCGTTTTCTCTCCGGCATCCGGGCCCTTGACCGCTTCCCGACCGGATAATAAAAACAGAAACGACACCGGATCGGGGGCCGGCGGATACCATGTCCGGCACGTTTTCCCTGCAAATCCGTTGACCGGCACTTTTCCTTGATCTCCATTTGCAATTTGACTTAATCATGTGTATATTATGCAACGAATGGACATATCTGTTTCCGACAACCTCAAAACAATGGCGGGTTTTCCGCCGAATAAGGATCATCAGCATGAACTTCCGCTCCTGTTCCTCCCTCGTCATGGCCGCGCTGTTCGCGCTGCCTGCTGTCTTTGTCCAGGTACAAGCCCAGCAGCCTCGGCAGACACAGCCTCAACAACAGACTCGTCAAGGTCAAACTGGGCAGACTCAACAGCAATCCCGTCAAGGTCAGACTGGGCAGACTCGTCAAGGTCAGACTGGGCAGCCTCAACAGCAGACCCGTCCGGGGCAGGCAGGGCAGCCCCGTCAAGGGCAAAACCAGCAGCAGACCCGTCAAGGTCAAACGGGGCAGACCCGACAAGGCCAAAATCAGCAGCAGACCCGTCAGGGACAGATTCCGCCGCCCCAGCAGAAGCTTGACCCGGAAAAGCTGCTCCTGAACGACATGCAGTATTTCGAGCGTCCGGGCGTCAATGTCCTGGTGTTCAGCAATGCGTTTACGGGCGGGTTCAATGATGAAAAGAACTCCGGCATCGAGATCATTCACCACGGCGTGCGGACCGTTCAGGGCGGCGCCGTGAGGCTGTCCAAGACCCCGGAGCAATGGGACCTGGTCCCCCAGTCCCCCATGCGCAGAGTTTACCCGGAGAGCAACTCCATTGAGGTCGGGATGCGCTACAACGAGTATAATTTCAACTCGCGTGTGGTGGTCACGGGGAAGGGCAGCGCCGTGGAGATCGCGGTCTATCTGGACGAGCCGCTGCCCGAGTTTCTGGAGGGCAAGGCAGGTTTCAACCTGGAGTTTCTGCCGTCGCAATACTGGGGCAAGACCTACCTCATGGACGGTCGCCCCAACAGATTTCCCCGTTACGCGGTGAGCCAGACCAAGGCGTTGCCGAACGAGGAGAAGCCCCGCCAGTTCAAGGGCTTCCGCACCTACGACGACCGCGGCACAGGCGAGTTCGTGGATCCGCTTCCCCTCGAAAAAGGGTATTCCATCGTGATCGCGCCCGACGAACCCGAACGCATGATCAAAATTTCGTCGAAGGAAAACACGTTGGAACTTTACGACGGTCGCATGCTCGCCCAGAACGGCTGGTATGTCCTCCGCAGCGTTCTGCCCTCCAAAAAGACCGGCAAAGTTGTGACCTGGACGATCGAACCCCATGCCATCCCCGGCTGGATCCGCGAGCCGAACATCGGTTTCTCGCAGGTGGGATATGTCCCATCCCAGCCCAAGGTCGCCGTGATCGAGCTCGACAAGAACGACAAGCCGATCGCCAACGCGGCGATCTACAGGATCACCGACGACGGCGAAGAGAAGCTGGCATATCAGGGGAAGACTGCACTGTGGGGCGCATATTACAAGTACAACTATGTGAAGTTCGACTTCAGCCAGGTGAAAACGCCCGGCATCTATTTCATCCGGTACGGCAAGTACAGGTCGGGCAACTTCATCATCGACAATTCGGTCTACAACTGGATGACGGACGCCACCAGCGACGTGTGGATCCCCATCCACATGAACCATATGACAGTCAACGAGGCGTACAGGATCTGGCATGGCGAGCCGTTCAAGGAAGGTTACCTGCAGGCTCCGCCGAGCGACCACTTCGACATGCACTCGCAGGGGCGGGAGACGGGGGTGAAGCCGGACGGCACCCCCTACAAGCCCTACGAGCTCATCCCCGGACTGAACGTGGGCGGCTACTTCGACGCGGGCGACTTTGACATCGAGACCGGCGCAAACATCGGCGTGGTCCACAGCCTGGTGTCGGCCTGGGAACTCTTCCATAACGAGCGCGACGAGACGTTCGTAAGCGAGGAACAGCGGTATGTGGACCTGCACCGTCCGGACGGCAAGCCCGATCTGCTGCAGTACATCGAGCACGGCGTGCTGAACCTGCTGGCGCAGGCCGAGAACATCGGACACATGTCCAGGACACTTTCCAACTCGGTCCTTGACAATTACCACCATCTGGGCGATGCCGCCACCATTACCGACGGCCTGCATTACGATCCCAGCCTGAAAAGGTTCGAAGTCTCCGAGGACGGCAAGCGCAGCGGCACTCCCGACGATATGTGGGCGTTTACCGGCCGAAACATCGGCTCCGACCTCAACGCGGCTTCCGTGTTCGTCGCCGCCAGCCGCGTGCTGAAAGGCTACAACGACGAACTGGCCGAGCGGTGCATGAAGCAGGCCATGCGCTTTATCCGGGAGGCCGACGAGATGACGAACCGACGCGGCGGCAACTTCGGCAATATGGGGCTCAACCTCCAGCTGTACCTTACCACGGGCGAGAAATCGTATCTCGACCGCTTCGAGCAGCAGATCTGGCAGGACCTGAACCGCAGCTTGAACGGCGGCATCAGGACTGCGCTCGAAGCCGTGCCCTTCATGGATGCCGAGTACAAGCAGAGGCTCGCGCCCTATGTGTCGCAGTACAAGGCGCACATGGACTACATTGATACGCTCAGCCCTTACGGCGTGCCGATCGTCAGCGAGGGCAGCAACTGGGCGGGCAGCGGTTCCGTAGTCAACTTCGGCGCCACGGCATGCCTCGCCAATCTCTATTTCCCGGACATCGTCGACAAAAGTTACGCCTACAAGGCCGCCGCCTTCATGTTCGGCTGCCATCCATACCACAATTATTCGCTGGTGGCCGCCGTCGGCGCCGCGCGTCCCAAGGAAGTCTTCTACGGCAACAACCGCGCCGATTTCTCCTTCATCCCGGGCAATGTGGCTCCCGGTCTGCTGTTCCGCAGGCCCGATCATTTCGAGAACTTCGACGACTGGCCGTTCCTGTGGGGGCAGAACGAGGGCACGATCGCAGGCAACTGCAGCTACCTGATCTTCGGCGAAGCCTTCAAGAACATGGTGAAGAAGAAATAAAGGTCAGCAATAATTCAACCACAAAACAGCCCCCGAAGCGATGGTTCCGGGGGCTTTCATATTGTTCCGGCCAAGATTCCTGCGCGCATTTCCTGCTTCGCGTTTTGCCATCCGTTCCCGCTTCGGGATTGCGAGTTGAAATGTGTCCCCCATAACCCGTGCAGGACTTCGTTTCGTCAAGACACAAAGGGTCCTCTTCCGGAAAAAACGCCGTCGTCGCGTCCTTACCCCGCGTTACGAGACGAATTTCTTCAGCTCATTCGAGAGTTCCTGGATTTTCAGCGGTTTCGCGATATGTCCGTTCAAGCCGGCCTTCAATGACTTTTCCCTGTCTTCTTCGAAGGCGTTGGCGGAGAATGCGAGGATCTTCAGTTTGTCTCCATCGGGGAGTTTCCTGATGATGGACGTCGCTTCGTATCCGTTCATAACCGGCATCTGAATGTCCATAAGGACGAAATCATAGGCGCCGATCCCGTTCTCGCGGATCATGTCGACGGCGATCTGCCCGTTCATGGCGGTATCGACAGTCATGCCCTGCTGTTTCAGCTGCAATACTCCGATCTTGAGGTTAAGCTCGTTGTCGTCGACCAGCAGGACCTTTTTGCCCTTGAGCAAGGACACCTCTTCTTCCTTTTCGGCTTGATCCGGACTTGTTTTTCCGCAGCACCGCAGGAGTTCCCGATGCAGATCGGACAGGAAGAGCGGTTTCGAGATGAATCCGTCAACGCCCGCCTCCAGCGCTTCCTTTTCGATGTCATTCCAATCGCATGCAGTCAGGATGATGATGAATACGTCTTTTCCCACGATCCTGCGGATGCGGCGGACGGTCTCGATCCCGTTCATGTCCGGCATCAGCCAGTCTATGAGATAGACTTTGAACCGATCGCTGTGGCGGAGAGATTCTTCCGTGCGGACAACAGCTTCCCTGCCCGAAACGCACCATTCGCTGCGCATTCCGACCTCACGAAGCAAATCGGCAATACTCTGGCACGCATTGATGTCATCATCCACGACCAGACTGCGCAGTCCCTTCAGTTCGGGAATAACCGGATCGGACATCTTCTTGTCGGCGATCCTGAAACTCACCGTGACAACAAACTCGGTCCCCTCGCCTTGTTTGGTGTTCACCGTTATCTTGCCGCCCATCATTTCCACGATATTCTTCGTGATCGCCATGCCGAGTCCGGTCCCCTGGATCCCCGAAACGGTGGTGGTCTCTTCCCGCGTAAACGGATCGAAGATCGTTTTGGCGAACTTCTCGCTCATGCCGATGCCGTTGTCCTTGCACCGGAATTCGAACGTGGCGCGGCCTTTGTCCATTGCCGATTTCTGAATGATGCGCAGCGAGATCGATCCACCCGGATGTGTGTATTTGATGGCATTGGAGACCAGGTTCAGCAGCACCTGATTGAGGCGGAGTTTGTCACAGTAAACGCGTTCGTTCCGGACGTCTACCGTGTCGATGAAGAAATTGTGCTGTTTCGCATGGATGTCCGCATGGACGATGTCTCGGAGCGAATGAAGGATATCCGACAGAGACTCTTCGTTCTCGTGAAGTGTCGTCCGTCCGGATTCGATGCGGCTCATGTCAAGGACGTCGTTGATCAGCGAAAGGAGATGTTCCGAGGATCGCTCGATGGTCTTCAGGTAATCCTGAACGCGTTCCCTGTCATCGATATGGCTGGCGGCGAGTCCGGTGAACCCGATGATCGCGTTCATCGGCGTGCGGATGTCGTGGGACATATTGCTCAGGAAAGACGTTTTTGCACGGTTTGCGGCCTGTGCCATATGCAATGCTTCTTCAAGCTGTTTCCGCAGTTCGGTTTCCTGCTTTCTCTGCATTTCTATGGTCTTGGCATTTTCCTTCAGTTCCTCGGAGTATTCCTTCAGTTCCCGGTTGATCCCGGCCAGCTTCCGTTTGCTGATCTGAGAACCGATCAGGGCCATAGTCAGTGCGGCCAGGATCGCGACCGAGATGAGGACTGGCAGGATGTGTTCCCGGAGAAAATCCATCAGGGAAAATGTGACAATGCGGCCCGCATAGGAATACGACGCATGATTCATATAATCGGGATCAAGCATTGTCAGGCCTCGGTCCATCAGCAGCACCAGCCCGATGTTGTCCGCCGCGAACGCCATGTGGAATTCAAAACCGTTCCGGGCCCGTTCTGTCTTGAGAGAGCGATATTTCTTCGGCCTCAACAGTGCTTCGGTTCTGAGTCCGTTCAGGAAAGTTCCGTCCGATGTCCCTTTCAGCAGGCCGTCGAGACATCCGCGAATGTCGTCATAGAACACGATTTCCGCATGCGGGTAACAATCTTTGCTGTAGTAGAACTGCATCAGATTGTTTTTGTTGACGCCGATGCGTTTATCCTTGCCATCCCCGAAATCGTTCAGAAACGCCAGATCGCTTACCAGTGTTGAGATGATCTTCCCGCCGATGATGTGATAATCGTGTTTGACCGAATTGCTGATATAAGCGGGGAGCATCAAATCGATTTCTTCGGACTCGACAGCCTTGTATCCCTCTTCCTGATTGAAATAACAGATAAACTCTACTTGAAGAGCGTCTTCCAAATTCAAATGTTTGATGATTTCCCTGACTGCTTCGATCCCCGCGCCGGCGGGGTTGCCGCTTTTGTCCAAAGTGGAGAAAGGAAGATAGTTGTCGAAGAAACCGACGCGCAGGACCTTGTGATTCGCGATCCAGTTCTTTTCCTCGGTCGTCAGATTGAGACTGATTACCGTATCAGCAAAATATCTTTCCTGAAGCCGGGTGAAATAGTAAAGGTCATTGTTCAGGATTTTTTCCAATGTGGTATCGATGTCGTCGATCAAATCGGGTCTTTCTTTGTTTGCGACCAGATAATAGGCCGATGACCCGATTCTTTCAACTGCCGAGAAATCGTTTTTCGCCAACATACTCACTTCCAGGTTGAGATCGATTTTCCCCGCATACAGATCGGACTCTTTCTGCTGTTCGGATTCATATTCGACGATTTTCAAATCGACATTCTTTTTCTGGCACCACTGTTTCAGAAGTTCGATCTGCATGGTGCCGCGCGTGACGCCGACCGTCTTGCCGTTCATGGACTGAAAATCATCGGGCGTAATGGAAGTGTTCCCCTTCAACGCGTAAAGATAGTAAAACTCATGTCCCATCGGTTCGTCCGGGAACAGAATGATTTTTGTGCGTTCCTCGGTATGGCTGATCTCGTAGAAAAGATCGACTTCTCCTGCATACAACTTATTCAAAGCCTCGGAAAAACTGTCACATGGATCATATTCGATGTCCCATCCTGCATACGCCGCAATCGTCTGGATATACTCGTACGCATAACCGGATATCGGATTCTTATCCTCGTCCAGGACCATCATCCGTTCAAAAGGAAAGACCGGGATCCGGACCTCTTTCCGCGCATGGTTCTCCGCGCCGAAAAGCGAGCCGGAACAAAGAAAAAGCAGGATCATGCAGAAGAGCATGATTGCCCGATGGAACCGAATTCCGGATAATCTCCATTGATTGTTGTCTGTCATTTTCAGTCTCTATTTACCTGGGCTGGGAAATGTGTTGCGAAGATCAGTGGTGTGTGAACATATGTTTCATGCTCGGACCGGTAAACATGGCATAATATAGTATAAGCAATCAGTTTTGTCAAGTCGGAAAATGAAGGCAGTTGAAAAAAAAAGCAGTATTTTCTGTTCGACATCCCGTTCGATCGCACTGATTCCGAATCGGCATCTTGCGATAAACGGACTTGTCTGGGACGGAATAAGTTTTCCGGAAATTTCAAGCGCGAGAAAGCGGCTGCGTGGAAAGACGTCTGCCGGGATGGATCCCGAATGGGGTACGGAATGCCGACCCGAATTTGAAAAGAGCCGTTTTTATGTTATTTTAAATGCTCTAATCAATTCTGCTTTCAAATCTTTTCGGAAGGAAATCATAAGCGATGAAACTGATAGCGGATTGGATCAGTGCGCTCGATTCGTTCATCTGGGGACCGCCCCTGCTGATCCTGTTGCTCGGATGCCATGTCTTTCTGACTTTCTACCTGAAATTCATTCAGAGATACATCTTTCTCGGCATCAAACTGAGCGTCAGGAACGATTCCCGAGCGGAGGGCGATATCTCCCAGTTCGGCGCGCTGGCGATTGCGCTGGCCGCGACGATTGGAACCGGCAACATCATCGGCGTCGGGACGGCCATCGTCTGCGGAGGTCCGGGTGCTGTCTTCTGGTGCTGGCTCTGCGGCATTTTCGGCATCGCGACCAAGTATGCGGAGGGCGTGCTCGCTGTCAAATACCGCATCGTCGACAGCGACGGCATGATCCGCGGCGGTCCGATGTACGCGATCGAGCGCGGCATGAAGTGCAAATGGCTGGCCGTCCTCTTTTCCGCATTCACGCTGCTGGCATGCTGCGGGATCGGGAGCATGACGCAGAGCAACGCAGTGGCGGAGACCATTCAGAAGACTTTTTCCGCGCCGATGTGGGCGACGGGTGCGGCCGAGGCGCTGCTGATCCTCCTGGTCGTCATCGGCGGGCTGAAATTCATCTCCAAAGTCTGCGGCGCGCTGGTGCCGTCCATGGCGGTCCTGTATGTGCTCGGCTGCTTCGTCATCGTCGGACGGAATGCGTCTACTGTCCTGCCTGCGATCCGTCTGATCCTGACGGAGGCGTTCAGCACAAAGGCCATCGAAGGCGGTTTCCTTGGCGTGGCTATGATGACGGCGATCCGGTACGGCGTGGCGCGCGGACTTTTCTCCAATGAATCCGGTATGGGCTCGGCGCCGCTGATCGCCGCCAGCGCGAAGACCGCCAATGCCGTCCGCCAGGCGCTGATCTCGTCCACCGGGACGTTCTGGGATACCGTCTGCGTCTGCGCGCTGACCGGGATCTCGCTGGTCTCCACTGCGTTGAAGCTGAATCCGAACCCCGATTTTTCGCAGTTCACCGCCCCGGAACTGGCATTCAATGCCTTTGCACAGATCCCGTATGCCGGGAAATACATCCTTTCCGTCTGCCTCTCCATCTTCGCCTACACCACGATCCTCGGCTGGTTCTGCTACGGACGCCAGGCGATTCATTACCTTGGCGGAAAAAGCCTGTTCCAGGTCTTCCGGGCCGCATACATCCCGCTCGTGTTTCTCGGCGCGGTCGTCTCGCTGCCGATCGTCTGGAATATTTCGGACATCGCGAACGGCCTGATGGTGATCCCGAACGTGATCTGCTTGCTGTGGCTTTGCCGTGTCGTGAAGTCGGAGACCGCAAAATACCTTTGGACGGGCAAGATCAACGAGCCCGACCCCGAGTGCGTCAGGATCAATCAGGAAGGCAAATCCCTTGATCCCGACCAGATGAACGACTGACCGGACGGAAAGATCCGGGGATCACGAGCGAGGCAGGCATGAAGCATCTGGTCGTTTATGTGCACGGAAAGGGCGGCAGCGCGGACGAAGCGGTACACTACAGGCCGCTCTTCCCCGGATGCGAGGTCGTCGGTTTCGACTACCGGGCGCAGACGCCGCGGGACGCCCGCGAGGAATTCCCGCGGTATTTTGCCCCATTGCGGGCAGAATACGATTCGTCGATCCTGATCGCAAACAGTATCGGCGCGTTCTTTTCCATGACCGCCCTTTCGGCAGAAGAGGTCGACCGCGCTCTGTTCATTTCTCCGATCGTGAACATGGAGGACCTGATTGCGGGCATGATGGCTCGGGCGAATGTCACGGAAGAAGAACTCCGCATCCGGAAGGAGATCCCAACCGGATCCGGCGAGACCTTGTCCTGGGACTGGCTCTGCGATGTGCGCTGCCATCCGCTTCGCTGGACCGTTCCGACCCGCATCCTGTACGGAGAGCGCGACTTCCTGACTTCCCTCGAAACGATGTCCGCTTTTTCCGCACGGATCGGCGCGCCGCTCACGGTCATGCCCGGCGGCGAACACTGGTTCCATACCCCGGAACAGATGGCATTCCTCGACCGCTGGATTCGGGGAGCATTCCCCGGCATGGATCGTGATCCTGTCGCGAAGTAAAAACAAGGGAAGCCAAGCCGTTTTGTTCTTCAATTGCAGGTGACGCCGATCAGGATCAATCGGCGAACGGATTCGGGATGTCCTGCTGGAAGAACGGATCGTCGGGATCGACTCGTTTTACCCCGCCGATCCCCATGCCGGGACGGATCGGCACAACGCTTCTTCCTTCCCATGGGTCATCGGGCTGCGGTCCGCTCGTCATGTCATCCGGGGAACCGGCATACTGGACCAAAACGCCGGAGTCTCCGGGGACCGTGCCGGGCGGGTAGGGCGTTGCCTGCTTTGACCTCGTTGCATACGGGCTGATCGCCCCGACTTCCTCGAATGGGACCTGAACAGTTTCCGTGACCGGCGTTTCCCGCCTGACAGTTCGGTTTTCATTTCTGACATGGCGTTCCCTGGTCATAACGCTCCTCGCGTCGGAACGATCGGCAGCGGCGGATTCGTTTGAGGCGGGGGCTTCCTCCTGGACCGGAGGGACAAACTGTATGAGGACCAAAAGCGCCAGAGGCAGAACGATGAGCAGCAGAATGACGATGAAGATGACCTTCATCCCGGATTGTGAACCATTCATGAAAAGGACTCCTGTGTTGTTGGATTCCCGCAACTTGCCCGCTGCGGGAGATTTCAAGCAATTAGATGTTCGGCAGCCCGGAAATCTTAGCGGGAAACCGGATGAACTCCTCCGGCGCAGGCTTGATCCGCCTGGCGCGGCATAGGGGTGTTTCCGGCTGAGGGGAAGGAAGAACGTTATTTAACTCTCCGGTGACCGGTTATCCGGGAAAAATATGTAAATCTGTTGTTTTCGAGATTGATTTTCCTTGTTTCTGAAGTATGTTTTCTCATAAAAGCGCGACTTTTTCCCGGGATCCTGATTTCTAATCCTCAAATACCCACATTTTCAACCTTCCAAGAACCAACTGATTGGAGAAACAGACATGAAACAGAAAATGAACAAGAAACTGGCTTCCGGTTCCATCGTTGCCGGATCCCTGCTCCTCGCCACAGTGCTCTCCGCACAGGCACCTGCCGGCGGCGCTTCCGCTGGCGGCGCTCCCGCAATGGGCGGTTTCGGCGGCGGCATGGGCGGCTTTGGCGGTGGCCAGGGCGGCTTCGGCGGCGGCATGATGCCGGGCGGCATGGGCGGCTTCGGCGGCGGTGCTCCCGCTGGCGGTGCCGGTGGTGCTCCTGCCGGTGGCATGGGCGGTTTCGGCGGCTTCGGCGGCGGTGCTCCCGCGGCTGGCGGCGCGGCTCCTGCCGGTGGCATGGGCGGTTTCGGCGGCTTTGGCGGCGGTGCTCCCGCTGCTGGCGGCGCGGCTCCTGCCGGTGGCATGGGCGGTTTCGGCGGCTTCGGCGGCGGTGCTCCCGCGGTTGGCGGCGCGGCTCCTGCCGGTGGCATGGGCGGTTTCGGCGGCGGTATGGGCGGCAATCGTGCTGCCGGCGGCGCGAATGGTGCGGCTGCCGGTAGTGTTCCCGCGGCCGGCGGTGCTCCCGGAAACCTTCCTGCCGGTGCTCCCGGTGCGGCGAATGCCGGCGGAAATCGCGGCATGGGCGGCTTTGGCGGCGGCATGGGCGGCTTTGGCGGCGGCATGGGCGGCTTCGGCGGCGGCATGATGCCCGGAGGTCAGGGCGGCCAGCGTCCTCAGGGCCAGGG
>Ga0310786_10010156_pt1 | contig 11862 bp, 7 predicted proteins | sample AusTroGonzalo_MG_FD_203881 | JGI IMG/M metagenome (GOLD analysis project Ga0310786, IMG submission 203881) | Bovine rumen microbial communities from tropical cattle in Woodstock, Queensland, Australia - Gonzalo_03 (v2) (version 2) | ecosystem: Host-associated > Mammals > Digestive system >... | reverse complement strand
ACCTTTATTTTTTTTGTTTATTAAACGAAAATGCTTATCTTTGCACGCGAAACGTGTCATAAAGACGATGAAATTGCCATTTAAAATCTTATATTCATGCGTAGCCCTGTTGTTGGGATGCACGATGGCGCGAGCAAACGGTGACCTGGTATTCAGGACCATCAATTCGGCCAATGGACTTGCTGACAATAGTGCACAGGTTGTAGCCTGTACCAAGACAGGCCGCATGATTATCGCTACCATAGGAAACATCAATTTCTATGACGGTACATCGTTCTCACACGCCAACTTCCATGAGGATTTTCTCTATCATCTCCCGCAGTATCGCGGCAACTACCATCTTTATTTTGACAACTTCCACCATCTCTGGCTGAAGAACACCAACACGGTGTCGTGTGTAGACCTTATGCGCGAGCAGTTCACCAAGAACGTTGACAGCGTCTTCGTCAACATGGGGTGCAAGGATGTGGTGCAAGACCTTTTCGTCGATAGGACGGGCGATGTGTGGTTGCTTACCGACCTGGGGCTTTACAGCGTCACCAGGAAGCAGACTTACAATCTGCTGCGCGACAGGAACCTTCAGGACGTGGAAGTGTTCGACAGCACCATGCTCGTCTCTTTCTACGACAACGGCGAGGAGGTGGCGCAGGACCTGGCTTCGGGTAACATCCTGCACCGCACAAAGGCTTATGAGTGGAGCAAGGCCGCTGAGTATGCCAACTCGTCGGTGCTGCAGCCATACGGTGACGGGTTCTTCCAGATCCGTAATGGCGAGCATAACGGCATCCTGCTCTTTTTTGATGTCAGGAGGCAGGAGTGGAGTATCATCACCGAAGTGCCTTATCACCTGAACAACATGGCCCTGTTTGGTAAAGAGCTGTATATTGCATCGTCGTATGGCTACTGGATTTACCATCTGGAAACCCGTGAACTGGAGCATAAGGACAAGCTGATGGTGCAGAATGCCACGGAATCCATCGTGACAAACTGCAATGCTGTGGCTTTTGACCGTCAGGGTGGCATGTGGATTGGTACGGAAAGGCGTGGCGTTCTCTATGCCCGTCCGGCTAAGATGTCGTTCCAGACTTATACGTGGGATATGAAAGAGGCCGTTGATTATGCCCTGAAGATGGACAGCATTGAGCAGAACCTCTATGAGTACAACGGCCTCAAAGCCAACTGCATGTACACCGACAGCAGGGGATGGAACTGGATAGGCACCACTACCGGCCTCTTCCTGCAACGGTCGCTCAACGCGCCGTCGGAGATCTATAACCAGCAGAAAGGTCTTTTCAATAATGTCATCCACTCCATCGTGGAGGACAGAAAGCACAACATCTGGCTGGCCACCTCGTGCGGCATCTCGTGCATTGTCTTCAACGGCGGGCCGGAGCCTATCTTCGTCAACAGCTTCAACGAACTGGACAATGTGCCCATTGAGTCGTTCTCCAATTGCAAGGCGATGCTGTTAGACGATGGTGCCATCATCATGCAGTCGGTAGATCACATGGTGTACTTCCACCCGGAGGACTTCGAGGTGGTGAACGTGCCGAAGCCCGCCAAGCTCTTCCCCAAGCTGATTCAGCTGCAGATGAACGGCACGCTGATAGAACCGGAGAAAGAGTATGATGGAACTGTTATCATTGACCGTGCCTTTACCCGCACGCGAGACATCTATCTGAATAGTGACCAGAACTCGCTGATGCTCACCTTCTCGGCCCTGAACTACTTCCGGCCCTTGCAGTCTTTCTACCGGGTGCGTGTCGTGGGGCTTGACAACGATTGGATGGTGTTCTCCTACTATGACAGTAATGGCTATGTGGACAAAGACGGGCACCTCCATCTGCCCCTCATCGGCTTGCAACCCGGCGAGTACACACTGGAGGTGCAGGCGAGCATGTTCCCCGATGTCTGGGACGGCACGCCGTTTACGTGGAACATCCATGTCAACGAGTCGTGGTGGCGGGCCATGGGCATTTATCTCGTTCTCGGCGGCATTGTGTTGCTGCTGCTGATAGTCAACTTCGTCATCTATATCCGCAACACCCGCATGAGAGTGAGACGGAACGCGGAAGAGGGCGACGTGGTGAAGAAGATCATCTTGTTTGTCACCCGTTGCGACGACTTCGCCTCTGAGGTGTTCTCGCCTCGACAGGATGAAGTGAAAGGCGACATCAATGACCAGCGTATGCAGCTGAGTCCGGAGTTTATTGAGATGATGCTGAAGCTGATACCCGTGGTGCACAGCCAGTCAAGAGGGCTCACTATCAGAAAGATGAGCGATGCGGCTGGCGTTGATGTGGCGAAGTTCTATGAGATTGTCACCTCTAATATATACAAGAGCCCGCATGACCTGGCCAGCATCCTGCGTCTGCGGCAAGCCGCCGACCTGCTCCGTACTACCCAGAAGAGCGTAGAGGATGTGGCCAACGAGTGCGGCTTCTACACACCAAACTATTTTATCGGCAACTTCTTCCACCACTACAAGCAGCTTCCATCCGAGTACCGCGCTGCCCATCAGGGTTGAAGAGCCGTCAAATAAAACCTGAGAGACTATGATTAACCGACAACTACTACAACCTGAGAGCATCGTTGTTATCGGAGGTTCGAACAATGTGCATAAGCCTGGCGGCGCCGTTGTGCGCAACCTGTTGAGTGGCGGTTATGGGGGAACGCTGCGCATCATCAATCCCAAGGAAGATGAGGTGCAAGGCATCAAGGCATTCCACGATGTGAAGGAATTGCCGCCCACCGACCTGGCCATCCTGGTGGTGGCCGCCAAGTACTGTCCTGACTATGTGGACTTTCTGGCAGCCAACAAGGGTGTGCGCGCCTTCATCATCATTTCTGCGGGCTTCAGTGAGGAGACCCCATTGGGCGCCCAGTTGGAGCAGCGCATCCTTGACACCTGCGAGCAGTACGGCTGTGCGCTCATCGGCCCCAACTGTATCGGCCTGCTCACACGCTGCCACCATTCGGTGTTCACCAAGCCCATTCCGCAGCTCAATCCCAAGGGTGTGGACTTCATCAGCGGCTCCGGAGCCACCGCCGTCTTCATCCTGGAGAGTGCCGTCACCAAAGGCCTGCCGTTCAACTCCGTCTGGAGTGTGGGCAACGGCCATCAGATAGGCATTGAGTCGGTGTTGGAATACATGGACGAGAACTTCGACCCTGAGCGTGACTCGTTGGTGAAGTTGCTTTATATCGAGAACATCGGCGACCCGGACAAGCTGCTCTATCATGCCACCTCGCTTATCAGAAAGGGCTGTCGCATCGCCGCCATCAAAGCCGGGTCGAGCGAGAGCGGAAGCCGTGCGGCATCCAGTCATACGGGTGCCATTGCCTCAAGCGACTCTGCTGTCGAGGCTCTCTTCCGCAAGGCCGGCATCGTGCGCTGTTTCTCGCGTGAGGAGCTGACCACCGTGGGTTGCATCTTCACCCTGCCCCGTTTCACGGGCAAGAACTTCGCCATCGTGACCCACGCCGGAGGCCCCGGCGTGATGCTGACTGATGCCCTCTCGAAGGGTGGAATGCAGGTGCCGCTGTTGTCAGGCCCCATGGCTGACGAGCTGAAGTCGAAGCTCTATCCGGGGTCGAGCGTCAGCAATCCCATCGACATCCTCGCCACCGGCACACCAGAGCACTTGGGGCTGGCCATTGATTATTGCGAGAACCATTTTCCCGACATCGATGCCATCATGGTTATCTTCGGAACGCCTGGACTGGTGCAGCTCTATGAGACCTACGACGTGTTGCACAAGAAGATATTGGAGTGCCGTAAACCCATCTTCCCCATCCTGCCCAGCGTGAACACGGCAGGGCCGGAGGTGCATGAGTTCCTCAAACGCGGCCACGTGAATTTCAGCGACGAGGTGACACTGGCTACAGCCTTGACACAGGTGATGAAAACGCCTGCGCCCGCCGACCAGAATGTGGTCATCAACGGCGTGGATGTGCCGCGAATCAGGAAGATCATCGACAGCTTGCCCGAAAGCGCAGGGCAGGGTGGGGGATACATCGCCCCAGCCTCCGTCCATGCGTTGTTGCAAAGTGCCGGCATCCCTACGGTGCCTGAGTTTGTCAGTGCCGTGAAGGACGAGATACTGGCCTTTGCCGAGAAAGTGGGGTTCCCCGTCGTGGCCAAGGTCGTCGGGCCGGTTCACAAAAGCGACGTGGGCGGCGTGGCGCTGAACATCCGTTCAAAGGAGGTGCTGGCTGCTGAGTTCGACCGCATGATGCAGATACAGGATGCGACGGCCGTGATGGTTCAGAAGATGATAAAAGGAACCGAGCTTTTCATCGGAGCCAAATACGAGCCACGCTTCGGGCATGTGGTGCTCTGCGGCTTGGGAGGCATCTTCGTCGAGGTGCTCAAGGATGTGTCGTCAGGCTTGGCGCCTCTGAGCTACGAAGAGGCCTACTCCATGATCCGTTCGCTTCGCGGCTATAAGATATTGAAAGGCACCCGTGGCCAGCGTGGCATTAACGAGCGCAAGTATGCCGAGATCATTGTACGTCTCTCCACACTGTTGCGTTTTGCCACCGAAATCAAGGAAATGGACATCAACCCGCTGCTGGCCGACGAGCAAGACGTCATTGCCGTTGACGCCCGCATCCTGATTGAGAAATAATACCTCCCTCGCGCGTACCTTATTTATATATAAGAAAGCTCTTATACAGACTTCAATGGATGCACCAGCCGGCTTACCAGTCGGCTGGGCTTTGCTTTATCCTCGATGGAGCGACTGTTCACCACGGCTTTCAGGCCGCGCGGGCAGATGGACACGTCGATGTCTGTACCCATAGTGGTTGGGTCGCCGTCGAAGTGGACAGCACCCTCCGAAGGACGGCTGATGTGCAGGCTCTTGGCCTGGAAGTGGCGCACGTGGCGGTTGCTGTGGATGGTCTTGGTGAACAGTTCCATGAGCACCTTCGGGCCGCCGATGCCGTGGAAAGGCTCAATGATGATGACATCTAAAAGGCCGTCTTGCATCGAGGCCTCGGGGGCGATATAAGTGTTGTTGCCATACTGGGCGGCATTGGCACAGGCAATGAGAAACGCCTCATACTTCAACAGCTCACCTTGGTGGTCTTCAACTGTGATGGTGTAGGTGTCCGGCTGATAGCTCATTCCTTCCTTCAGCACCATCTTGGCGTAGGTGGCAAGGCCGCGATGGCCACTCTGTGCGAACTTCAGCGACACATGGGCATCGAAACCCATGCCGCAGGTGCAGAAAAAGGGCCGGTTGTTGATGAGTCCATAGTCGAACAACGCTGTCTGGCCCTCGTTGATGATGCCTAATGCGCCTTTCACGCTCATGGGCAGACACAGGTGGCGGGCCAATCCGTTGCCGGAACCCATGGGGATGATGCCCAAGGCCGTCTGGGTGTGTATCAGTCCGCTGGCCACTTCGTTCACGGTGCCGTCGCCTCCGACGGCTACGCAGATGTCAATACCTTCCTGCGCACAACGCTGTGCAATCTCCTTGGCGTGCCCGGCACGCTCGGTCTTGACCATGTTCCACTCAAACTGTTCGGGGTTGATGGCTTTCTCGATAGCCTTGCCCAGACCTTCCTTTGACCGTGTTCCCGAAATGGGGTTGACGATGAATGTAATACACTTTTTCTTTGCTTCCATGAGTGCAAAAGTACAAAAAATGGCTGAAAAAAGAAACAAATAAAAGATAAAATTGCAAAAAACACACTTTTATTGCAAAAAAAGCGGCCTGTTTACAGAATTTTATGTACCTTTGCAGCCTGTTATAACAAAAATGAATTACCTATAAACGAATTATGGGACAACTACAAGAAAGATACAAGGCGTATCGCATACCTCAGGAGGCTATGGCAAAGGGCATTTATCCCTACTTCCGCGCCATTACCGGCAAGCAGGGAACTGAGGTGGAGATGGGAGGCCACAAGGTGTTGATGTTCGGCTCAAATGCCTACACGGGACTGACTGGTGACCAGCGCATCATCAACAAGGCGAAGGAAGCTCTTGACAAATATGGCACAGGTTGCGCCGGAAGCCGTTTCCTCAACGGTACGCTTGATTTGCACATTCAGTTGGAAAAAGAGATTGCTGAGTTTATCGGCAAAGACGACTGTCTCTGTTTCTCTACTGGATTCAGTGTTAATCAGGGTGTTATTCCGGCTCTGCTGTCGAAGGATGACTATGTGATCTGCGATGACCGTGACCATGCCTCTATCGTTGACGGACGCCGTCTGGCTTTTGCCAAACAGATGCACTACAAGCACAACGACATGGCCGACTTGGAGCGTGTGCTGGCCAAGCTGCCGCAGGAGGCTATCAAGCTCATCGTTGTAGATGGCGTGTTCTCCATGGAGGGCGATCTGGCCAAGCTGCCGGAGATTATTGAGCTGAAGCACAAGTATAACTGCTCTGTCATGGTAGACGAAGCCCACGGTATTGGGGTTTTTGGCCGTCAGGGACGTGGCGTGTGCGACCATTTCGGGCTGACTAACGAGGTAGACCTTATCATGGGCACCTTCTCGAAGTCCTTGGCCAGCATCGGCGGCTTCATTGCTTCTGATGCCGATACCATCAACTGGCTGCGTCACACCTGCCGCACTTACATTTTCTCTGCCTCAAACACGCCTGCTGCCACCGCCGCCGCTATGGAGGCTCTGCACATCATCCAGCAGGAGCCGGAGCGTATTGAGAAACTGTGGAAGGTGACCAACTACGCCTTGAAGCGTTTCCGCGAAGAGGGCTTTGAGATTGGTGAGACTGAGAGTCCCATTATTCCGCTCTATGTGCGTGACACCGACAAGACTTTCCTTGTCACGGCTTTGGCCTTCAACGCTGGTGTCTTCATCAATCCTGTCATTCCGCCTGCCTGTGCTCCGCAGGACACGTTGGTGCGTTACGCTCTCATGGCTACGCACACTGAGGAACAGGTGGAGCGCTCGGTGGTGGCACTCAAGAAGATATTCGTTGAGCAGGGCATCATCAAGTGATTTGAGTATTGAGATCTGAGAATTGAGATTTTACAGTCAGTCTTGACGTTTAAAAAAACTTAATAGCTAATAAAATCTCAAATCTCAAATCTCAAATCTCAATTATAATTTGTACCTTTGCACCCGCAAAAAACAATCGAGGTGTAGCGCAGTTGGTAGCGTTCCTGGTTTGGGACCAGGCTGTCGCAGGTTCGAGTCCTGTCACCTCGACCACTTTTAAGAAAAGGCGTAGCTTCCAGTAAGTTACGCCCTTTTTTCTAACTTTTCCCCATTTCGCTTTGTTTTTTCGGGGAAAATGTTTATTTTTGCAGGCAAAAACACGTGAGAGACGCGGCAGGCCGCACTCTTACACTAATTGTTAGTATCCTATGTTGCATAAAATCAGGAAATTAAAGCTGTTTGCGCTGTCGGCCTCCCTGCTTTGTACATCGGCCTCTATGGCTGAGCCAAGTGACAAGCTGCTGCGCTTAGAGGCTGATATGCTGGAGTATATCGGTACCAGCGAGAGAGATACCTTTTTTATTATCACCGAAGAGCTGAAGGATGTGGCCAGAAGCGAAGGCGAGGAGCGGCTGTTTTACAAGGCATGGAGCAAGCAGGCCGTTTATGAGGCCACTCACCAGAACTTCCCTAAAGCCACGGAGTTCTGCGAGGCACTTACCGACTATGCCGGGAAGGAGAGCAGTATCGTGGGGCAATATTATGCGCTGCACACGAAGGGTTTCATCCTCCAGCAACAGGATCAGTATGACGCTGCCGAGAAAGCCTATGTGGAGGCACTGGATATAAGGCACAAGAACTTCCCGGATGAGAGTGCTGCCGAGGACCTGCGTGAGTTGATGAAGATTGCCTATCTGCGCAACGACATTGAGATGGCCAAGAAATATGCTTACCAGTTGCTGTCGGAACCGAACTTAGAGCCGCATCACAAAGGCAGGACACTCTACCGCCTTTGCATCATGGCTTTCGATGAGAATGACAAGGATGAGTTCAACCGCGTCTATGAGGAGATGCAGAGGCTGATGCAGACCGACCATATCAGGTCGATGAACCTCTTCACTGAGGTGAACTTCCAAATCATCAACGGTAACTACAAGGAGGCCCTGCGACTGGCCGACTGGCTGGCTCCTGATACCTGCGCTGAGAGGAAAGCCATCATCTATCACCGCATGGGTGACAATGAGAAGGCATACGAGTATATGGCGCAGTACAAGCATCTGTCGGACTCCATCTCTCACGTGTCACACGGCAATGTGGTGTCGAACCTCTATCTCAGGATGAATAATGACCGCCTGCGACTGGAGCGCCAGCTGCTGGCTCATCAGAACGACCAGCTGCGCTACCGCTTTTACATGGCTGCCGGCGTCATATTCATCCTCATACTGCTGTTCCTCGTCTATCAGCGCCACAAGATTATAAGGCTGCTGAGGCACGACCAGATGATGACCGACTACGGCAAGAAAGATGCCGAGAATGCTATTAAAGACCTCAACGAACTGTCATCATACGAGAGTAAGTCAGAGTTGCCGCTTATTACGCCTGTGAAGCTGAACAAACTGTGCAACCATCTGGTAGACCTCACTCAGGAACAATGCTCCAAGAATGTCTCGGCGGCGTTCCAGACAGATTTGACAGACGACTTTGAAGTGACAACCAACTCGGAGGCGTTAGAGAAACTGCTGAGCCACCTGCTCAACTATTCCGTCCGCTTCACCCGTGAGGGCTTTATCAGGGTGAAGTGTACAGAGGAGGGAGAGTTCGTCAGGATCTGCGTTACCGACACAGGCATGAAGCTGGACACGAAGTCCAAGAACCGTTTCTTCAACCTCTTTGCCGAACAGGGCAGCACCGTGCGCTATCTGGGACTGAACTTCATGATCTGGCAATCCATTACGCGCCTGCTCAAGGGCCGTATCTGGCATGATGTGGACTACACCGACGGTACCCGCTTCTGTGTTGAAATCCCAAGAGAACCATCAAACGTTTAAATCATAAAAGCCGACATACATGAAAGAGAAAAGAAACAGCTTTGCCGGAAGAATCTCGCGGAAGATTGCCATCTGGATGTTCTTCATTGCCATCGTGCTCTCTTACGTCTTTGTCAAGTTCGCGGGTAAAACCACGCGAGACTTCTACTCTGAGATTTACTACAACAGGATGCTCATCACCAATGAGTACACACGCCGCGTGATTTCAGACGTATATGTGGCTGTGACCAATAACATCTACTATCTGGAACATTCGCTTGACAAGCCTGAAAGCCACAAGGAAACGATGGCGCGAATCGTCAACAGCGGTACACGTGTGCGCAGCTGCGGCATCAGCTTCATAGAGGACTACTATCCTGAGAAGGGAAAGCGGTTTTGCCCCTACGCATGGCGAAACGCAGCCAATCCCGACATCATCTGGAAGGAGGACATGGGTGATGCCGACCTTGACTACCTCAAAGCTGACTGGTTCCGCGATGTTATCAGGGCTGACTCCGCACAGTGGTCAGAGCCTTTCTTTGACAGCTATGACAAAAAAACACCCTTGTCGGCATATATGACACCCATCCATGACCTGTCCGGGCGAACTGTAGCTGTGCTCGGAGCCGATATCTCGTTGGACTGGCTGACAAACAAACTGGAGGAGACCGACAGTACCATCAATAGGAACGCATCGTTCATGGCCAGCAAATTCGGTTTAAAGTCAAGCAGTTACATCATAAACTACGATGGTTCATTCATCACCCATCCTGAAGGTAATCGTATCGTGGATGAGAACTTCTACAGTAAGATTGAGTCGTATGATGGAAGTGATGTAAAGACCTTGATTGACAACATGAAAAAAGGCAAGACCAGTGATGAGAAAAGCCACGAGAAATTCCTTATAGATGGTCAGGAGTGCTACGTGTTCTATGTGCCCGTGAAATACACTAAGTGGGTGATGGTTACTGTGCTGCCTTGTGACGCTATCGACACGCTGGCTCTGATTAATGGACTGATGCTGATCCTGTTTGTCATAGTAGCCATGGTGGTTATTGTTGCTGTGGCTTATTATTACATGAGGAATGCCATTGAGCCTGTGAACCAGCTCACCCACCTGACCAATGATATCGCTAAGGGCAACTTAGATGCATTAATGCCTGATATGAAGCATAACGACGAGATTGGACATTTGCATAATGCCTTAGAGAACATGAAGTTCGCTTTCTCCAACTATGTTGATGAGTTGAAACGCAAAGCAGGTGAGGAAGGCTCGAAGAAGTGAGATCCACTTGTTGAAGAATCCCTGAAAAAGCCGGACGCTGAGAAGTGTCCGGCTTTTTTCAGGGATTGTCTGTCACCACTTGCTTCAGAGATTGAATCTTACTCTACGGTACAGTAGATAGTATCACTGGTTTTGCGAGTGGGATAGAGCTTGATAGTGCCGCCTACTGTGGTGAGGTTGGGACCGTCAGGAACAAGGTCATTCAGCGTGTCGCCGCCCAGGTTGAGAGCCCAGTCGTTGTTCACGCGGAACTTCCAGCCGTTGGCATTCACAGGGGCATCATGGACTTCGTAACAGTATTCATCGGGATTCCAGGTCATCACAATATCGCCGGCCCATGAGTTGAAATCGCCGATAATGCCCATACAGTTGATCTTGGTAGCTGAAATGCTGCTCTTGGCCAAGTTGACCTCAAAGTAGTAGACGCCCTCTTCGGCCACTTCGATGTTGTCGTCACCTGTGACACCCGTCTTGGTGGTGAAGGAATTCGCATTAATCTCGTTGTCCCAAGAACCAGGCTCTCGCTGGAACTTAAAGGCAAGTCCCTGGTTGGCAACATAGCAGAAGCCTGTGTAGCAGCCGTCGCCTGTAGAAGCCAGCTTCTGGTCGGAGCTGCCCCATCCCTCGGTCGTACCGATAAAGTAGATGAAGGATGCGTACTGTGTATTGAGGGGTGTAATCTCGTAGGTGAAGTCACGCGCATTGATGCTGATTTTGTAGTAGGGTGCCGAGCCGTCCACGTAGAAGGCGTGGGTGCCGCCGTCCAGATTGTAGCGGTAGTCGAACGAGCCGCTCAGATCTCCGTCGTTGCCCTTTATGCCGAAGAGCTTACTCCAGTCATTTTCGGTGGCGATGGCATCGAGTGCTTCGTCATCGCCAATGGCAAACCACATGGAGCTGCCGGTACTCTTCATCACGTAGGTGAAAACGGGATCGTCGTTCACGTCGATGTCGCTGTGTGAGAACATCTGGTCCTTCGAGGGTCCCCATTCTCCCGGGCCTCCAACGAGATAATAGTGGGCGGAGATATGGTGGGTCGTACCTTGGCTATTTGCAATGAGGTTGATGAGGGTGGCGATGTCTGCCACATCCAGCTTGCCGTCGCCGTTCAGGTCACCATGAAGGTTGGTGGCGTTTTGTGCCATGATGCCTATAGGTTGCAGTAGTGCAATGAGGGTGAGTAAAATCTTTATTGTCCTTTTCATGATTGATTTGGTTTTCTTTGATTGTAATTAATTGCGGGCCATGCCTCTGTTTGGAGAGCATGACCCGCAAACTATAAACAGGATTCAACGTTTACTCCACAGTACAGTAGATCTTGTCGTTGGTCTTGCGAGTGGGGTAGAGCTTAACCGTGTTGCCCACAGCGGTGAGGTTGTCGCCACCAGCGGTGAGGTCGGTGAGCGTCTTACCACCGAGGTTGATGGCCCAGTCCTTGTTCACACGGAACTTCCAGCCATTAGCTGTGATGCCCGGGTTGGTGACCTCATAGCAGAAGTCGGTAGCGTTCCAAGTCATCTCGGCATCGCCAGACCAGCCATTGAAGTCGCCGATGATGCTCATAGTCTCAACCAGCGTGCCCTTCAGCGTGCCCTTGGCCAGGTCGAGTTCGACGTAGTATACGCCCTC
>Ga0310786_10010155_pt1 | contig 11863 bp, 13 predicted proteins | sample AusTroGonzalo_MG_FD_203881 | JGI IMG/M metagenome (GOLD analysis project Ga0310786, IMG submission 203881) | Bovine rumen microbial communities from tropical cattle in Woodstock, Queensland, Australia - Gonzalo_03 (v2) (version 2) | ecosystem: Host-associated > Mammals > Digestive system >... | reverse complement strand
GTCCAAATCGCCGTAGAACGCCAGCGCCAGCGTGCGCGGAATCGGGGTAGCAGTCATAGTCAATAGATCTAGTTTGGCGGTTTTTTCTTTAAGTTTACTGCGCTGTTTTACACCGAAACGGTGCTGTTCGTCAATCACCGCCAGACGCAAGCGAGCAAACTGCACATTGTCTTGTATCACGGCATGCGTACCCACTAAAATATCTATTTCTCCGGCGGCCAACGCGTCCACGATTTTTTTCTTGGCAGCGGGTTTGGTGCTGGACGTCAACACTTCCACGCGTACCGGCAATCCTTCCAATAATTTTTTGAACGTAAGGTAATGCTGCTCGGCCAGAATTTCCGTTGGTGCCATCAGCGCGGCTTGATAACCGTTTTCCACTGCCAGCAACATGGCACACAAGGCTACCACCGTCTTACCGGACCCCACATCCCCTTGTAACAAACGGTTCATGGGGCGGGTGGAACAAAGGTCGTTAAAAATTTCGTTAATCACTTTTTTCTGGCTATTGGTAAAAACGAAACCCAAGTGTTCGCGGAACGGAGTAAGCAGATTTTTTTTGATTTGATAGGTATAGTCTTTGGCTAAAATTTTTGTTTGCGTGCGCTTGATACCCCACGCCGTAGCCAAAAGCAAAAATTCTTCATATGCCAGGCGCCTGCGCGCACTTTCCAGCTCCGGTAGGGAATTAGGAAAATGCACCGCCTTTAAGGCTTGCGGCGCACTTAATAATTTGCGCTTAGCGATTAACGCGGGCGGCAAAATTTCAGGCTCTCGCACTAAGGCCTCCGTCTGCAACGCTTCATGCACAAACAAGCGAAACTGCTTATTGGTCAGTCCTTCCGTCAGCGCGTAAATTGGCGTCAGCCGCCCCGCATGAAGGGACGTTAACACATCTTCGGCCGGGTAGGCTTCGTCCACGGTGATTTTATTGCCAAAAAAATTATTTTTGTCTTCCCGCTTACCTATCACCCACACTTCGCTGTTTAAGCGGAAATCTTTTTTCAGCGTGCCGAACGGATCAAACCGAAACGCGCCGTACATTCTTTTTTTAAACCAGGTGCATTCAATTTGGCTGCCTTTTTCATCTTCCAAAAACGCTTTAAAAATCAGCACGCTCCGCGCCGGAATTTCCTGCGTGCGCAACACGCGCCCTTTAAACACTACCAGCGCGTCCGAATTATATTCGTTAGGCGGTGCGCCCAAGCGGCGGTCCTGATACGTGCGCGGATAATAATGCAGCAAATCTTCCACGGTAGCGATTTCCAGCCGTTCAAACATTTTAGCTTTGGCCGGGCCGATACCTTTTAAATACTGTATTTTTGTGGGTGACAAAATAACCATACTCTTATTTTACCAATAATATATGATAGAATTTAACAAAGGAGAAAAATATGAATATAGATTTGATTTCGCAACAACTAAGTGAACACTTTTTACAACTAGGGCAAAATACCCTTAAAGTATTGGTCTCATTGCTGGGCGCACTACTAATTATGGTGCTGGGGCTCTATATTTCCCGCTTTGCAGGCTCTATGACCAAAAAGATACTGGGCAAAATTAATTTCGATCAAAAGACATCCAAACTGGGCATCAACGAACTGTGCATGCGCTTTGGACTTGGCAAATCGCCCACATACATTATTGCATTTGTGTTTGCATGGGCAGTAATTTTTTATTCCATTGTACTGTCGGCAGAAGTATTACACCTGACAGTAATACGCGATTTGTTTACCCAATTTTTAAGTTTCATCCCCACGGCATTTGTGTCCGTGCTGATTTTGTTTGCGGGATTGTTACTCGGAAAATTAGTTGGCAATATTGTGGAGAATTCTGCTAAGGCCAATAATTTAAAAGGCGGTTTTATTATCGCCCGCGCCGTTAATGCGTTTATTGTGTTTTTCTGTACGCTAATGGCGGTAGAAAACTTGGGCATTGCCGCGCAGTTGATTCACAACGTTGTGGTGATTGTGCTGGCCTCGCTGGGGCTCGCGTTTGCCATTGGCGTGGGTTTAGGATCTAAATCCATTGTGGAAGATTTTTTACGCAATTTATTCCAAAAACACGAACACGATAAATAACCCAAAACATAGGAAACTATTATGAAAAAACAGTTATCTTCAGGTTTTACCCTCATTGAATTACTTGTAGTTGTGCTCATTATTGGTATTTTATCTTCTATCGCTTTGCCGCAGTATACCAAAGCGGTGGAAAAAGCACGCGCCTCAGAAGCCACTATGATGCTGGGAAATATTCGCAAAGCACTTGACGCTTTATGCTTGGCCGACCCGAGTTTCAGTGGAGAAGTAGTCCATTGCTCAAGCTCACCTGACTATAAATGCAATGTTTTAGATATCGATATAGAAAGCGCTCTCACTTGTGACGCAACATCTTGTCACTCTAAATACTTTGTGTACGATGTAATGCCCGATTGTTACAACAAAGCACACGAAGTGCGGCTTTACCGTTATAACAACGGTAACAAAGCCGAAACAATGCAATATGATGTACAGATGGATACGTATTCCGGTGGCAAATGGAAATTCAGTTGTGAAGATTATAACACAAATTATCCTTATGCCAAGACAGTATGTGAAAGTTTTGAAAGATTATTATAAGAACGAACTTGTATACAAATGTTTCAAAAAAGCCGCTCGAAATGAGCGGCTTTTTTATTTAGACAGATTTGTCTTTTCAGGCGGATCGGGTGCCCGGTGTCCTTCACCGGATAATTCGGCCTTATCCCGCAATTTTCGGTGATAGGTAATAGCAAAGCGGTGCACTTCGTCCCGTATTTCCATCAATAAATTAAGTGCCGGATCCCCCACAGGCAGTTTAATGCTTTCCGCCGCGCCGGGCAAATAAATGCCTTCGTGCGTCTCGGCCAGCGCAATAAACGGGATAAACCGCCCTGCCCGCTCAAACGCATTGAGTGCGGCCGTTATCTGGCTTTTCCCACCGTCTAGCAAAATCAAATCGGGCGCTTGGGAAGGGTCGCGGTTGATTTGGCGCAACCGCCGGTACACACTTTCTTCCATCATGGTAAAATCGCTCCCGCCGCGCTCGGGCAGTTTGGAACGAATTTTAAAACGGCGGTAATGCTCGTGATTTTTTTCGCCATTTATATAACACACCATACACCCCACCGCCTCACGCCCGAATAAATGGGAGTTATCAAACGCTTCTATATGCGCCGGCAGTTTGTGCAAGCCAATCACTTCGGCCAAGCGTTTGAGTTTATCCGTGTTGTGCAAGGCCGTGGTAATTTTTTCATCTGTAAAACGTCCCACCAGCACCCGTTCCTGCATGTGGGAAAGCGCCTGCAAGAAATTGCGGTAAACGGCTGCCTGTTCGTACTGCATAGCGTCCGAACATGCTTGCATGTGTTGTGTAATATGTTCGCGTACCCGTTCGTAATTCCCGTCTAAAAAGTCCGCCATACGGCAGGCATTGGCGCGGTAATCTTCATAAGAAATTTTCCCTGCACACGGAGCCGGACACTGGCCGGTGTGATAGTAAATACAGGTGTTGATTTTCAAATCTTTCAGCGGTTTTTGGCGCGAAAACGCCCACTTACACGGCCGCAAAGGAGCATACTGGCTCTTCCACAAAAAGCGCATCAAACTTTTTACCATGCTGGATTTGGGATACGGCCCAAAATAAATATCTTTTCCGCGCACTAGCCGCCGTGTCAGCACCAGACGAGGGAAATCTTCCCCCATGGTTAATTTGAGATAAGGATAACTTTTTCCATCTTTACCCATCGAATTAAAAAACGGTTGGTATTGTTTGATGAGTTTTTCTTCCAGCACTAATGCGTCACGCTCACTGGCGCAAGTGACGTAATCTATCTTGGCAATTAGCGGCAATAAACTGGGCAGTTTCCAACCGCGGGAATAGAGGTTGGATTCCTGAAAGTACTGCTTGACGCGGTCGGAGAGATTTTTGGCTTTGCCGATATAAAGAATCTCGCCCGCCTTGTCGCGCATCACATACACGCCCGCTTGCTTGGGCAACGCATTTAACCGTGGATCCATAGGTATATTGTAACATTTACGGCCGTACCGTCAAAAAGCAAAAATAAGTTGACCGGCCACCCCGATATTAGATACAATATCAGTAACCAGATTTTTTATAGAGGAATTATAAATGGCAAAATTAAAAACCGGTAGACATACCAGTGCTATTAAAGCACAACGCCAAGCCGAAAAAAGAACTTCTGCCAACAAAGGCTTAATTAAAAAAGTTCGCTTGGCTACCAAAGCCGTGAAAGCTTCCGCCACAACGAAAGCCGCCACGCTCAAAGAAGATTTGAAAAAAGCAGCTTCTTGCATCGACAAAGCCGCCAAAAAGAAAGTAATTCATTGGAAAACGGCCGCCCGCAAGAAATCGCGCTTAGCCAAAGCCGCCAACAAGGCCGCTAAGTAAGAGAATCTTTGAAACAAAAAAACCCGCGTTCATCGCGGGTTTTTTATTGGCTGAAAAAGGATTAACCGGCTCATCAGAAAAGGGTTGAGCTTTCATATAACTTTTCCAACTGTCTGATTGCTACAGCAATATCCCACTCTTCCAAACGGGTGTATTGCGGAGCCGGGGCTTGTGCCAGAACAGCATCCGCCCACTCCGCAACAGGTTGTTGTAAAGATTTAAATGTAAGCAAATTGGAAATTTTAGCCGCTTCCGGCACAGCTTGTGACACTATACAAGGCAATCCGGCTACTTGGGCCTCTATCAATGCCAGCGGCATCCCTTCCGAAACGGAAGGAAAAACAAACCGGTCCATGGCGGACAGTAAATCGGGTATATCCGATCGATCGGACAAAACAAGTGCCTTATTTTTCAAGCCGCAAACCCGCAGTTTCTCTTCCAACCGCGCGCGGTCTTCCCCCGCCCCGACAAGCAGTAACCACGTGTTAGGATTACGTTTGGAAATCTCGGCGGCGACATCTATTAAAAAAGTTTGATTTTTAACAGCGGCGAACCGCCCTACATGCCCCAATACAAACGCATCTTGTGCAATACCTAATTCTCGGCGGATTTGTGATTTGGGTTTCGCCTGCTGAAAACGAGCCAAATTAATACCGTTATTAAGCACCACGGTATTGGTAACATGAAATAACTCGTTTAATTCCCGACGCATCGGCTCATTGAGCGCAATTAACTGCGTAGGATGACGGACAATTAATTCGCGTAAAGCTTCTATGTCTTTGGGATACTCGGTCGGATAACAACTTACATCAAAATGTTGGGTATAGAAAATTCGGGTTGTTTGAGGCAATGCGGCAAATTTCACATAATGGTTGAGCGGAAGATGCACGTGCAAAATATCCGGACGCAACCGGCGTAAAAATTTACGGGCCAGATAGTAATATTGCCGCCAATTAAATGCTCGGGCGAGAAATGTCTTTTTCCCGTAAAACGGCATATAATCACTCAGATAAATGACCGGAATTTTATGTTGTGCCAGCAGTGTATCGTAAGGAGAATGCAAATTATCAAGACAAAGTACGGTTAGGTTAAATTTGGTTTTATCTATCCCTAACGCATACTCTTTGACCAATGTTTCCGCACCGCCCATATTGAGGCCGTGAATAAAATGGACCAAATTAAGCATACATCACTCCTGACAGCACCGGGAAATCTACAAAAAGGGCGACCTGTCGCGGGCCGCCCTTTCTTTATAAATATATGATTAGGCTTCTTTTACGTGTTTGTATTTAAATACAATCGCAAACAAGATAGCCACCACTAGCGAGAAGCCGGCAAACACAAACCATGCATTGCTCCAACCGGTCATAATCGCCTGCGAAATATCAGCTGGATAAACACCATTGACCATCGCCGCCGGATTCTGGTGCACAATTACCAAACAGTTTACTACTTTCTGCGCCGCCAGCGAGCCAATTGCCGCGCCGAAACCGTTGGTCATCAACATGAAAACGCCCTGCGCACTGGAACGGATAGAAGCGTCCGTTTCCTGATCCACAAACAGCGAGCCGGAGATGTTGAAGAAGTCAAACGCCACCCCGTACACAATCATAGATGCCACCAGCAGTACAACACCCAACGCGGTGGATGGATTGCCTAAACCCAAAAAGCCAAAGCGCAGCACCCACGCAAACATACTAATTAACATCACTTTCTTAATACCGAAACGTTTTAAGAAGAACGGAATAAGCAAAATACACAATGTTTCCGACATTTGCGAAAGAGAAATCAAGGCGTTGGCGTTATTAGCACCCCACGAACCCGTGAAGCCTTCTAGCGAGTTAAAACCGGTAATAAACGGACCGGCAAAACCGTTGGTAATTTGCAGTGACATACCCAGCAGCATAGAAAAGATGAAGAAAATAGCCATCTTTTTTTGCTTAAACAAGGCAAATGCTTTAAGGCCCAACGCATCGGCCAAAGTTTTGGCTTCTTCTTTGCAGACGGGGCAATCGGGCAACGTCAAGCTGTATACTGCCAACACAACACCCATCGCCGCCGAGAAATACCATTGCGCATAACTGCCCTGGAAATGGGCAAAGTTGGTAATCAACATGGCGCAAATAAAACCTACCGTACCGAAAACGCGGATGGGCGGGAAAACTTTCACTGTATCCAACCCCTGCTGGCGCAAAGCAGTATACGCCACCGAGTTGGAAAGAGCCAGCGTCGGCATATAAAAAGCCACGCTCAATGTGTAACAAGTAAATAAAGCGGCAAAACAAATGTTTGCTTGCGAACCGTAATAAGCCGCCGCAGCCATAAATACAGCCGCCAAAAAATGGCACAAAGCCAACATTTTTTGAGCCGGCACCCAGCGGTCCGCAGCAATGCCCACTAAGGCAGGCATAAACAGGGAAACAAACCCCTGCACGGCATAAAACCAGCCAATATGTTCGGCAAATCCAGCGCCCGCCAGGAACGTACCCATCGACGTCAAATACGCACCCCAGATGGCAAACTGGAGGAAGTTCATTACTGTTAAACGAATTTTAATGTTCATAAGTTCTCACGCGCCGCAGACCAGCACTCGGCTCAGAAACGAGTTGCGTTTTCCTCCGTAGATTTTTTGCAGACTGCCGTTTTACGCGGCCAGTCCGTTAAAACCATTGTACAAAAAAAGTATAATATAGGAAAAGCGAACGGTTTTTGCCGTCTGTGAGGAGGTGCCATTATGGCCGATTATAGTTTTGATGTTGTATCCAAAGTAGACTTGAATGTAATTGCGGAAGCCGTCAGCGCGGCCAATAAAGAAATCACCAACCGCTATGATTTTAAGGGTACCAACTCTTCTATTGAATTAAACCAAAAAGATAATGAATTGCGCTTGGCTTCTGCCGATGAATACAAAGTAAATACCTTGCGGGACATTATTTTTACGCGCATTGCCAAACGGGGCATCCCGCTTAAAAATATGCAACCCCAAAAAATAGAAGCCGCCTTGGGCGGAACAGCCAAACAGGTGGTAAAAATACAGCAAGGAATTCCTTCTGACAAAGCAAAACTTATTTCTAAAGCCATCAAAGATGCTAAACTAAAAGTATCCGCTTCTATTCAAGGAGATCAGTTGCGCGTGTCTTCCAAATCTAAAGACGAATTGCAAAACACCATGGCTCTTTTACGCCAGGCCGATTACGGCGTGGAATTGCAATTTACCAATTACCGTTAAGCCTATGAAAAAGTTATTATTACCGTTATTGGTTTTATGTGTTTCCGCCGCGTGGGCCGCAGAGACCACCGCGTTGACGTTTTATCAGCAAGCATTGAGTGATTTTCCGACAAAAATCTCCAAACAAACTCGCGACTATGCGCTCTCGCTGACTGATGGGTTGGAAACATGGTCTTTCCAACACCCCAACGACAAGAATGTCCAAACCGCTCTGCTGCTCCAAACACGCCTTTATTTGCGTAGCCAGTTAAACGAGATGGCGTTAGTTCCCTTATTTAGACTACGTTTTCTCTTCCCGCAAACATCTGCCATCACCATGACGCGTCTGCTCAATTTATCAATTGAAAACATGCCCGAAGTACAACGCACACTGGCCACGCAACTTTTTACGCCCAACCCGGCCGTAAAAGAACCGGAAAATCTATCCTCCGAAGAAAAAGAAGCCAAAGCACTCTATGCCCTTTCCAAATTGGAAGGCAAGTTGCTCTATCCCGCCGCTGCACAGGCATTTGAAAATTTTTTCCGCCGCTATCCCTCTTATAAAGGGAATAATGAAGTAGAACTTTGGTATGGTGATTTGCACCGCGCTAACGGCAATTATCACGCTGCTATCTCCCAATACAAAAAAGCGAGTGAATTATATCCCGATTCTCCCTATCAGGCAGCCAGTCTGCGCCTGATTGGGGACATTTATGCCGACAACTTAAAAGACACACCCGCCGCCACCGCCGCTTACACGCGCGTGCTTAATGAATACCCCGAATCGGCCGAACGCGGCGTAGTGTATAAACACATGGCGATTTTGGACGAAAACAACAAACAGTACGACAGCGCACTAATTAACTACGACGAGGCCATCAAACTTTTAGGCATTACTCAAGCATCTTACGAAGCATACAGCGGCAAGGCCGATGTGTACATGAAAACAAAAAATTACGAAGATGCCTACAACCAATGGCACCGCACGGCCGATGCGTTCAAAGCAGAGAAACAAAAATCGCTGCATGCGCTCATGCAGGCCGCCGATATCGCCAAAAAAAGATTGCGCGATAATTCCCGCTACACACAAACGCTGGAAAAGGCCTTACTGCAAAACGATTCAGCTGACGAAAGACCGCAATTGATGTTTGATTTAGCCTCTGCCTACGAACAAACCGCTGCTGCGGAAAAAGCAAAAGCCTTATATCAAAAAATCATTGTGGAATATCCTGTCAGTAAACAGGCCTCCAAAGCGCAAGGCCGTTTGAGCAAACTGGAAAAATAAGGAAAATTTCATTAAAAAAGCGGGGTTATTAAACCCCGCTTTTTTTGGCACTTACAGAATTATTTACCGGCACCGCAGCATTTTTTGTACTTCTTACCGCTGCCGCACGGGCACGGATCGTTCCGCCCGATACGCGGTCCTTCGTGCACGACTGTTTCCACCTTTACGCCGCCGCTTTGTTCGGCGCGTAATTCGGCTTCGTGTTCTTTCATCCAGCGTTTCATCTGACGAATACTTTTAAAATCCACGCCGTCTTTTTCCATCCGCTTGGCAATATCAATAAACCGTTTTTTTATTTCCGGATCTTTCAATTTGCCTTTAAACATAGCGGGCAACGCGTCCAGTTCCCGCTCCAAACGTTGTTCAATCGTTTCTTTCTCTGCGGGTTTGGCCGGAGCATTTTGCTCGGGAGCGGTTTTCTTTTTAAATGGATTCCAAATCATATCTTCTCCTTTTAAGCGAGCAACGCTTCCACAAAGTTTTTAATCAGTTCGGCTTTTTCAAAGAAATGTTCTTTCCCGCCGATAATGGTACGGTTGGGATGTTTTTCCCAGATTTTTTTAATTTTTTCATCAATTTCAAAAGCCTGTTCCAAACTTTCCGTGCGCACATGGGTAGATTCGTAAAAATCTTTTTTCGGCGGCGGGGACAAGTGTAACACCGCGTCATAGCGGGCCAATTCCGCCTCCAATGTGGTGTTCATGGCTTTAAAGAAATCTTCCGGTCCGTGCGGCCAATACACAGCCCCGTCAATGGAACCGCGGTCACAGATAATTACTTTGGCATTGGTGGTACGTTCCGCCAACCGTTCCAACTGATGCACCGTATAAAAAATAATATTTTGGGCATGTTCAATGTGGATCGGGCTGTTATCCTTGCGCGGAAAACCGCCGCTATAAATCAGGGTAGCGGCTTCCGGCACAATCGCCACATCACCGCCGAAAGTTTCCTGCAACAGCGAAAGTGCTGTTGTTTTTCCCCCGCTGGGGCCGCCTGTTAATACGATTTTTTTCATAATAGGGTCCTTATTACTTTAATAATTTTTCTACGAAATTCTTAATGAGTTCGGCTTTTTCAAAGAAATGTTCCGTTCCACCGATAATCATACGGTTGGGGTGTTTTTCCCAAATTTTCAAAATGCGATCGTCAATAGCAAACGCCTCATCTAAACTTTCCGTACGCACATGAGTAGATTGGTAAAAGTCCGGATTTTTCGGTGGGGACAAGTGCAACACTGCGTCATAACGAGCCAGTTCCGCTTCCAGCGATGTATTCATCTGCTTAAAAAATGCTTCCGGGCCGTCCGGCCAATACACAGCCGCGTCTACGGTACCGCGGTCGCACACAATCAGTTGCGCCGAAGAGGAATTTTCCGCCAGCCATTCCATTTGCTGCGTCGTATAAAAAATGATGCGTTGTGCCGCTTCAATATGCACGCGGCTATTGTCTTTACGCGGAAAACCACCGCTGAAAATCAGCGTAGCAGCCTCGCGCACCAACTCCACTTGCGGGCCGAAGGTTTCTTTTAACACCGAAAGCGCCGTTGTCTTACCGCTGTTGGGGCCTCCGGTTAAAGCGATTTTTTTAGGCTTCATGCTCTTCCTCCTCTGCCGGTTCGTTTTTTTCACCGTCAGTTTTATTCAATTCCTGTAAATACAAATTTTTTAATTCTTCAAATTCCGCCCTTTTGTCCGCCGGGATATCCCGCACGGCCGAATTGCGGTTTTTGAGTTTCAAAAAGTCCAAAAATTTATTTTTCTCTTTAATGCGGAAATCCAAATGTGGCCCGGTGGAAAGCCCCGTGCTGCCCACATAGCCTACCGTAGCACCCTGTTTGACGCGGGCACCCATTTTGATTCCTTTCCCAAAACTCTTTAAATGGCCGTACATCGTCACATAGTTGTTGGCATGTTTAATTTCAACAAAATTACCAAACCCGCCTTTCCAGCCGGCAAATTTCACCGTACCGTCTGCCACCGATTGCACCGGTGTACCCACGGGAGCCGCGTAATCAATGCCCAAATGGGGACGGCGTATTTTCAAAATAGGATGTAACCGCCCGTATGTAAAGCGCGAAGAAATACGATAATTGCGAAAGCTGATGGGCGATTTTAAAAACATTTTTTTGCTGACTTTTCCGGTCTCATCGTAAAAATCATCTTCAAAATAAAACGCATACGTTGTTTCTTTGGTTTGCATGCTGGTGTAAGAAGCGGCCAACAAATCTTGCCCGGTAATTTCACCTGATTCCGTATAATTTTCTTCCCACAAAGCCGTGTAACCATCTCCGTTGCGCGTGTCGGTGTTAAAGTCAATCGTCCAGGAAAAAGCATCCGTAAAATCTAAAATCAGCGGCACTTGTAAACCGTCTGCCAACATGGAATTGAAAAGTGAATTTTTCACCGTTCCGCGTGCTGTTTTGATGCGGGTTTTGATTTCCACATCACTCACCCCTCCGACAAGGCCTCCGTCCACATTAGCTACAAAAAAACGTTTGAACCCTTGCGTCAGCACCAGCATCACAAACCGTCCGTCTTCCACCGATATGGAATAGGTGTCCTTTTTTTGTAACTTGCGTGTATCCACCAAAGTGCTTAATTTGCTGACAATCTGTGCCACTTCTTGCTTAGAGAGTCCCGTTTCGTTGAGCGCTACATAAATTGGTTTCTTGCCGACAGTATATTCCTGCGCGGGAATCTCACGCGTACGTAAATTTTCGCGTTCGAGTGCATTTTTTTCATCCGTAACACGCAGTGCCACTATCGCTGACACGCTAATCACCGCTAAGGTCAGCAGATAAAATAACAAGTCATGATAGCGGCGATAATGGGCCGCAAAAAAAGCGAGGAGTTTATTTTTCATACACAGCGTAAGGGGCGGCTAATGCCGCCCCTATGGGTTTATTAGTTATCTTTTAAGAAAGAACACAATGCAATGGCATT
>Ga0310786_10010154_pt1 | contig 11864 bp, 9 predicted proteins | sample AusTroGonzalo_MG_FD_203881 | JGI IMG/M metagenome (GOLD analysis project Ga0310786, IMG submission 203881) | Bovine rumen microbial communities from tropical cattle in Woodstock, Queensland, Australia - Gonzalo_03 (v2) (version 2) | ecosystem: Host-associated > Mammals > Digestive system >... | reverse complement strand
CATCTTCTCCCTCTGCTACAGCAATGGAAAAACCATCGGATAAAAATCCAATTACAACATATCGGGCATACAAAGTAAGAGTACTCGAATAAGCAAAAGGAATATAATACCGATCTCCCACTTGATATGCAGTTTCAGGTTGTCGTAAGACATAAGGGGAAGAGGGCGCAGCTGTACCCCAACCGACGTAACGCAAACGCAAAGACCCGTCAATAGAAAATTGTTGCATCGTGGACAAAGTCAAACCTAAATCGGCGGTTGCGGTCTCTCCGCTATAACCGGCTGTACTCTCACTCGCATAATTGCAATACATTTCTTGTAGAGTCGTCGGGTTATTTTTATAAAACACACCGGCGTAACGCACGTCGGCCGTTTGGGCAAAGGCAGACACGCTCGCCAGTACAAAAACAAACGGCAACGCCGCCGTCAAGGCCGCTTTGCCGAAGATAATACGAATTAAATTTTTAATGTTGTTCATTTTGTTTTCCCTTTTGTTGGGCACCCTTTTTCAAATTAAAATTACTGCAAATCGTTGCGCACAAACAGATACGCGCAAAGCGGCGCGTTTGTTTTTATCAAAAAACACGCCGACATAGTACTATTACATTTTGACAACTTTGGCGTATCTTGTCAAGCATTTTTTTGACGAAATCATTGACGGAGAGAAAAGATACACAAAAAGGTTGTCATCCCCGAGGGCCTCTGTCGGGGGTCTGCCGTTATTAAATAAAGCAACTACATCAACTTCTTAAAAATTGATTCGTTCTTTTTCTACGACAAGCGGACGGTGTAATACTTGCGTCAATATCGCGCCAATGTATTCGCCCAATATCCCCAGGAAGATCAACTGTACGGAAGCAAAAAAGAGCACCGCCAATAATATCGGCGCCGTGCCCATCGGAAAGCGTTCCCAAAAACAAATCTTCAGCACCAAATAAATACACGCCAACACAAAACTCGTCACGCCCAGCACAAACCCACCTAATGCCGCCAAACGCAAGGGCACTTTGGAATGATTGGTAAACCCGATCATCGCGTTATCGTAAAGCGTGTAAAAATTGTTTTTCGTAATCCCCGTTTTGCGCGGCGGTTGCACAAACGGCACGAGGGCTTTGGCGTAGCCCAACTCGCACACCAGCCCGCGCACGTACGGGTACGGGTCTTGCAAGCGGCGCATTTGGTCTATGACTTCTTTGTCAAACAACCCAAACCCCGTGCAATTAGCCACCAACTGCGCACCGGAATCGTTAACTAAATTAAGTAGCCAATAGTAAAATTTCCGTACCGCAAAAAATAATTTGTTCTCTACGCTTTGTTGCTTTTGCCCCAACACCACCTTGAAACCTTGTTGCCAATACTCAATAAACCGGCTGATAAGTTCCGGCGGATCTTGCATATCCGAGGCCAAATAAATCACCGCGTCGCCAGTCCCTTGCAACATCCCGTAATACGGGCTGCGGATGTGCCCAAAGTTGCGCGCGTTGACAATTACTTTGATGTGCTTGTCCTGTGCCGCCAAACGGCGAAGAACGTCCAGCGTGCCGTCGGTAGAGCCGTTGTCCAAAATGATTTGCTCGTACTCGTACGTGTCCGCCCACAAGGCCATTTCTTTTTTGACGGCCTCACACAGTAGCGGCAAGTTGTCCTGCTCGTTGAGCGCGCTGGACACAATGGAAATTTTGCGTTTCATTTTTTCCCTCCCACCGGCGTAACCGGATGTGCCGTGTAGACGCACGTGTCGCCACCGAATAAAAGCGGCGTGCCGTCCTCCTCCGAGTTGGTTTTAACAGAGGCGTAAATCAAATGCGTCTGCGAACAAAGCGGCAATAAAATTTGCATTTTGGGCGTCGTCTGCCACGAAAGCGGCGCCGTTTGGGCCGTCAGTTGTATCATATCCAAATGTTTGCCCGGCGGAATGTAAAAACCCAACATATACGGCACCGCCGCTATCGGGTATCCCATCCCCGAAAAATCCACCAAAATCTGCTTGGGCTCTTGCGTCATATCTTTTGTCAGGTACACAAACGCATCGTGTAGACCAGTGTATTCTTTCCAATACAGGTGCTCTATGTTAAAATAAAATCCTACCCACCCAACCAGGAGCATCGGCCACAACACCAGTAGTGCCGCGTGACGCTTTCGTAAGTGATTCAAAAACACCGCAAACAGTAAACAAATAGACGGCATCGCCGGCAAAAAGTACCGGTCCATCCACAAATTAACCTGCGTGGAAATCGCCGCCACCACAACGAGCAAAATGACAATCTGCCCCAGCGGCAACACAATATCGTACTGCTTGAAAAACGATTTTTTGTACGTAGATATAAGCGATACCATCGCCAAAATAATGCCGTATGCAATGAGCGTAAACAACCAACGCGGCCCGAATAAAAATATCAAAATCTCATACGTGGCTTTGGCCAACGGCGTGATGTACCACCACCCAAACCCGCTGCCCCCCGGCCCGGATTGTTGAATGTGTATGAGCCGCACCAACCACAAACACCACAACCCAAATACAACGGCCGTGCCGAAAAAAGACCACGCCCGCCCAACTTTGTAGTAACACGCATAGAGAAACAAAATCAGCGCCGTGATAAAAAATAACGCCGTGCAAAAAAAGTGACTATACGCCCCCAAGAGCCCCACGATAAAAAACCCGAGCCACGATAAAACGGACGGATTTTCCCCGCGGCTAAACTTTTCCAAAAACCGTAGCGCCCAAAGCGAAAACACCGTCGCCAACAACACCGCCAGCGAATACGTACGCACAATCGCCCCGTAGGCCGATAAAATAAACGAACACGCCAGTAGCGATACAAACATATACTTCTGTAAGGGCTCCCAGTATTTAGGCGCCAACACCCACGCCGCCACCACCGCCGCCACACTTAATAGCGCGCTAAACAGGTGCATCCAAAATTGCGTGAACGGAAAAATCCGGTTCCAAATAAATAAAACTACATTAAAAAGCGGCAGGTTGATATCCTGCAAAAGCACGTGTTTCCAAACATATCCCAACGATAAATCCGGCGAGGCCGTAATGGCGGAGTATAATTCGTCGTATTGGAAACCGTTATGCAAAAAGAAAAACCGCGACGCCAACATATACGCCGAAAGCACCGCCGCGCAAATAATACACACGACCGTTAAAATGCGCACTGCCCGTTGGGAAAATTCTTCCCAAGCGGGCAGCGAAATAACAGATATCCGGCTGAATAATTTATTCACAAATTACCTCAAAATAGGACTACTCCCCTTCGTTGGGGGTACTCTGTTCGGTTAGATCCGTGACGGTGCGCGGGTCAGCCGGGATTTCCGCCTCGTCATCTAACCCCATCACGTCCAAACAAATGGAAATGTTTTTCTCGTCGTGGTTAAGCGGTATGCAATACACCCGGTCCGAGTCAAACGGCCGCACCAACACGTATTTGTACTTCGGGCTGCCTACGCGGTTGCCCACCATAAACCACCGCTCGCCAATCGGCTCAAAATATACTTCAAACCCTTGCCGCGGATCCCCGTTCGGTTTTTTACCGCGGGTGTAAAAAATGGTGTTTTCCAATCCGTTGGCGTACTCGTTATTGGCCTTGGCCGTACGCACTTGCACGGGGGCGGTGTCCAACTCGTGCCAGCGGCGGGTATAGCGGCCTTTGGTTAAACGGAAGCGGTCCTGCGCGGTAATTTCCACGCCCAGCAAACTTAATACATCGGCGCGACGGATGTTTTCCATCGCGTGTTCGTAATACGAAATAGCCATAGAGGCCAAAATCGCCACCATAATGACTGCCACGCACAGTTCAAGTAGCGTAAACCCATCCGAACGACGTAAAAATATGTTCATAATCTCCTCCTATATGTTCCGCAGTAGTAGTAAAAATAATCCTAAAAACACCACACACAAACAAATCTTCGTCAGCCCCAAATGCTTTTTTAACCAATCGTTAAACGCTTTGGACTCATACCCCGCCAACGCCAGCCCGAACACGGCCACAAGCGGTATAATAAACATAATATTATAAAGCACTAAATAAAACAAGGCCTGTACCCGGTAGGCCGGGTCTTGCATGATCAGCACGCACGTAGGCACGTATACTTGCCCCGTGCATACGGCTTCAATGAGCGACACCCCAAACCCCACGGCTAACGCCGCCAACGTCAGGCGCAACGTGCTTTTGTTATTTTTATCACGCAGGAAAAACCCCATAATTTTATGGATACGCGTTTTTAACGCGAGCGGCAATTGCAGGAGCATCCCGTCGGATTTTTTCGTCTTATAAAATAGCACAAAGTCGTACACTGCTAGCGCAAAAAACAGTAAACAAAGTAGCGCCGTTAAGATATAAAAAACTTTAATCACTTGCGTAAATCCGCGCAAGGCATACAAGAACTTAAACACCCCCACGCCCAGCAGTAAATACGCCAAAAACACGGCCACGCAATACGATACCCCCACCACGATAATTTCCCGCCGCGTATACTTATACACCGTTAAGAACGAGATAAAAAACACAATCACCGCAAACGCACACGGGTTAATGCCATCTATAAGCCCGGCCCCCACAATGGCCCAAAATGTAATTTGTTTAAAAGCCGCCTCGGCGTTTTCTTGCCCGGCGGATTCTGTTTTGACGGTGGTAGTTTCGTGCAGTAAGAGGGCTTTTTCTATGGCGTTTTCGGCGTAGGTGCCGATTTGGGTGGGATACCCCATCAAAAATGTTTCGCCCACGACGGCGGCGGGATAGCCCAGTTTATCTTTGGAAATGCCGTAGGCCTTGGCCGTTTCCATAAAAATCAAGTGATTGCCGTCTTGCGAGATATCGTAGGCGGTAAAGTGCACGCGGTCTTTGTATTTTTCTTGCAGTTTGCCCCAGTATTCCCGTTTTAATTTATTACAATGCACACACGTCGGGCTGACAAACAACGCAAATTCTACCGGTTCCGTTTGGGCCGCCGAGGGGAACACATAAAATGCCGCTAATAAAATCCCCCAGATAATTTTTTTCATAACGCCTCTTACAGTTTCACAAAGACGGAAATCCCGCTCATAATCATATCTACGGACATAAGAATTAAGATCATCCCGGTCAACCGTTCAATGGCCGCCAGCCCGCGTTTGCCCAACAATTTGCTGAGCGGAAACGACATCATCAAAATAGCCGAGTTGATCACAGACGCCACCAACACCGCTCCGAGCGTCAGCCATTTGGGGTGTTGCGCGGCGGAGATCATCACAATAGACAACGCCGCCGGCCCCGCCACCAGCGGGATGGCTAACGGCACGATAAACGGCTCGTCCTCTTTGGGGTCATTTTTCGGTTCGCTCTCGTTACTAAACACTAATTTGACCGAGATAATAAATAAAATAATCCCGCCCGCAATACTTAACGAATAGCCGTGAATCCCAAACGCGTTTAAAAACCACTCGCCCATAAACAAAAACCCGACCATAATAAGTAGCGCGATAGACAACTCGCGTATGAGCACAATTTTACGGCGTTCCGGGGCTACTTTTTTAAGTGCCGCAATGAAAAGCGGGATGTTGCCAAATCCGTCCATCACCAGCGCAATCGTTACTACCGAAGAAATAAAAGAATCCATATCTACCTCTGCAGGCCGCCTCAAATAAGCGCAGGCGGTACTTGTTATAGTATAGCAAAAAAACGACCTGTCACGCGAACGGGAAATGGTCTAATCCTTTTTCGGCCGGTTTGTTTTGTACGCCGGAATATTTTTTTTGGTAAGATGTATGTGATGAAATTACTGGATGAATCCGCTTACAACGTACTTAACATCATCAAATGGTTTTTGTTAGCCACGTTTATCGGCGTGGTGATTGGCACGTTAGATGCCATTTTTTTACACGCGCTGGACGCTTCTATCGCGTGGCGAAACCGAATCCCGTATTTTTATGTATGCTTACCGCTGGCGTTGTATGTGGTAGCCGTTCTCTCGCGCCGGGTCGCGCCGAAACACAAAGATTATTCCACCGACGCCGTACTTAAAAAAATTAACGATTACAAACCCATTTCGTTTATTTCCATTGTAAAAGGTTTTGTGCTCTCTATCGTTACGATGGCTACGGGCGGCTCGGCCGGGAAGGAAGCCCCGTGTGCCGACGTAGGTGCAGGCGTAGCGTCTATTTTGGCGCGCTTTATGCACCTGTCCGTGTCCGACCACCGCAAACTGATGATTTGCGGTGTGAGCGCGGGCTTTGCGGGCGTGTTTGGCGTGCCGATATCGGGCGCGTTATTTGGGCTGGAAGTGTTGTGGGTAGGGCACATCTTCTACGAAGTAATGTTCCCCGCGCTCGTGGCCGGGATTACGGCGTTTGAGGTAACTTCGTTTTTGGGCGTCAACTATATTTATCATCCGATTCACTTTGTGCCGGTTTTTTCGGAACGGTTTTTTCTTAAGATGATTGTAGCGGGGATGTTTTTTGGGTTGGTGTCGCTACTGTTTATTGAAATTTCCAAAGCGGTGCGGGTCATTTTCCGCTACCTTATGCAACGCGGGAATTTGTTTATTACGTGTGTGTTTGGCGGGGTATTACTTATCGCCATCGCGTACGCCACTTCGCCGTTATATTTGGGGCTGGGCGTAGCCGGCATTGATAGCCCGCTAAACGGTTGGCCGGTGCAATCGCCTTTTGGGTTTTTATACAAGATGATTACCACCGCCATCACGTTTGCCGCGGGCGGTATCGGCGGGATTGTAACGCCGATTTTCTTTATCGGCGCGCAAGCGGGCGCCACGCTTTCCGAATTTTTAGGGGTAGATTCCGCCACGCTGGCCGCGTTGGGGTTGGTGTCGGTACTGGCGGGCGCGGCTAACACGCCGCTTTCGGCCAGTATTATGGCGATAGAACTTTTTGGCCCGGCTATTGCGCCGTACGCGGCCGTTTCGTGCGTGATTAGTTTTTTAATTACCGGCGAGCAAAGCGTTTATCCCAGCCAGCGCATTTCGTGGGATAGCGGCAAAATCCTCCCGGCCGGGCCGGACGCGTCGGCTACGCATCCGCACCGCCGCGCAAGCGACCGGTTGCACACGGTACACACCCGCAAAATGCTGGCTAAACAAATGTGGCGCGAAATGAGCCGCCACCCGCGTTTGAAACGTAAAAAATAATCTTTTGCGCCGTTTTAGAACGGACAAGCATTGTAATACCGGCCGTTGGAATAGGTGTTATGCGTTTCGGCACAGCGCATAATTTTCACGCAATAATCACCCTCGTTACCGCTAAATACTTTACCCTCGGATGTTTTTTCTGCACAAAGCCACTTGCCGTCTTTATTTATTGTAAACCCAACGCCTTCATATTTACCGCTAATACGCCCCAAAAGGATCTCATAATAACCAGAAGTAGAATATGCTTCGGTGTATAATTGAAGGGACCACAGGTTGTTGGAGCGGGTATCGGTTGCATGGGAAGTATCACGCCATTTTACGTTTCCCGTCCACGGAATTTCTACGGCAAGTTCATCAAATTTCGTAGGCCAATCGCCGTTGGCTAAATAGTAACTTTGCGCCGCTTGATAGACGGATTTTAATAAAGGTAATGCCTCGCTTGCGCGTGCTTTTTCCACCGCTTTCTGATATTGCGGGAGCGCCACCGCCGCGAGTATGCCGATGATGAGCACGACCACAAGAAGTTCAATTAAAGTAAAGCCCAACCTATTTCTTTCCCCCAAGTGTTTCTGTTGGGGGTCTGCCGTTTCGCAACGGCAACTGCAGATCCCCGACAACGGCCCTCGGGGAATAGCAAAGGTTATTCTTTGTTTTATAACAACATTTTCTTTTTGCATACATTTTCTCCTTGCCGCCCCGTTCGTCATCCCGCAGTGTTTCTATGCGGGATATAACGGGGCGGCTTTTTATCATTAAATAAAATGTAGCAAAAAAAAAAACGATGTCAAGCCCCCCACAAATAAAAACAACAACTTTTTGAAAAAAAGGGGTTGACATACCAAAAAAAAAAACGATAATGATGAGAGGTCTTTTTACGGCCACTACCAAAAAGGAGAATTTTTATGGAAAGCAAAAATACCTTAAAAGGTCGTTATAAAAAAAGCATGTCATGCCGCAAGGTCGCTATGCGGCATCTCCCGATTATCGTTTCGGACGGGACGGTAAACGAGCGAGAGAAAAGCAGAAGATCCCGGATAGAAACTCTCCGGGATGACAGCGCTTTATGTTATAACGGCTACGGTTTCACACTCATTGAATTATTGGTCGTTGTTCTTATCATCGGTATACTCGCCGCGATCGCTCTGCCGCAATATCAAAAAGCGGTGTGGAAAAGCCGGAACGCCACACTTAAAAATTTAGTCAAAACCGTGGCGCAAGCCGAACAAGCATACTATATGGCTAACGGTAAATATGCCGCCGATTTTGATGAACTATCTGTGGACTTGCCGCTCGCTCCGGTTGCCACTACCGCCGGTGCTGGTACGGGTGCATGTAACACCACCGTACAAGGAACGGACTCCGCACGCGCCGGAAAAGATTTTTATGTAACCCTCAATTCCACAGAGACCGACATGCATTACGTACTTGTTGTTGCATACTGGAGTGAAGGGAAATATGCTTGTGCCGGATTTGGACAAGCCAACGGAGCGACTACGCATCCAAAACTCAATAATTTTCATTGCCGGGAAAAGATAACAGGCAATCACTATACCGCCGGGGAAGGTGCATTTTGCAATAAAATCGAGCAAACCACTTTAGAAGGAAATACAGACTCTTGGCGGTACTATCTCTATCAGTAATTGAAGCATCTGCAAAACGCAACACACCCCCGAAAAGTTTTTCGGGGGTGTGTTCAATTAAAGCCAACTCAACTTATTTGCGTTTAGTGGATTTTTTCTTTCCCACTTTTTTCGCCGTTTTTTTCGGCGCGGTTTTTTTAACGGTGGCTTTTTTTACCGTTTTTTTCGCGGACACCTTTTTTCCGGTTTTATGCAATTTAGCGGCAAATTCCTTCCAGCCCTCTAACGCAAGCGGCAACACTTCGTCCATGTGTTTGACGGGGATGAGTGTTAAATCTTTGCGCACACGCTCGGGGATTTCGGACACATCTTTGGCGTTGGTGTGCGGGTACAAAATCGTTTTGACACCCTCGCGGTAGGCGGCCAAAAATTTTTCTTTAATGCCCCCCACGGGTAGCACGCGCCCGGTAATGGTTACTTCGCCCGTCATCGCCAAATGCTTTTTAACGGGGAGCCCGGTAAGTAAACTAGTCAGCGCGGTGGTAATCACGCTACCCGCCGACGGACCGTCTTTCGGCACCGCGCCTTCGGGGAAGTGGACGTGAAAGTCGGTCTTGTCAAAATCTACGCCTTTGCCGTAGCCGCGGCTACGCGCATACGTCAGCGCGGCGCGGACCGATTCTTTCATCACGTTGCCAAGCATACCCGTCAAAATAAGTTGGCCTTTGCCCGGCAGTTTCGTGGCTTCAATAGATAAAGTTTCGCCGCCCACACTCGTCCACGCTAGGCCCGTAGCGATACCAACACCGTTTTCTTCGGTGGCAAAGTTAGCATAGCGCGGCACGCCTAAAAAGTCGTGCAGGTTTTCTTTCGTTACGCTTACTTTTTTCTTTCCCTCCACCACCATTTTGGCGGCCTTGCGGCAAAGCGAGCCGATTTCGCGGTCCAAATTGCGCACGCCGGCCTCGCGCACATATTCGCGCATGAGTAACGCCACGGCGTCGGGGGCAATTTCCAACTGTCCGGCTTTTAAACCGTGCGCTTTCATCTGTTTAGGCAAGAGATAATTGTTGACGATATCATGTTTTTCGTACTCGGTATAGCCGTCAAAATCAATAATTTCCAGCCGGTCGCGCAAGGTGGTGGGAATCCCGGCCAGCGAGTTAGCCGTCGTAATAAACATCACTTTGGACACATCAAACGGCACGTCTAAAAAGTGGTCGGTAAATTCTTTGTTTTGCTCGGGGTCTAATAATTCCAAAAGGGCCGCCGCCGGGTCGCCACGCCAATCGGACCCCATTTTGTCAATTTCGTCCAACAGGAAAACGGGATTAGCACTTTTGGCTTTGCTTAACCCTTGGATAATGCGCCCGGGCATAGAGCCGATATACGTACGGCGGTGACCGCGGATTTCGCTTTCGTCGCGCACGCCGCCCAAACTCATCCGCACAAATTTGCGCCCGATGGCCCGCGCGATAGATTTAGCCAGCGACGTTTTCCCCACGCCGGGGGCTCCGGCAAAACAGAGCACCGGGCCGCGAAGCCCGTGGGTTAATTTGCTAACGGCCAGATACTCCAAAATGCGGGTTTTCGGTTTTTCCAAGCCAAAGTGGTCCTCGTCTAAAATTTGCCGGGCTTTTTGAAGGTCCAATACGTCCTCGGTGGTTTTGTTCCACGGCATATTAAGCAGCCAATCCAAATACGTACGCGAAACGGTGGCCTCCGGCGAGAACGGTGCCATTTTGGCTAAACGCTCAATTTCTTTTTCGGCCGCCTCTTTGGCGTGCGGCGGTAGTCCGTTCTTTTTGATTTTGGCGCGCATGCCGTCCAATTCTTTTTGGAAGTCATCTTTTTGGCTTAACTCTTTTTGGATGGCTTTCATCTGCTCGTTGAGGTAATATTCTTTTTGGTTTTTCTCAATTTGCGCGCGGACTTGGGAGTGGATTTTTTCTTCTAATCCCAAAATTTCCACTTCGCTGGTGATAAGTTTTAAGATTTTTTCCAAGCGGTCTTTGATGTGCACCGTTTCCAAAATTTCCTGCCGGCGCGGCGTTTTGACGACCATGTTGGACGCAATCGTATCGGCCAGTTTGGACGGGTCGTTAATTTGGCGCAAGAACGAAACGGCCTCCACCGCGATGCGGTGCGAAACGCGGGCGTAGTGGTCAAACTCGTCAAGCACTTTGCGCATGAGTGCTTGCACGACGGGGGAGTTGTCGTCCTCCTCCTCAATATATTCCACGTTGGCAAACCACGCGTTGGCGGCGGTGTTCATCTCCAGCGTGTGCACACGCGCGCGCACGAGCCCTTGCAGAAAAATTTTCATGGAGCCGTCGGGCATTTTTAAACTTTGCGAAATTTGTGTAATCACGCCGAAGTGGTAAATGTCTTGCGCGTGCGGGTCGTCCATGTCCGCATTTTTTTGGGAAAGTGCCAAAATGTATTTCTCGGGCGTGTTCAGGGCCAATTCTACGGCGGCGATGGATTTTTCGCGGTCTACCGATAGCGGTAAACTCATCCCCGGGAACATCACCACGTCGCGTATGGCTACGGCGGGAACAACGGTGGGTAACGAAAGGGTAGTTTTCTTCATTTCTTCCATAAAAATTCTCCTGTAATGCTAATTGCACAAACGATTTTTCCCCCCGTTTGCGCGTTTAGTATATTGTAACAAATTGCGTTAAAACTAGCAAGATTTTGTATTGATTGCTAATTTTAAAATAAAATAGAGAATTGTAATTCCCCGGCGGTTTTTTGCGTTACAACACTTATCTAATAAGGGTTGTTTATTAAAAAAGCATGTCATACCGCAAGGCCGTTGTGCGGTATCTCCCGCTACTCCTTGGCCCGTTAACCATCCCGTCCGAAACAATAATCGGGAGATGCCGGAACCCTGCGGGCCGCCAACCCCTCCGGCATGACAAACCGGTTAATAACGACAACAACTCTTGTTTTATGTTGGGCGTTGGTCCCAGGCACCTCATAGAAAAGGCCGGGGAGAAATTTCTCCCCGGCCTGTTTTAATACTGATTACTTATTTAATTGCACCGGCAAGTCGCCACCGTTTTGGTACATTGATCATCCGGGTAATCGCGGGGATCCGCGTTAACCGGCCTGATTAAATAGTTATCATGAGATAGTCCGTCAATAGGAGCC
>Ga0310786_10010153_pt1 | contig 11864 bp, 5 predicted proteins | sample AusTroGonzalo_MG_FD_203881 | JGI IMG/M metagenome (GOLD analysis project Ga0310786, IMG submission 203881) | Bovine rumen microbial communities from tropical cattle in Woodstock, Queensland, Australia - Gonzalo_03 (v2) (version 2) | ecosystem: Host-associated > Mammals > Digestive system >... | reverse complement strand
GATGGTAGATGGCGTAACCGCCGGCGCTGCGCCGATTGCGCCCGCTGTCGAGCGCACGCGAACTGTGGATCACCGACGCGAGCAAGTGCGCGAAGAAGATGACGAACGTGTTGAGGACTCCCTGCGTGATACCCATAGTCACCATGTCGCCGTTTGCGACATGCGAGATCTCATGACCAAGGACACCGCGAAGTTCCTCGCGCGTCATCTGACCCATGATGTCGGTCGAGACGGCGACGAGCGCGGAGTTCTTGAACGCGCCGGTGGCGAACGCATTTGCTGCGCCCGGGTATATCGCGACCTCGGGCATCTTGATGTTCGCACGGCGGGCGAGGTCTTCAACGGTAGTGACGAGCCAGCGCTCTGCCTCTCCCTCGGTGCCGTCTATCGTGCGGCACTTCATCGTCGCCTTGACGAGAGTCTTCGACAACAGCAACGAGATTACCGAACCCGCCATGCCAAAGATGAACGAGAACACCAGAAGCGGCGCATACCCGCCCTCTCCGAGTTCTGCGGCGAGATCAACGCCCAAGAGCCCGCAGACAATCGTAGCAACGATAGTCAATGTCGCGACCGCCGCGATATTGACGACAAGGAACACGAATATACGTTTCATGCAGACAATTATACCAAAAATGCGGCGGACTTGACCTGCGCCAGCACATCGGGCGCGGTACCAATGCCATAGCGCTCGCCGACAAGGAGAACGTCTTCGTCCGTTATGCGCGAGAACTTTCCATTGACGGAAAGCGCGTGCTGGTTCTGCCAGTCGCTCCAAGACGGATCCCCGTCGGAGAAGTGGAAGCCCGTGAGATCGTAAGCCGGAGCCAGTTCCCAGCCGCCGCCTTCACGCATCAGGAACGAAAAGTTCTTGGTGTGGTCGTCCATCTCCTTGATGTAGACATTGAACGCCATTCGCCTGAACAGTTCCTCCAGCGCTTCGTAGCCAAGTCCAAGCGCATCCGCAGTGTCGAACAGCGTTTCATATGCGTAGAGTTCTCTCGGACCGCCCTGCGGCAGATGCCGCAAGGCGCACAGCGTCTGCACCAGATGCCGCCGACTTCCGTCTCGGTCAAACCGCTTCGTCATGAAATGCCTTACGCCGTCCAGTTCATACAGGCGGCATTCGCTCATCGCTATGCCGGCGGCACAGGCCTTGAGGTAGACGGCATACTCTTCCTCTCCTGCAGACGGCAGTCCCGGAGTCGTGAACTTTATGAGCCAATGCTCGAATCCCGGCGGAAGATTCTCCTGTCCGGCAAGAAACTCACCTGTCGCCCTGTTCCAGGCAACGACCGCCTTGGCCTGCGCCCCTCCGGCGGACGTCCCCACGCGGATTATCTCGCGCAGCGCATCGTCGCCGCCCAGCTTTGAAAGATCGGCGTTTAGCGCCATGCGCGACTCCTCGACAAGGTTCCGCATGTCGATTGCCGTCGGCGTCTGGCGCGCCGGCCCAGTGTCGGGTTCGTATGTCAATGCGCCCATGCCGCGATTGCCGACATAGGCCAACCGATCAAGCGGCGTTATCTCGGACAAGTCGATGCCTTGCGATGCCATCCATTTCAACACGAGCCTGTTTCCGAAGGAGTCCGGCAGTGAGTCGGCAAAGAGACCTGGCAACCCCATAAAAGCCCTTCGCGGGAGCTCAAATTCGTCTGCCGTGTAGATGGCTTTTGACGTCGGCATCGCAAAGGGAGCTATCTCAAGCCCACTGCGCCGAAACTCAGGGTCGTATTCAAAACGGGAATACTGGTCATAGGCATGGACAATCACGCCGACCCTCTTCCCCCAAAGGAATGCCGACACGGCCTTTACGGGAACATAGCTCATGCAAGGCTTCTCCTTTTGCCCGTTGCGCGCACGCGCGCTTTTACTTGCCGAGCCTTGCCCAACGCCTCCGCAAAGGCGATAGGCGAAAGCGTTTCTTTCGGTTCAAGGTCAACTATCCAATGATCTTTGCCAAGTATGCGGCAAACTTGGACGAACGTCCACAAAGTCGCTCCCGTGCCACGCTCCAAATGGCGGATAGCATTTAGCGAGACACCGCATCTTTCCGCCAGCACCTGCTGCGATATATTGGCTTGCAAACGATGCGAAGCAACACTTGCACCAATTAGCTTCAAGATGTCTTGCCTTGTGCCCTTTACCATCACAACAATCCTTTTTAGGGTTATTGAGTACGCATATTATACCATAACCATCCTAAAAAAGACACTATGCCGTTATCTAATCAACCGCCACGACATTAAAACTCACATCCCTACTCGATCGTAACGGGAACAGAGCCCTTGCCCTTGATCGTCGCGGTGCCATAGCCGACGCCATTGACCATCACGCCCGTCACGTTGACAGTCGTCGCCTTGGCCTTGCCGCCGTCAACGGCATAGACCTTGAACGAGCCCTTGAAGGAGCCGTCCTTCGCCTTGCAGGTGAGCTTGAGGCCGGACGGGTTCTCGCCAAGCTTAGACCCGTCGACCGCGCCGTCCTTGTAGACGACCTTCCCTGCCTTGGGAAGAACCCACTTCCCGCCATTAGATGCTACCTTGACACCGTCGGGAATATAGTCCGTCAGCACCGTCCCGGGGATGGAAGACCAGAGCTCCGCGGTCTTCGAGACGTGGAACGCCGCGTTCGCGGCTAGCATGCCGGGCTTGCCGGCAATGGCAGCATCGCCAAGCCCCTCTACGACCGCGGCGCGCCCGTCGAGCGAGAGCCAGAGCGTAAACGCCAGGTTCGCCTTCGGCGCGGCGACAGGAACGGCGCACCACTCCTCGCCGACGAGGAACACGGCGTTGGCGGACACCTTCGTCTTGCCGTCGGCAAGCGTCCCCTTCACCTTCACCTTGCCCTTCTTGGCGATCGAGACGTTTACGCTTCCGCCGTCCCACACGACGTTGACGGAACCGAGCCACTTGCCGAGGACGGCATTCGCGTCGTTCTGATCACCCTTGTCCTTGGAGCTGAAGAAGTTTCGCGCACCGTCGATCAAGTATGCTCCATATGTCCCAGAGATACCCTCCTCGCCAAGCTTGACGACGCACGCCTCGCCGCCGACGAGTTCGATTTCCGTCGGGCCGTCTTTCTCAATCACGGACTTGCCCTTTTCTGCGGCTTTCAAGGAGGCCTTCTTTGTGCCAAGCACGACATTCGCCTTGACCGACGCCGCGCCGTCCTTGCCGGGCTTGCCGACCTTGACCTGGATCGTGCCCTTCACCTCGCCGCTGTCTTCGTCGTACAGGTAGCCATTGTACTCGCTCGCGGCGTCCGTCGGCGCCACGCCGTAAACTTCCGCATGTAGTTCGTGCGGCTCCTCCGGCTCGGGCGTTGGCGTCGGTGCCGGTGTTGGCCCTGGTGTTGGATCGACGGGCTCTGGATTGACAGGCGCTTCGGAATCTGTTGGAGCCGTCGGACCGGGAATCGGATCAGGTGTAGGATCAGACGTGGGCTCGGGATCGGGTGTGGGCGTGGGTGTCGGCGTAGGATCTGGCGTCGGCATCGGATCAGGATCAGGCGTCGGATCGGGATCTGGTGTCGAGCCTGGCCCAGGCGTCGTGCCTGGCATCGAATCAGTATCAGGTGCCGGCTGAACACCATTAGACCTAACGCCCATAACCGGCCCCGTCAATCCGCTCTCATCCAAAACCGTTCGCCCCGCACATATCCAATAATAATATTGAATGCCAGCTTCAGCTTTATCATCAAAATAGAAAGTGTCTCTCGTCCAACCAATGAAGTCCATGATGTCTAGATTGTCTTCTACCGCACGACCAATAAAGTATGTAACATCGTCAATTGCAAATCCGTCCCATGTCAATGCGACGCCATTCGTCAGAGTTGTCGTAGCACAAAAATCAGTCGGTTGGAATACCTGCCATACCGCATAGAGCGTAATGTCCGCCGAGATTGTCACATTCTGCGAATCAACATAGATAACATTTCCATACATGTTGGTTGACCAGCCCCTAAAGGAGCATCCAAACTGTTCAAAGGCATTCGGCCTTAAAGCCTGGGAAACGCCTTTCTCGAACATTTGCGCCATCATCGTTCCCATGCCACCGTTCGGGACAAATGTGACCATGAATCGAGTCTTCTCGCCAAGCGCGATGATCGCGCCAGAAGGCACACATGTTGTCCAAACTTCGCCAGCCGCAAGTCGCGGCACGTCGCATGACAACCCTCCGATGGTTATGCATTCTTCCTCTACCATTTCGCCAGTCTCGTTAGCAAGGAATATCTGGTCGAAACCATCGTAAAGCCCAGAAAGGCGCCTGATCGTATATTTCCCGACCACCCCGTCCGCGTCATTTCCAACCACAAGTGAATAGGCGTAGTTCTCGTCCTTGCAAACGCCAGATGCTTTCGCGCCACCACTCTTAAGCTGCCCGAGAACAGGCACCATGAGCGTTGGATCATAGTCTGCCGAAACCTTTAAGAGCCCGTCATGCCGAATCTCTCCCTCAAGAGTCTTGTGCGTATAGGATGGCTTGTGCATGGCCAAAGCCGCGCCTGCCATGTTGGAAGCGTAGGTAATGCCGCCGCAGCGATTGTCCGCCGTGTCGCCGTTGCCGTTGTCCGCGACGATGCGAGCACCATCAGCAATTATCAACGATCCGCACAGCTTAACCATACCCGGTGCACCATATCCACCGTCGCCACCGCGACCACCGTCGCCACCGCGACCACCTGCGCCACCAGAGCCCCCCGGGGCACCATCTCCGCCAACATTTCCAGTCAATATTTCATACGAATGATACAATCTCCCATCCGACCCACGAAACCAAGTATCCTTTATTCCGTATGGTTCCAAGTATGCACACCCAACCGTACCAGTAGTTGCACTTTCCCCACTTGAGGAAGTATTGCCAACACGTCCATCTGGAGCAGAGTTCCCCAATATCAACTGATTGTCAGATGAAATATTGATGCTCCCAGTCACCTCCAAGATTCCTTTTGCAACAATAGATATGGCTCCGCCACCATTTCCACCATTTCCACCTGTGCCACCTGTGCCACCCACACCACCATTTCCACCTTTTCCACCATTTCCACCAGAACCGCCATTGCCAAATCTCACCGCGCCTGGACGGCCATTTGTACGATCATTGAAAATCACGTCATATTCTTCCACTTTAGAAGCATTAAACGACCGCGGCACACCGCCGCCGCCGCCGCCACCGCCGCCGCCGCCACCACCGCCGCCGCCACCACCGCCGCCACCGCCACCGCCGCCGCCGCCAGCAGAGCCAGCCACCAAATTCAATGTTGTTAGTGCCATTGGCATACTACTATTTGTTCCGTCTTTCCCATCCTCTCCCAATCTTCCATCCTCTCCATCTAGGCCAGGGTTCCCTACATTTCCCACCTGCCCTTTGCCCACATTAGTAATGTAACTGGGATAATAGCATATACTACCGCCAATTCCACCAACTCCACCCTCCCCTACGACACGACCTCCAATCCCTTCAGTTCCGCCATAGCCACCAGAAGCAACCGAATTCGCTCCGTATGCGATAGTCTTTGCTGCGGCTCCCATTCCTCCAATAGTCCCGTCATGACCAGGCGAGCCTGTAAAACCTGGCTTACCATTATCTCCAGCTGAAACCTCGTTTGTCGTTATACCTATGAAACTGTAAGCAGATGCCGAAAGACAATAGCCTACCCCAAATGATCCGCCTTCTCCTCCGCAGCCCCCATCGCCACAACTTCCAGCCATCCCTCCTACACCTCCGTCACCACCTATTCCACCGCCGCAACGCCCTGCCACGGCTCCAGACACGTCAATGCCGGTTGCGATTGTCATGTCCCCATGTGCAAAGAGTTTCAACGGGCGGTTGCCAATAACTAAAACAGTCGCGTTCGACCCAATTTCCAGGTTGTCAAATTCAAACACGGCAATTCCATCTTCTACTCTGCCAACTACCTGCTCACCGCATGGAAGCACCATCGTCGGCAACCCTTCGCTACCAGACGTGTCGACAACGAGCTCACCAGTCTCGATACGGACGTCATAGGTTGCCTGTTCGATCACGACAACGACGCGTTCTCCGCCAAGTTCGAAAACGACATCGGCACGGCGTCCTTCGTGCGTATCGTTGGCACTCGCCGAGATAACGACTCTTTCGTCTCCCATGCCGGAATCGCCAGTCTCAAACATCAGCCAGTCCGCATCCGTCTCAGCCCTCCATCCGCCATTGGCTGTCAACTGAATAATCGCCGAACCGCCCGAACAAAGGATGGACGCCGCCACTACGTCCGTCTCTAGAACGATCGGTCGTCTGCCCATGACGGCCTGGCTCCTGACATATCCAGCAATATTCGTCGCGACTATCCTGTAGTTCCAATATACGCCAGGTGCCACCGTGTTATCACAAAAATTCGTGTCGCTCACAGTAGCAACGAAAGACTCCACTCCGTCCGCATCCTGTCTATAGACAAGAAAGGCGTCTGTCGAGTCGTCTCTAGTCCATGCTAGGCGAATTCCGCTTTCATCGTCATCCGAAGCGCAGAGAACAGGTTTCATTGGGGGCATTACGGGAGTCCATGTCACGTTTGCCACCCAACCGCAATCCTCTCCGACAGAAACCTCTCCGTCCTTGGCATAGCGCCACTCAAGCGAGTGCTGCCTGTTGCCACAGACGGCAAATCGAGCCGTCTGCCATGCCTCAAAAGAGCCACTGATAGCCGTCAATTCAACGTCATCAACAGAAAATGACAGAATGTCATGGTCTTTCTGCGAAGACACGGCCCAAGCAAACGAAACGTATCCGGCGCTCGGCACGGTCGCGGACATCTGGCTTGCACAAGCATCGGCGACTCCTCCGCTTCGCGCAGCATAGCCGTCGTTGTAGGGCTTGGCAATCTGCGAATACCATCCAACATCGCCACCTGTTGAAAATGTCATTTCGTTGTCTGGCAATGCGAACGACAGCGCATACTCATCCACTGACCAATGGGCGTATGCCGTGAACGATTTGTCGGGAACTGTTGCATCCGCATGTATTGGTTCTCCGCTATCGGTAAACCAGCCGAGAAACGTGCAACCAGCCTTCTCTGCATCAGGGAATACGCCAAACGGCTCTTCAATATGATAAACCATCTTGTTAAACACCGCCGAACCCCCACAGGCATCAAAGTTTACCGTTATGCGCGTCGCATCAAACTGCACCACCCCTGACACTCGATACCCGGAAGACCATCCGGCCTCATTCCCAGCGCACACGCGATAGATATAGAGGCTCCCATTATCAACAGAGGTATCAAGACATGTGTTGGCAGATGTAGAAGATTTAATCGTAATCCATTCAGGCGAATCATTCTCCATGCGCTGAAGCATATACTTAGTCGCTCCCGCAACCTTTGGCCACGACACCAACAGCCCCCCGTCAGCATTTTCAACTGATATGCTCGGCGGAGTTTCAGGCGGCACGATATTTTCTTTAGGTGTCGTTCCAACCCATACCGTGACATCGCATGTGCTAGAGTAGGATTTTCGTATAAGAAGCCATTCTGCAAATACGGATGTATCTGAATATGGATTAACTGCTCTGTCTTCATTATACCATTCATAGCAATTTATAAATAATTCGTACCATTCTGCTAACGTGTCACAAGATGCTACAGATGTTGGATCCTTGTTAAAGATGAGAACATCTATTGTAGCAGCTGAGCCATCAGGACATTTTGCAGACAAATAATATTTTTTATACCTAGAAGAAGTGAAAACTTTTACCAATATCACGCCTTCGCTTTTGCCAAGCGATTCTGAACGAAATGTCTTGCCTGATTGAACATCCAAATTGACTTCGTCCTTGACTGCAAACTTATAGCCAGCTTGAAATATCCGTTCGGCTCGTGCAAAGGATATGCACGAGCACACTATCATTCCAAACAGAAACTTTTTGACATAGTTCAGATTGCACACAAGCATTTTTGCGACGGTAGATTTGTTCATGTCTCCTCCTTCACTTCAACAATCTTCGATTGCCTGTTTCCAACAAAATGCACATCTTGAGGATAGCAATTTTATTATGCTGAATAGCACTTGCGCTTATTTCTTTCCGCATTTCATTCTTTCCTGATAACTTCCCAACGTCCTCTCCTGTCCGGCCCAACACGATGGAGAACCTTTTCGGGATTCCAGTTCTTCTTGTATTCTATCCGCGCCCACTCCACCTTGCGCTGATGAACCAAGTCATCTATCTTCAACGGCAATGCCATTCCGCATCTTTCACCTTTTGCCCTTATTATACCACAAAACCGCTCCGATTGGAGCGGTGAAAACTTAGCGCCGGGCTTGTCACGGTTTTTCGTGACAAGCCCCATGTTTGCCCATGCTATTTGACCGTCACGGCAACACTGCCCTTGCCCTTGATCGTCGCCGTACCGTAGCCGACGCCATTGACCATCACGCCCGTCACGTTGACAGTCGTCGCCTTGGCCTTACCGCCGTCAACGGCGTAGACCTTGAACGAACCCTTGAACGAACCGTCCTTCGCCTTGTAGGTGAGCTTGAGAGCGGACGGGTTCTCGCCGAGCTTCGACTTGTCGACCGCTCCGTCCTTGTAGACGACCTTCCCCGCCTTGGGGAGAACCCACTTCCCGCCGCTGGATGACACCCTGACGCCGTCGGGAATGTAGTCCGCCAGCACCGTTCCAGCGATGGAAGACCAGAGCGCGGCGGTCTTCGAGACATGGAACGCCGCGTTCGCGGCGAGTGTGCCGGGCCTGCCGGCGATGGCACCGTCGCCAAGCCCCTCGACAATCGCCCGCCCGTCGCCGAGCGGCAGCCAGAGCGCAAACGCGAGGTTAGCCTTCTTGGTAACGACGACGGGGACACACAGCATCTTCTCCCCGACAAGCACCTGGGCGTTTGCCGTCGCCTTTGTGCCGTTCGCAAGCGTCACGGACACCTTTGCCTTGCCCTTCTTCGCGATCGACACCGAGGCGCTTCCGCCATCCCAGACGACGTTGACGGGACCAAGCCACTTCGTCAGGAGATCGTTCGCCGCGCCCTGCTCGGACTTGTCCTTGGACGAGAAGAAGTTCCGCGAACCGTCGATGGTGTACGCCCCGTAGCTGCCCGACATCCCTTCCTCGCCAAGCGTGATTGTACACGCCTCGCCCCCAACGAGCTGAATCGTCGTCGGGCCGTCTTTGGTAAGCGTGGCCTTGCCGTTGTCAGCGGCCTTGAGCGTCGCCTTGCTCGCGCCGACCTGCACAATCGCCTTGAAGGTCACTTTCCCGTCCTTGCCAGGCTTCCCGACCTTGATCAATATCGTCCCATTCACCACGCCGCCGGCGTCGTACAGATACCCGTTGTATTCGCTCGCCGCAGTCGCCGGCGCGGCGCCCTCAACTTCCGCATACAGCTCATGCTCTTCTTCCGTCCCAGATGTCGGATCTGGCGTCGGCACTGGTTGCATAACTTCCACGAATGTAATGCCGCGCATATCCTGCCCAGAATCTTCAATTAGGGCTTTTACTCGCTCCGTATCACCCGGCGTAATATAAACCGTCGCTAACGCCGTCTCATAGAACGCCTCAGATTCGATACGCTTCACGCTGTTCGGAATCGTCACATTCGCAAGGCGACTACAATGTGAGAACGCCTCATAATCGATGATAGTCACGCTGTCAGGGATCACCACGCTCGTCAGCCAGCTGCAGCCGAAGAATGCACCATACCCGATGCTCGTCACGCTGTCAGGAATCGTCACGCTCGTAAGCCCGCTACAGCCATCGAACGCATACTCCCCAATGCTCGTCACACTATCCGGAATATACACATCTCCATTAACGCCTCGCAAAAGCATATGTCCGTCCTTGGAGAGCAACAGCCCATTTGATGACGAATAGTTGGCATTCCCATCTGCAACAGAAAATGACATTAAAGCGCCGCAACCAGAAAACACATCATCCACAATGTCCATCACGCCATTGCCAATCGCCACGCTCGCCAGAGAACTGCAGCCACTAAACGCAGAAGGCCCTATGTTCGTCACGCTATCCGAGATTGTCACGCTCGTAAGACCTCTGTAGCCAGAAAACGCAGCATACCCAATGCTCGTCACGCCATCAGGGATCGTAACATCACCATTAACACCTGCAACAAGTGTTTGTCCATCCTTAGTCAATAGCAACCCCGAAACAGACTTATAGACCGAATTGCCATCAGCAACCACAAAGGACATCAGCCCGCAGCAACCAGCAAACGCAGAAGACCCTATGTTCGTCACGCTGCCTGGGATCATCACACTCGTTAGAGAGACACAGCCGGAGAACACATTATACCTGATGCTCGTCACGCCATCAGGGATCGTAACATCACCATTGACACCTGCTACAAGTGTTTGTCCATCCTTAGTCAATAGCAACCCCGAAACAGACTTGTAGGCTGGATTGCCGTCAGCAACCACAAAAGACATCAGCCCACTGCAACCAGCAAACGCAGAAGAGCCGATGCTCGTCACGCTGTCAGGGATCGTCACACTTGTCAAGCCGCTGCAATCCTCAAACGCAAGATCCCCGATGCTCGTCAAGCCGTCGGGGATTATCACGCTTGTCAACGATATGCATCCGCTGAACGCAGCCCGGGCGATGCTCGCTACGCCGGCTGGAATCACCACGCCCGCAAGACCACTGCAACCCCAGAACGCCTCGTCCCCAATGCTCGTCACGCTGTCTGGTATCGTCACGCTTGTAAGCCCGCTGCAGCCGGAGAATGCAGAAGACCCGATGCTTATCACGCTGTCAGGGATCGTCACATCGCCATTGATACCAGCAACAAGCGTCCTGCCGTCTTTTGTCAAGAGCAACCCCGATATGGACATATAATTGGGATTGCCATCCGAGACCTCAAGCGCTATGCCCGGAAACGCACGTACTCCAATGCTCGTCACGCTGTCAGGGATCGCAACACTCGTCAACCCACTGCAACCCATGAACGCAAGCACCCCAATGCTCGTCATGCCGTTGCCAATTGTCACGCTCGTAAGCCCGCTGCAACCTTCGAACGCATAAGACCCGATGCTCATCACGTTATCAGGGATCGTCATGTTTGTCAGGGCGCTGCAACCTAGAAACGCATACTCCCCAATGCTCGTCACGCTGTTGCCAATTGTCACGCTCGTCAGCTCGCTGCAATCCTCAAACGCACCCAGCGCGATGCTCGTCAAGCCATTTCCTATCGTCACGCTCGTCAGAGAGCTGCAGCCGCAAAACACATCATACTCAATGCTCGTCACATTGTCAGGTATCAACACGCTCGTTAGCGCGCTGCAGTCCAAAAATGCATACTCCCCGATGCTCGTGACCCCGTTGCCTATAGTAACGCTCGCAAGCCTACTGCAGCCGCTGAACGCCCAGCCCCCAAGGCTCGTCACGCTGTCGGGGATAATCACGCTTGTCAGACCGCTGCAATCCTCAAACGCAAGATCCCCGATGCTCGTAACACTGTCAGGGATTGTCACACTTGTCAGAAAGCTACAGCGATAGAACGCCCAACCCCCGATGCTCGTCACTGGATAGCCACCAAGCGTCGCGGGAATCGTAATTGCACCAGTCGTAGAGGTTGGAATGGCAGCCGACCATCCTCCGCTTTTAAAAATCATTGACTTGCCGTCGCTGACGGTATAGTTCCATTCGACGCCATTCACGGTTTCCGTGTCGGCCCATGATGCGCCAATTGCCACCACGGCGACAACAAGGAACATGACGATTCTCATTTTCATCTTAGCGACCTTTCTTCATTTAACTCACATGTAATCAAATTCCACCGTGCCCGACGTTCGCACGTTGACACTCTCAGCGCGGAAACGTGTCACCGATCACGATTCCTGATGGGTGCCCCCCCCCCGAAACGGCGC
>Ga0310786_10010152_pt1 | contig 11865 bp, 12 predicted proteins | sample AusTroGonzalo_MG_FD_203881 | JGI IMG/M metagenome (GOLD analysis project Ga0310786, IMG submission 203881) | Bovine rumen microbial communities from tropical cattle in Woodstock, Queensland, Australia - Gonzalo_03 (v2) (version 2) | ecosystem: Host-associated > Mammals > Digestive system >... | reverse complement strand
TATAGTCACAGATGAGTATTTAAGAGAAAAAGGACTAAACCTTAATGACTACGCATTAGAGGGAACACTTATCAATGCAATTATTAATTTAGGTTTAGATTTAGCAGTTAGTAGATGTTGCGAATTAAATGATGATTTTAAAGGAGAACGATCCATTGAACAAGCACTAGACAATGACCAAGATTTAGTGGACGCTTTCTTTAAATTACAATATCGCATTATCTACAACCTTATTTTCCAAAATGAAACAAGCCCTATTGACCAATTTGTTGATACAATTATTGTTCACGAATTAGGTTGGGGTAAAATCAATGGTTTCCAAAAAGGACTTTATTACAAACACGATTAGGAGAACATTATGAGTTTCAAAACGCCTATTTTATGCGATAGAAGAGTATATGCTTTTAAAGGCAAGTGGAAAAACCCACAAAATGATATTGCCGAAAACATTTTTTATTTCATTAAACAACCATTAACACTAGTATCTAGTTATAGAAATGGTAGAGAAGAGTTTAAAGAAACTATTACTATCTGTGTTTTTGGTAGCAAACCTTTTGCGAAAGAAGATACCGTTACATTAGATAATGGATCAAAATATAAAATCGTTGAAATGATACCTAATTTTTATGAATGCAATATCTTGGTAAGAGATATGCTCAAACCAAGAATTGAGAGTTTTGATTTGGTGCTTGAATAATATGGAATACAATTTGGACGCTTTCTTTAACTCTTTGATTTCTTACATTGGCAGTTCGCCTTTATTTCCTTATATGAAAGATGAAGAGTTAGACCAAAAGAAACACCCAAATAGAAACCCATTACACTTAAAAGACGCTATATTCAATAATGCTCAACCAATTCATAGTCTTAATTCAATTACTTTTGATATAGGTAATGCTAGTCTTGAAACAACACACCCTTATTACCACATCTTGGAACAAGCACAAGTTATTAGAAAAAGGGGAAGAGGAACTACTAAATCAAAAGGTAGTCAAGCAAGTATTGAAAAGTCTAAAAGAGATTACGAAAGAATATCTTGGAATGGCAAAACATTTACCAAAGAATATCGTAGGAATGTTCGTGGGTCTAGGTCTTTACTAGATAAAGCACAAAAAAGAGCATGGTTAATTGATGATGAGGGTATCGCAATTCCTGTCTTTCAAAACCAACAAGCACCATATTATGCTAATAAACACTATCGCTATATAGAGAATATATTAGAAAGTGGTATATTAGATATGTTAGCTGCCGAGTTTGGTATGAGAAGAATGAGAACCAAAGATAGTGGTTTAGGCGAAGAATACTTATTGCAAGAGAGTATGGAATATGGAACTGATGAGGCAAGCAACATTGTAAATATATTGAGTTCGTTTGAGGGAGATTAAATTATGTTAAAAACATTACCACTTACATTTCTTCAACAAGTATTAGAACAAACATTGTTAGAGGAACACATTAAAAATAATCATTTCTTTGGTGGTCAAAACCAAATTGCTTTACATAGTTTTTATGAACAACTTAAAACAGATAAAGAGGTAGAAAGATTTAAGGAAACGGTAAACGAGATTATTGACCAACAAAATAGAACTGGTCTTATTGGTAATGGCGTTTTATCAAGTCCAGAAAACCCAACTATTACAAACTTATACACAAGCACGATTATTCCATTTACTTGGGTTTGTAGCATTAGAACTACACTAGGTAATCGTGACCAAATGATAGAAACACTACAAAACCTTATTGAGAAATTAAAAGGTCGCAAGTGTGATGTAGCACAATTAGAATGTGAAGATGATAGTGGTAGAAAAATTGCTAAACTCTTCAAAGTAGGCACATTAGGTCAAATTGACGGCACACCACGAACCAAGAGTGGAGATTACATTGGTGGCGTTTCTTATAACCAAGATTTAACAACTAGAATAAATAGTTTATTATCATCATTATCTAGTAAAGGTATCACAACTGCTTTAAGTTATGGAGATTATTTCTATTTTACAAAAACAGCTGCCTATGGTTTAAGACCAATATTATGTGTTGCTAGGTATCAACAAAACCCAGATACACATAATAACGAGTTTGTCCAAGTTGAAGATGACGGCACTTATGATAATATCGTGTTCCCACCAGAACAAGAACCAAGTGATTTAGGTTATGATAGATTTAAACTTTCAATGTCTTTTGATAGTTTTAGAATTGATGAACCAAGAACACTCAATGCCGAAGAGTATTGCGAAATTAGTTTTGGTGGTAGTGCGACACTTTGTAATGATAATGTCTATTTAGGCAACGATTTAATCAAAGTTGGTGTCCAAAAGAATAAGATTTTAGCAGATATAAATATTACTTTTCAAAGTGCGACAACATATTATTTAGAACCACTTGAAATGCCTAATGGACTTAATGCTAATACACAAATTAACCAACTTATTTCAAATAATTTTAAGCAAAATACACATACAGACGGAACTGCTGGTGTGTTACAATACTCTTTCATTTTAGATAAATCATTTGACATTCTTACTCAATGGTTTAACTATTCAAGATTTGGTGCTTATGGCATTACCGAAAATGATATTTGCCCTAACCTTATTTATAATGTAAGTGAGATTTGGTCAAGTTGGGGTAATGTTGAGAAACATACTATGTTATGTAAGATTACCGAAAGCATTGATATTGAAAATACCGAAAGTGACGTTTTAACTATCGGTGTTACTTTCCAAATACAGGGGGAAAATAACTAATGGCAACCATTTATAGATTTGTTATTGAACAAAGACAAGGTGGTAGGTCTAGTGGTAGAACTACCGATATAGGAACAAAAGGTGCAGCCAAAAAAGGTCGCAATGTTTCTATTTTTGGTGGCGAAAAAGGTGGTGTTGAACACAATAGAAAAATGCGTGCTATCAACCCATTACTAAACAAAGCAACTGGTGGTATTTGGGAACAAGGAATGAGAGTAGGTAGAGCAGCCACAGGTTTAGTGACTAGAAATACCGAAACAGGTAAGTTAGGTATTAGTGGACCAGCACTTGCTATCATTATTGCTTGGATAATTCAAACAACCTTAAAGATACAAAACAAAGACATTCAAAGAGCAAATAAGCAAAATACACAGAACTATAATCAACTTGAAAATGGTTTTGGTGCTATTCATGGTGCTTATGAGGTCACATCTAGTTGGTGGAATGGCAGAATTACTTTAAATCAAAATAAATAAGGAGATTTTTTATGAGAGATATTGTTTATTACTTTGATAAATTATCGCCCTATGCTAGACACGAACTTGGCGAAATACAAACTGACTTTAATATGAACTTTACCGTTGACGGTAGCAAAGATAGTTCTAAAATGATAGTTCGTTCTTTTAGTGGAGATGAAGTTGAACCATACACTATCTTAAAACACGAGAAAACAAACACTTGGTGGGTAGCTATAAACGATGAAGTCAAAAGATACGCAAATGAAAGTGGTTTTGTCTATGTTCATACGATCCAATTTAATGGTGCGAAAGAATTGTTAAATGCTAGGGACTTGACTGACTGCGGTTTTAATCAAAATAAATATACAATAAGTGATTTTTTTAATAGATTAGTTAAATTAAGTAAATGGGATTTTCCAAATGTTGCCTTTAATTTCGGTAATAATCTTTATTATGGTCAAAGTGTTGATTTTGTAAAGACATTTGAAAACTATACTCTTTTAAGTGCTATTAGAGAGTTTTTAGACGGTTATAATTGCGATTTTACACTTACTTTTGACCAAAATGCTAATGGCTCATTACATAATGCTTACATCAACATAATCCCAAAGACAGGTAATGTTGATTTACCTATTTTAGATGAAGATGAGTTCAAAGATGTTAGAGAAATTAAAAAGATAGACAAAAATAGTTTCGGCACAACTGTTGTGTCTAATGCCGAAAATGTTATATCTAGTGTGTCTAAAACTTACCCAAGTGTTGGTAGTGTTCGTTTGAGTGGAACTGAATATCAAATTACGCAAGATAATGCTGTGTTAAGACTACCTAGCAAGGTTTATGACTTAAAATGGTTAAAAATACACTATATGATTAGTTTATATATTTACTATGGAAATAGTGGATATGTTATGAAAGAAATATATGCTTTTGATGACCAAATTGACCAAGCATTAGTTGAACTAAAAAAATTACTTGAAGATGATACTAGTATAAGCCAAGAAGATATTGATTATTTTTTCAATAGTGTTCAACAAAATAAAGATAGCATTTATAAATCATTAAGGGACGCAGGAACAATTACACTTTATGAAGGCAACTCACTTAACCCAGTATCAGGTAATGTTGTTAAAGGAAGTAATGTTCCATATATTCCTACATTTTATGAGAGATTACATACAAGCAGAAACCATAGTTTAATTATTACAGATAAAAACCAAAGAAATTGCTTACCAGATAAAAAAGACGGCATTTATTGGGAACGTGGTAGCAATTTAATTAGTGGTTTTGAATTGTTTGAACCTAGATTAGTGTTGTTAAATGGATTAAATGGTAATACAGATTATAGTGGTAGTGGTAATATATACGAAATACCTACACTTGACCACCCAACAACGCAAAATTGGATTATTCAACTCAATAACCACCAAGAGATGAGTTTTCAAAAAATGAGTTTTCAGGTCAAATATATTCCTATGAGCGACCTTAAAATTGAAATAGATAATCAACGATCCACGAAAGATATTCAATTATATAACCAAAATGGTAAATTGACCGATAGTGTGGCTTTATCAAAAATGCTTAATTCTTATTCAAGAGAAATTAGTAGCAACAAGATTACAAAATACGGAACTTATTATGACTTTGATGATATACCAAAGGCAGGTCAAATGGTTAAAATCAAGAATGAGTTATATGTAATTAATAATGTTTCAATAGATTTCTATGCTAATGAAAATGATAGTTATTATATGCCTTGTGAGTTTAACTTATGTAAATATGTTTCTACAAAGTCTTTAATGGTAAACCCAAATACAAACATTAGAGATTATGGTATTCCACAAAACTTTAATGTTAAAAGGAAACAACTTTATAGAGATTATTTAGAGTTTGATTATACACAAGACCCAAAAGCAACTGGTTCTTTCTATTCAAATAATATACCTTTAAGTTTTGCAACATTTGGGTATGAACCGACAAATCATACAGCGATAATTGAGTGTGGTTATAATCATGCGATAGACGGAGAATTGTTTTGGGATTACCAATTAGAAACAACGGTTTATAGACTTGATAAAATGCACATTGAGTTAGTTGATTTTAATGATAATAATATAATCGGTTATGGTAGCCAAAACACACACTCTAACTTTGATGTAAGCCGTATTTTTAGTGGTATGTTAGATACAATTAACACACCAATTTCTTATGTAGATGAAAATGGCGAGGTGAAAAGTATTGATATTATATTCGCTAATAAAGAACAATTAACCACAGCTTGGAACGATTATAAAACTAGCGAAGGTTATGGAGATAACCTTGATTATGATTTATCTAATTTCTCTGTGTTTATTCCAAGTTATATATTTGGTTCTCTATATATCAATGATTTACAAATTAGTGAGCCACAATATTATAAAGACGCAACCGAAGTGCCTGTATTTGAATATGTTTTCCAAGTAGGCGATAGTGAAAATGTTATTGTTGGAGATAAGATTTTAGACAATATCACAAATACCGATTTACCACTATATAATGTGATTTGGTTATATGGTTTTGTTGAAGGGGACGCAGGAACTCTTAATCAAAATAATGCTATGATAAACTCAAAACAAGTAGATGATAGTGGTTTAATCCCTGTATTAGAAGATATGGTTGTAATAGATGATTATAGCGATGAAACTTATTTCCAATTCATAAATACTGATACAATACCAACTGCGAATAAAGACTACGCTATTTATCGTGTTGAGTGGGATAGCGTTAATCATACAGAATTACAAAGACAATTAGTTATGGTTCTTAAAAATGTTCCAAGTAATGCTATTGTTGATGTAATGGGCGAGAAAAATATATTGTTATACAAAAATAAATACAAATTGAAATAATTAGCATTTATAATAGGTATTAGTAAAGGAGATTACGCAAATATGCAAGATAAGATATTGAGCGTTTTCTACGGAGAAGATAGATTACCGTATAAAGACGCAAGTAGAACAACGCATTACCCTATCGTTAATGGGAATGTTTTTAATGGTGCTAACAATGTGACCAAGATTAGATATTACTTGGATCGTATTGGTGGCTTTACAAATGTGACTTGGGCAGTAGTGTCAAAACTACCTAATGGTCAACTAGCAAGCGAGGTGCTTAATAGCAACAACGCAGTTTATGATGAAGAACTAGGCGAACATTATATTGATTTTGAGATTAGTTCTTACTATACCACCCTTAAAGGAGATGTTTATTTATCTTTACAAGGTTATCAAGGTGGTATTGAGGTTGAGCAAGATGAAGATACAGGTATCTACTCAATTTATGGGACACCAACTATTCAAGCAACAGGTAGTATCAAAATTGGTGTAAACTATGCACCACAAATCGTTCAAGGCACACACTTTAACACAAGTGATTTACAACAAGTTTTAGGTTTAATTAGTGATAAGGCAAACATTAGCGATACATTTATTTTATTAGATAGTTTAGCTGCCGATATTAGTGGTTTTAATGAGGGGCAAATATTCTTTGACAAACAAACTAAATCATATTGGGTAAAGGGTAATGATAATTCTTTACAAAGTTATGATGTTAAATTAGAAAGAGCAGTCACATTAACAGGGACAGAAACAATAGCAAATATTATGCTACCACAAATAGATATTGCTAATTGGGGCATTGGAAGATACAATGATACTTTACTCTTTGTTAAAGTTGCCTTTTTAACTACACCAAGTGTCCATATTGAATACACGATTTATCAATTAAGCAATAGTGGATCAATTAAGTGTTGGTATAATAATAATTCAAGTGGAACTGAAACTATCGCTAGTATTTTAAGTAGCACACCTACTTATGAGTTCGCTACAAAAGAATATATAAGTAGCAACTTTGTTGATTTAACAAGCCAACAAACTATTAGTGGGCAAAAGACTTTTAGTGGTAAGACAATTTTTAGTGATCCAAACTTATACAATTCAAGAATTACTACAAATAGCAAAAACTATTTTGCAAGAGTTGGTGTCACAACTAATCAATATGTAAACTACGCTTTACCATATAGTTATTCCCAAGTTGGTAATAACACACTTTCGTTAGCACCTAAATACACAATTACATTAAATAATGTTAGTGGAACAATAAGTGGTTTAGATTTAACTATGGTAAGTGATGATACAACAGTTATTATTTACAACAAAAAAACATATAGAAAATATAGTTATGATGATGATACACATTTTGTTTATTATAAAAAGACAACAAGATTAACTCAAAGTAGTGGGGTTATTACATTTGATGAGGGAGAAATCGTAATCAATATCAACAATGGAACATATTTAACAAGTTCTTTATTGACCCCAAATGCAACATATACAAAAACAAAGATTGATACAATTATTGAGAACGCTATCGCTGGTGTTAAAGCCAACGAGTTCCAAGTTGTTGAAGAATTACCACAAGAGGGCGACGAGGGTATTATCTATCTTGTTGAGATTTCTAGTGGTGTTTACCAACAATACATTTGGGAGGGTAGTGATTACATTGATTTAGGCACAACACAAATTGATTTAAGTGGTTATGTCCAAAAAACCCAAACTATCGCTGGTATTACATTAGCAAACAATATTAGTGCTAGTGAATTAACAGACGCACTTGTATTTGCTACTAATAGTGAAATTGACGCATTATTTGAATAAGGAGAATAATTATGCCAAACAATAAAATTATTGATTTAGATAGATTATCAAGATTTAAATATAAACTAGATGTTGAATTAGAAAAGAAAGCCAATGTTGACGGTAATTACCCAACTATGACCGTGGGTGCTGCCGATAGTCTTACACCTTATGGCGAAAATAGTGGTGTGAATGATCCCACACCATTTGTATTCCAAAGCACAGGTGGTTCTAGTGATGTTGGTAGTAAAGCATATTTAAGAGAATCAAGAGGTAATAGTGTTGCATGGAATCAGTTAATTACATTTAGCACAGGAACAATTACAAGCAATGGTATTACATTAACTAAAAATGCAGATAAAAGCATTACTTTAAGTGGAACAGCAAGTGCAAATGCTTATTTAGTTATTTATAGCAATTTCCCAATTGTTGTTGGTCACACATATTTATTTAGAACAAACATAAGTGATGTAACTGGTGTTAGTTTTGGTATGGATGGTGTTACTACTTATTGGGGTGGTTTAGGTGGTCACATTAAAACATTGAGTGCAAGTCAAACATACGTGTTATCTATTAGAGTATTAAGTGGAACTGATTTATCTACACCAATTACCTTCTTCCCACAACTTATTGACCTTACTCAATTAGGCAAAGAATACTCCACTGTTCTCGCTTTCAATCGTGATTATCCATTACCATATTATGACTACAATGCTGGCACATTATTAAGTTGCAAAACTAATGGTATTAAAAATGTTGGATATAATGCTTGGGACGAAGAATGGGAACAAGGTTATATTAACGCAAATGGTGTTCCTGGAGTTGCACAAAGACTACGCAGCAAAAACTTTACAAGAGTTGTCGCTGGACAAAATTACTCATTCTATTGTTCTGTTTTAGTTAACTTTAATGTTTTCTATTATGATATTGATGAAAACTTTATTGGTTCAACTACCAAAACTAATTCTGCAACCAATAGAGAGGCAATTATTGAAATACCACAAAATGTTTCTTATATTAAGTTCTATTTAAGCAGCGAATATGGAAATGGAACATTCTATAATCACGATATATCAATACACCTTACTTGGGACGGTTCTCGCACAGGTTATGAAGAACACCAAGAATGGCAATATGAATTACCAAACATTGAATTACGCTCTGCTGGTAATGTTTATGATGTTTTATATAGCACTGGTGGTGGTAAACGTAGAGTTGGGGTTGTTGATTTAGGAATATTAACTTGGTATTACAATCAAGACGGTTTCTTATATGCGGAATTAAGTGGTATCGCAGGAACAAATAATCTCAATTTAACATGTTCAAAATATGCAACAGGAACAAATGTTGCTGATTATACAAGCGTTGACAAAACAATTGTGTTTTATAATGGATATTTAAGAATTAGGGATAGTGCCTACACCAATGCAGCAACTTTCAAAACTGCTATGTCTGGTGTTATGCTATACTACGAACTTGCTACAGAAACCGACATTACAACCGAAGAAAACCCAGGTTGGCAAAACCCACAAGACATTGATGACTTTGGAACACAAGAGTTCTTATATGATAACGATATTGCTATCCAAGTTCCACAAGGTAATGATTTCTTCTACCCAGTTGATTACAAAGCATTTATTGATAGTTTAGGTGGTAGAGAAGATATTGAGTATGCTGCCGACCAAGTTGTATCACAAGAGCAATTACAAACTGCATTATCAACATTTTTATCTTCCATTAGTGGTTATGACGCAACCAAGACACAAACACTCAAAAATGTTAGTGGTGTATTCCAATGGGTTGATGATTAGTAAAGGAGAAAATTATGATTATCAAAATTGACAAAGGCGATTACTACTTAATCACAAGTGATAGTGGTAAAAAGTTCATGGTTAAAGGTAAAGGCGATATGGTTTATTCGCAAGCAACCGAACTTAAAGACCAACCAAGAGAATACATTGAGGTAGATGAATGATTAAACAAGTAAAAGGTGGCTATAAAGTGTATAGCGAAAGTGGTAAACCATTAAGTAAGACCTACCCAACAAAAGCACAAGCACAAGCAAGATTAAGGCAAGTGCATTATTATCAAAACAAAAAATGAGAGAGTTTTTTGAAAGATTTGGCAAAGTAATTGCTTATGGTTTTGCAAATGCTGTTGGTGGAACACCGAGAGAACAAATAGACTTTGCATTATATGGAGAAATCATTTTTATAACACTATTAAGTCTATTGACAATCTCTATCATAGGTCTTATAATTACCTCAATTAAATTAAAAAAATGTTATAAAAGTGAAAAGTGAGTATTCACGCCTACGCGAAACAAATGCGCAGTTTCAAGTTTGGAAATGCAGGACTTACTCATCTGCTTATAACATTAAATAAAGGGAGAGTTCGCTCTCTCTTTTTTATGGGACTTAAATAACTATGTTTATTTCAATGTTCAAATATGTTATTTTTATAATTAGAGGTAAAAAGTATGAAAAAAGAGTTATTAGTAGCTGTTGCTTATACCCATGATAAATCTTGTAAAGAAATCTACAAGGTTATTAATGTTGATGAGCAAGAGTTTAAGAAATTAGTTAATCAAAAAAACGAATACAAAGAACAAGAGTTAAGACTAGAAAGTGAAAAGCAAAAAGCATTTATTGACTTAAAGCATAGAGTTGATAGCAGAGAATATCTTATTGCTAAATCACTATACGATAATTATGTGGATCGTGGTTTTATTGAAGATGATTTTAAGTTCCAACGAATGTTTTATAATCACATTTTCAATAATGCCGAGTTTGATTTAACATTATGTCCTAATCAGTTTTTAACCATTTTAGAGTTTGTTAGAGGTGCTTAATATGAAAAAGTTTTTCCAAGTATTAAAAGCGATTATTATTTCCCTTTTAGTGTTAGGTGCTATTGCCTATGTATTGTGCTACATTTTCCTAAAAGAACAAACAACTTACTTTACCGAGTGCTTAATCAATTTCTTAACAAAACCATTACCTATCGTTGGTATTTCCATTGTTGCTCTTGGTTATGTTGCATTTAAGATTTTCTCACTCACGAAGTTTGGTAAAAAAACACTTGCTAGACTAGAAGAAGAAAATGTTCGTTTAAGACTAGAAAATAAAGAACATAAGGAACAAGTCAAGGAATTACTAAATGCCTTTGAAACACGCTTAAATGGTATTGAAAATGGCGTTTCTAGTGTTAAGGAAATCGTAGCACAAGGTTATGAACTATCACACAACATTAAAATACAAGCATTAGCGAATAAAATGAGAGGTGTTGAAGATGAAGAAACAACTAACAGCGACACAAAAGCAGAAGAAATATAGAGTGATCCAAAAAGCAACCTTTGTTGGCGAGTTCGTTAGTGTTGGCACACCTTATATTGTTATGGGTGCGATTAACTATGAAGAATGGTTTAAAGTAACTAACGGTTGGAAAGTCGGTTTAGGTGGTGCATTAGCACTTGCTCTTATGTGTTTAATTGTCTTTGTCATTACCAAAAAGAAAGAAGATAACGATAGCAAGACAGGTGGTTATATTACACTTTTAATTGGGTGGTTAGCAGTTGCTTTTATCTTTTTGTTATTAGCGAACATTATACACCAAATCGCAAGCATTATGTTTTTCGGTGCTATTGGTATCGCAGGTGCTTTGGGACTTGATATTGTATCTAAAAATAATGGCGAGAAAGCTGACTTATACTTACAAGCAATTAAAGAGGCGAAATTGAATGTCGCAAAACAAGACGCATATAGTCAAATACAAAAAGAGGTAGAAGAAGAGAAAAATAAGCGAGTATTTTAGATTATGGAATTAAATGAAAAACTAATTGATATTAAAGAAAACCCTGTTAAATACATTAAAGGTATTGCTATGGACTTAATCGTAGTTCTAGTAGCACTTGCCTATGTGTTCTATAACATGGTTAAACTAGAACCACAAAATATTAACCCATTAGTGCTTATTGCACAAAGTATTGTTAGTATT
>Ga0310786_10010151_pt1 | contig 11865 bp, 9 predicted proteins | sample AusTroGonzalo_MG_FD_203881 | JGI IMG/M metagenome (GOLD analysis project Ga0310786, IMG submission 203881) | Bovine rumen microbial communities from tropical cattle in Woodstock, Queensland, Australia - Gonzalo_03 (v2) (version 2) | ecosystem: Host-associated > Mammals > Digestive system >... | reverse complement strand
GGAATAGAGGTCGTGCTTGCGGCAACCAATCATCTGTTCCTCACTGGCTTTCAGGAAATCGAGCACCGTGGTCTCTTCCGTGAACTTGGCGTAAACAGGCAACGTCTTCACCGTCATGCCGACAGAATGTTGGAACTTCGGGTCAGTGCGACCGTTGAAAACCGTGGTGAACAGCGATTCCTGCTCATTGTTGTACTTGGCCAACAGGAAGGAAAATGCCGACGTGAAGAAGGTGCTTTTTTTGAGGCCATTGGTCTTGCAGAAAGCATCCACTCGATCCATGTCAGTATTGAGGATGCGAAGTTTGCTGGCATCCGTTTGTTCGGGAATTTCGAGGTCGGGCATAAGCTGGGTGAACGTGTCGCCACAGTCGAAATTTTGGGCATACCATTGTTTGCCTTCTTCGAAAACGGGCGTTTTGCGCATCTCAGCTTCGGCAAGGGCGAATTCCTGCATCGACATCTCCTCGGGAGCAAGCGTACCACCGTTATAAGCCGTCTCCACATCGCAAACGATAATATGATACGAGGAGCCGTCGCTGATGATATGGTGCATGTCGAAAAGCCAATAGACATGCTTCGCATCGCGCATCACTTTGGTATGAAACAGTCTTCCACCTTGAAGTTTGAAAGGCTCAATGAATTTTTTCTTCTCAGCCTCAAGATCCGTAACCTGTTCGACGGAAAGGCTGAATTCCTCTTTATCCAAATCAATAGTCTGCAACGGCTCTCCCTCATCACTCAATTCAATGCGTGTGAAAAAAACAGGATGAGCCTGTATCGTCGCCTCTATGGCGCGACACAAACGGTCAGCATCAATACTGCCGTCAAAAACATAAAGAAACGGAAGATTATAAAAAACCTCGTTTTCATGATGTACGCATTCGGCATAAATACCTAATTGCGATTGTGACAATGGAGCGGTGTTCTTCATATTTAATGTTTTATTTTTTTCTGTTGATATTTGGCTATTGGCTTATGACGTGTGACGTATGATTTGTGACTTGTGACTTAGACTATTGTACTTGAAACTTGAAACCTGAAACCTGAAACTTGAAACTTTGAACCTTGAACTTTGAACCCAACACCATACCCCCTTAACCTCCTAACCCCCTCAACCCTAAACTCTAAACCCTAAACTCTAAACTCTCAACCCTACGCCTTCTTCTTATCATTCCACGAGTACGTGAAAATCGTCGGGGTGACGGTCAGCATCAGCCAGCCCCAGTGCAGACGGCGCGTGTCGGAGACGTCTTGGAGGATTTCCATCGTCTTGGTGCCACGCATGTAGGAATAGCCTGCCGACAAAGTGACGAAATTCCCGAAAGTGTAGGCTACACTGAGGTCAATATCATGACCCAATGCTTTATTCATATTTTCTTGAAGGAGTTTAAGGTCAGCAGCGATAGCGTAAAAGTGGTAAGCGGCATTAAGTTTCAATCCTTGAACAGGACTGACATTACCGCCGACATAGAGGTTCTGCAAACCAGGGGAGAAGTTGTGCACATAGTTGTCAAAATAGAAAAACTCCATGGCACCATAAAAATCATGGTGAGAACCGAACAACGGGGTGAAAGCTCTTGCTTCTTTATGGTAAATAAGACCAAAACCACCATTCACCGTTACCGGGAAATTGTCACCACTCAGGTAATCATAACCGGCATAAAGGTTGTAGATCTCGCTTGGCGTGACCGTGGCCTTTGCACTTCCCATAAAAGCATTCAACTTAATACCGTTTTCCTCTCTACCCATCTGATAGTAGAATGAACCTTCCAAATTGACGATACTGGGGTTTAATGTCACGTATGTACCGAAAATTTGTTGGAAGAAAGTTTTGTTAGGCACATCAGATCTCTTGCTCTGAACCCCAATATTCATACCAAGCAAAGAGATTCCGAAGAAATTTTTCGGCGTATTGTAGTGATACCAAAGGGTCTGCATGGTCTTGTACGGTTGTATTCCATCAGAATAGTACGAAAGACCTGTAGAAATGTTTTCTGCATTTTGGTTGTATGCAAGGAGTATGTGTAATTTGTGACCATGACCTTCGTAACCTAATTTGATTGCGTCGTGGGTGGGCGCGGTCATCGTCCAATCATCATAACCCAAGATACGCTCGTCGTCGTATTCAAGAGTTTGACGACCGATTTTGGTGAAAAGACCGGTCTTGTTGTGCTTCATGGTGAGCCAACCTTCGGAGAGGCTTATGGTACCACCCGCCTGTCCCCAAACACCAGAGAACTGCGGTGAGAGTCGTATCTCCAACCAGTCGGAGCGTTTGTACCCGATGTTGAGCCGGTATTGTCCCATGATAAAATGAGCCATCCGCTCCTGCTCTTCGCCATCCACTTCGTCGTATCCGCCTACACGAATTTCCCCACGGGTATTCAATTTGGCGCTAATCGAAAATTCGTTATCCGCTTCCTGTGCCAACAATCCAGAATACGCACACACGGCGGCTAACAGGAATAGCCACCGTGCAGCTTTAACATGAAACTTGTGCATCTTTACTGAATTTCAAAAACACTATCCAATTTTGTCATCTTGAAGACCTGCATCACATCGGAGCAAACACTCTTTAACAGCATTTTACCGCCCTTTGCTTCTACTTCTTTTCTGATTTTCAAGAAAAGACGCAATCCGGAACTGCTGATAAACGGCATTTTCTCGCAGTCGAGAACGATGGTTTGGTCTGCATGCTCAAGCAGCGGGTTGATGGTTTCAGAAATCTGCTGTGCAGCAACGGTGTCTAATCTTCCATCAAATGTAGCAATGATTTGATTGCCTTCTTCTGTAATCGTTATGTTCATATTCTTTTGGTTTTAATTATAATTACTCATCTTCTCATCCCTTCATCCCCTCATCTCCTAAATTTTTTTCAAGCCGCAAAGATAAAAAAATCCTCAAAATTTTGTTTTTCAAATTATTTTTGTTGTATTTTTGCAGCGTACTAATTTTATTCTAAACGATATGGAAAACACAGATCCGATTATTGAGGCCAGAAGATACGTGGCCAACGACATCATTAACCGTTGCGCCATGATGTGCCCTGAATCCGCGTGCGCGTAACGATTACGGGGTTAGGAATACGTCATTTTCAACACATTCTTACCGTCTTTATATTCATAACTGACCACGCTCATAATCTCCTTAATAAGGTGGATGCCGAGACCGCCGATTTTGCGCTCCTCCAACGAAACGTCAAGGTTAACGTCAGGGCGCTGCAGCGGGTCGAACGGCACCCCAGAGTCACTAAGGGTCGCATGAATATGTCCATCTACCATATCTAATGTGAGTTCCGCAGTGCCTTTTTTGCCTTCAGGATAGGCATACATGATGACGTTCGTGGCCGCCTCCTCCAGCGCGAGGTCAAGTTGCGGCAGCAGCGACATATCTATCCCTTCCTGTTCAAAGAATTGGCTCAAAAAAGGCTCCAACTTATCGAGTTCTTGGATGCTATTCTCCATAACGAGTGTATTGCCGCTACGAACATAGCGGATGGCAAGCATGGTGAGATCGTCGCTCTGCTCGGCATGATCGACGAACAAGTGCACCGCCTGATGCATTTGCTCAATTTGCTGTTCAGCCGTTTGGGTGCTGAAAGCAGCAGCGGTTTTCAGAGCCCGCTGTTCTCCAAAAACTTCTTTCTCTGCATTTTCAGCCTCGGTCAGGCCATCAGTGTAGAGGAATAACGTATCACCAGGGGCCAATGTCAACTCATTTGCCGTATATTTTGCAGAGAGTTCCACACCCAAGAGGAGAGATGATTCGGTGTCCAAATATTCCGCACGACCATCCTTGATGACGATAGGCGGGTTATGTCCGGCGTTGCAGTAGCTAACGGTTCCCGTTGTTAAGTCCATGACACCCAAAAACATCGTGATGAACATGATGTCGGGATTGTTGTCGCTGATGGCATTGTTAAGAGCCGTCATGATGTGTTCAGGACGGTCGTCTTGTGCCGATAGCGTGCGGAACAGACTGTGGGAAATTGCCATCAGAAGCGCGGCGGGAACACCTTTTCCGGATACATCCCCGATGCAGAACAGCAACTTGTTATCACGCACATAGTAGTCGAACAGGTCGCCGCCCACAAATTTGGCCGGAATCTGCAGTCCCTTGATTTCTAGTATCTTATCGATTTTGTCGATTCGTTCTGAAGGGAGTAACGACTGCTGGATATTGCGCGCGATGGTAAGTTCGTCCTCAATGTGCTGCTCCCTCATGCGTACCTCGTTCAATTTCGACAAATTTTGCAAAGACTGGTAGGAGATAAAGAGAACTGCGAAGATGCCCGAGAGGGCCATCAACAGGAAGAACAGACTGGACTTCCGCAACCGTTTGTACATGTCAGAGTCGTAAATCGTGAGTTTCAGTACAATATTTTTATCCTCAATTTTTTCGGTGAAAACATGGATTTTGCCCTTGGTTTTACGATTGGCCGGAGGTCCCACCAACACCTGCCCGTCGATATTTTCCAATGTACAGTAACTGTTAGGGTAAAGATCAATACTTTTGATAATGCTGGCGAGCGTATCAAGAGAGACATCCGCGCCCATAACACCCACGGGCCGGTCCAGGCTGTCATGAATGGGGAGAGTATAGGTGATGAGGGTCGTTTTACCACCGGCATTGTCATAATAGGGATCACTCCAAAAACCCTCCGGAGAAGTCAGACCTTCTTTGTACCAGTCCATTTGGAAATAATCGTGCTCAGGCCCGCCCAACTGTATGGAGACCAACGTGTCAGAACCTTCATGGTATCCATAGTAGGGCTCATACCAGCGTCCTTTCTCGGGAAAATAGTTCGCCTTGAAGGCAAGGCACGCCCCCATGATACGCGTACTGGCCTCCGTGATATGTTGGGCGATTTCATACATCGCATCGGGATCGTCGAGGGCATATTCCGCCATTGGCCGCAAGGCATTCATGGTGGTTTCAATCTTCCCCATACGAACGAGAATCATTCTTTCTGCATTCTTCAAAGTGGCATCGGCCCGCCTCTCAGCCGCATGCAGAGCATCCTTCCTGATGTAGAAATAGTAGATCACACTGCACACCAACAGCACGAAAATGGCCACCGCTATCTTCAGAAGTTCACGCTTGGCAAAAGCTGGCTTATTATTATCCGACACAGAAGCTAACTTTAATTTGACATCCTTTTATCAAGTGCAAAAATACATTTTTTTCAAAAGGACAAAAAAAGCGGCACAGAAATCTGCACCGCTTTCAGTGGCGGGATCGAGAGTTGAACTCGAGACCTCCGGGTTATGAATCCGACGCTCTAACCAACTGAGCTACCCCGCCTTTTTTGAGGCTGCAAAAATACACTTTTTTTTGATTGCACGACACGCAGCGAATATTTTTCTTTAATCATTTGAAAACAAAATGGTTACGGTGTGTATTTTTGATTTTCATTCTGTAGAGACGCGATTAATCGCGTCTCTACAACTGGTTGAAACGATCATTTTGAACGGTAGCAACGCAAAAATTTGCGTTGCCACAAATACAAAAATAATCCGAAGCAACGCCCAAACGGAAAAAAACACTATCTTTGCGCACTTAAATTATACAATTATGGCATTCACCTTTTTTAACAACAGAGAACCCAGACAGTTCAACTATAAGCCCCGCTTCTACGACCCGAAGAAAGAAGAGTCCACGGGCGACGCACGCCGCGACTTCGCACGCAATCTGCATGAAGAGTGGCAAAGCAAGCGCAACCACACCGGCGATAAGAAGAATAACTCCTCTATCACCATTCTCTTCATGATTTTCTTCGTAATCGTACTCGCCCTCGTGCTTTGGAAATTCTTCTAACCCCTTAAACCCTAAACCCTAAACTCTAAACCCTAAACCATAAACCCTAAACCATAAACCAAATGGAAGACATTATCCGACTACTGCCCGATGCGGTGGCGAACCAAATTGCGGCCGGCGAGGTAGTGCAACGCCCCGCCTCCGTAGTGAAGGAACTGCTGGAGAACGCCATCGACGCAGGTGCAACCAACATCCAATTGGTGGTGAAAGACGCCGGCAAGACGCTTATCCAGGTTATCGACAACGGCAAAGGTATGTCGTTCAACGACGCGCGTCTCTGCTTCGAGCGGCACGCCACTTCCAAACTCCGCAAAGCTGACGACCTGTTCCATATCTCTACCAAGGGTTTCCGCGGCGAAGCGCTCGCTTCCATCGCGGCTATCGCGCACGTGGAGCTAAAAACCAAGCCCGCTGCCGATGAAATGGGCACCCTCGTTCGCATTGAAGGGGCTGATATCAAGGAACATGCGCCCGTCACGGCCTCTGACGGCACCTCCATCGCCGTCCAAAACCTCTTCTTCAACGTGCCCGCCCGCCGCAATTTCCTCAAGTCCGACAAGGTGGAACTTACGCACATTGAAGAGGAACTCTACCGCGTCGCACTCATCCATTACGACATCTCTTTCCAATACTATCACAACGGTAAGCTCATCCTCATGCTGCCTGCCTCCAATATGCGGCAGCGCATTGTCAACATCTTCGGACAGCATTTCAACGACAAACTTTTCCCTGTGGAACTCGACCACGAGCTGATGCGCATCACGGGCTTCATCGCCAAGCCCGAAAATGCCAAACGGAAAAGCGAACAATACATGTTCGTCAACCATCGTTATGTGCGTCACAACCTGCTCAACTTCGCCGTCGAGAAGGCCTACGCCGACCTCATCCCACAAGGTTCCCACCCTGCCTACTTCATCGCCCTGGAAATAGACCCTGCCAACATCGATGTCAACGTCAGCCCCACCAAAGTGGAGGTGAAACTGCAAGACGAACGTCTCTTCTTTGGCTTCCTCAACTCCACGGTGAAAAAAGCCCTCGGCACCATGTCGCTCACCCCAATGATCGACTTCGACGACTCCTTCCCCGACATCATCACGGATCGTCCTGAAAATAAAGAGATTATCGCTCCAACTATCCGCACCAACCCGAACTACAATCCGTTCGATAAGGTGCCGGAAAAGAAGCACAGCTCCCCGTTCCAGCAATTTGGCGGCGGCAGTTTCCGTCGTGAAACGCCCACCTCCAACGATTGGGAAAATTTCCTGAAAGAACTGAATGTGGAGAAAGTGGAATACCCGAAAGAAGAGCAGCAAACCGTTGATTTCCAATCGGAAAGCGAGAAAAACGAGCTCGAAATACCCGAAAACATCCCATTCTTCGTCTTCGGCGGACGCTATCTCTTCTTCGAACTTAACGGTCAAGTAATGACCGCCGACCTGCCCAACGTACAGGAGCGTATCTTGTATGAAACCTACGTTAACGCACTGAAAAACACCCCGATACGACCTCAACAGAGTCTCTTCCCGCAAACCATCACCCTCACCGCTGCGCAAACCGATTTGGCGATGTCGCTGAAAGAGGATTTCCTGCGGTTAGGCTACGATTTGGAGAAGATGGACAGCACCCATATTGCGGTCAACGCCACCCCCAACGACGAAGAGGAAGAAGGTGACGTTCAGGCACTTATCGAAAACGTACTCTCAGCATACCAGACCAACCAAGTGATTCACAAAGGCGACAAAATCTCCGGCATCGCACAAAGTTTAGCCCGCCAGAAACGCTCCCGCCAGCGCGTCCCAAGCACGCAAGAGGAGGTAAAAGCGCTGATCCGCAGACTCTTCGAAAGCGACATGCCCACCCTATCGCCCTCGGGAAAAACCACGTTGCATATTTTCAGCGCAGAAGAATTACGGCGTTATTTCGAGTGAGACGTGTGACGTATGATTTATGACTTGTGATTTATGATTTGTGACTTGTGACCCTCGACCCTTTAACCTTCTAACCTCCTAACCTTCTTACCCCTTCAACCCCCTAAACCCTAAACCCTAAACCTTAAACCTTAAACCCTCAACCCTAAACCCTCAACCACCAACCAACCCATGTACACCATCAACATAGACAAACTAACATTCGGATACGACAAACGCGTCATATTCAACGATTTGTCGTTGTCGTTCGGACAAGGCGATTTCTGTTCGATTTTGGGTCCGAACGGGTCGGGCAAGACCACGCTGTTGAAGTGCATCGTGGGCTTGTTGCAGCCGAGTGGCGGTAGCATTGCGTTGTATGGGAAGCCCATGTCGGAATATAAGATGATGGATTTGGCGAGGAAGATTGCGTATGTGCCGCAGTATCAGGACATTGTCTTTGACATCACCGTTTTCGACTACGTCATGTTAGGTCGTAATCCCTATCAGACCCCATGGGAGATGCAACGCGCTGGGGACAAGGAGATTGTGGAGGAAATGTTGCAGAAATGCAACGTTTGGCACTACAGGGACACTTTGTTGCAGTCGTTGAGCGGTGGTGAGCGTCAGCGGGTGATGATTGCCCGTGCGATGGCGCAGCAGACGGGGATCATGCTGTTAGACGAACCGCTATCGAACATCGATGTCACCCACAAGTTCGAAATCATGGACATCTTGCATCAACTCAATGAGGAGCAGCAGGTTACGGTCTTAATCATCCTGCACGACCTTCCCATTGCGAAGGCGTACTCCAAACAAGTATTGTTGCTGAAGAGTGGAAATGCGCTCCATTTTGGCGATGGAAATGCGGTCTTAACCGAGGAAAATATCCGAAATTGTTTCAACTTATCGGACGTTTACGACATCTCCGAAGCAGGATTTATCACAAAAAAGCGATAATTTTAGCTTTTTCCCACTGCCTTTTGCCTATTGCCTTTTGCCTATCAGTTGATCACTATTATTCATTGGTTATTAGTCACTTATACGATTCTATCAAAGGTAAAATGCCAACATATAAAAGCCAAAAGTCAAAGACCAAAAGCTAAAAAACAACATAATCCATCACCAATCGCCTTGCGTTTCGAAAAAAAGTGTATTTTTGCCGCCTCAAAACGGAGAGATGGCAGAGCGGTCGAATGCGGCGGTCTTGAAAACCGTTGAGGGTCACACCTCCGGGGGTTCGAATCCCTCTCTCTCCGCTGAAGTCCGAAACTCAATCAGAATCAGCAAATTACAAGCGTAGTTTGCTGATTTTTGCGTTAAAATCGGGACAGAAACGGGACAAAGTTATATTCTTTGGATTTTGCCAATAGAATCCTACAATCTGCTGGCAAAACATTTGTTCACACGAGGAAAGAGACGTTTACAACGCCTTTGGTAAAATCGACAGTGTAGATTATGAATTTGCTGAAAACTATTTCCTTGAAAATGGTCCCGACTGGAATGACTATGGCGATGAGCGTGTGGTAGAGTATTATGAAGCCTATTTCAAATGCAGTGCCAACTTGCAAAACGAGTTGTTAGCAAGGTTCAAAGACTGTGTGGAAGGGAGGGGATATAGGGGAAAATCAAACTCACAATTTTCTCTCTCTAAAAATTTTGTGCCTATTTCAAACATTCAAACCGAAATTTTTGCAAAATTTCGGAAATTCACAATATGAACCGTGCATTTTTCGCACCCAAAAATGCACCAAAAATGGCTCAGCGAACAAATCACCCTCTCTCCCTGAACCTACGCTCTAACTCCCTTATGCTTTCAACCAGTTCCGTGAAGGTTGGTTTCTCACCATAAATCATCGAATCGCACATATACTGATAATCCTTTTTCCAATCTTCAATGTACTTCTCTGGCGGAACTAAACAGATACGATCTCGGATGTCACCGGAATAGTCCACTCCAAGCATAGAAGTGAACCGCTCTCTGTGGTGCCGGATATGTTCCCATAGAACATCGTCTCGGACTGCGGCAATGGCAAAATCCCTGTCCATCATACGGTTCAGATCGTACAAATGTCTCGAACGGCGTTTGGCGGGAAGCGTATCGTGTTCAACAGAAAAGAGTTCGTGAAGCAGGAACGACTTTTCCAAGAATGTCTTTTGCGGTGCAGCTGTAGTGATATTCACTGAAACCACATCTGTGTTTATCTGCGGCAGTGCTTCTTGAATGATCGTTTTCACTGGAATTTCCACGCTTGGCTCCATAAGTGATCGCGCACCCACTTCCAGTGTTATCGTGGGCTTGATGTAGTCAAGAAACACAGGCAACACCGATTGATATTGAATGTAAATATGCCGAGGCTCGGGATAGGTGCTGTCGCCTTCGCCATCCGGTTCAACCGTGATAGACAGCTGGTCCTTCAACCCATATCGTTCTATTTGGCTTGCAAGGGTATTGACGAGAGCCTCACGAACAAACAATGACGAGGCCTTGCGCAACTTTTTCAACTGCTTTTTGGTCGGCTCGTCAGTCAGGCCGAAATATTCATAATTCACCGACAAGTCAATGTCTTCTGAAAAACGCTCTATCAGATTACCGTTTTTACTCAGCGAAGTGCCACCCTTGAAAATGATGTGCTCATTCAATTCGGAGTCAAAGATCAGTTGCAGCATAACCGTCACCCAGTAGTCCTTTTCAACGGCCTGTTCAGGTAACCCCAACTTGTTTTTGCATTGTGTCAGCACAATTTGTTTCTGTGCGTCAGTGAGTTGTATGTAATTGTTCATAAAGTTCCGTTATTAAGTTCCTAATCCAAAGAGGCATCAGTTTCATATCGTGTGTTGAAAACGGTTCGGGATGTTGTTCCAGCACCGTTTTCAGTTGTTTCTTATGTTCGTCGGTCACATTGTTTGCCCCCAAATCTCTCAAGGCTGTGGTGATCAACATAGCCAGCTTGTCGTTGAATGCCAGTTTCTTGGGTGAAACGTGGCGAAACAGGATACCCCGCCCGTTTTTGACATTCACCTTACGGTTGCTACCATCGGTAAGATACACCACGTTCATGGGCACCTGTGTGGATAACCCCAACATATTCTGCGCCAACGCGCCTGCAGGGAAAATCCTAACCTTGTCTCGCTTGGCAATCACTTGTGCAATATCTTCGTAGGCGGGAAACAGCTGCCCCAATCCCAGTTCTTTGTCGATTTTGGGATAGCAATAGATACCGTGGCATACACGCAGAAGCACTCCTTTCCGTGCCATTCGACTCAACGCTTTCTGCACGGCATCTGGATCCCCATAGTGGGCGTACTCTTCTGTTGAAAATACAACACCTCTGCCGCGTTTCATTACAGAGTTAAGTATTTTATCATCAATTGATTCCAACATATTTTTTATTGTATTTTGTCGGTTTTATCTCAAATAATTCCGACAGCAAAAATACAAAAATATTTTGAAAACGCACAAAGACGAAAAGAAAACTACATACCAGAGTACACCAGACTTACACCAGAGGAAGACCAGAGGAAGACCAGAGGAGGACCAAAAGACAGTTCAAGGTCTGTAGGTTGGTATAGTTAGCTTAACAAACTTTCTTTTTTTATTTATAGCACATTGATTATCAAATGGAAAGTTGAAAGAAAGTTTCACAAAGTTTCTTTCTTTCTTGCAATTTTCCCTCGGTTGTATCTTTGCCGTCGAAATCAGTTCGCGAACGGTTTCAGACGTTCTTTGACATGTTGTTTAGTAGCGGCTCGTCGCCCCTTGTTCAAATTTCAAAGTCTGTGGGTTTGTATAGTTAACTTAACAAACTTTCTTTTTTTACCTGTAACTTATTGATTATCAAACTGAGAGTTTGAGAGTTAGTTTCACAAAGTTTCTTTCTTTCCCACAATTTTTTCTCGGTTGTATCTTTGCCATCGAAATCAGTTCGCGAACGGTTTCAGACGTTCTTTGACATATTGTTTAGTAATTGCCATAATATTGGCCGGGCGATTTCTCCCCTCTTCTTAATGAAGACTCTACTCAATAAATACCTCCACTTTCAACCCTAAACCCTAAACCTTGAAACTTGAAACCTGAAACCCTAAACTCTAAACCTTAAACTCTAAACCCTAAACCATAAACCCTAAACTCTAAACCT
>Ga0310786_10010148_pt1 | contig 11866 bp, 12 predicted proteins | sample AusTroGonzalo_MG_FD_203881 | JGI IMG/M metagenome (GOLD analysis project Ga0310786, IMG submission 203881) | Bovine rumen microbial communities from tropical cattle in Woodstock, Queensland, Australia - Gonzalo_03 (v2) (version 2) | ecosystem: Host-associated > Mammals > Digestive system >... | reverse complement strand
TGAATTCACCGCACACCAACAATGTCACAGGTTGTTTGCCATATTGTTCTCTGCGAGCGCACAATTCGTCGTGTTGTTTCTTGAAGCCAAATTCTTCACACACTTTACGTGTGCTTTTCATTGAGCTGTCAAGTCTGTTGATAATCTTATTCATATCTGAATCGTTTTTACATTTAACATAAATCATCTAAAAAAGGTTGATAAAAGGTCTGACCAAAATCAAGGTTGTAGTGGTCGCAGTAGTCCAACATCATCATCTGTTGGTCGCAAAGCATTGCTGATTGAGGATCACCCATGTTCATGAAGTTGTCGAATGAATACTGCAAGAATTCATTGTAATCATTGTTCGTTGGCATAGTGAGATTGTTCATCTGAACATAATGATTCCAATTGTTGTCTGGGGTAAAGTTGATTTGCTCAAATCCTGTGTTAAACGTATCTTGCAAATAGGGGGTGACTACTGACGAATCCAAATAGTTGTTAAAAGCATAGTTCTCTGACATGAAAATGCTGCTGAAATCAGGTGTTGGCTGCATAGAGTAATCGAAATAAGCCGTCACAAGAGAATCCATAGGAAATCCATATCCACCATTATCCATCGGGACAAATACGGGGACTCCATAGCTGAGATCATTGAATACTTGGAAATCAGAGTATGGAACCCCGCCGACATTATCAATGTGTCCAACTTCGGCGTCAAAGTTCTGCATACCAGGTACATCATTGGGTACAGCGCAATCTGTAGTTACCATAAAACAGCTGGAATCGGCCCAAGCATCCATGAACTGGTCAAGAGGATAAGCTTTCCCATCATCGCCAGTCCCAGGATCTTTAACAACTACTTGAATGTTGTCAGGGTCAGAAGTGTCTATCCCGGCTACGATAAGCGCATGGTTAGGGTCATCTCCAAAGTAATCAGAAATCCAATTTTTAGCTTTGTCAGAAATGCTGTCATTGTACCAAAGCTCATTAGCATCAACCCCGACAATCACTTTGTGGCCTTGTGATAATTCGCTAACAAGATTGAAAATGTTAGCATGGTCTTTTTGAGAGCATGGTATTCCAGCGTCGATCAGGATCTTCCCTACGTCTTGAGGCATCGTACCCCCCCCAGAATACCATCCATGTTCATAAGAATATTGAACAAGTTGATCTTCCGTGTAATCGATTCCGAAGTCGCTAAGAATAATTTGTTGCGATTTAATTGCACAAGTGTCGCTGTAAATCTGTTTGATGTCATCCGAATAGCCATTTTGGCTAACATCACCATGAATATTGTTTGCTGTTTTTACCATAATTATTTATTGTTTTCTATTAAAAATAGAGAATCTTCTGTAGTTGTCGTTGAATCAGTATGACAATTCAAACCTTGAATTGTGTCGTTAGGATGCCATCTTTTTCCTTTAGATTCTGATTCACTGTAAGGAATAGCATTGTAATCACGAGCATCTCTTTCATTGATAGAGTAATAAAAGAACACCCCCAATCCAACCATTAAAACAACTGACGCTGCTGCAATAATTCTTCGCCAAGGCTTCTTTCTTGGAGCTGGATTATTACTACAATAACCCTCATTACCAGCACACACATTGTACTCGCTTGCAGCGAGGCCCTGTCTCGCTTTCTGGGCGATGAGGTTGCCTTGGATTCCCACCCAATCATCTACAATGGCCTGCAAATCCTCATCTTCATCAATGGCTTGTTCTACCATTTCCGCTTCTTTTTCATCGAGGTTTCCCTCAAGGTATGCCGCTAATAAATTGTCATCAATCTTATGCATGTCTCATCTCCCTTCTTTCCATTTCTTTGTTGTAAGCAGATATAAATTGTACTCTGGCACGTCGGTGCAGGTTGTAGTAATTCTCCATTGTGATTCCTAAAACAGCTGCGGTTTCTTCATTGCTTAGGTCTTGAATATAGCGCAATTTGATTAGTCTGCGATAACGCTCGTTGGACATAAGGTCAACTATTTTTCTGATATCATAAGAATTCATCATACTCGGTTCAAAAATTGTTTCTTTATCATATATAGATACATAATTAGGGTCGTTTATATCACCGTCTGCAAAAGGGATGCTTTTTTTATATTGTGCATAGCAGTAACGTATTGAAACTACCCCTACCCAATTATGCAAGGCACACCGGTAATTAAAGGATTCTAGCTTGCATTTGTTGTCTTTGTCATTAGGGTAAATGATGATAATATATATGTTGTTGATAAAATCGAGGAGTTCAGGACAGCCTGTGTAATAGCGAGTGTATAAAGACTTAAACATGGGGTAGCATTTCCCATACAAGAATTCATCAGTCGGTGTCTCTATGTGTCGTAATAGGGCGGACACTATCATTTGATCGCTCCAATGGAGAATCATCCTACATGGCACTGGTAATCGTCGCATACGGTTGGTATAATATTTACTTATACAAAATAATTTTGTCAATAGAATATTTTGCAAAAATCTACAATTTTTTAATACAAAAAACATACATCAGTCGCGGATTTTACCACTTTTTGTTGCGGATTTTACCACTTTCAAAGCTTGTTTAGAAAATAAACGAAAATCGACAGCTTTTTCGCTTTTTGCCTTTTTGTGTTAGATGTTCTGTGATTTACAAAAAAATCAATTTGTCGGGATCTATTATTCTGAAAGAAATAGACAAAGCAATCAAGGGACAGCGAAAAACATTAGACGAGAACCATCAGACTTTGTCCGATTCCTCCATCCTCAGAAAGCATTCTAATATATCATAAAAAAATGTATCTTTGCTGCGTTAAATTATTTGATTGTTTAATTTAAATGAAATTATATAATGTAACTTATATGATTAGATGATTTAAAAAAAAGAAGAAAAATGACAGATTACTATGAATATTCGATACCTGAACTGGTACGTTTGTTGGGCTCCCGCTTCAAAGACTACCGTATGCGCTTGAATATGACACAGGGGGAGGTGGCGGAACATGCGGGACTCACGGTAAACACCATCCACAAGTTCGAGAACGGATTGGTGCCCAACATGTCCATCAGCACCTTTCTGTTGTTGTTGAAGGCCATCGGCTGCATCAATGGGCTAGATGAGCTGATGCCTGAACTGCCAGGATCACCTTATCTTATTGACAATAAAGGGAAGAAAGCGCAGCGAATTAGGCATAAATGTAAAGGTTAATGGTTAAAGAGTTATGACGACAAGGATTTTGAAAGTGATACTTTGGGGACGTGAAGTGGGACGGCTTTGTATCGACCCGCGTCGCGCGTTGCCCTATTTTGAATACAACCACGAATGGTTTGAGACGGGACTCGACATATCGCCACTTGACGCCTCCATCAAGCAGCTACAGAATCGGCGACCAATATTCGGGGCGTCCGAGAAAATCTACCAAAAACTACCGCCATTCCTGGCCGACTCGCTGCCTGACGCATGGGGCAATGAGCTCTTTGAACAGTGGCGACAGCAACAAGGCATCAAGCTCAGTGAAATTACGCCATTGGACAAACTTGCCTTCATCGGTAAGCGGGCCATGGGAGCGTTGGAGTTCCAACCAGAAACCTCAGACTTCCTCTCGAAGGAAAGTCTGAACTTGAAAGCGCTTATTTCTCTGGCCAACCAGATTTACGAGCAACGGGAGCAGGCGTATATCAATCCCGAAGAGTCGCTCACCTTGCAGTCATTGCTTGCGGTAGGCACTTCGGCTGGCGGTCGTCAACCGAAGGCCATCATTGCCATCAACAGAGAAACGGGCGACATCCGCAGTGGTCAGGTAAGCGATTTGAAAGGCTACGAATACTGCATTCTAAAGTTTGGCATTCCTGAACGCTCGACGGCGGAATTGGAGATGACCTACTACGAGATGGCTGTCCGGGCCGGCATCCGGATGATGCCCTGCTGGCTGATAGAGGTAGAAGGCAAGAAACATTTCGTCACCAAACGCTTTGACCGCGACGGTGAGAAGAAGCTGCATGTGCAGACGTTGGCAGCTCTCTATCCAGCGGCCGACAGCTACGAACGACTACTTTGGGTGTGCCGCAAGATGCGACTCTCGGAGCGCGACAGCGAAGAAGTGTTCCGCCGCATGGTGTTTAACATACTGTCCAACAATACCGACGACCACAACAAGAACTTCTCGTTCCTGATGGATGAAAAGGGACGTTGGAGCCTCTCTCCCGCTTATGATATGACTTTCATCTTTAACACTGGCGGTTTCCAACCCGAAACGAGACACTGTTTGATGATTTGCGGAAAACCGGCCGACATCACCCTCAATGATGTTTTGCAACTGGCATCCGAGAACGGTATCCGAAAGGCGGAGAGCATCATCCGCGAAGTGGTCGGAGCCATTCGGGAATTCCGGTTTTTGGCTTCGAAACAAGGGGTGCAGGAACGTTGGATTGCCTCCATTGAGAATACGCTGGAGAAAAACCTTGAAGCGTGGGGATTGACATCGGCGTCAAAGATGGAGAGTTATTCCGACAAGCGAGACCGCTTAGTCGAGAATGTCCGTGTCGAGCAGCAGTTCAAGGGCAACTACCATTTGCTCGCCACCATCAATGGCGAGGCACGGAAGTATGTGATACGCAAAAAAACGGTTGAGCACAAAGAAATTTCCCGCATAGGCATATCCAATCTGTCAGAGGAATATATCAAAGCATTAGTGGAGATGTTCATGAACTAACGTCGAACGAAAGGAAACTATCATTCTGTGATTTGCTAAATATAGCTATCCCATTTTCCTTTTTTTTGTTGACTTATATATCAACTTTTTTCAGCGAACCCCTTTTCCTGCATCTTCAACTTGCTCACATCCTCCTTCGCCTTGAAATTGTAAAGAGGTTTGATGATCTCCAACACCTCTACGGTGGGCTTGATGCAGTCCATGATTTCCTGCATGGGTTTGTAGGCCATCGGCGCTTCGTCGATGGTTTCCACGCAGACGGAGGTTGTATAGACATCCTTCATGGATTCCTTGAAATCCGTCATGGAGAGAACCTCTTTGGCCTTGCTTCTCGACATCAGGCGTCCGGCGCCGTGAGGGGCGCTGAGCAGCCAGTCCGGGTTCCCTTTCCCACGACACAACAGAGAGCCGTCGCGCATGTTCATGGGGATGATCAGCAGTTCTCCATCCTTCGCGCTGATGGCGCCTTTTCGCAAAATCTTGGCTTCGGTGTCGATATAGTTGTGGATGGTGTGGAACGAGTTGACTTTGTGTAAAGACATGGCATTCAGGATGATATCCGCCATGGTGCGGCGGTTGAGTGTCGCATATTGCTGACAGATGTTCATGTCGTGCAAGTATTCCTCCAATTCGGTTCCTTCCAAATAGGTGAGATCTTCTTGAATGGTCTCTTCTTCTTGCTTTTTTCTTGCAGCCTTCAATGCCGCTGAAATCTCACGCTCGCGACCTTGCGCTTTATATTCCGCAATCAAAACGTTCGGGTCGAAAAGAGCGCGTTTGCAGGAATTAATGGCTTTCTTCTGATAGTACTTGCAGACGCGAACACCCAAGTTACGGCTGCCGGAATGGATGACGAGGTAGAGGCGACCTTGTTGGTCTTGGTTCACTTCAATGAAATGGTTTCCACCACCCAAAGAACCGATAGAACAGTTGGCCATGTTGAGATCTAGGGCGTTGATACAGAGAAGTTTGTTCAATTCTTCGTAGGTTCTGACCGGAGTTTCGTGAATGTTCATTCCAGACGGGATACGGGTGTTGATCACCTGATCCAACAGCTGCAAGTCGATATGGCTTTCCGCCAATTCCACGACGAGCATCCCGCAACCGATGTCCACACCTACCGTGTTGGGTACTACGCGGTTATCTACTGCAATCACGGTTCCCACAGTGCATCCCGCCCCGGCATGGCAGTCGGGCATGATGCGGATGGTGTTTTCGTGATATGCTTTGCATCTGCTCATGTCTAGGATCTGTTGCATGGCCTCTTCTTCAACCGTTTTTGCAAAGATTTTTAGTTTATCCATAATATAATATGCTCTTTTGAGTTTGACGGTGCAAAAATACAACTCTACTGCGCATTTTTACTGCGTAGTAGATTTTTTTTTTTCAAAAAAAGATATCTCGTCTGTCAATAATCCATTACTTGATGTGGATGTTTTGCTCTGTTGCCGTCCATACCTCTAATTGTTGCGAATTCCACCCTTTCGAGCCTTTTTGCAGTTTACATGACGTAATATTTCATGTTCGTTAATAAGTTTTTTTATCTTTGCGGCATGAAAATAAACATACTCCATTTTTCGGATTTCCACTATCAGGATGAGTTTGCTGATGATTGCGCCCGAATTGGCAAACTGATGGCAGAGAGCACAAAAGATACTCCTCTGGATGTTATCATTTTTTCGGGTGATATGGTGCAGGGCGTGGAAGAGTCCTTTGCGGATGCTTACCGAACGTTGCTCAAACCGATTGTGGAAAAACATCGCATTCCGATGTCGCAGGTGCTGATCGTTCCGGGCAACCACGACGTGGACAAAACGGTGGTCCATAATACCATAGAGTCTCTTGGACAGTGCAATTCGGAAGAGAAGTTGGATGCGTTCTGCTCTGACCCGCAATTGATGAAGTCCAGCTTGTCTCGGATGGTGCCATTCGACACTTTTTGCCAAGAGTTGTATGATCGGAAGGAGTGTAATAGCTTCGGTACCTGTTCGACTTTCGAACTCAACGGCGTGTCGGTCGGACTTGTGGGACTTAATTCCTCGTGGAGTTGCATTGATTCGTCAAGGGATCGTGGGCAATTGTTGTACCCTGTGGAGGAAGCTGAGAAGTTGTTCAATCAGGTGCAACACTGCGACATTGTCTTTGCGTCCATGCATCACTACGTTGGGGACTTTAAGTTCTTCGTGGCGCAAAAAATGGAGGAAGTGCTGCAAAACGGTTGCAATATTCTGTTTACGGGACATTATCATAGACAGCAACTCAATGCTTCGCTCTCTCCTAAGGGATGCCTATTGCACAATGTTGCGCCCGCTGCATTTGTGCGCAACACTGTTTGGTCTCAATACGGTTACAGCATTTTGACTGTTGATACGGACAGCTTTGAAGTGGAATCTTCAATATTCCATTTTATGGACGGGGAGTTCATGATGAAAAAGAAATTGCGTACTTCTGTGATGATGTCTGACCAAAAAAGGCGGGCAAAAGAGTTGCGCAAAACACTGCAAATTCTCAGGAGGTTTATTAATTCCATTGCGAACAACTTTTTTTTGACCCATAGCCAGCAGACGCAAGGGGCGGATTACGACGCACTGAGCGCACGCCCCATCATTATGCGTCGTGTTTCGGGTTCAACGGCAGAAGAATCTCGGCATAAACTGGTTAGATTATCTCAGTTGGAGGATTCTACGCAGTCGTTTTTGATCACGGGAGACAAAGGAAGTGGAAAAACCCCGTTGTTGTTCAGAATTTGGATTGATGTGCTTCGCGACTATGACCGCAAAAACGTGATTCCTATTTACATTGACAATTCGCGATATCTGACACGGTCTTTGGATTTGGTATGGGAATTGGAACTATTGCTTGGACAGAGTCAGAGTGAGATTCTTCAAACCTTTCAGCAAAAGGAGCTGCTGTTACTGGTTGACGATTTCACCTTGTCCAACAATAACCTGATCAATGCCGTGAAAAAAGTACTGCCTCATTTCCCGCACATCCGGGTTATCGCATGCACGAGGGAGTTGTTTACCAATGACGATGATACGCTGAGTATCAACGGAAAAAAAGTGAAGTATTTGACGTTTTTCGGGTTTGAGAAACCGTAGCCCTCGTGTTTTGGAACTTGTTGTTGTTAACCCTCATACATGGCACCACCGTTTCTTAGGGCGCACCGGCAATCCCAAGGATCTAAGTTCAATTCTTCGCAAACAGTCTCAAACCAATCCCATGCTTTTTTGTGATCCAATTCTTCCATTATTCTATGTGGATTTCCGCCTCCCGTCCAGTCACTGCACCCGCCACGCGAGGAACTCTCCACATTGTAATGCGCATGGATTAATAGGCTAACCCAAGATTCAGTGAGTCCTAATTCAACCAATTTCGGATCAATACTTTCGCCCGATGTGATACTTCTAATGGCCTTTGTCAATTGTTCTATTGTGATTTCCATAATTATAAGTTTTTGGATTTATTAATGAATGTATTTTTCGAATAAATAGCTTTTTCTTGTCACTTTGAGCATAGCAGTTGGCAGATATTTTACTTTGATTAGAATCACAGTAACCGGTCCCAGACTCTACTTCCCAAGGAAGTCTTTCGCACCACTCTTTTTGGCGCTCTAATTTGTTCCACTCTGTTTCCAACTTCTCCAAGTCATTTGCAAGGGTTTGGATATTGCTATGAGAATCAAGGGTGGATAGTACTTCTTTTACTAATGGATGATTGCCGTTTAGTATTATTGTTTGCTTGTTTGATTCTGTTGTTTTCAGAGCAACTACCTCAGGTAAAACATCCGTGTCCAAAGAGTCAATCCGCACTTCGTAATAAAGATGGAGTTTCGACTTCAAATAATCCAATAGATATGAAACCGCCTTGTTGTTTGGACTTTGACTAACACTGTTTTTTGATTCATCGTTCTCGTTCATAACCTTGTTAAAATTGATGCTTAACGATGTCGTAATTATTTATTAGAGCAATGCAATCAACAACAATACCACAGCTGCTATAGCCAAAAGCACCCACAGTATTATTTTTCGGCCTGCTTTTGCTTTTTCGCCTTTTCCCGTGCTCACTGATTCGGTTGGGCTGATTTTACTTTTTGGGGACTCTTCGGTTTTCGTGTTCTCTAAAAACAGCTCCAACGGTTCTCGCCAACCATTCATATCGGCAGATGGGCGGATGATGAGTCTCGCTGCGTCAGAAGTGGAAAAGGAAACAGCCTCCTTAAGGATGCTCACATCTCCCTCTTTATTAGCAAAACCGAGAACGTCTGCGCTACAGCAATTTCCATCTTGATCGGCCACCAAGACTCTTCGGATAGCATCCTTGCCTTGCTTGTTCACCGCATCAATACCCTCAAAGGTCACGTCGCGGAACAATTCTCCGGTCAACAGACATCCCCCTATGCTCGGCAACATCCCCACCCCGCCTTTCTGCGTAATAAAAATGGGCTGACCATTGTCATAATATATACTTCCGAGTCGGATATCAGAAGGCGTGTCAACATAGTACGGATAGCCTTGTTCCTTTTGCTCTATTTTCGAGTTGAGCTTCACAAGCGTTTTGTAAGCTCTGACATGCCCTTGGTCTGCCGCTTTGGTGTACCATTCTGCTGCTTGCCCGAGGTCGCATTCCACACCGGTCCCCTCTTCATACATGTCTCCCAAGGCAAACTGAGCCTCTTTCAATCCTTTGTCTGCCGCCATTCGATACCATTTCATAGCCTCCTGATAGTCAGGAGCGGTACCATGGCCGTTATAATACATAGAGCCTACATTAAACTGAGCTCCCGAAAAGCCCATTTCACCCATTTCACGGAACACGCGCAACGCTTCTTCCGCATTGCCGGATTCTAAATAGGCATAGCCTTTGTCATAAAGTTCCCGAACCTTTTCTTTTGTTAATTGATTGTTTTCCATAATGATTGATGACGTTCAATAGCAAATCGTCATTTAATCCGCTGCAAAGTTCCGAAATATTTCAACACACGACCATAAGATTTTGTCGTTTTTTTTTACCATAAACTGTCGCAAATATTACCGTCTTTGCGTTGTTTGGCCCTTTCTATGGCGAAAAGGCATTCAAAATCCCATCACTTAATCTTATATCTTTCCAACTTCTGAGGAAGTTCGTCGAACACTCCGAAATGCCCTTTCTTGTGAGGCTTTTTCGAGAGTTTTTTGAAAAGGATTTCGCATTTGGTCGGGTGTGACTTGATGAATTGCTGTATCAGATCTTGAACCGTTTGGAAGTCACCGGAAAGTTGATATAAATTGTCAAAATATAGATAACGTTCTGCATTGACAACAAAGGAATAGCTGTATCCCGCCCCTCCAACTCGATCGTCGTGGATGTCTGTGGCTGAGAACTCGATTTTTGATAATTGCATTACTAATTTTTCGAAATCTCTCTTGTTGTAACGGCATGTGTCTCTTAGACGACAGTCGTTGCGTGCTTCGTTGTATTCCCAAACCAGATAATCGGGATACAGTTTCACCGTCGTAGTGATAGCCATACCGGAATTCGTGTGGCGGCGATAGGAGATTTTTGTCGTTTCTTTCTTGATAGGGCAGGGGTCGGCGGGTGCCGAACCGAGTAGAACTCCGCAAATCATTGCACACAAGATTATAAAAGATGTCGTCCGCAAAGATTTTTTTCTCATTATTGTCATAGAATTATTGTTTTTGATGCAAAAGTTGTCATAAACCATTGCAGCTTTTGCTCTTTTGTTAGAGGCTGCCTTCTGCATACTCTTTGGCACAAAAGGGCGTTACTTTTCCAATTCTAAGAACGCCGACGGAATATACGCCGTGGCGATGGCGCAGAGACCTTCGAGGACGACAACGACACGTTGCTGACCGGCGATGCGGGCCACGCGGCCTTCCACTCCTTCGAACGCGCCTTGGGTCACGCGCACGCGGTCGCCGTTGCGGAAACGACATTGCGCGGGATCTACCACTCTGATGTGCTCGTTGTTGACGGAGGTCAAACGGATAAAATTATCCATCTCACTGTCCGGAACAATCAAGGGCGGATTGGTGCCATCTGAATTGAGAATCAGATGGTTGTAATAATAACGGAGGAATTTAGGAAGGGTATGGTGCTTCTTGACAAGGTGGTCGGCTTGCGTCGGGCTGCAATATACGAACAGCAGGTTCGGAAGCAACGGCTTCTGAATCGTTCTTGCAACGCCGCCTATGACGACTTGCACTCGCTTTGTGGGCAGATATGCCCGCATGCCCTCTTGTCGGATAATCTCGCACGCTTTGCCTTCGCGTCCGTAGGTGGCGCGGAAGACAAACCAGCGTTGGATTGATGCAGAATTTATCATTCCGCAAAAATCCCAAATTTATTAATATGAAAGGATAATACTTTGTTGCAACTTTTACCTCAGGCTGTCGCTAATTTCACCCTATTTTTTCTTCTTCTGTTGCTGCCCTTCCTTCACCTCGTCAATCATGGCCTGATAGGCGTCAATAATGGCGGGTTTGATGTCGGGAAGGGTCTTGAGGATTGACAAGGCCTTCTGGAGGTTCTTCAACGCTTTGTTGGTTTTCCCCATCGCATCGTAAATGAAGCCGATGTTGCCATAGTCCACAGCGATGTCATAGTTGTTCACTTTGTAAAAGGCACGTCTGATTTTCAGGGCTTTCTGCATGGCTTTCAACGCGTTGTCATAGTCCTTGACCGCCGCATATTCAGCACCGATATTGTTGTAACTGATGGCCACCTCGGGATGCACCTCCCCGAAAACGGATTTTCGGATGTCCAACGCCTTTTGGTAGTACTCTATCGCCTTGTTATGGTCCCCCTGTTTGGAGCTGGACTTGCCCATGTTTTTGTAGATAGTCGCCAAATCAGGATGCTTGTCTCCGTAAAAGTTCTTCAATATTTCAACGGCCATCTCGTAATATTCGGTAGCTTTGGCGTAATCCTTCATCAGAATGTAATCGGTGGCGACGTTGTTGTAGCTTACAGCCAAATCAGGATGGTTCGCACCATAAATGGACTTCTTGATATTCAATGCTTTAAGGTCGTATTCCACCGCTTTGTCCAGTTGGCCCATCTTGTTGTATGCAACCCCGATGTTGTTGTATGCCAACGCCACTTGAGGATGGTTCTCGTGATAGATTTGCAACCAGATGTCCAATGCCTTTTGGTTGTATTCCAGCACTTTGTCATATTCCTTGTTTGCGAAAT